>Ga0334722_10003367_pt1 | contig 17262 bp, 16 predicted proteins | sample C3_bottom_MG_FD_207210 | JGI IMG/M metagenome (GOLD analysis project Ga0334722, IMG submission 207210) | Sediment microbial communities from Yellowstone Lake, YNP, Wyoming, USA - C3_bottom | ecosystem: Environmental > Aquatic > Freshwater > Lake > Sediment | place: USA: Wyoming | collected...
GTGCATGCCATGGTGGAAAAAGACAGAGAAATCAATTACAGTGAGAGTTCAACAACAATGCTGTGGGAGGCACGATGAGCACTAAAGGGCAGTTGTTACAAGACCCGTTTCTAAACACGCTGCGCAAAGAGCACGTGCCGGTCTCAATCTATCTGGTCAACGGCATCAAGTTGCAAGGCCAGGTCGAATCCTTCGACCAGTACGTGGTGCTGCTGAAGAATACCGTCACGCAGATGGTCTACAAGCACGCGATCTCCACCGTCGTGCCTGCGCGCGCAGTCACGATTTCCTACGACAATTCTCCTTCTGACAATTAGGACCGACCGGCTCGCCGCCGGCGGTTTCCGCCATGTCTGAGCGCCCCGCGGGGCGCGCCAATGCCGCGGTGCTGGTCGGGCTGGATTTCGGCGCCGACGGCTACGCCGAAAGCGTGGATGAACTGCGGCTGCTGGTCGAGAGTGCCGGGCTCGCGCCCGCCGCGCTGATCCAGGGCAAGCGGCAGCGCCCCGACCCGGCGCTCTACGCGGGCTCGGGCAAGACCGAGGAAATCGCCGCCGCGGTGCAGGAGCACAAAGCCGTGGTGGTGGTGTTCAACCACGAGCTTTCTCCGGCGCAGCAGCGCAATCTGGAACAGAAACTGGACTGTCCGGTTCTCGACCGCAGCGGGCTCATACTCGGCATATTCGCGCGGCGCGCGCGCAGCAATGAGGGCAAGCTGCAGGTGGAATTGGCGCAGCTCGAATATGCCTCGACGCGGCTGGTGCGCGGCTGGACCCACCTCGAGCGCCAGCGCGGCGGGCGCGGGTTCATGGGAGGGATGGGTGAGACGCAGATCGAGATCGACCGGCGCCTGCTCGCCAAGCGCGTCAAGCTGCTGAAGGACAAACTGGTCGAGTTCAAGCGCCGCCGCGACGTGCAACGCCGCGCCCGGGTGCGCGGCGACGTGCTGTCGGTATCGCTGGTCGGGTACACCAACGCGGGCAAGTCGACGCTGTTCAACGCGCTCACCCATGCCGGCAGCTACACCGCCGACCAACTGTTCGCCACGCTGGACACCACGACGCGGCGCATGTACGTGGAAGGCGCGGGCAATCTGGTACTGTCCGACACCGTGGGCTTTATCCGCGACCTGCCGCACGGCCTGGTGGCGTCTTTCCGCGCCACCCTCGAGGAAACCATACACGCCGACCTGCTGCTGCACGTGGTCGATGCCTCGAGCAGCGTGCGCGACCCGCAGATCGCGGCGGTCAACGCGGTGCTCGCCGAGATCGGCGCAGATGCGATCCCGCAGGTTCTGGTGTGGAACAAGATAGATCTGACGCCGTTTTTGCCGGGCTTGGAGCGTGACGAGTATGGTAAAATCTGCCGCGTCAGTTTGAGCGCCAAGACCGGCGCGGGCCTGGACTCTCTCAGGGGTGCCCTGGCCGAGGTCGCGGCCGCAAAAAAGTCCGCGGCAAACATTCTGAAACTGGAGCAGGATCATAAGGATACGTATGTCACTTAACGACCCGCAGTGGGGCAAGAAAGGCGGGGGCAGCAACCAGGGGCCGCCGGACCTGGAAGAGTTGTGGCGCAACTTCAATCAGAAGCTGAACGGTTTGTTCAGCCGGCGATCCGGGGGTGGCGGTCCTTCGGTTCAGCCGCCCAGCATGCGCCAGATCGGCGGCGGCGCGGGGATGCTGGTCGCGCTGGTGCTGGTGGTCTGGCTGGCGAGCGGCTTTTATACCGTCGACGAGAAGCAGCGCGGCGTGGTATTCACCTTCGGCAAGTATTCCGAGCTCACCAGCCCGGGCCTGCGCTGGCGCTGGCCGTTTCCGTTCCAGGCGCAGGAGATCGTCAACCTGTCCCAGGTGCGCACCGTCGAAGTCGGTTACCGCAACACCGTCAAGACCAAGGTGCTGAAGGAATCGATCATGCTCACCGACGACGAGAACATCATCGATATCCAGTTCGCAGTCCAGTACACGCTGAAGGACCCGCTGGATTACCTGTTCAACAACAAGCGGCCCGACGACACCGTGCTGCAGGCGGCCGAGACCGCGTTTCGCGAAGTGGTCGGCGCGAGCAAGATGGACTTCGTGCTGTACGAAGGGCGCGAGCAGGTCGCAACGCAGGCGCAAAAGCTGATCCAGGAGATCCTCGATCGCTACAAGACCGGCATTCTGATCAGCCGGGTCACCATGCAAAACGCGCAGCCGCCGGAGCAGGTGCAGGCTGCATTTGACGACGCAGTCAAGGCGAAACAGGATCTGGAGCGGCAAAAGAACGAAGGCCAGGCCTATTTCAACGACGTGGTGCCCAAGGCGCGCGGCGCCGCCTCGCGCCTGACGGAGGAGGCGCAAGGCTATCGCCAGCGCGTGCTCGCCAACGCCGAGGGCGAGGCCAGCCGCTTCAAGCAGGTTCTCCTTGAATACAACAAGGCGCCGCAGGTGATGCGCGACCGCATGTACATCGAGACGGTGCAGCAGATCATGAGCAGCACCAGCAAAATCCTGCTCGACGCCAAGAGCGGCGGCAACCTGCTGTACCTGCCGCTGGACAAGATCATGCAGATGACTGCCGGTGCGTTACCGGAAGGTTCGACGGCACCGTCGAAGCAGACGCTGGTCGACCCGACGCCGAATCCGGACCCCGCGGCGCGCTCGCGCGACGCGCTGCGCGCCAGAGAAAGAGAAAGCCGGCCATGAAGAACATCGTGGGTATGAAATTTGATCGGCGGGGAGCGCAGGCACGAGCTTCCAAGCAGCCCGCGCAAGCTGGTTCGCGCGGGCGGTCCCTCGGGAGCAGACCATGATGAACAATCGCATGGGAATAGTCCTCGCCGGCGTGCTCGCCGCCGTGGTGTTCGCGAGCATGGCGCTGTTCACCGTGGACCAGCGCGAGCGCGCCATCGTGTTCCAGTTGGGCGAGATGAAGGAAGTCATCACCACCCCGGGGCTGCATTTCAAGTGGCCGTTCATCCAGAACGTGCGCTACTTCGACGCGCGCATCCTCACGCTGGATACGCCCGACGCCGAGCGCTATATCACCTCGGAGAAAAAAAACCTGCTGGTCGACACCTTCGTCAAATGGAAAATCAACGACGCGCGCCAGTACTACATCAGCGTCGGCGACGAGGCGCAGGCGCAGACGCGCATTTCGCAGACGGTCAATGCCACGCTGCGCGAGGAGTTCGGCAAGCACACGGTGCACGAGGTGGTGTCGGAGGATCGCGACGATATCATGAAGATCGTGCGCGAGCGGGCCAACATGGATGCGAAGAAAATCGGAGTCGAGATCATCGACGTGCGCCTGAAGCGGGTGGATCTGCCGCAGGAGGTGAGCGAATCGGTTTATAAGCGCATGGACGCGGAGAGAAAGAGCGTGGCCAATCAGCTGCGCTCCGAGGGCTCGAGCGAAGCCGAGCGCATCCGCGCCGAGGCGGACAAGGAGCGCGAGGTGATCGTCGCCAACGCCTACAAGGAAGCGCAGCGCATCAAGGGCGAGGGCGATGCCAAGGCCGCGGCGGCTTATGCCCAGGCGTTCGGCCAGAACCCCGAGTTTTACGCCTTCTACCGCAGCCTCGAAGCCTATCGCTCGAGCTTCAAGAACCGTAGCGACGTGCTGGTGCTTGAGCCCAATTCGGAATTCTTCAAGTACCTCAAAGGCCCCGGTAAAGGCAGCAAGTAGCGCCAGCGGAGGAGCCGGGGATGGCGACCACTTTCCTCATGGCGTTTGCACTGATGCTGGTGATCGAAGGTATTCTGCCGTTCCTGTTCCCGGCGCAGTGGCGCGAAACCTTTCGCCGCATCACCCAGTTCAGCGACGGACAGATCCGGTTTTTCGGCCTGACGTCGATGCTCGTGGGACTGTTGCTGATGTTATTTGCGAAGTGAGAAGTTAGTGAACAGCGAAACCGTAAGCATGGCCGCGGCCCCCGGTGCCGCGGCCTGCCCATCGTACCCGGCAGTGTTTCATGCGTAACTGGGTCCTGCCCGAATACATCGAGGACATCCTGCCGCCCGAGGCGCGCCGGATCGAGTCCTTGCGCGCGCAACTGCTGGAACTGTTCCGCGTGCACGGCTACGAACTGGTCATGCCGCCGCTGCTGGAATACCTGGAATCGCTGCTGACCGGCACCGGCCACGACATGGATTTGCGCACCTTCAAGCTGGTGGACCAGTTGTCCGGGCGCACCATGGGCCTCAGAGCCGACATCACGCCGCAAGTGGCGCGCATCGACGCGCATCTGCTCAATCGCAAGGGCGTGACCCGGCTTTGCTACTGCGGTTCGGTGCTGCATACCCTGCCTGCCGGGCTGACCTCCACGCGCGAGCCGCTGCAGATCGGCGCCGAGGTCTATGGCCACGCCGGCATCGAGAGCGACCTAGAAATCCAGCGGCTGCTGGCGCAGGCGCTGAAGCTGTGCCGGCTTCCCGATGTGCGCCTGGATATCGGCCACGTGGCGGTGTTCCGCTCGCTGGCGCAGCGCGGCGGTGTCGGCGCCGGGCTGGAAGCCGATTTGTTTTCCGCCCTGCAGGCGAAGGATGTGACCGCCCTCAAGGCGCTGACCAGGCGGCTGGACAAGACGACGCGCGGCGCGATCCTGCTGCTGCCGGAGTTGTACGGCGGGCGCGAAGTGATCGCGCGCGCCAGGCGCGCGCTGCCCAAACACGCGGCGATCACGCGCGCGCTGGCAGATCTCGACCGGCTGACGGCGACCGAGGACATTCCCGTCAGCATCGACCTGGCAGATCTGCGCGGCTATCATTATCACAGCGGCGTCGCGTTCGCCGCGTATTGCTCGCGTCTGCCCAATGCCATCGCGCTCGGCGGGCGCTACGACGGCGTCGGCAAGGCGTTCGGCCGCGCGCGGCCGGCAACCGGTTTCACGCTGTATCTGCTGGAACTGGCGCGCCTGGCGCCTGCCGCGCCGGCGCCGGGCGGCATCCGCGCGCCACGGCGCGCGCGCGACCCGGAATTGGATGTCGCGATAGCGCGCCTGCGGCGCGCGGGCGAGGTGGTGATCGAGGATCTGCCGGGGCACGACGACGCAGGCGACGAGGGACGCTGCGAGCGCGAACTGGTCAAGCGGAAGGGTAAATGGCTGGTAAGGAAACTATGAAACCGCAGCCGGCGGGGAGCCGGGGCGGCATCCGAAATTCTTTTTTCTTGGATCGAGCATGGCAAAGAACGTAGTGGTGATCGGCACCCAGTGGGGTGACGAAGGCAAAGGCAAGGTCGTCGACTGGCTTACCGACCATGCCGACGGCGTGGTGCGTTTCCAGGGCGGCCACAACGCCGGCCACACGCTGGTCATCAACGGCAGGAAGACCGTGCTGCGGCTGATACCCTCCGGAATCCTGCGCGAAGGCGTCGCCTGCTACATCGGCAACGGCGTGGTGCTGTCGCCGTCCGCCCTGCTGCAGGAAATCGACGAACTGGAATCGGCCGGGGTCGCGGTGGTGAACCGGATGCACATTTCGGGCGCCTGCCCCTTGATCCTGCCGTATCACGTGGCCATCGACCATGCGCGGGAAGAGGCCAAGGGCGCGGGCAAGATCGGCACCACCGGGCGCGGCATCGGCCCGGCCTACGAGGACAAGGTGGCGCGGCGCGCGATCCGTTTGCAGGACCTGTTCAACCCGGAGCGCTTCGCCGAAAAATTGCGCGAAGTGCTCGACTTTCACAACTTCGTGCTGCAGCACTACCTCAAGGCAAAGACCGTCGATTTCCAGCAGACCCACGACGAGGCCCTGGGATTCGCGCCGCGCCTCGCGCCGATGGTGGCGGACGTGTCCTCGGAGCTCTACCGCGCCGCGGCGGCGGGCAAGCATCTGCTGTTCGAGGGGGCGCAAGGCTCGCTGCTCGACGTCGACCACGGCACCTATCCTTTCGTCACCTCCAGCAGTTGCGTGGCCGGCGCCGCGGCCGGCGGCACCGGCGTGGGCCCGCAGATGCTGCATTACGTATTGGGCATCGCCAAGGCGTATTCGACCCGGGTCGGCAGCGGGCCGTTTCCGACGGAGCTCAATGACGCGACGGGCGAGCGGCTGCGCAAGATCGGCAACGAATTCGGCGCCGTGACCGGCAGGCCGCGCCGCTGCGGCTGGTTCGACGCCGCGGTGCTCAAACGCTCGATCCAGATCAACGGCGTATCCGGCCTTTGCATAACCAAGCTCGACGTGCTCGACGGCATGGACAAGATCAAGATCGGAGTCGGCTACCGCGTCGGCGGCGCGACCCTGGATATTTTTCCGGCGGGCGCGGATGCCACCCGGGACTGCGTGCCGATCTACGAGGAAATGCCGGGGTGGACCGAAAGCACGATAGGCGTGGACCGGCTCGATGCGCTGCCGGCGAATGCGCGTGCCTACCTGTCCCGGCTGGAAGAAATCTGCGGCGTGCCGGTGGACATGATTTCGACCGGCGCGGACCGCAAACAGACCATCGTCGTCAGGCATCCGTTCAAGTAGAACACCGGGCGCGGAAACACGGGATGTCGCTGGCGTGTTGCCGCCGAGATAGCTGCCGCCGCGTTGCATCGGTGCTGCGAGCTGCCTGGCTGGACCGGGCTCAGCTTGCCCGATTACGTGATCAACCTATCATCTGAGGAAACCATGGAATTCAAGGAAATTCTTTATGCGGAAGACGGCCCTGTCGGAACCATCACGCTCAACCGCCCCGACGACGGCAATATGTTCACGCCGCGCATGTGCCACGAGATACGAGACTGCATCAACGACATCCGGCGCGAGACCCGCACCAGGGTGATCGTGCTCACCGGCGCGGGCGAGCGTTTTTTCTGCATCGGCGGGCGCAAGGAGGGCATGGAAGACACCACGCTCTACGCCGGCACGCTGCCGACGCTGGAAATGTACGAGAGCATAGACCGGCTGCAAAAGCCGGTGATCGCCTCGGTCAACGGCTTTGCGGTCGGCGGCGGCAACGTGCTGCAGATGGTGTGCGACCTCACCATCGCCAAGGAGAGCGCGGTGTTCCGCCAGGTGGGGCCGATGATGGGCAGCTTCGACGCGGGCTACGGCACCTGGTACCTGGAGGATCTGGTCGGCAAGAAGCGCGCCAAGGACATCTGGTTCCGCAACCCGAAAATGAGCGCGGCCGACGCGCTTGAGCTCGGACTCATCAACAAGGTCGTGCCCGACGCCGAATTGAAAACCGCCACGCGCGCGATGGCGCTGGAGGTCGCCGAGCGCGGCCCGTTCGCGCTCGCCTCGGTCAAGGCGGCGTTCAACGCGCGCCATGGCGGCGTGTCTGGCCTCGCGCGCATGGCGCACGACCTGCTGCTGCGCGGCTATCTGGGCAGCGACGAATCGCACGAGCTGTCGCAGGCCTTCGGCGAGCGGCGCAAGCCCGATCCGGAGAAATTCGGTCACTGAGCGGCGGCGCCGGAACCCCCGTGAGCACCATACTGACATTGCACGATCCGCAGGCTGCGCGCGCCTATTACGCGCAGGGGCTGTGGCAGCAGGATACGCTTTACTCCCTGCTGCTGCGGCACGCCAAGGCGCGGCCGCAGGCGTTTGCGCTGCGCGACGCCGGGCACCGGCTCACCTGGCAGGCGCTGCTCGCATGGGTGGACAGCGTGGCCGAGGATTTGCATCTGGCCGGCGTCAGGCGCGGCGAGCGGGTTTCGATGTGGGTTCCGAGCCGGGCCGAGTCGGTCGTCACCTTCCTCGCGTGTTCGCGCAACGGCTATGTCTGCAATCCATCCATGCACCAGAACTACACCACCGGCGAAGTGCTGCAGCTGCTGGAGCGCGTGCAGTGTCGGGTGCTGGTGGCGCAGCCGGGCTACGGCGCGGATGCGGGGCGGCGCGACATATTCACCGAGGCGGCCGCACTCGCCGGGATGCGCCGCGTGTACCGCCTCGCCAGCCGCGGGGAAGCGGCGGCCGAGGCAGCGCTCGCCGGCCACGCTTTTCCGCCGCAGAGCCCGGCGCAGCAGCCCAGCATTGCGCCCGACCTGAACCCGGACAAGATTACCTACCTCGCTTTCACTTCCGGCACCACCGGCACGCCCAAGGGGGTGATGCATTCGGACAACAGCCTGCTCGCCAACGGACGCGCCATGGTGCGCGACTGGAAGCACGACGCCGACACCGTGCTGCTCAGCTTGAGCCCGACCTCGCACCACATCGCCACGGTCGGCCTGTCGCAGGCTTTGGTCGCGGGTTTCGAGATGGTGCTGAACGATCTGCCCCGGGGAACGGATGTGATCGACCGGCTGATCGAGTCGGGCGCGACCTACGTCATGGGCGTCCCCACGCATGCGATCGACGCCCTGGCGCAGATGCGCCGGCGCGGGCTGGATACGCTGGCCCGCGTGAAAGTGTTCTACATGGCCGGTTCGACCATACCGAGCGATCTTGCGGCCAGTTTTCTGAAGATCGGGGTTACGCCGCAGAACGTGTACGGCATGACCGAGAACGGCTCGCACCAATATACGCTGCCTGGCGATGACGCCGAGACCATCGTCGCGACCTGCGGCCGCGCCTGCAGCGGCTACGAGATCCGGCTGTGGCGCCAGGACGATCCCGACGTCGAGGTCGCGCCGGGCGAGATCGGCGAAATCGGCGGGCGCGGCGCGCTGCTCACGCTGGGCTATTTCGGCAATCAGAAAGCGACCGAGTCCTCGTTCAATGCGCACGGCTGGTTCATGAGCGGCGATCTGGGGCGTTTCGACGAGCGCGGCAACCTGCAGGTGGTCGGGCGCATGAAAGACCTGATTATCCGCGGCGGCCACAATATCTTCCCGGCGCGGGTCGAGGACCTGGCCCACCGCCATCCGGATGTCGTCAAGGCGGCTGCATTTCCGATTGCCGACGCGCGCCTGGGCGAGCGGGTTTGCCTCGCGATCATCGCCAGAACGCAGCCGGGGCCCGGCGTGCAGGAAATGCTGGCGCATCTGGACGCTTGCGGTTTGTCCAAATACGACATGCCCGAGTTCTATATCGTGATGGCGGAATTTCCACTGACGGCGTCGGGCAAGATCCTGAAGCGCGAACTTGTCGCCTGGACCAAAGAAGGCCGCATCCAGCCCAGTCCCTGCCGTTCGAACGGCGCCAACAAACCAGCCTAGAGAGACCGACATGAGCGTACACCTGACGCGGCAGGACGAATTCGCGCTGATCACGCTGGACCGCCCGGAAGCGCTCAACGCGCTGTCCGCCGCGGTGTTGCGCGAGCTGGCGCAGGCCTTCGAGGAGGTCGCCGCGGGCGATGCGCGCGCGCTGATCGTGACCGGCGCCGGTAGCAAGGCGTTTTGCGCCGGCGCCGACATCAAGGAACTGGTCGGCCGCAGCCTCAGCGAGCAGCGGCGCGACGCGGCCTTCGGCCAGGCGGTGCTGGCCCGGCTCGATACCCTGCCCATGCCTTCGATTGCGGCGATCAACGGCTACGCCTTCGGCGGCGGCCTCGAACTCGCGCTCGCCTGCACCTTTCGCATCGCCGCCCCGACGGCGAAAATGGGGCTGCCGGAAATCAAGCTCGGCCTGATCCCGGGCTACGGCGGCACGCAGCGCCTGCCGCGCGTGGTGGGCGAGGCCAGGGCGCTGGAATTGATCATGAGCGCGCGGTCCGTGGACGCCGAAGAGGCCGAGCGCATCGGGCTGGTGCACCGCGTAATCGAAGGCGATGTGGTCGCCGGCGCGATGGCGTTCGCCCGCAGCTTCAGCGCTTACGGCCTGCCGGCCCTGAAACTTGCGCGCGACGCCGTGAAACGTGCGCTCGACGTGCCGCTGCACGAAGGGCTGAAGCTGGAGGCGGATCTGAACACGCTCGCGTTCCAGACCGACGACGCGGCGGAAGGCATGAACGCGTTCATGGAAAAGCGCAAGCCCCAATTCAAGGATCGTTGAGACGCTCATGCCGACTGACAAAGGAACGGTGGCCGTCACCGGCGCGAACCGCGGCATCGGCGCCGCGATCGCGCTCGCCCTGGCGCGCGCGGGCTACCGCGTCGCCTGCCTCACGCGCAGCGGGAGCCTGCCCGATGCGGGCGCGGACGGCGCCTTGCGCGCGCGCCTCGTGCCGATCGCCTGCGATGTCCTCGACGAGGCGGCGGTCGATGCGGCCCTGGCGCTGGCCGCCGCAGGGGCGGGGGGGCTCGTCGGCCTGGTCAACAATGCCGGCCTGCACACGGACGCAAAGAGCGCGGAGCTGGCGACGGCGGATTACGAGCGCGTGATGGCGGTCAATGCGACCGCGGTGTTCGCCGCCGCGCGCGCAGCCTATCCGCACCTCGTGCAAGCCGGCGGCGGCTTGATCGTCAACATCGGTTCGTTCTTCGACAAGCTGGGGGTGAAGCGCAACCTCGCCTACTGCGCCTCCAAGGCGGCGGTCGGCGCGATCACGCGCTGCCTCGCGGTCGAATGGGCGGCCGAGAACATACGCGTGGTCGACGTCGCCCCCGGCTACATCGCCACCGACCTGAACCGCGAAATGATGTCCGCCGGACCGCTGCGCGCGTATCTGGACAAGCGCATTCCGCGCGGCGCACCCGGGACCGCGGATGAAGTGGCGCGGCTGGTCGCGGCCTTGTTCCGCGAGGATCTGGGTTTCCTCTCCGGGGAGACAATTTATATCGACGGCGCGCAGGGTATTGCGCATTGAATACGGCATCCAGAATTCCGTCGCATGCCAAGAACAGCCATTGCGCGCTCGCGCGCGCCAACCGCGATTTCTGTACGGATAAAAGCGCATCCGTACAGAAATCGCGGTTATGGGCAAAAGCAAGACCGGTTTGGGGTGGCTTTTATATAAGATCGTCGATTGCGCATGGATGGGTTCATCATCCGTGCGCAATCGACGATCCGCGCGGACGGGTTCTCGTCCGCGCAACAGCGCAACCCTGCAACAACGAATGGGCGCGACTTGAGTCGCCGCGGACAAAGGTGAAATTGAATGAATACGCTTGAACGTCTGGACGCCTGGCTGACCCTGCCCGAAGAAGAGCGCATGCTGCTTGCCAGCGTGCAGAACCTGGCGCGCACGCAGATCGCCCCGCGCGCCGAACACCACGATCGCGTCGGCGAATTTCCCTGGGACAATGTCAAGGCGATCAACGCGCTCGGCTTGAACGCGATGTTCATTCCCGAAGCCTACGGCGGCGCGCCCATGTCCTACAGCGCCTATCTCGCCTGCGTGCGCGAAATCAGCAAGGCCTGCGCGTCGACCGGGATCATCTGGGCCACCAATTTTCACGGCATCAAGCCGCTGATCACCTACGGCAGCGAAGAGCAGAAGGCCCGCCTCCTGCCGCGCGTGGCCGAAGGCGGGTTGGTGTCGCTGGTGATCACCGAGGCGTCGGCGGGCAGCGACGCCACCGGCATGAAGACCCGCTTCGAAGCGCAAGGCGACGAGATCGTGGTCAACGGCAGCAAGATTTTCATCACCAACGGCGGCGTCGCCGATCTGCTGCTGGTGTTCGGCAAGTGGGACGGGATCGCGGACGCGAAAGGCGCGATCTCCGCGCTGGTGGTGGAAAAGGGCACGCCGGGCCTGTCGGTGCTGCGCAGCGAAGACAAGCTCGGTGTGCGCGCCTCGAGCACCGCCGCGCTCGATTTCGACGGCTGCCGCGTGCCGCGGGCGAACCTGCTGGGCGCGCCCGGCGACGGACTGAAAATCCTGCTGGCGTCGCTGAATAAATCGCGGCCCAGCGTCGCCGCGCATGCACTCGGCATCGCGCGCGCCGCGTTCGAGGATGCGGTGGCCTATATCAACGAGCGGCGCCAGTCGGGACGGCGCATCATCGAGTTTCAGGGCATACAATTCATGCTCGCCGATCTCGCCGCCGAACTCGCGCTGTGCGAGCGCTGGCTGTGGCATGTGGGCGCCCTGGTCGATGCGGGGGAAGAGGACATCGGCATCGAGGCGTCGATGCTGAAGCTGCGCGCCAGCGATCTGGCGATGCGCATGGCCACCGATGCGGTGCAGTTGTTCGGCGGCTACGGCTACTGCAAGGACTACCGGGTCGAGCGGCTGATGCGCGACGCCAAGATCACCCAGATCTGGGAAGGAACCAACCAGATCCATCGGCAACTGATCGGCCGCAGTTTTATGCGGAAGACCGGAAAATGAGCCAGCCGCTCGCAGGCGTGTGCGTGCTCGACTTCAGCACGCTGCTCCCCGGGCCGCTGGCGACGCTGCTGCTGGCCGAGGCGGGCGCCGAGGTCATCAAGATCGAGCGGCCGGGCGCGGGCGATGAAATGCGCTCCTACCAGCCGCGCTTCGGGCCTTCGAGCGTGAACTTCGCCTTGCTCAATCGCGGCAAGCGTTCGGTCGCGATCGATCTCAAGGCACCGGATGCGCTCTCACGCCTGCGGCCGCTGATAGGGCGCGCGGACGTGGTGGTGGAGCAATTCCGGCCCGGTGTGATGGATCGGCTGGGCCTGGGTTACGCGGCGCTGGCCGCGATCAATCCGCGCATCGTCTACTGCGCGATTACCGGCTACGGCCAGACCGGGCCCAAGGCGCAGGTGGCGGCGCACGATCTCAACTATGTCGCCGAGGCCGGGTTGCTCGGGCTCGCGGCCGGCGCCGACGGCGCGCCCATCGTTCCGCCGGCGCTGATCGCCGACATCGCCGGCGGCGCCTATCCGGCGATGATCAATATCCTGCTGGCGCTGCGCGAGCGCGACGCCAGCGGACGCGGCCGCAAGCTCGATGTGGCGATGGCCGACAACCTGTTCACTTTCATGTACTGGGCGATGGGCAACGGCCTGGCCGCAGGCGCCTGGCCGGCGCCGGGAGGCGAACTGGTCACCGGCGGCTCGCCGCGCTATCAGATCTATCGCACCCAGGACGGCCGGTTTCTCGCCGCGGCGCCGCTGGAGCAGAAGTTCTGGGAGAATTTTTGCGCGGCGATCGGCCTCGATGCGCAATGGCACAACGACGCGCGCGACCCGCGCGGCACGCGTGACGCGATCGCGCGGTGCATTGCAGCGCGGAGCGCGGCCGCCTGGCGCGAGGCGCTGGCGGGCAAGGACGTCTGCTGCGCCGTCGTGGCCAGCGTGGAGGAAGCGCTGGCCGATGCGCATTTCCGCGCGCGCGGGCTGTTCGCACAGCAGCTTGCGGTGGACGGAAACGCCATCACCGCGCTGCCGGTGCCGGTCGACCCGGCCTTCCGCCGCGAGACGGCGCTCGGTTATCCGGCGCTGGGCGCCGACAATGAACTCATCGAACATAGAGGTGCAGCGTGAACGAAACCCGCGCCTTGGCCGAATTCGTCGCCGGCCTGCGTTACCAGGACCTGCCGCAGGCGGTGGTCGACCAGGCCTGCCGCATCATCGCCGATACCCTGGGCTGCGCGCTCAGCGCCTGGAAGGAAGATCCGGAGAAGTCGCGCATCGCGCTGCAGATTGCCCAGCTCTACGGCAGCGATAAAGGCGCTTCGGTGATCGGCGTCGGCGGCGTGAAATCCCAGGCCGCGTTCGCGGCGCTGGCCAACGGCATACTCGCCAACGCGGCCGACAACGACGACACCCACAAACGCGCGCTGCTGCACACCGGTTCGGTGGTGGTGCCGCCGGCGCTGGCACTGGCTGAAACCCAAGGATTGACGGGGCGCGCGCTGATCCTCGCCCTGGTGGCGGGCTACGAAGTCGCGGTGCGCGTCGGCATGGCGGTGATGCCCACGCATTACCGTTTCTGGCACTCGACCGCGACCAACGGCACCTTCGGCGCCGCGGCCTGCGCGGCCAAGGCGCTCGGGCTCGATGCGGACGGCGTGCAACGCACCCTGGGCCTCGCGGGAACGCAGGCAGCCGGACTCAATACCTTCTTCGAATCCGGCGACATGACCAAGAGCATCCACCCGGGCAAGGCGGCGTTCAACGGCATGCTCTCGGCGCAGCTCGCGCAATTGGGCGCGACCAGCCCGCCGGCCATCCTCGAGCATCCCAAGGGCTATCTCAACGCCTATTCCACCGAACCCAAGCCGCAAAAGCTCACCGAAGGTCTGGGCACGACCTGGGAGATACTGCAGAACGGCTTCAAGTATTTCCCGTCGATACTGGCGAGCCATTCGCCGATCCAGGCGACGCTGGCGATAGTGCGCAAACACGCGATCGACCCATCCCAGATCGCGCGCATCAGCAACGAAACCTATAACACGGTGAAAAGCCATTTTTCCAACAAGGACGTGGCTAGCGTCATGGCGGCACGGGTGTCGGTGCCCTACTGCATCGCGATCGCGGCGATCGACGGCGCGCTGACCCAGGCGCAGTTCTCGCCGGCGCGGATCAGCGATCCCCTGGTGCGCGAGGTGCTGGCGCATACCGAAGTCGTGGCGGATGCAGAACTCAACAAGCTCTATCCCGACAAGTTTCCGGCGCGCGTCACCATCACGTTGAAAAACGGGAAATCGTTTCAGGAAACGGTGCTGTTCCCGAAAGGCGACCCGCAGGATCCCTTGAGCGCGGGCGAAATCGAGGCGAAATTCCGCGACAACGCGACCGCGTTGCTCGGAGAGGCGCGCGCCGGCGAATTGCTGCAGGCGATTTACGCGCTGCCCGACGCGCGCAACGTGGAGCGGTTGAGCGGGCTGCTGCACGCCTGAGTATCGAACGGCCGGGGAGGGCCATGTGCGATAGCGAGCTAAGCAAACCTGGGAGCGGCTGGCGCGGCTGGATGGATCTGCCCGCGCCGCGGCCCTGCGTTCCCGCCGGAGACTGGATCGACCTCACCTGGCCGCTGTCGCCGGCGGTGCCGCGCATCGCGTCGTTTCCGCCGCCGCGCATAGAGCGCATCGCCTCGATTCCGGAGCGGCCGCTCAACATCACCGAACTGCAGATGATCGTGCACACCGGCACCCACGTCGACTCGCCGCGCCATTTCTACAACGACGGACCGGCGTTTCAGGATATCCCTCTGCAGCGGCTGATGGGGCAGGGGGTGGTGTGGCGCATGGAGTTGCCGTTGTATGGCGTCATCGAGCCCGCGCTGCTCGAGAGTATGCGGCCGCGGCTCATGCCCGGCGACATACTTGCCATCGACACCGGCGCAAGCGAACGCGTCGGCACGCCCGACTACGACCGCCACGCCTCGCTGTCGGTCGCCGCGGCGCAATGGCTGGTGGAACAGAAAGTGAAACTGCTCGCGGTAGACATGCCCACGCCCGACGTGGCGCTGGATCAGCGGCCGGAAGGCTTCATCTGGCCGGTGCATCGCGCTTTGCTCGCCGACGGCGTGCTGATCGCGGAGCAGGTGACCAATCTCGCAGCGCTGGCCGGAAGACGGGCGGAGTTCATGTTTTGCCCGCTCAACATCGCCGATTGCGACGGTGCGCCGGCGCGGGTATTGGCGCGCGCGATCGCGGACTGAGTCCCCGGCGGCGCGCGTCGGGCCGCTCCCGCCGGGTGTCAGGAGAGCGTTGCGCCGCCGCGACGCGTGAGGTGAAACGCCGCTTCTGCCACCATGCGTTCGACGATGACCGCTGCCGGTTCGATGGCGTGGACCAGGCCCGCCGCCTCGCCAAACCAGACGGCCGTATGGTCAGGGTCGCCTGCCGCGAAGGCCTGCCGGTAGCGGGGCCCCTCTATGGCGAGATTGGCTTCAAGCTCGTCTTCACGGCCATGCCAGCGATCGGTGAACGCATTGCGGCGTATCCGCGCGGTGAATCCCCTCGGCCAGGGAAGCTGCCGGGCAATGTCCGCCACCCTGGTGCGCAGCGTACCGTCGCCGTCCGATTCGAGGATGGCATGGTGGTGAGGTTCCTTCACCAGCGCTTCTTTCGATGCCCAGAGACGCGTACCGACGAGAACCCCATCGGCGCCGAGCATCAGTGCGGCGGCGAGACCGCGTCCGTCGGCGATGCCTCCCGCCGCAAGGAGCAGCGTGTCGGAAGCATGCGTTGCGAGAAAATCCGCGGCTTCCGGCACGAAACTCAGCGTGCCGCGCAGCGCACCGTGCCCTCCGGCTTCGGCTCCCTGCGCCACCACGACCTCGGCACCGACATCGACCGCATCCTGCACGTGCTCCATGTTTTGGCACTGACAAATCATCACCGCGCCGGCGCCACGGATGGCAGCGACGAAGGGTCGAGGGTCGCCGAAGGACAGCATCACTGCGGGCGGACGATGCTTCAGCGCGTCCGTCAACAGGGACGGGGACTTGCGCAAGGACCAGGTTATGAAGCCGACGCCGACAGCTTGGTCGCCGGCCGCATCGAACTGATCCTCGATCCAGGCCGGGTCCCCGTATCCACCGCCGATCAGGCCAAGGCCGCCGGCGCGGGTGACGGCCGCGGCCAACGCGCCGCCGCCGGCAAAAGCCATCGGCGCCGATACGATCGGATAGCGGATATTCAGCGCGCGAGTGAGCCTGGTAGAAAACGTGGTCATCGATGACCCCTCCCTGGGCGGTTTGTACATATTCGTTCCTCAATTAGACTGCTCAAGGGCGTTCTGCGCAAATGAATGTTGCTGTGCGGTCAACATTGACCATCGCGCGCGAGTTGCGCTGAACATCCCTTGTCAGTCTGATTGCTCTTCTGGATGGGCGTTTGGAGAGGTTTCTTCCTGATCACCGCATAACGCGCAGGCTGGCCGATTTGCTGCGCGCGGGAACATGCGCCGGCGCCCGCCCAGGCCAACATGCAGAGGGCGGCTTATCGGCCAAAGCGGTCGTATGCCGACGTTGAGCTATGTAGCCGCTCCGCACCGGATTGCGGCCACTTGAGTGCTAGGCGACTGCATTTCTTTCCCACTAGTTAAATTTCTGTCTGGTCCGGTATTTCGGCCACATCATCAGGCTTCAAAGATGGAGCAAGGCATGTCGCTTGTAAGCAAAGTCAGCGCATGCTGCGGTTCCAACACATATTCGGGCCATGCATCAGCAAGATTCTTGATCGTGCCTTTATAGGCCGGCCATTCACCTGGATAGGCACAGGAACGCGCCATGTCGATCATCTGTTCCAAGATATCTATAACTGGTCGTTCACCGAGAATGGCGGGAATCGTCATACGAATTTCGTTGGCTTGATGGTCGAGACAGATGTGGGCAATGTGTTTATGCAGGCGCTGCGTGTTCTTCAGCCACTGTGGATAGTCGAAGTGGCGCCGGCGGAAACCACGCAGGTAGATCGTTACGTCGTAGAAAAGGCCTTCTCTGCCAGCGACGGGCGTCCCCCACGTTGCCCAAGGCCGCAGCGTCGTCGCGACGCTAACCCCAAACCATGCATCCTGGGATATCGATCCGACCTGTGCCCATTTGCTTGGTTCAATCTCTGCGAAAGGCAGCAGGTCGAGTGGAAAGAAATGC
>Ga0334722_10003368_pt1 | contig 17259 bp, 12 predicted proteins | sample C3_bottom_MG_FD_207210 | JGI IMG/M metagenome (GOLD analysis project Ga0334722, IMG submission 207210) | Sediment microbial communities from Yellowstone Lake, YNP, Wyoming, USA - C3_bottom | ecosystem: Environmental > Aquatic > Freshwater > Lake > Sediment | place: USA: Wyoming | collected...
TAGAAAGACCGACGAATAGACCCCATATTTCTGCAGGAAATGGGGCACTTTCCAGGACAGGCGCAGCCCCTTGCGTTGCAAGAAGACACCAAGTCCGGGGAAAGGACAAATCCCGCACCACATCCTACCGACAAAAAACCAGGATAGAACAATTGCCGGCCAAAGCAATCCCCAGGTCAGAAAGACGGCGACATTCCGATTCGCTTGATTAGGCCCAAAAAAACCGGAAATCAGGACTACGACAAAGAGGACATCACCCGCCGTCCGTAAAATGGCATAGTGATGCCGAGTGGCAAGGAAGCGCCGAAACCCGGGAAAAGTGCGGAACAGATCAAGCTTTTCACGGGTATCGGAGGCGATGAGGCTGCGCAGGGCCTTGGTCCACCAATTCATAGGTCAATCGCTATTGAGCCATTTCTTGACCAATTCCCCAGCTTTTCCAGGATCGCTTGCAGCCAAACGGCCAATCGCATCTTTTCCCGATGCTCTCGCACCTTGAGAGGTTTCCCCATCCTGTATTTTTTTCCCTTCTTCGTCATGATGGCTTTCCTCTAAATCGCTCGCGAAGTCAGCCCCCATCATTTCTTCATTGCGCTTTTTACGGTGCTCAATTTGATAATTAACGAAAAGATAATTGAGCAACGGGCGCACAATAAACAGAAAAAACAGTACAATAACAACAACCGTGCTGATCAGCCGCGTTAATGGCTCCAAAAATTCAAGTGAACTCTCCATCGTGCGTCTATCAGGGTCAGTTTCGTTTCAGTAAAACAAATCTGGTCTGCTTGTTGGACCGGACCAACAACAGGATGTTTTGATTCTTATGCGCCGTCAATACTGCCTCCAAATCTTTCGCTGATGTCACGGGCCGCCGATTGTCGCCAGTCCCCGCCTCAGCGATCAAATCACCCCTTTGCAAACCTGCGTCTGCGGCAATGCTCCCCGGCCGGACATCGCTTACCAATAAGCCAGAATGTTCCTCAATGCCAAGTGATTGCGCCAATTCCGGAGTTAGGGTCTGGACCGTAAAGCCTAGGTCTTCCTGAAGGGTATTACTGGGTTGCGCACCACCCGCCGCCGTGCGTTCTTCCGGCAATTCACCAATGGCCACCTCCACGGGCACTTCTTTCCCATCACGAAACAACACGACTTGAGCCTTGGTGCCGACCTGGGTTTCGGCCACAAGTGCGGGCAGCATATTCCCTTGGGTAATGAGCTGCCCTTGGTACTTGATAACGATGTCCCCAGCTTTGATCCCAGCCTTCTCGGCTGGTCCACCCGGGGTGACCTGACCGATCAAGGCGCCGATGGCCCGATCGAGTTTAAACTGACGCGCCAAATCCTGGGTAACCGGTTGAATAATAATCCCCATCATGCCACGGGTGACCTTGCCGCTCCCTTTGAGTTGAGTAAAAACACTCTTCGCCATATTGGCTGGTATAGCAAAGCCAAGACCGATATTGCCGCCGCTACGGCTGAAGATAGCGGTGTTGATCCCCATTAGCTGCCCGGTCATATTAAACAACGGACCACCTGAATTCCCGGGGTTGATCGAAGCATCTGTCTGGATAAAATTTTGATAGGGACCATCGCCGATGGCTCGACCCTTACCACTGACAATGCCAGCTGTCACGGTTTGTTCAAAACCAAAAGGGTTGCCGATGGCGATGACCCAATCTCCAACCCGTAAGCTATCGGAGTCGCCGAAGGTCACATAATGTAAATCATGCTTGGCATCAATCTTGATTAAGGCCAGATCGGTCTTGGTATCCCGTCCGATGATCTTGGCGCGGTATTCCTCGGCATTAGCCAGACGGACATTAATCTCATCGGCATCTTCAATGACATGATTGTTGGTCAGGATGTACCCGTCGGCAGAAGCGATTACGCCTGAACCAAGGCTGGTCCTTTTTTGGGAAGGCAAGACCTGTTGTTGCTGCTGGCGTTGACCTTGGGGCAGATCGAAAAAATGCTTAAACATTTCCGGCATCTGCTCATTGTTAAAGAAATACTCATACGGTAAATTTCGGGATTGGATTGTTTGGGTACTATAAATATTGACTACCGTCGGACCGTACTGTTCGGCCAGATCGGCGAAACTCGCCGGAGCCCCTGTTTGGCAATGGACGGGTTGAACAGCAACCAAAACGGAGAAGAGCACTGTCCCCAGTGTCAAGGCGACCCAGGCGGGAATACTCTGAATAATTTTACTTTTCATAAGCAAACCTCCGTCAGCTTTCTATTAATTGTTCTCGGCTGTCCATCCTTCCAGCAAGGCATCAACTTCCTCTTGGGTGATGATCATTTCCGGGCGATTCGTTCCATGGGCATACAACATCTGAAAAGACTCGGCGATTTGTCGATTTCGCTTCAACTTGGCTTTTAGTCTCTGCACCTCAACGAGTTTCTCAGGAGTTGGGGGCAATGCAATATTATACTGCTCTGACGACGTAAATTCATCCGGATCGAAATTATCGATATAAACCAGTAAGGCCGCCAGCTCTTTTTTATATTTCATTGGATCACCGGCCTAGCCATACCATGGCTTCTTGCGAGATCATCGATTCACGCACGGCTAACGCACGGTATCGGTTACGGCGCCAACTGCCCCTTTTTCTGGCGCAGAGGCGTTTCCTCCCAGCAGGGACAAGGATTCCTGCACATAAGGGTCGTCCTGCAGCTTGGTAACCAAACGTTTTTCTTCTTCCTTGGGCGTCAGTTCATGGTCCGGGACGGCGGAGTCCTCGTCCTCTCTATCGAAGCCATGCCCACCCATCCCTGAATTTTTACGCAGGGCATTATTCCGGTCCCGTTCCTGCTTAACCGAATCGAGGTCGATGGCTATCTGAGTGTTTTTGAGTCGTTCTTTGCTCTCGTCCGACTCTTTCTGGATCTCGATGAATTTTTTATCGCCCTTGATCCGCCCCTGGCTGGCAGGGAGAAGTTTGTCGATATTAAAGGGAAATGAGCCCCATTTCTCATAAGATGCCGGCGCAATGGTATCCCAAGGCAGGGCGTTTTCCTCGTAACGCTCCCCAATCTCCGAGGAGCTGAAGGCATCGGGCAAAGCGATATCGGCAACAACTCCCTTATCTTGGGTGGACTCGCCGGTGACCCGATAAAATTTTTGGGTAGTGACTTTCAGGGCGCCCAGCGGCTTATATTGAGCCATATTGAATCCTAGCAGCGGCAATTCGCTATCCATATTGAACAGGGTCTGAACCGTACCCTTGCCATACGAATGATCGCTACCGACAATCAGGGCTCGGTGATAATCCTGCAAGGCTGCGGCCAATATTTCAGAAGCCGAGGCGCTAAAGCGGTTGATCAACACCACAATCGGACCGTCATAATAGACATTGGCATCGTAATCGTAAAGGACTTCAGCCTTATTGTCGCTGTTTTTGATCTGCACGACAGGTCCACTCTTAATAAAGAGCCCGGCAATCTTCACCGCATCGACCAAAGCCCCGCCCCCATTGTTGCGCAAGTCGATAATCAGGCCACGAGTCTTGGTCTTGTTAATCTCATCCAGACTTTTCTTCACGTCATCGGTGACATTGCGTCCATCGCTGCCATGGTCGCTTCCCTGGAAGTCGCGGTAAAAAGTCGGGATCTTGATATAGCCATACTGCTCAGCCCCGCCGCCAAGCAGAGCCGATTTCACAAAGGTTTCCTCCAACTGCACGACATCCCGAACGATGGAAATGATCGTTGTCTGTCCGTCGACTTTTTTCACCGTCAGACGGACTTCACTGCCTTTTGGCCCTCTGATCAAACGGACCGCCTCATTGATGCGCATGTCGGTGATGTCCACCGGATCGTCTTTGCCTTGGGCCACCATCAAGATGACATCATGGGCCACAAGCTGTTTCTGGCGAGACGCGGCGCCGCCTGGAATAATCCGCCGGACCTTGATAAACCCGTCCTCTTCCTGGAGTTCGGCGCCAATGCCTTCCAAGGAACCGCGCATATGGATATCGAAATCCTCTTTTTCGGTTGGCGGCATGTAGTCGGTGTGCGGATCAAAGGCCCTGGCAATGATCGAAAAATAGCGGTCGTACTGATCCTTGACCTCGCGTTTCATCATCCTGTCAAGCAGCTCGCGGTTAGTCTTGAGCACCTTCTCCTTTGCTTCTTTCAGCAGGTCGTTCTCGGACTTTGGCGGCGCATCTTTATCTTTGCCCGTATCAATGCCTTTTTTTGCCTCATTGATCGCATCGCGGTTCAGATACTGCGAGACAATCTGATATTGGATGGTCTTCTGCCACCGCTCGTGGAGTTCGGCCTCGGTCTGGCAATAGGCCAATTTTTTATTGTCCGACTCGATAAAATCCTTCTTGTTCAGATCGAAATCCCGGGTAGCGAACTCGTCCATGAATTTCTGCACCGTCACCACCCGAGCCCGTAACAGTTCTTCGGCAACCAAGGGAAAGAGGATCTGACCATCCCGCATCTCATCGTCAAGTTTAGTCGAAAAAGGTTGCAACTCGTCAATGTCCTTCTGCAGAAAAAACTGTTTGCGGGCGTCCAACTGCTTGAGATAGAGGGAGAAAGCCTCCTTGGAAAGCGCGTCATCGAATGGCTTATGTGAAAAATGATTTTTTTGCAACTGTTGGCCGAGAATAAAGCTCAACAATTTGGCCTTAGTTTTGTCGTATCCGGCGTCCTGCTTGGCGACTGAAGCAAAGACAATGGTGGAAAAGCACAGGGTGACACCAAGACATAGGGCGAAAACTCGATTCAATTTCATAGGGCTCCATGGTTATAAAGGAAAGTATAACCCAACTCTCTTAGTTATATTAACATACTGAAATAATGAATAATTTACAATTATAAATAAATATTTTTCGCAAGGAAGTCAAAATCCGGCAGCAAGTCAAAAGCTGGATATCATAGGAGGCCGTCATCTTCAAAAAAATGACGCACCGCGGTAAGATATTGATCAGGAGTGTTACTTTTATGGATTTTTTTTCGCGCCGTATCAGGGTTACTAAAATTTTCGGCAAAATAGCCCCAAAAACCTTTCATCCTGGACAACAGATGCGAGGGACCGCACATAACCTCTTGATACTTCCCGTACAGTGCAGTGTGAAACGCCTTTAATATATCCATCTCCTTATCGCTTTTCAAGGATGGATTATGAAAAGATTGTATTTCGCCGGCCAAAAAAGGGTTGGCCAGCAGACCTCGACCAATCATCCAGCTATCAATACGGGGAAATCGTTTATTGAGGTCGATAAAATCAGCCAATGTCCGGATATCGCCATTATAGACAATCCTATGATTTGTGCGAGTCAGACATTGGGCAAAGGCGTCAAGATCGACACTGCCGGTGTAGAGTTGCGCCCCAAGACGAGGATGAATAATGATCTCCTCAAGAGGGTACTGATTGAAAATCGGCCATAGCGCTTCAATCTCCTCTACCGCATACCGTCCAAGCCGCAATTTAATCGACAACCCGCCCTGCAAACCAGCCAGCACCCGGTCGAGAAAACGACGAATGATGTCAGGAAAGGGCAGGAGCCCCGACCCCCTCTTCTTATTGACCACCGTCGGACTTGGACAGCCAAGATTCCAATTGACTGTAGAAAACCCGAGATCAATTATTTTCTGCGCCAAAAAAAGAAAATCATCGGGATCCTTGCTTAAAATCTGCGGGATCACCGGCATCAACCGATTGTTTGCGGGCAGGATATCCTTCAGATAGGTCGGTTTGATGCTTCGGGCCTGGACGGAACTGATAAAAGGCGCCATCGACAGATCCACGCCTGAAAAAAATTGGCTGAATGTACTCCGGTAAATATGGTCGGTCACCCCCATGATCGGGGCTAAAATTATTTTCATCTTCTTTGTTTCATGGTGATTTTCAAGACACTTGTCGTTTTTTCGGTCACTTTTACCCCCTGAGCGACACGTCCCCCAAAAATGGCAATGACATGGTTCTCGCTGAGCACGACTGGCAGCTTATCTCTTTGATCCAACGGCACCTTCAGATCAATTAAGAAATCAGCCACCTTTTTTCGTCCCTTGCTGTTCATTGGATGGAAACGGTCACCGGGGAGTCGATTTCTCAATACGAGCGGAAAGGCCACTGCCTTGGCGTCAAAAAAGTCGGCCATTTTGCGCCTCATTTCTTCATGGCTTGGAACTCCAGCGATGATTTCAACGATGACCTCCTTGCCGATCTCAGGAATCAAATAGTGACCAGGTTGCGGCACGACCAGACTAAAGGCCGCGGCATCGTCAACCATGCTCTGCCGCCCGGCCTTCTTGCCACAAGGATAAAAAAAACGTATCTCTTCCCGGTTCGTCGATACCAAAAGGCCTTTTTTCAAATGCATCTGGCCACTCTTCTCGGCTGCGGACAGGGTTATCAGGCTATCAATCTGCCGGCACTCAAACTTCGCCCCAAGATAATTGAGCGTCTTCTCGATGATTCGCCTACGGATAGCAATCTGCCGCTGATTGAATTGGGCGCGGACGACCGTGACATTTGGCCCTTCCGCACTCTTTCCCTCGCGAACCAGCAGGGCATAATCACTTACAGCCATGGCCTCAAGCAAGGCATCTTCGTCTCGAAGAATCGTCGCTGTCTGTCTGAGTGTCTGTTTGATGTTGGGGTTGAAGCGGGTGAGAAAAGGGAGCAGATCCAAGCGAATTTTATTGCGAAGATACCGCCTGTCGGCATTGGACGAATCAAACGCAAAGACAATCCCCCTCTCCTGCAGATACGACAGAATCCGAGACTTTTCGGTACTGAGAAACGGCCTGACAACCCTGCCCTCCCGCAACAAAGTCATCCCTGACAGCCCTTTTCTGCCGGTCCCTCGGATCAGACGCAGGAGAACCTCTTCCGCCTGATCATCTGCGGTGTGAGCCACTACAATCTTATTGGCATCATGGGTCTGAGCAACGGCCTCGAAAAATTCATAGCGCAGATCGCGGGCAGCCGCTTCAAGAGACGACCCTTCCCCTTTGGCACGACTCACCACATCGAGATGGCCAACCAGGCATTCCAAACCTAAAGCGGCTGCCGCCCCGCACACCAAGCCCTCTTCGTCCGCTGCCTCCACGGGACGCAGGCCATGATCGACATGGGCGGCAACCATGGTGATGCCAAGGTGCGGAACGAGCCTTGCCATCACATGAAGCAAGGCCATCGAATCAGAGCCACCTGAAACCCCCAGCACAAGACGATCCCCCGGAGCAAACAAGCCGTTATCGCGGCAGAGGGCAAGAACTTCATTCTCAAGCGGATGCATAACTTACGAGTATAGAGATCACGGTGGCCACGCAGAAAAATGTGGAGATATTTTAAGCAAATCGGCTATAGTTAAAGCGTTCGTTAGCAACAGGAAGGATCTGTTGGTCATTATCTCCTAACCTTTCAACTAAACCTCATTTCCGGAATTAAATTCAATGAAAAAAACAAAGCAGTCTAAACAAATCCGTAAAGCGGTCATCCCGGTGGCTGGAATGGGAACCAGATTTTTACCCGCAAGCAAGGCGATACCGAAAGAGATGCTAACCATTGTCGACCGCCCGACGATTCAATATATCGTTGAGGAAGTCGTCGCTTCCGGCATTGAGCAGATCATCCTGATCACCAGCGCCGGCAAGGCTGCTATCGAAAACCATTTCGATTATAATCAGGAACTTGATCTTCTGCTGGAAAGCCGGGGCAAGGTCAGAATCTGCGAAGAGCTCCGCCATCTGGCCAACCTGATCGACATCGTCTCAATCCGTCAGAAAAAACCACTGGGCTTGGGCCACGCCATCTGGACGGCCCGCAATGTTGTCGGCGATGAACCGTTCATGGTACTCTTGGGTGATGACCTGGTGGTTTCCGACGACCCCTGCGCCAAACAGATGATGGGCCTTTACAACGAAGTCCAGGAATCCATCGTGGCGATCCAGAAGGTTCCCATGGACCAGACCCACCAGTACGGTATTGTTGAAGGTGAGATCCTCCGTGACCGGGTCTATCAAGTGAATCGCCTGGTTGAAAAGCCCGCCCCCGGCACGACCAATTCCAACCTGGCCATCATCGGCCGTTATATCCTCCATCCGGAGATTTTTGATATGCTGGAAAAAACGACGCCTGGCCACGGCGGTGAAATCCAGCTTACCGACGCCCTCCTTGCTCTGTCCAATAAACGATCCATGTTTGCCTACGAGTTCGAAGGCGATCGCTACGACGCCGGCGACAAGATGGGCTATCTCAAGGCAATCATCGCCTTCGCCATGCGCCACCCGGACCTAAAGGATGAATTCCGCAAACATATCAAGGAAGTAGCCTCCAAGTATTGATAGCGTCGCAATGTCCTTCCTCGAAGTGGCGGTGGCCTCTCCCATCGCCACAACCCTGACCTATACCTCGCCAAAGTCATCATCGATCACGCCAGTCCCCGGACTACGAGTTCTGGCCCCGCTGGGGAGTCGTCAGGTGACGGGGTATTTGCTCGCCTGTTTTGAGGCAATGCCAACAGACAGCGCCTACAAAGTTCGGCCAATTAGCGACTATCTCGATCAAACCCCCATGTTTCCCGCGGCCATGGTGCCGTTTTTCCGCTGGTTGGCTGAGTATTATCAGTACCCCATCGGTGAAATTATCAAGGGCGCTCTCCCCGCAGGGCTTGCCCCGCAAAGCGGACGCGTCATCGTCATGACCGAGAATGGACGTTCCGTTTTTTGCCAAACTCCAGAGCAGGAATGGCCTGGCCCCTGGTTTGCCAAATTCCTGCGGGATGGCGTTCTGCCTGCGACCGTAACCCGAAAACTCTGGCGGACTGCGCGCCGGATGCTGGAAAAATGGGCAGAGCAAGGTTTGGTCGACATTACCCAGGGCATCTCCGAGGACAAAGTCAGAGAGAAAAGGGAACTCTGCGTTCGCCTCAACGAAACAGACTCTGCCGCCGCGCCAAAACTCAAGCTTTCAGAACAGAAAACTATTGCCGCCATCACCGGCATCAGCCAATCGACGAATCGACCTTGGATCGCGAGCAGGGATCTGGCCAGGCATTACCCAGGGAGTCGCAAGGCCTTGGCCTCGTTGGCTGCGCAACACTTCATCCTTCTTGAAGAAAAGCCGGTCTACCGCGACCCCTTCGGCGAGCAACCGTCGTTCTACCCCGAACCCGCCGAACTGACCCACGACCAGCAAACAGCACTGCGAGAACTAACCCCTGCCATTCAATCAAAACTGTACACCCCCTTTCTCCTGCACGGCATTACCGGCAGCGGCAAGACCGAAGTCTATCTGCGGGCCACCGCCGTGGCCCTGGCTGAAGGCCGCGATGTCCTGATACTCGTGCCTGAAATCGCCTTGGCAACCCAGATCGAAGGAAATTTCCTCTCCCGTTTCGGTGATCGGATCGCCATCCTCCACAGCGGCTTGACCGATGGCGAGCGTTTCGATCAATGGAAGCGGATCTGCACCGGTCAAGCCAAGGTTGTCATCGGCGCCCGCTCCGCCCTCTTCGCCCCTCTCGCAGACCTCGGTCTTATCATTGTCGACGAGGAACACGATGGCGCTTACAAGCAGGAGGACAACTTCCGGTACAACGCGCGGGATGCGGCGGTGATGCGGGCAAGTCAGGCCAGGGCTGTCGTTGTGCTCGGCTCGGCTACACCCGCGATCATCAGTTTCTACCACAGCTCGACCGGCAAATACCGCCTCCTCTCCCTGCCGACACGGGTGGCGGAACGTTCCCTGCCCCAGGTGGAAGTCGTTGATCTGAAGACCGTGCCGACCGTCTCCGGCAAACCGCCGCTGTTTACCCCCCAACTCGTCAACGCCGTCAAGGAGACCTTCGCCAGTGGCGATCAGAGTCTGATTTTCTTAAACCGCCGCGGCTTCGCCAATCTCCTCCTCTGCCGCGATTGCGGGCACACCATCCAGTGCGGGCATTGCCATGTCAGCCTGACGCTGCACCAGAAGAGCGGCCAACTGATCTGCCACTATTGCGGGTTTTCGATAAAGAGCGCCGCCATCTGCCCCCAATGCCAATCAGCCGGACTCATCGCCATGGGCTTTGGCACCGAACGGATTGAGGATGAACTGCAAGGCATCATTCCTGAGGCCCGCATCGCCCGCCTGGACCGAGACACCGCCTCCTCCCGCACAAACTACCTCTCCATCCTCAAGGCCGTCCATCAGCGAGAGATTGACATCCTGGTCGGAACCCAGATGATCGCCAAGGGCCACCACTTTCCCCACGTCACCATGGTTGGTGTGGTCTGGGCCGATGCCGGACTCGGCATCCCGGATTACAAGGCCAGCGAACGAACATTCCAACTGCTGACTCAGGTCTTCGGCCGCGCCGGTCGTGGAGAAAAACCCGGTCGTGTTGTCGTCCAGACCTACCACCCCGATCATTACAGCATCACCAACTCGCAAACCCATAATTATGATAGTCTCTACGCCGAAGAGATTCGTCTGCGCCGAACCCTCTCCTTCCCGCCCTTCAGCCGTCTGGTCAATATCCGGGTTGAGGGACCACGTCCAAAGGATGTCGAAAAAGTCGCCCTCCATCTGGGGAGACTGGCCAGGCAACAGGCTGGCCCCGGCAGAATTGGTGTCCTGGGGCCTGCACCTGCCCCAATCCACAAAATTCGCGATCTTTTCCGCTGGCAACTCCTCCTGAAAAGCTCCGACCTCAAGAGCCTGCATACCCTGAGTTCCAGTCTTGTCTCCTTCAAACCCTCTACTCTCGGCGTCTCTTCCGTCAAATTGCTGGTGGACGTTGATCCAGAAAGTATGGTATAATTTGATGGCGTCGTAAAAAGCCCAATCTACCGCGTTGCAGTACATTTCTGCTCATTCGGCACACCACATGTGTGGCCTCATTCGCAAAAGTGCACTGCGCCTTGTATCTTGGCCCTTTTACTTAGCCATCCCATGCATTTTTGCAAGATCATCAATAATTCAAAAAAATAGACTAACGGCCCGAAGCCTGCCTGACGCACTTCAGCCCTGTAACTTTCCCAACAGAACCATGATCAGAAAAATTATTACCTACCCCCATCCAATTCTTGTCCAGAAGGCCTCCCCTGTCACCAAATTTGACAATGCCCTGCACCGCCTGATCTCGGATATGATCGAAACCATGTTTGACGCCCCTGGCGCCGGACTTGCCGCTAATCAGGTCGGCGAGTCGAAACGGGTGGTGGTCATCAACACATCGGAGAAGGAAAAAGATGAGGATCGGCAGGCAATCGCCCTGATTAACCCTGAAATCCTCCATGCCGAAGGCTCCCAGGTTGACGTGGAAGGCTGTCTGTCGGTGATTGAATATAGCACCAAGGTGACACGATTTCAGAAGGTCACAGTGCGGGCTCAGGATGCCTCGGGCGCAACCCGCGAGTTTGAGGCCGAGGATTTTTTTGCACGGGTGATCCAGCATGAATGCGACCATTTGGAAGGAAAACTGTTCATCGACCGGATCAGCACCTTAAAGCGCAGTCTGTACAAGAAGAAGCTCAAGAAAATTCTCGCCGAAGAGCAGGAAAAATCGTAATCAATTGCTGCGAGCAGCAAACGAATCGTCAAGGTGATATGACCCCATCCAACTTACGAATCATTTTCATGGGTACGCCCGAGTTTGCGGTGCCCGCGCTCAGGTCGCTGATCGATAGCGGTGAAAACGTTGTGGCGGTGGTCACTCAGCCTGACCGTCCGAAGGGTCGAGGAAGAGTCCTTACCCCGCCGCCGGTGAAGGTCGTGGCCCAAGGGGCTGGCATTGATGTCCTGCAGCCCACCAAGATCAGGACCGAAAACTTTCTTGATGAGTTACGCGCTTATCAAACTGACATCATCCTCGTTGCGGCCTATGGTCGTATTCTCCCCCCGGCCCTTCTCGCACTCCCTCGTTTGGGCTGTATCAATGTCCATGGCTCAATCTTACCCGGATACCGGGGGGCAGCCCCGATCCAGACCGCAATCCTGCGTGGAGAAAAAGAGGCCGGGGTCACCATCATGCAGATGGATGCCGGCCTCGATACCGGGGACATGCTGCTGATGGGGGCATTACCTGTCGGCGACCATGACACTTCCGCCACCATGATTCCGCGCCTCGCGGAACTTGGTGCGAAACTCCTGCTGCAAGTTTTGGAATTAGTGGCACAGGGTCGCCTCGAACCAAAAAAACAAGACGATAGCAAGGCAAGCCTAGCCCCACCCCTGACCAAAGACGATGCCCTGATTCATTGGCACAACTCCGCCTCCGCCATCAGTTGCCAGATTCGCGCCCTCGACCCTTGGCCGCTGGCCCACACCTCCTATGAAGGAAAACAGCTCAAGCCCTTCTGCCCGGTTGTCATCCATGAACCGTGTACCGAACCGCCAGGGACAATCGTCCGGGCCGACAGAAATGGGCTGGTTATCGCCTGCGGTCAAGATTTGATCCTGTTCACCGAGATTCAGTTCGAGGGCAAAAAAAGGATGCCAGTCCACTCCTTCTTGCTCGGTCACCCGATAAAGACCGGCGTCGTCCTCGGCTAAGCATGAATCCATCCGGCGTAAGTGATCACGGGGTGAGTAACACTCTACCCCCAAACGGTAGGCCCCACGTCACGGCCTACGTCGATTGCTTCTCCGGCATCAGCGGCGATATGTTTCTAGGCGCACTCCTCAATGCCGGTCTTCCTCTCGAATTCCTGACCGACACCCTGAAACAGATCGACCTCTCCGGCTACCAGATCATCTGCCAGCAGACAACGCGACATTCGGCTATCGAGGGGACACAGATGCAGGTCGAACTCTCCGGGAATTCGCCTTCCCGCGACTGGCGCACCATTCGCGAGCTACTTTTCACCAGTCGTCTGGCCGAGTCAGTTAAGGCCCGCGCCATCGCAATCTTTCAGGTATTGGCTAAAGCCGAGGCCAAAGTACATGGCAGCCCGATAGACCATGTCCATTTCCATGAGGTGGGGGCGGCGGACAGCATCATCGACATTGTCGGCGCAGCCATTGGTCTTGATTATTTCCGGATCGATACTCTGACGAGCGCGCCCCTGCCCTTGGCCAACGGTTGGGTCCAGACAGCACACGGTCCGCTCCCCTTACCAGCGCCGGCGGTCTGCGAAATTCTCAAAGAGATCCCCGTCTACGGCGTTGCCATGGACATGGAGTTGGTCACCCCCACCGGGGCGGCCATCGTCAAGGCCTGCGCCACGAAATTTGGCCCCTTACCGACAATGACCATCAGCAAAGTCGGATACGGCGCGGGCAGTCATTGTCGTCCCGATGGTCAGCCGAACCTGCTACGCCTGATTATCGGCGAGGATTGCCCGGTGACAGAGGACCAGCAGGTGACCGTCATCGAAACCAACCTTGATGATTGGTCGCCTGAACCCTTTCCCTACCTAAGCGAACAGCTCTTTGCCCGTGGCGCACTCGATGTCGCTCTCATCCCCATCCAGATGAAAAAGGGACGCCCCGGTTTTACTATCCAGATTATCGCCCCGCACGCCTTAGCCTTTCCCCTTCAGCAACTGCTGCTGACAGAGACATCAGCCATCGGCCTGCGCTTTCGACAGGAACAGCGCCGCACCCTGCCCCGCTCCTTAGGGACAATCCTGACCCAGATGGGCGAGGTAAAGGTAAAATTGGTCGAGACGCCCGCAGGGCCAAGGGTTACCCCGGAGTACGAGGATTGTCGACGAATCGCCACGGAAACAGGTATACCCATCGCCGAGATTTATCGAGCCGTGGCCGCCCAACCTCTGGACAATTTCCGCTTGGCTTCGCTACCCCAATGATCCAACTCATCATGTTCATCGCCACCGGCGCTTACACCGGTTACCTGCCTAAAGCGCCCGGCACCTGGGGGACGCTGGTAGCGTTGCCACTCAATCTGCTATTGCTCAGGCTGTCGCCAAAAGGGTATGGAGTTTCGCTGCTGGTTATCTTTCTGGTAGGGGTATACGCGGCGGGGTCCGCCGAAAAGATTCTGGATCGAAAAGACCCTGGATCTATTGTCATTGATGAGATTATCGGTATGCTGATCGCCTTGATCGCCGCACCCCCCCAGCCACTGGTCTGGCTCATGGCTTTTGGGCTCTTTCGGCTCTTCGATATCGCCAAACCGTGGCCGGTCTCCTGGGCCGACCGCCATTTGAACGGCGGTCTTGGCATTGTAATGGACGATGTCCTAGCCGGCGGCTATGCCTGGCTCGCTTTGCATGGGATGCTCTTCTTGCTTTAAGTGGCTTTTCCTTTATACATATCCGTAACTGGGTTGAATTCCGGCTTCGTTATGATAGAATTGGGAAAGCGTTACGTAACCCCATCTGCGGCCCACCCGCAGAATGTTTTTGTTGGGCCATTTTTCCTGAAAAGCCCCCTTAGCACCTTAGAATGACGTATTTAAGGCGAAACATGGTCTATTATTCATGCCTTTCTAAAGTTAAATCATTCAGTGGCCTTGATTCGACCCCGCCGTGCCTGACTGTTCAGCAGCACAGAATCTGCTTTCCCTCGGCCTGATCTAAATATCGTGTCGTTGCTATTCATCATACGTCAACCCAAAGATAGTGTCCGTCATCCAGTGGCGGAAGGAATCATTGTCTTGGAACTGTTTGAAAAGTTGGGCGTCGTCGGTAAAGAGCGCAGTGATAACCCGCTTCAAAGCTTTATCATGCTCAATGCGGGCGTTTTGACGGTCAGAGTTCTGCTTCGCATTCTGGTAGGCTTGATCGGCTGAGACTTTCTTCGGAATCTCATTGGTGATGCGTTTTTCCATCCGGGTTGGATCGGCAAAGAGCCCGCCGAATTGATCGTTGAACGCCTTTACGATATTTGACAGCCTTTCCAATTCCGGTTCTAGCTTCCGTCCTCCGCCTGAAGTTGGCACCGGTTCAATTTCCGCTTCCTCATCCGGCAGGGCTATTGCCATGGTCGCCCTCTTTTCGGCCCGATAGCTGTCCATGTCGATTGCTTCGAGGATGCCTTTAGCGAGATCCTCTTCAATAGGTGCTGGTAGCTTCAGAATCAGGAAGTTCAGAAAGGTTGAAAGCTTCTCCCAATCTTGCATGCCGTAGGGCAGGATCGTGGCGAGGAAGTCGTAGGTCCGGGTGAAGGCTTTGGCCTTGCCTTTGAAATCAACCTGCCCGTCTTCGTCGAGGTCGTTCACATATACGGCCACACAAGCGTCAAGGATGGGATCGAGCTTGTCACGATCAGCTCCATCAAGATAAAGCGCTACTAGGGTGTCGATCTGTTCTGGCGAATAGATTTGATACTGGTCGAGTTCATCTTTCAGAGTGTGGAGTTTATTGGGGTCCGTCTCCTTACTTAAGATAGTGGTGCGGTAGTAATCGGCAAATGACTTTTCAATCGTCTCGGTGTCATTCTGAAAATCGAGAACGAAGGCGTCGTGTTTTTTCGGGTGCGCTCTGTTGAGACGGGAGAGGGTCTGCACCGCTTTGATGCCGGAGAGCATCTTGTCCACATACATTGTGTGCAAGAGTGGTTCGTCATAGCCAGTCTGGAATTTCTCGGCACAGATGAGGAAACGATAGGGGTCTTCCTGAATTTTATCTGCGATGTCGTTGCTCGGAAAGCCGTTCAGCTTGGATTCGCTGACCTTTTCACCCTGGTATTCGGGCTCGCCAGAGAATGCGACGATGGCTTTATAAGGGCTTTTTATCTCCGCGAGGTAGTCACGGAAGGCTAGGGAATAGTGGATCGCCCGCTGAATACTGCTGGTTACCACCATGGCCCGCGCCTGCCCACCAATCTTGTTTTGGCCGATGACCTGTTCGAGGAAGTGATCCACCATAATCTCGGCCTTGTCGCGAATAGCCTTGCTGTGGTTCTCCACATAAGCACGTAGCTTCTTGCGCGCCTTCTTCACATCGAATTCCGGGTCGCCTTCAATTGTCTTGGCGAGCCGGATATAGCTCTCCACCGGCGTATAGTATTTGAGCACGTCGAGAATAAAGCCCTCCTGGATCGCCTGCTTCATTGTGTAACCGTGGAAGGGCCGGTGCTTCACCTCGTCTCCGACTGGGTAAGCGATACCGAAAATCTCTAGCGTTTTATTTTTTGGGGTTGCGGTAAAGGCGAAGTAGCTGGCATTCGGTAATAACTTCCGGGATTCAATGATGCGGTTAATCTTGTCCTCAAATGATTCTTCCTCTTGTTCGGCACCGCCCTCGGATAACGCCATGCTCATTGCCGCAGCAGTTTGCCCACCCTGGCTGGAGTGTGCCTCGTCGATGATGATGGCGAACTTCTTGCCCCGATGCTCGTCGCCGATCCGATCCAGCACTTCAGGAAACGTCTGCACTGTGGAGATGATGATCTTCTTGCCGTCCTTCAGGAACTTGACGAGCTGTTCCGTCTTCGATTTACCCTCGCCTTTTTTTACCGCGCCGATGATGGTGCATACTTGCGCAAAGCCTTTGATCGTTTCGCGGATTTGTTTGTCGAGGAGGTTGCGGTCGGTGACAATAATGATTGAGTCGAAAAGTTCCGTGCCATCCTGGTGAAGGCCGATCAACTGATGTGCCAGCCAGGCGATGGAGTTTGATTTGCCGCTGCCGGCGGAGTGTTGGATGAGGTAGCGTTTCCCCGCACCAAACCAGGCCGTATCGGCGAGGAGTTTGCGCACCACGTCGAGCTGGTGATAGCGTGGAAAAATCTGCACCCGTTTTTTCTTGCCGGTTTTTTCGTTCTTTACTTCCACGATCTGGGCGTAGTTCTCCAGGATCTCGGTCAAACCACCTGGGGTGAGAATTCGCCGCCATAGGTAATCAGTCTTGATGCCATAGGGGTTGGGTGGATTGCCTGCGCCATCGTTCCATCCCTGATTGAAGGGCAGAAACCACGAATCCTTGGCCATCCCCTTCGAGCCCTTCAGATGGGTGCACATCCGTACCTCATGGTCATCCATGGCGAAGTGGACAACGCAACGGCCAAAAAGAAAGAGCGTTTCGCGCGGGTCGCGGTCGCGTTTGTATTGTTCCTCGGCATCTTCTGCGGTTTGCTTGGTAAGGCTATTTTTGAGCTCGAATGTTGCTACCGGCAACCCATTGATGAAGAGGGCCAGATCGAGTGCCCGTTTCGTCTGATCGCTGCTGTAATGAAGTTGGCGCGTGAGGCTGAATCGGTTTGCCGCATGGCGCAGCACGGCTTTTTTGTTCTCCGGTGAGGGTGTTCCGTAGAACAAATCCACATGATATTTCCCGTGATGAACGCCTTTGCGCATCACGTCGATGGTGCCGCGTCGAGTAATCTCCCCCTGTAGCTGG
>Ga0334722_10003369_pt1 | contig 17257 bp, 13 predicted proteins | sample C3_bottom_MG_FD_207210 | JGI IMG/M metagenome (GOLD analysis project Ga0334722, IMG submission 207210) | Sediment microbial communities from Yellowstone Lake, YNP, Wyoming, USA - C3_bottom | ecosystem: Environmental > Aquatic > Freshwater > Lake > Sediment | place: USA: Wyoming | collected...
ACTCATGCAGCTCGTTCCATGAAACAAGCTCCCCTCCCTTGACGGGAGGGGGTGGGGGTGGGTGAAGTTGCAACCTGTTGATTTCATGGCTACTTTCCCCTCTCCCTAGCCCTCTCCCGCAGGGGGAGAGGGGACTTTTTTTGTTTTCTCCAGCCGTCATGCCTCCTGTTTCAGGGGCATGCTTCTGATGTGGATATCCCGCTGCGGATAGGGGATATTCACGCCCTGTTCGTGGAACGCATCCCAAATTCTTAAAAGAATCTCACTCCTCACATTCTTGACCCCGTTGACCGGATCGTTGATCCAGGCGCGCAGCTCCAGATCAAGGGAGCTGTTGCCGAATGCCACCAGCAGACAAATGGGCGGCGGGTTCTGGATGATCCTGGCTGTCTGTCTGGCCGCCTCTTCGCAGAGGCTTATGGCCTTGCGCACGTCCGAGTTGTAGGCAATGCTCACCGGGATTTTCAGGCGCACCGTGCTGTTGCTGAACGACCAGTTTTCCACCCGCTGGGTGATCAGATCTTCGTTGGGGATCAGAAACTCCTTGCCGTCCTGGGTGATGAGCGAGGTGTAGCGGGCGCCAAGGGAGTTCACCCAGCCATAAGTTTCGCCCACGGTGATGACGTCGCCCGGCTTGATGGATTTGTCCAGCAGGAGGATGATGCCGCTGATCAGGTTGGAGACGATCTTTTGCAGGCCAAAGCCGATGCCCACGCCGACCGCGCCGGTGAAGATGGTAAAGCCCGTGAGGTCGAGGCCGACGATCCGCAACCCGATCAGGATGGCGGCGGCGATGAGCGCGACCTTTGACAGCTTTATGAAGAGCACTTGAATGGAAGGCGAGAGGGCTGCGTTTTCCCGGATGCGTTTTTCAAGCAGGCGGGAGAGGGCGCGGGCTGCCCACAGCAGCAGCGCCAGGGTCAGGAGGCCGGTGAGCACGGTGAGCAACGAGATGCGCACCGTGCCAAAGGTGAGGGCCATACGGTCGAGCAGTCGGACGGTGGGTCCCAGCAGGTCCATGATGTTGAGGGCCGCCAAGCTCCAGGCGAGGACCGCAATCAGCCTGATCCAGGCGGTGTTGTTGAAAAGCGAGGAAGTGGTCTGGATAATGATCCACACCGCCAGGAGATTGACGACAATGGTGAGTAGATCATGGGGCCATTCCGCGTCCATGGCGACCATGAGCGAGATCAGTTGTAGGCAAAGCCAGAGAAAAGGCGCAGCAAGGGGCAGCACCGCAGAAAGGGCGTGGCCAAAACGCCTCTGGCTGAGGTCGGGAGCGGAAAACCGTTGTTTGATTCGGTTGCCGATCAGCACGGCGATCAGCCAGGCGCAGAGTATAACCATCGCCTGACTGAGGTGGTCGTAGGTCAGGATATTTTCGAGCAGCCAGTCGTTGAGGAAGATAAGTTTTCTTTCGCTGACAGCGGAAAGCCAGAGGCTTTTCATGAGAGATGTTTCCATGGGAGAGATGACTCAGGTGTTATTTTTTATCCCAGCAAAGGCACGAGAGAGTGCCGCAAGTATAGCAGTAAAACCAGAACGAGCAGAGAAAAAAGCGTAATCGGGATGCCCACCCTGGCGTGTTCCCGAAAGCTGATCTCGATGTGAAATTTCCTGGCCTGCTCGATGACGATGAGATTGGCGATGCTGCCGATGATGATCAGGTTCCCGGCAAAGGTGCTGGACAGGGCCAGGATGTACCACTGTTCCGGCACACCAGGGTCGAGGAAGCGGACGAGAAGCATGGCGGCGGGCACATTGCTGACCAGGTTGCTCATAATGGTGGAGATGCCAGTGAGGGCAAAAAGGTTGGTGATGGTCAGGCCCTGCTGAGCCATGGCCTCCATGATCAGGCTGGGGATATTGCGGGTGGTGATGCCGTGGACCACGATGAACAGGGCGCAGAACAGGGTGAGCAGGTGCCAGTCCACCAGTTCCATGATCCGGCGGGAGTGCATTTTCCTGCTGCACAGCAGGATTCCGGCTACGGTGATGGCGGAAAGCTCTCGGGGGATGGGGGTGAAGAAAAGACCGACAAGAACCAGCATGGCGATGATCCCCTTGGCGCTTTGCCAGCGGTCGAATTCGGGCCACCTGGGTGTTTGCCCCATGGTTTGGGGAACCGAGGGCGCGGCAAAGCGGCCTTTGTAGGTGCGGCAGAGAATGCCGTAGGCGCCGACCAGGGCGAGGAGCGCTGGAGGGCCGCACCAGAGCAGGAATCTGCCGAAGTGCAAATGACCGACCTGGCCGATCAGCATGTTCTGCGGGTTGCCGATGATGGTGGCGGCGGAGCCGATATTGCTGGCCGCGGCAAGGCCCAAGAGAAAGGGCAGGGGGTTGAGTCCTTTTTTAAGCAGGGCGAGGCAGAGAACCGGGGTGAAGGCCAGGCAGACAATGTCGTTGGCCAGCAGGGCGGAAAGCAGAGCCGCCACCAGCATGCTGCTCAGGAGAAAAAGCCGGGGCCGGTCCAGCAGGCTGGTGGTGCGGCTGGCGATCCAGGTGTAAAAGCCGCCCAGCCTCAGCCGGGCGGAAAGCACCATCAGGGCGTAGAGCAGGATGACGGTGGGCAGGTCGATGGCCGCCATGGCCTCGGTGAGCGGCACTGCGCCGCTGGCGATCATGGCGATTGCCCCCAAGAGGGCGATGCCGGTGCGGTCCAGCATCAGGCCGGGGATGCGGCCGATGGCCACGCCGAGATAGGTTATGATAAAAATGACAAGGGCAAGATCGGGCATGTGCTATCCTGATGATGAGGGTAAAGGGAACAAACTCTATATATCCCCGAGGGCTTGGGTAAGGCAAAGGGTATGTGGGGTGGCCTGCTAAAAAGGTTCATTTGGGGAAGTGTGCCATGGAATTAGTGTGTTCATTTCTTTGCTTGCCCAAAGAAATGAACCAAAGAAAGGGCACCCGTGTCTCTTGTCCCGCCGTTGGCGGGATGCCCTGTGCTCCTCGATGCTGCCGGGGCTTTGCAAACTCGCTGCGCTCAAACAGTGCAAATCCCCTTTTCGGCAGCCTCTCCGGTGCTCGGCTGCGTGCCAATGGGATTTTTCCTTCCCTCCCCCATTTGTCCTGCCGCGCCTCGCAGGCGGGGGCGGAAAAAGACGCTAAAACTGTTTGAGGGCGAAGCCCGAGTTTTTTAGCGTCCCGCCCACGGCGAGAAGTAAGGGAAGCCCGCAGGGCCAGGACTGGTTGGGGTGCCGTTTTCTTGTTTCTTCTTTTGGGCACGCAAAAGAAGAAAGGAAGGACTGCAGAAAGATTCTTCTTACGGATCTTTCCTGGAATTGCCGGACGGACCAAAAGAATCACCTCTCCGGGCCCTGGCGCATCGGATCGGACAAGGGGGTTCGCAGTCTGTCAAAAGATTGACGGAACCGCCCTTGACAGTGGCTGGCGGCGCGCTTACGGTATTTGCAGTACATCAGCGGGGGCGTTTGACTGGCTATTTTTCTAAGGAGCAACGGCTATGCAGTTTGATAAATTCACGGTGAAATCACAGGAAGCGGTGCAGGCTGCCCAAAATCTGGCCCAGGGCAAGGGGCATCAGGAGATACAGCCCGAGCACCTCATGCGGGTTCTTCTTGATCAGCCTGACGGGGTGGTGGTGCCCATCCTCCAGAAGATGGGGGTGGACCCGGCCCAGCTCCGGCAGGAGATGGATGCGCTTCTGGCCAAGCTGCCCCAGGTGAGCGGCGGCGGGTACACCCAGGCCTATGCCGGGAAACGGTTCCAGGCCCTGTTGGACCGGGCTTTCAAGGTGGCCGGGGAGATGCAGGATGAGTATGTCAGCCTGGAGCATCTGATTCTGGCTGTGCTTGACGACAAGGATTCCCCTGCGGCCCAGGCATTCAAGCGCAAGGGGGTGAGCCGGGAGGCATTTTTACAGGCCCTGGTCACCATTCGCGGCAACCAGCGGGTCACCGACCCCAATCCCGAGGAGAAGTATCAGGCCCTGGAGAAATATGCCCGCAACCTCACCGATGTTGCCCGGCAAGGCAAGCTCGATCCGGTAATCGGCCGGGATGACGAAGTGCGCCGGGTGATCCAGGTGTTGTCCCGGAGGACCAAGAACAACCCGGTCCTGATCGGCGAGCCCGGAGTGGGCAAGACCGCCATTGTCGAGGGGCTGGCCCAGCGCATCGTCAACGGCGATGTGCCGGAAACCTTGCGCAACAAACAGGTGCTCTCCCTGGATTTGGCCGCGCTGGTGGCCGGGGCCAAGTACCGCGGCGAGTTTGAGGACCGGCTCAAGGCGGTGCTCAAAGAGGTGGAGAAACGGGCCGGGGAGGTGATCCTCTTCATCGATGAGATCCATACCCTGGTCGGAGCCGGGGCTGCGGAAGGCGCCATGGACGCCTCCAACATGCTGAAACCCGCTCTGGCCAGGGGCGAGCTGCACTGTGTCGGCGCCACTACCCTGAACGAATACCGCAAATACATCGAAAAAGATGCCGCCTTTGAGCGTCGCTTCCAGCAGGTTCTGGTGCAGGAGCCGTCGCTGGACGACACCATCGCCATCCTGCGCGGAATCAAGGAAAAATACGAGGTTCATCACGGGGTGCGGATCAAGGATTCGGCTACGGTTGCGGCGGCGACCCTGTCCAACCGCTACATCACCGACCGCTTCCTGCCGGACAAGGCCATCGACCTCATCGATGAGGCGGCTTCCCGGTTGCGGATCGAGATCGATTCCATGCCCACCGAAATCGACGAGGTGGATCGTAAGCGAATCATGCTGGAGATCGAGCGGGAGGCCTTGAGAAAGGAAAGTGATGTCGGCTCAAAAGAGCGGCTTGCCAAGATAGAGGCCGAGCTTGCCGAGATCAACGAGAGCCTGACCGCCATGAAAGGTCATTGGACCCTGGAGCGGGACATCATTCAGAAGATCAGAAAGGTCAAAAGCGATATTGACGAGGCGCACATTGCCGAGCAGCAGGCAGAACGGCAGGGCGATCTGAGCAAGGTGGCCGAGATCCGTTACGGAAGGATCGTGGAACTTGAGAAACAGTTGGCCAGCGAAAATACGCATCTTGCCGAGATCCAGAAGGACCGGAAGATGCTCAAGGAAGAGGTGGACGAGGAGGATGTGGCCCAGGTGGTGGCCAAGTGGACCGGGATTCCGGTGGACCGCTTGCTCTCCGGGGAAAAGGAAAAGCTGGTGCACGCCGATACCGAATTGGCTCGGCGGGTGGTGGGCCAGACAGAGGCGATCACTGCGGTGGCAAATGCGGTGCGCCGGGCCCGGGCCGGGCTCCAGGACCCGAATCGCCCTCTGGGCTCCTTTATCTTTTTAGGCCCCACCGGGGTGGGTAAGACCGAGCTGGCCCGGAGCCTGGCCCATTTCCTCTTTGACACGGAAAAGGCCATGATCCGGATCGATATGTCCGAGTTCATGGAGAAGCATTCGGTCTCCCGTCTGATCGGCGCGCCTCCGGGTTATGTGGGCTATGAGGAGGGCGGCTATCTCACCGAGGCGGTGCGGCGCAGGCCCTATTCGGTCATCCTCTTTGACGAGATCGAAAAGGCCCACCCGGACGTGTTCAATGTGCTGCTGCAGATTTTGGATGACGGGCGGATGACCGACGGCAAGGGCAGGACCGTGGATTTCAAGAACACCATCCTGATCATGACCTCGAATCTGGGCAGCCAGATGATCATGGAGATGGGTGAGGGCCGCCGCGCCGAGATGCAGACCCAGATCGACGCCATCCTCCATGCCCAGTTTAGGCCCGAGTTTTTGAACCGGATCGACGAGATCATCATCTTCCACTCCCTGGGCAAGGAGCATCTTGCCCGGATCATCGATATCCAGGTGGCCTTGCTCACCCAGCGGCTGGCCGAGCAGAAGTACAGCGTTACTCTGACCGATGCAGCCAAAGAGTATCTGATTGAGGTGGGCTATGACCCGACTTTTGGGGCAAGGCCTCTCAAACGCGCCATCCAGCGCCATGTTCAGGACGGACTGGCCATGAAGATTCTTGATGGCACCTTTGTCGAGGGGGATACGATTGTAGTGGACCGGGGCAAGGCAGGGCTTACCTTCGGCAAGGAATAAAATATAAGGTAGCACACGGGTAGCAGACAAAAGGCCGACCGGGATTGTGGATGATCCGGTCGGCCTTTTGTGTTATATGGGGGTGGTTGTGGAAAAGGCAGGACGTCTTGTGGCTGAAATCTTTGGCAGCGGAATAACATATGAAAAATCACGGAGATGCGGCTCGAATCGTTGAACTGGTCGGGCAGCGGTCGGCCAACATTTTTACGGCCAGGGGCTACTGCTGTTCCGAGTCGGTTATTGTCGTTATCAACCAGGCCTTTCGCGGCGATCTCAGCTTTGAGCTGGCCGTCCGCCTTGGCTCCGGTTTTTGTCACGGCATGGGCGGCGCCGGATGTACCTGTGGCGCACTGGCTGGGGCAGAGGTTGCCATCAGCCTTTTCCTCGGGCCGCGTCAGGCAGGGGGCATGAAGGCAAAGGAATTTGAAAAGGTGGCCAAGGAGATGCACGACCGTTTTCGGACCCGCTTCGCCGCCACCTGCTGCCGGGTGCTGACCAGGCGGCGCAAGGAGAAAAACGGCGTTGCCTGCAGGGAGCTGACCGTGGGGGGAGCCGAGATCGCGGCGGGTTTGATTCTCGAGCAGAGACCGGAGTTGGCGGTCAAGGCGGATCTGGATTTTCTTGGTGTTCGCGAATCAAAACTTGGGGTGCTTGGCCGCAAATTGTTGGGCAGAGAATGAGACAGGCCGTGGTCTTTTTAAGATTTCGCAGAAGAGCCCTGCATGAATAAGCCGCAATCCCTCAGATTAAAGGGGCTGGAAATTTCCCCCCCGCTTTTTCTGGCGCCCATGGCCGGCTTGACCCATTCCGCCTTGCGCCGTCTCATTCTGGAGCAGGGGGGCATCGGCCTGTTGTCCACCGAGATGCTCTCCGCCGCCCGTCTGCCTTCGGAAAGTCCGCAGCTCTCGCCCTATCTGGTGCGCACCGCCCAGGAAACCCCGCTTTCCTATCAGCTTTTGGTCAGTCGGGTGGAGGAGGTTGCCCCGGCCATTGCCAAGCTCCATACCCTGGGAGCCGAGGCCATTGATCTCAACCTGGGTTGTCCTGCTCCGACTGTCCGCCGTATGGGCGCTGGCAGCCGTCTCATGGATGAACCCGCCTTGGTGCAGGCCTTGGTGGCGGCGGCGAGAAGGCAGACCGACCTGCCGCTTACCGCCAAGATCCGGCTGGGTGAAACCCTTGATGAGGATAAACTGCGCGATTTCTGTCGGATGCTGGAAGGCGAGGGGATCGAGCTGCTGAACGTGCATGCCCGGCTGCGGGGCGAGCCGTTTGTCCGCAAGCCGCGCTGGCCATGGGTCGGCAAGGTCAAAGGCTGGGTGACCATCCCGGTTATTGCCAATGGGGGGATTTTCTCGCTGGAGGACGCCAAAAACTGCTTGGCTCAATCAGGAGCGGATGGCCTGATGATCGGCCGGGCTGCGGCCATCCGCCCCTGGATCTTCGCCGAGCTGGCCCATGGGGTGTACGGTCTTGGCCCGGAGGTTGGGGAGGTGAACAAACCGGAGCTGTATCTCCGCTTCATCGAGCTGCTGGAGGAAAGCTTCCTGCCGGAGCGGCGCTTGGGCCGCCTCAAGGAGTTCAGCCATTATTTCGCCAAGAACTATCCCTTCGGACATCACCTGGCCTCGGGTGTGCAATCCAGCGGTTCCCTGGTCGAAGCCAAGGAACGGGCCTGCGCCTTTTTTGCCAAAAACGAGAGTGCGGCCGAGGATCACTGAGCGGAGAGCTGCTCGAAGACCTGATCCTTCATGTCGATGAGGTCGTCCGGCTGACTCGATAAATCCCCTACGTTCCCTCGACTGTTCTTCATTTTTTTATTTTTTTTTGCCCACCTGGGACACTATTTGTCCCAGGTGGGGTGGTATGCTCTGCGCATGGTGGAAAAAAATTCCGGCATTGGGATACTGAAAAACTACTGGCATTCCCTTTGTTTCTTGCCGGAATCTGCCTGGTGAAATACTGTGAATCCTGACAGGGATAATGTGTTGATGGAAAAAAGGAGATAAGTGCTGCGTATGACCAGGAGTTTTTATGCCCATGTATCTGGAAAGTGCGCCGGAAGAGAAGTGGCAGGTTAACATCAAGCTATACTGCAAGGAGCGTTGCTGAATGAGGTCAAACTGTTTCATCGCGCATCGCAGGGAGTCAGATCAAACCGAACAATCTGTCCGTGAACATCTAGAAGATGTATCCCTTATTTGTCGGTGTTTTGCTGAAAAGATTGGTGTCCCTGATGCCGGGGAATTGCTGGGGCTGCTTCATGATCTTGGTAAATATAGCAAACAATTCCAGGCATATATCCAATCGGCAACCGGAATGTTGGACCCTGACGTTGATGATGAATATGTCGATGCGACATCGCTTAGGGGCAAAATTGATCACTCCAGCGCGGGAGCCCAGTGGATATGGGAAAACTTTCATCGATATGGTCCGCAAGGGGAGTTGGCAGGGCAAGTACTTGCGCTATGTCTTGCCTCTCACCATGGTGGGTTGATCGATTGTCTGAAACCGGGAGGGGAAAATGGTTTTGTTGCCAGGATACGCAAAGACGTTGCAAAGACCCATCTTCAGGAGTGTATTGGGTCGGTAGACAGCGAGGTATTAATGAGGCTGAATTTTCTCGCCACGCCGACCCTCATTCAAGAGTGTTCGCAACAAATCTTTAAATTGGTTGATCCCGGGAAAAATCAATTCGAGATCGTTAAGCATTTCAATATTGGTCTGTGGGCCCGATTCTTGTTCAGTTGCCTGATTGATGCGGACAGAATAAACAGTGCCGATTTTGAAAACCCGGGCAATGAAAGTTTGCGGTCGCAAGGCCGTGTTAACTGGCCGGTCGCTATTGATCGTCTTGAAAGCAAGCTTTCTAACTTACCGGACAGGCACGAGATTGACTCGATACGAAGATCCATTTCAGATCAGTGCAAGGCCAGGGCCTTTGACCCACAAGGGATTTATACGCTTACTGTCCCGACCGGTGGCGGCAAGACATATTCCAGCATACGTTACGCTCTGCACCATGCCCAGAAACACAACCTTGATCGCATCATCTATATCATCCCTTATACCTCGATCATCGAACAAAATGCCCAGGCCATTCGCGACTTGCTTGAGGTTGAGGGTGATAAATTCCCCTGGGTTCTCGAACATCATTCTAACCTTGAGCCGGAACGACAGACCTGGCGCGACAAACTCATTGCCGAGAACTGGGATGCGCCCATTGTCTTCACGACCATGGTCCAGTTTCTCGATGTCCTCTTCAGCGGAGGAACGCGCGGGGCAAGGAAGATGCACCAGTTGGCAAAGTCGGTGCTGATTTTCGATGAGATCCAGACCTTGCCGATCAACTGCGTCCATCTTTTCTGTAATGCCGCTAATTTCCTTGTTTCACAGGCAGGAACCACGGTTGTCCTTTGTACCGCGACACAACCTTTGCTCGATAAGCTGAAGTCACCCGACAAAGGGCAATTGACCATACCTAAAGGAAATGAGCTGGTCGAGAATGTTGCCGGACTGTTCGAGCAACTCAAAAGGGTGGCAATCGTCAACAAGGTGCGCCCTGCCGGTTGGACTGAATCCGAGTTGACCGAGCTGGCTGTCGATGAATATGAGCAAAAGGGAAGTTGCCTCGTCGTAGTCAATACCAAAAAGTGGGCGCAGCTTCTGTTTGAGTTATGCAAGGACAAAGTCGAACCAGGGAGCCTGTTTCATCTCAGTACCAGTCTCTGCCCGGCCCATCGCAAGGTGATTCTGGACCAGGTTCGGCAACGTTTGGATGATGACTTGCCGGTGCTCTGCATCAGCACTCAATTGATCGAAGCGGGGGTTGATGTGGATTTTGCCTCGGTTATCCGCTTTCTCGCCGGTTTGGATTCCATTGCCCAGGCGGCAGGGCGATGCAATAGAAACGGAAGATTGCCGCAGGCAACCGTGCATGTCGTCAACCCACGGGAAGAGGCAATTGATATGCTCCACGATATCAAGGAGGGTCGTGATAAAGCCCTGCGGGTCTTGTCGGAAAAAGGTGATGGTGATTTGCTGGATCCGGAAGTGATGAGTCTCTATTTCTCCTATTATTTTTATAGCCGGGCCGATGAGATGGTTTACCCGGTTAAAGCCGCTCAAGCCGGGCGGGAGGACAGTTTGTTAAGTCTGCTCAGTGACAATTCCAGAAATATTGGACGGGTCAAAAATGCCCTGAAACTTCAGCAGTCTTTCAATACAGCAGGGAAGATTTTCCAGGCGATTGATGCCCCGACGGAGGCGGTCATCGTGCCCTATGGCGAAGGAGTGGAAATTATTGCCGGTCTCTGTGCCGCGCCGGAACCGGCAAAGGCCTACCAATTGCTCAAACGCGCTCAGAAGTTCAGTGTGAATGTGTTCCCCAACGTCATGCGGAAGTTGAAGGAATCTGGAGCTGTAAGGCCGGTGCAGCCCGGTGAGGAAATTTATTATCTCGATGAGCGGCACTACAGTCAGCACTTTGGGGTGTCTACAGAAGAAGTCAATGCCATGAAATTCCTGAATGCTTAGGGAGGAAGAAATGAAAAATGATATCAGTTTCCGGTTATGGGGGCGGTACGCGCTGTTTACCGACCCGGTAACCAAAACCGGAGGAGAAAAATGCTCGTACCATGTCCCCACCTATGAAGCCATCAAAGGAGCGTTGAAGTCCATCTACTGGAAACCGACCATAATCTGGCATGTTGACAAGGTCAGGGTCATGAAACCTCTACGCACCCAGACAAAAGGGACTAAGCCGCTGGTCTGGGGTGGTGGCAACAGTCTGGCAATTTACACCTTTCTCCATGATGTTGAATACCAAGTCAAAGCGCATTTTGAATGGAATGACCATCAACCTGCGCTGGTTAAAGATCAGATCGACGGCAAGCACTACAGCATCATCAAAAGAACGCTGGAAAAGGGCGGGCGACAAGATATCTTCCTCGGTACCCGCGATTGCCAGGGTTATGTGGAACCCTGCACGTTTGGCGAGGGGAAAGGACACTACGATGAAATCGATGAACTCAGTTTTGGTCTGATGTTCCATGGCTTCGATTATCCCGATGAAACTGGGAATGATGAACTGCAAAGTCGTTTCTGGCATGCCGCCATGCGAAAAGGCATTCTTGAATTTCCCAGGCCGGAAGAGTGTGATGTTAGCCGTTTTGTCCGCAAAATGATCCCCAAGAAATTTGGCCTGGGGGAGAATGTCTTACCCGTTGAACAGGAAGAGGCACTGCTATGAGTTGGATGGCGAAGTTGTATGAGACCTATGATGCAATTGAGAGCCGTGGCAATAATGGAGGGGGCAAGATTTTATGGCCCATTTCTCACTTTGTAAAAAACGCTCATATCGAAGTTGTTGTCGATTCAGATGGTAACTATCAAAAGGGGCGATCGAAAATTTTAAATGGAAGGGAAAGCCCGACACTAATTCCTGCCACGGAAGCATCTGCGGGTAGGTCTGGTGCTAAAATTGCTCCACATCCATTGTGTGAAGAAATTGGATATTGTGCAGCAGATTATCCAAAGGCGGATAATGAAAAAGTAAAAGCTTACATCGGGCAATTAAAAAGCTGGGCAGGTTCAAATGGGTCTCATCCAAAAGTGAAGGCAATTTATAACTACCTTGAAAAAGCGAGTCTTTGGCGTGACCTGTCGAGTGAATTTGAATTTCCGTTGAAGGTTGCAAAGGTTGATGGCACAAGCCAAAAAATTTCAGCAGAAAAGGTGTTTATAAGATGGAGTGTTGATGAGCCAGGCAATCCAGTCCATGGGACATGGGAAGACGATGAGTTAATAAAATCTTGGATTTTATATGACTGTGAAAACAACAGTAAGGAAGGTTTTTGCTATGTTCTTGGCCATAAGACTAGGATTGCCTCGAATCATCCTCGGTTTTTAAGGTGGCCGGGAGATGGAGCAAAGATCGTGTCTTCCAACGATGATAGCGGCTTCACCTTTCGTGGTCGATTTACAGATAGCAAAAAGAGTATGAACCAATTTGGGTCACAAGCTGTGTGTATTGGCTTTGACGTTACCCAAAAAGCCCATAATGCTTTGCGCTGGTTGATTTCTCGGCAGGGGCATCGTAATGACGACCAAGTATTTGTTGCTTGGGCGGTTTCAGGTAAATCAATTCCAGCAGCTTTTGAGGATCCCTGGGCAGTACTCGGCGATCCAATTTTTCTTCAGGAAGAGAGCAATGCTAAATCCGAGGAAGTCATTGATCACGGCATCGACTTGGGAGAATCGTTTGCTCATAGGTTTAATGAATACCTGGAAGGGTTTGGCAAAGCGCTTGTGCCGAATGAACAAATTGTTGTGATGGGCTTGGATTCTGCAACCACGGGACGGATGGGAATCGTTTACTACCGTGAACTTCTGGCCAGTGAATTTTTGCAACGTCTGAAAGATTGGCATATCCAGTTTGCCTGGCCGCAGCGCCATACCATAGAAATTCCAAGTGATAAAAAGGGCAAAAAACCGTTCAGCAAAACTATATGGCCAGAATGGTCTCCTCCGCCAAAACATATCGCCGAGGCCGCCTATGGCGATATCCTGAAAAGTAACGATAGCCTGAAAAAAAGCCTGCATGAACGCATTTTGCCCTGCATTGTTGATGGGAGTCCTTTCCCTAGAGACATTATGACCTCTGCTGTCAGGCGGGCCAGTAATAGAAACAACTGTGAACATTGGGAGTGGGAGAGGAATTTAGGCGTCGCTTGCGCTTTGTATCGCGGGTTTCATCAGCGGCATCCGGATGAAAATCAAAGGAGAAACTACGCTATGGCACTGGAAGAGGACAACAGATCAAGAGACTACTTGTATGGGCGCTTGTTGGCGATTGCCGAACGTATCGAAGAAATCGCTTTATCGGTTGGTGGTGAGAATCGTCCCACAAACGCAGCCAGATTGATGCAGCGTTTTGCTGACAGACCCTCTTCAACTTGGCGCAATATCGAGTTGGGGATTCAGCCTTATATGCAACGTTTGCAAAGTTCGCGGCTCGGGTTTTTAAAGAACAGAAAAAAAGAGCTTGATGTAGTGATTTCGGACTTCAAGACTGGTGATTTTACCAGTGACAAATCGCTCACCGGAGAGTTTCTGCTGGGGTATCACTGCCAGCGGATGATTTATAGGAATACTCAAACTGAAACAACCCTGGAAGATTAATCAAAAGGAGGAAGATATGAGCAGCTTGGAAAACAAAATCGATTTTGCGGTTATCTTTAGTGTGAAAAACGCCAACCCGAACGGAGATCCTCTGAACGGCAACCGCCCACGGACAGACTATGACGGGTATGGAGAGGTGTCTGATGTCTGCTTGAAACGTAAAATCCGGGATCGTCTTCAGGAAGCAGGACACACGATATTTGTACAATCTGATGAGAAAAAAATAGATGGCATGGCCAATTTGAAAGAAAGAGCTGTGTCTGCTGAGTTTGGCCTTGGCGAAGAGGCCTTTAAAATTGATAAAAAAACGCCTGGGAAAAAGGATGTTACGGCAAAGCTTGCCTGTAAAAAGTGGTTTGATGTTCGCGCTTTTGGGCAGTTATTTGCTTTTGGTAAAGGGGATGATGATGCTTCCGGGGTTTCAATTCCTGTCCGCGGCCCTGTTACCATTCAACCAGCATTTAGCGTAGAACCAGTGAGTATTACCAGTTCTCAGATTGTAAAGAGTGTGAATGCAGAGGAGGCAAAAGGGAAAAGTGATATCAGCTCTGACCGGATGGGTATGAAACACAGGGTTGATAAAGCAATATATGTTGCTTACGGCGCTATGTCGCCGCAACTTTCAGGGCGGACATTATTCAGTAACAACGACGCGGAAGTATTTAAATCTATACTGCCGAAACTGTTTGAAGGGGATGCTTCTTCGGCGCGCCCTGAAGGAAGCATGGCTGTTGTGAAAGTCTTCTGGTGGAAACACAACAGCAAAGCCGGTCAGTATTCATCGGCAAAGGTTCACAAGACATTATCTGTACATTCAGATGGTAGTTATGTCTTGAATAATTTGGAGGGATTGGAACCTGAAATAATTGATGGCTTCTGATTTCTATAAAAGCAGACGGATATACCCCAAGAAGTGATGGTCATCGAAAAAATGTAATTTTGGATAACGAAATCTGACATGGAAACAAAACTGGTTGTTTTCAAAAACAAGGAAATCCGGCGCACCCTGCACAACAACGAATGGTGGTTCGTGGTTGAGGATGTCGTGCTCGCGCTGATCGATTCAAAAGACCCAAAGCAGTACATCCAGCGCATGAAGCAGCGGGACCCTGAGCTTGGCAAAGGGTGGGTACAGATTGTACATGCCCTTTCCATTGCAACTTCTGGTGGCGCGCAACGGATGTTGTGCGCCAACACCGAAGGCATCTTCCGCATCATCCAATCCATCCCCTCGCCCAAGGCCGAGCCGTTCAAACGCTGGCTGGCCAAGGTCGGCTATGAACGGGTGCAGGAGATTGAAGACCCTGAGTTGGCCACTAAGCGGACCAAGGCGCTGTACCGGGCCAAGGGCTATTCCGCCCCCTGGATTGAGAAGCGGATGCGCGGCATCGCCGTTCGGGCCGAGTTGACCGATGAATGGAAAAACCGGGGGGTCAACGGGGAACCGGAGTATGCCATTTTGACTTCCGAGATTTCCAAGGCCGCGTTCGGCCTCACGCCAACGGAGTACAAGAACCTGAAGGGGCTGGAGCGGGAGAATCTGCGGGACCACATGAACGACCTGGAGCTGATCTTCTCCATGCTCGGCGAAGCAGCCACCACCGAGATCACCCGCAGGCATGATGCCCAGGGCTTTGGCGAGAACAAGACTGCGGCCCGCAAGGGTGGTCGGATCGCAGGAGAGGCGCGGGAAAAATTGGAGGAAGAGACGGGAGAAAAGGTGGTGACCCCGGAAAATTATCTGGCCGAGCCGGAAGGTCGGAAGCGCTTGGCTGCGAAGAAGTCCCGAAGCTCTAAGGGCTGATGATGTTCAGCGAAGACGAACTTATCCCGCTTTCCGCGCTCCAGCACCTGCTGTTTTGCGAGCGACAGTGCGCCCTCATCCACATCGAGCAGGCATGGGCGGAGAATCGTTTTACCGCCGAGGGCCGCATCATGCATGAGCGGGTGGATGGGGCTGGCCGGGAGTCCCGAGGACGGGTACGCACGGTGAATGGCCTACTGCTCCGTTCTTTGCGTTTCGGCCTTTCCGGCAAGGCGGATGCCGTGGAGTTTCATCGAGAAGGCGATGATGTTTCCGATGACGCCTTGGTCTGGCGGCCTTTTCCGGTGGAGTACAAGCGGGGCAAACCCAAGCAGAATGATTGTGATCTGGTCCAGCTCTGTGCCCAGGCCCTTTGCCTTGAGGAGATGCTGGATGTGGCGGTGCCGGAGGGGGCGCTCTATTACGGCAAGCCCCGTCGGCGGCTGGCTGTGGTGTTTGCTGAATCGTTGCGGGAGAAAACCAGGGAGGCGGCGCGGCGTCTGCACGAGTTGATCAGCAGTGGTCACACGCCCCAAGCGCGGTATGAAAAGAAATGCGAGAGCTGTTCCATGTTGTCTGTCTGCATGCCGAAGGTAACCGGGGTGCGGCGGAGCGTGCAGAGATACATGACCAAGGCTCTTGCCCAGGACTGAGGAAATCCATGCGACATCTGCTGAATACCCTTTATGTGACGACCCAGGGCGCGTATTTGGCGCGGGATGGCGAGACCGTAGCTGTCCGGGTTGAGCACGAAACGCGGCTTCGGGTGCCGCTCCATACCTTGGGCGGTATTGTCTGCTTTGGTCAGGTCTCCTGCTCGCCGCCTCTTATGCAGCTTTGTGCCGAGCGCGGAGTGAAAATTTCTTTTTTAAGCGAGAACGGCAGATTCTGGGCCAGGGTCGAAGGACCGGTTTCGGGAAATGTGCTTTTGCGGCGGCAGCAATACCGGTGGGCTGACGACCAGGGACAATCGGCAAATATCGCCCGCGCCGTGGTCACCGCCAAGGTCGCCAATCAGCGGGTCGTTCTTCTTCGCGCCCTGCGGGATCATCCGGAAATGGCGGCCAGTGCAGAGGTCAAGGTCGCTGGTGAGGAGCTGGGGCGTACTTTGGCGATGCTCCAAGAGCCACTTTCTCTCGACAGCGTGCGAGGTGTGGAAGGGGATGCAGCCCGGCGTTATTTTGGGGTGTTCGATCACCTCATCGTGTCCCAAAAAGAGGAATTTTTCTTTCAGGAACGGAGCAGAAGGCCGCCGCTCGATAACATGAATGCGCTGCTCTCTTTCCTCTATACTCTGTTGGTGCATGATATCCGTTCCGCGTTGGAGACGGTGGGGCTGGACCCGGCGGTTGGTTTTTTACACCGGGATCGGCCGGGAAGGCCAAGTCTTGCCTTGGACCTCATGGAGGAATTGCGGCCCGTGCTTGCGGACCGGCTTGCCCTTTCATTGGTCAACCGGCAGCAGGTTAAGGGAAAGGGGTTCAAAGTTACGGAAACCGGCGCGGTGGTGATGGATGAAGAAACCCGCAAGGAGGTGTTGGTGGCGTACCAGAAGAGGAAACAGGAGGAGTTGCAGCATCCGTTCATTGATGAAAAGGTCGCGCTTGGCTTGTTGCCATATGTACAGGCCCTGTTGTTGAGTCGCTATCTGCGGGGAGATCTGGATGGATATCCTCCGTATCTCTGGAAATAGGAGACTGGCATGTTGGTGCTGGTGACCTATGATGTCAACACGGAAACTGCGGCAGGCCGCAAGCGGTTGCGGCGCGTGGCCAGGGCCTGCGAAGACCATGGCCAGCGGGTGCAGTTCTCGGTTTTTGAGTGCCTGGTGGATCCGGCGCAATGGTCTGCCTTGCGGGCACGGTTGATCGATGAAATTGATGAGACTCAGGATAGCCTGCGTTTCTATTTTCTCGGCAGCAATTGGAAACGGCGGGTGGAACATGTGGGGGCAAAGCCTGGGTATGATCCGGAAGGCCCACTTATTGTATAAAAAAAGAGGTGCGCGAACCCGAAGCGGACATGGTTTTCTGGGACTTTTCGCGGGAAAGGTAACCTGTTGGATTAATTGCATGAATTATTTCGTAAGTCCGATTAGGTGTTGTTTGTCGGAAATTTGCGCGATGCTTCGCGCTGAATGCTATGCTTTGTATTGAAATTATAATATTTTTTTGATGTACTGTCGCGCCCCGCGTGGGCGCGTGGATTGAAAC
>Ga0334722_10003370_pt1 | contig 17249 bp, 18 predicted proteins | sample C3_bottom_MG_FD_207210 | JGI IMG/M metagenome (GOLD analysis project Ga0334722, IMG submission 207210) | Sediment microbial communities from Yellowstone Lake, YNP, Wyoming, USA - C3_bottom | ecosystem: Environmental > Aquatic > Freshwater > Lake > Sediment | place: USA: Wyoming | collected...
AAGCGGGGCCCCTGCTTCCTACTCATGCCTCCGCCTCCTTAACCAGGGTCAAAGGTTCGCGTCTGTAATGTCGGCGTCCGGAGGCAATCGCGGCCGGTCGCATCCCCGCAAAGCGGGGCCCCTGCTTCCTACTCATGCCTCGGCCTCCTTCTTGTCCCAGATGTAGTAGAACCTCGGCCCGGTGCCGAGCTCCTCGTGCATGCGGAAATACTGGTTCTCGGCGAGCAGTTGGGAGACATTGCTGTTCGGATTTTCGATGTCGCCGAAACTCATCGTCTGCGTGATGCAGGCGTTGACGCAGGCCGGCGTGGCTTCCGGATCCACACCTGGGGTCAGGCCCTTGGCCATGCCGGCATCGATGCGATCGACACAGAACGTGCACTTCGTCGCCACCGCCAGGCGCTTCGGATCGAAGCGCTGCGCCTCCGCCGCCGTCGCCTCGCCGTAGGCGAAGCTCGCGCGATCGGTCTTGTAGCGCGCCTGGTAAGGACAGGCCACCGCACAGTAGCTGCAGCCGATGCACAGATCGTAATCGATGGTGACGATGCCATCCGGTCGTTTCTTGGTCGCGGTCGAGGGGCACACTGCCATGCACGGCGGGTCGTCGCAGTGCATGCAGCCGACCGGCACGAAGGCGCGCTTTACCGCCGGATATTCACCCATTTCCATATCGAGCACGCGCCGCCATTGCACGTCGGGGGGCGTCGCGTTGACCTGCTTGCACGAGGCAGTGCAGGTCTGGCAGCCGACGCAGCGGCGCAAGTCCGCAACCATCGCCCAGCGAGTCATAGGTCACCTCCCGCGCGTTTCAGGCTCACCCGCACCACGTCCGCTCCGGAACCGGTGGCATCGGTCAGCGCCAGCGTCATCGGCACCAGCGAATTCATGCTGGGCATGCCAAAGTCCCGGGCCAAGGGCGTTGCCCAATGGTCGAACTGCCCCAACAGCAACAGTGTATCCGGGCGTATGCCCTGACGCAGCACGGCCTTGGCCCTGACCTGCGCCAGCGGCGTGGCAATCTCTACCATAGCACCATCGGTGATGCCGAGTTCGTCCGCCCTGCCCTTATTCATGATCACGCCTCGGTGGCCGGCGACGTTGTCGGCCACTTCCTTGATCAGCTGCATGCCCACGTTGGCGCCCCAGGCGTATTGCATGCTGCGCGCGGTGAGCAGCCAGAACGGAAAGTCCTTGGCCTTGCCGCCCATGACTGCGAGGGATTGTTCCCACTCCCCCGGAAAATCCTTCCACGGCGGCAGCGGCTGATATTCGGCGAGTTGTTTGTCCCACCATTGCATACCGTTCTCGTGCAAGCGCCGCCCGAGTTCCTTGCCGACGCGATACAGCCGTTCCTGGTACGGCATCTCGAAGCGCAGCCCCTTTGCCACCAGTGTCGGGTACAGGTACCAGTCGGCATGCGCGAACGGCCTGGTGGCGAAACCGTTTTCTTTCCACCAATCCAGGCCCTGCGTCTGCCTGCCACCGCTCAGTTCGGCGCTGGCCGCGCGGCACACCGCGTCCCAGATTTCTTCCCGTCCGTAGGCGCGCTTGGGATCGAGAGTGAAGTCCCAGCCTGCGCCCTTCAGCGGCACGCCGGCGGCACCACGATTGATCGAGGCATTGTATTCCTCGAGCAGACCGGTGCGGCGCGCAAGCTCGGTCGCGACGTCGGTAAAATCACGCGCCTCGCCCTGCGCCTCGACCACCGGTTGGCGCAGCGCGAAACCCTCGGCCTCCCAGAATTGCTCGATGAATTTGGAGCCGCCGATGCGGATCAGCTGCAGACTCTCGAGGTCGGTCGCATCGGGTAACAGGATGTCGGCGACCTGATTGGTTTCGTCGCGGGTGTACGCAAAGGCGACAACGAAGGGAAAGCGGGCCATGGTCTCCGACAAGGCCTTGGTGTCCCAGAATGAGATCGCCGGATTGGAGCGGTACACGAACCACACATCCGGCAGCGTTACCGTCGGCAATCCCTTGGGTGTCTCCTTCAGGAACATCCAGGTGAAATGGGTGGGGCCGAGCGCCTGGCTCCACGGGCCGTCGGCCGCAAGGGGCACCATGCTCCTGTAGGCATTGCGGATGTTGGGCTGGGCGTTCCAGTGCTCGCGGTCGGTCGAATTCATCGGATAGTGCATGAAACCGTCCACACCCGGCTTCACGCTATGCAGCCGTTCTCCCGAAGGGCGGTTGAGCCGCACCGTCGTTCCGAGCGTGCCTCCGGGAACTTCCAGCCCGCCTACCAGGGTTGCAAGCACGGTGCGCGCCCATACGCACTCGTAGCCGCCCCAGCCGTTGTTCACCGTCTTCCCGAGGCTCACCGCCACCGGGCGATAGGGCAGCGTCTGGCCTTCGATTTCTATGGTCGCACCGACTTTGGCATGGTCGAGAAACTCGTTGGCGATGCGGCGCATGGTCGCTGCCGGTATGTCGCAGATCGCTGCGGCCCACTCCGGCGAATACGGCCGCATGTGCGCAACCAGTTTGGTGAACGCAGTAGTTCCCCGGAGCCTGCCGCTTGCGAGCACTTCGGCATCGGCGCCGATTTCCGCCGCCTCGCAGTCAAAGCCGCCTTCGAGCGCAGGATCGCAGCCGGGGGTGTCGAAGGGCAGGGCGGCGCCGCGCTGCAGGTCCCACACCAGCGGCCTTCGCGTCTCCGGGTCGCGCAGGAAGAAGCCGTTCGCGCCGACCAGATAGGGCGACGAAGTACGCTGCTTGAGGAATGGAAGGTCGAGCCGCCCGCGCGCGGTTTGGTGCAACAGCACGTGCATGAGGGCGTAGAGGAAAACGGCGTCGGTCTTGGGGCGTATCGGCACCCACTCCGCCGAGCAGGCGCCGGTCACCGAAAGATGCGGTTCGACCTGCACGCGTTTCATGCCGCGTTCGCGCGCGTTGGCATGGCGCCACACGCCGACCACGCCGCCGGAGGCTTCAACATTGGCGCCGCAGGAGATCAGATAATTGCACATCGGCGTGTCCGGTGACACGGTAAAGGCGCGATGCCACAGTTCGCCGTACAGATGCTCGGAGTGGTAACACTTCACGCCCTGCCCCGAGCCGAAACCCATGTCGACCGGTCCCCAGGCCGAGAGAAACGCCGGAAAGGTGCCCATGTAGGATTGCGGCGTGCCGCCGCCGCCGAAGTTCGCGGCTACCCTGGGGTAGCCCGAGGCGTCGCGCAGGCCGGTTGCGCGCACCGCTCGCAGCTTGGCGGCGACGGTCTCCAGCGCCTCGTCCCAGGAAATGGGCACGAAACCCGGATCCTCGTTCCTGCCTTTGTTCGGATTGGTGCGCCGCATCGGCGTCAATACACGATTGGGGTTATAGGTTTTTTGCACCAGACCGTAGGCCTTCACGCACACCTTGCCGCCGCCCGGATGCACTGCGCAGGCGGCAAAATTGGGTTCCACCTCGGTGGCCACGCCGTCCGTGACCTTGACCTTGAGCAGGTCCGGTCCGGCCACGCACTGGTAGCAGTAGGTAGCGCGCTTGCCTGAGGAGGCGAGCGTTGCGAACTTGGGCTCCGGGGCGTTCACTGCAGCACGGCCTTGCGCGCTTTGCCCCAGATTATTCCTGCCCTTACTCCCGCCACTGCTCCCACGCTTGCTTCCTCAATTGCTGCTCTCGTCAGGCTGGTACGCATGGCCTTGCCTCCTGTAGATGCAGGCGCGACATCCGGCACGCCGCGTGCGATGAAATCATAGGCCTCGTCGCGCGCACAGTGCTTGCCAAATGCGTCCATGTATACAGTGTACTTGGCATATAATTGCTCATGGATCGAATCTAGGAGCATTTAATGCCAATATTTCAGCTTGACCGCACCGATCGAAAAATCCTGGACATCCTGCAAAAAGAAGGGCGCATCAGCAACCTCGAACTCGCCGAGCGCGTCGCGCTCTCGCCCTCTCCCTGCCTGCGCCGCTTGAGGCGCCTGGAGGAAAGCGGCGTGATCCGCCAGTACGTGGCGCTCGTCGATTCGCTCAAGGTCGGACTCGGGCTGCTCGCCTATGTCTCGGTGAAACTGGAAAAGCGAGGCGAAGGCGCGGTCAAGGCCTTCGCGCGCGCCGTTCAAAACTGGCAGGAGGTGGTGGCCTGCTATTCGATGACCGGCGATCTCGACTATCTGTTGCGCGTGCATGTGGAGGATCTGGAGCACTACTCGCGCTTCGTCATGAATTCGCTGCTCAAGCACCCCGGGATTACCGAAGTGAAATCCAGCTTTGCGCTGGAGCGGGTTAAGGACACGACCGCGCTGCCGCTGTCGCATTTGACATAGGGCTCGATCACGTTCACCGCGGACGGTGCTGAGCGAAAGCAGGCCCTATAGTCCAAGGTAAGCCTCCTTCACCTGCTCGTTTTCCAGCAGTTCCGCGCCGCTGCCGGAGAGCACCACGCGGCCGGTCTCGAGCACATAGGCGCGATCGGCAACGGCCAGCGCAGCGCGCGCATTCTGATCGACGAGAAATATGGTGGTCGAAGCGGCCTTGAGCGCGCGTACGCAGGCGAAAATCTCTTCCACCAATTTCGGCGCCAGCCCCATGCTCGGTTCATCGAGCAACAGTAGCTTGGGCAAGGCCATCAGCCCCCTTCCCATGGCTAGCATCTGCTGCTGGCCTCCGGAGAGCGCACCTGCCGGTTCGCGGCTCTTCTGCTTCAATACCGGGAACATCGCATACACGCGCTCGATTCCCCGCGCCGCTTCCGCCTTGGAACGCAGGTAGGCGCCCAGGCGCAGATTGTCCTCGACCGAGAGCGGTGCGAACACCTGGCGCCCCTCCGGCACCTGTACGATACCGAGCCGCACGCGCTTGTCCGCGGCGGCGGCAGTGATATCCGCGCCCTCGAAGCGTACCCGACCGGCGCTGACCGGCTGCACCCCGGAGAGCGCCCGCAGCAGCGTCGTCTTGCCCGCACCGTTGGCACCGACCAGCGCCACCAGTTCCCCTTCGCCCACTTGCAGGTCGATGCCCTTCAATGCCGGGATGCGGCCGTAGTGGCTGCCCAGTCCTTCGACTTCGAGCATCATCGGTGCATCTCCACCGCCACCGCAACGGCACTGGCGATCGCGTTTCCGTATGAACCGTCGTGTGCGATCGCACTTCCCAGGTAGGCCTCGATCACTTTCGGGTCGTTGCGCACCGTCGCCGCCGGGCCTTCGGCGAGCTTGCGTCCGTAGTCGAGCACCAGAATGTGGTCGGACACACCCATCACCAGCCGCATATTATGTTCGACCAGCACCACAGTAACGCCGCGCCCGCTCAGTCTGACGATCAGATCGTCCAACTCTAGCGCCTCGGTCGGATTCAAGCCGGCCGCCGGCTCGTCGAGCAGCATCAGCTTCGGCGCGGTCGCGAGCGCGCGCGCGATCTCCAGCCGCTTCAGGGCACCGTAGGGCATGGCGTCGGCGGCGGCCGACAGATAGTTGTGCAAGCCCACAAAACGCATGATTTCCGCCGCCTCCTCCCTGCAGGCGCGTTCCGCGCGGCTCTGCCGGGGCGAGCGCAGCAGCGCGGAGACTATCCCGCAACGCTCATGCAGATGGCGTCCCACCATGACGTTCTCGAGCGCGCTCATGTTGAAGAACACCTGCAGGTTCTGAAAGGTGCGGGCAATGCCGTGGGCGGCAAACTCGTGGGGCGCGCGTCCGGTCAGGTCGTGTTCGCCGAATCCGATGCGCCCGGCCGAAGGCCGGTAGACGCCGGAGAGCAAGTTCAGCAGCGTGGTCTTGCCGGCACCGTTGGGACCGATGATCGAGTGTACCGCGCCCGGCTGGATGTCGAAGCTCAGGTCCTCGACCGCGTTCAGACCGCCAAACTTCTTCGATAGAGCCTCGACGCGCAACAAGCTCATACGCCGCCGCCTCCGTCGCTTTGTCGAGGTTTGAGCACAGCCACTGTCGGCGGCCGGTGGCAATCGCGGCCGGTCGCATCCCCGCAAGAATGCGAGGCCCCTGCTCCCTGCTCATGCCCCCCCTCCCCGCCGTTGTTCGAAGCCTTTTGCCGGCGCGTCTGGATCAGCCGCGCCAGGCTGGGCACCACCCCGCGCGGCAGGAAGATCATGGTGCCCATCATCACCGCGCCGAACACCATCATCTCGTAATCCTTCAACACCGCCAGCAGTTGCGGCAGGGTGGTCAGCACGGCCGCGCCTACCACCGCACCGAAGGTCGAAGCCATGCCGCCAAAGACGACCATGGTGACCAGCTCGATCGAGTGCAGGAACGCAACCTTCCCCGGCGTGACGAAACCCGAATAGTGCGCCGCCAGGCTGCCCGCGATCGACGCGAATACGGCCGAGATCACGAACACCATCACTTTATGGTTTGCGGCGTTGATTCCGACCACTTCCGCGCCGACCTCGGAACTGTGCAAGGCGCGCAACGCCCGTCCGGCCGGGGACTCGATCAGATTGAGCGCGAGCCATACGGCGACGAGCAGCAGGGCCCCGACCACCCAGTACCAGATGCGCTCGCCCTGCAGCACGAAACCGCCGATGCGAAACGGCACTACCGAGATCCCGTCCGGACCGCCGGTCACTTTGTCCTCGGTGGTGATGACCATGAAAATGATCACCCCAAGGCCGAGCGTGGCCATGGCAAGATAGTGGCCCTTCAGCCGCAGGATGGGCCGGCCGACGAGGAAGGCGAGCGCCGCCACGGCGAGGGTCGTGGTGAGCATCGCCGCGAGCGGCGGCCAGCCGTAGCGCGAGGCGAGAATGGCCGAGCCGTATGCGCCGAGTCCGAAGAAGCCCGCATGACCCAGGCTGATCTGCCCGGCATAGCCGATGAGCAGGTTCAGGCCGATGCAGACGATCGCGTTCAAGCCCACCAGGATCGCGACATCGTAGAAGTAGCTGTTGCTGAGCGCGAGCGGCAACAGCACAATGACAACAGCCAGCGCGAGCAGCCCTCCGGTGCGTGGCGAAGCAAGGCGCGCCAACATCTAAACGCGCTCGCCGCCACGATTGCCGAACAGTCCGCTCGGCATGAAGAACAGCACCGCGAGGATGATCACGAAAGCGATGGCATCTTTGTAGGCCGAGGACAGATAACCTGCGCTCATGGTCTCGACGATGCCGAGCACCAGGCCCCCGACCACAGCGCCGACGCCGCTCCCCAGGCCGCCGAGGATCGCGGCGGCGAAACCCTTCAGGCCCAGCATCACGCCGACATCAAAGGAGGTGGTCGTGATCGGTGCGACCAGGATACCCGCAACCGCCCCCAGCGCTGCCGACAGGCCGAACGAGAGAAACAGGACCATGCGCACGTTGATGCCGATCAGCTGCGCCGCGAGGCGGTTGTGCGAAGTAGCGAGCATCGCCTTGCCGAGCAAGGTGCGGCCGAAAAACCAGGACAGCGCGAGCACGATCGCAAGCGCGACCCCGAGCACCCACAGGCTCTGCGGCAAGATCGTGGCGCCGGCGATCGCTATCGGCGTATCGCCGGTGAATGGTTTGAGCGGGTGCAGATTCTTGTCCCAGATCACCAGCGCGAGGCCGCGCAGGAAGATCGACGCGCCGATGGTGATGATGATCAGCGTCACCACGGAAGCACCCTGCGCCGGCTCGACCGCGAACTTCTCCAGGGCGAGGCCGACCAGCGCCGCTGCCGCAATGGCGAGCGGGATAGCCAGCAGATACGGCAAGCCGCTCGCGGTGAGCGACATCGTCGCCATGCCGCCTATCATCACGAACTCGCCCTGGGCGAAGTTAATCACGTGGCTGGCGTTGAAAATGATGGAGAAGCCAAGCGCCACCAGCGCGTAGATCGCACCCACCGTCAACCCGGTGAGGAGGAACTGCAAGAACTGCGCACTCATTGCGCCGGCCCCTCCTCCATCATTGCCCGAGGGCGCTTACTTGACCAGGGTCCAGTTGCCGCCTTTGACTTCGAGCATCCGGAACGCAGTCAGGTCCAGGCCCATATGATCGGTAGCCGACATGTTATACGTTCCGTCGACGCCGACGTAACCGCGCGTCGCTTCGATCGCATCTCGCACCTTGGCTTTATCGGTGCTGCCGGCCTTCTTGAGTGCTGCGACCGCGATCATCAGGCCGTCGTATGCATGGCCGCCGAAGGTCGAAATATCGGACTTGAAGTGCGACTCGTACTCGTGCTTGTAAGCCACCGCCACCGAGCGCTGCGGGTCGTTTGCCGGCAGATCATCGGCGACCAACACCGCGGCGCCCGGCAGGCGCACGCCCTCCGCCGCTGCGCCGGCGAGCTTGATGAATTCCTTGGAGGCGACTCCGTGCGACTGGTAGAGCGGCATGGCAATGCCGAGCTGGCCGTAGTTCTTGGTGACGATCGCCGGCCCCTGGCCAAATCCGGGGTTGAGCACCGCCTGCACGCCCGCAGTGTTCTTGATCTTGGTAAGTTGCGCCGTCATGTCGGTATCACCGCCGCCGTAGGTTTCGTCGGCGACCACATCGATGCCATATTGCTTGTTCAATTTGAGACATTCGGCACGCATCGATTTGTCGAATCCGCCGGGACCGGAAATGAGCGCGATCTTGGAGAGCTTGCGCGATTGCATGTCGATGAAGATTTTCTCGCACGCCATGCGGTCGCTATGCGGCATCTTGAACACCCACTTTTTCACCGGCTCGACGATGACCACTGCGCCGGCGAGCGAGATGAACGGCATTTGCGCGGCTTCCACCAGCGGTATCACCGCCATGGTTTCGCCGGTGCTGGTGCCGCCGACGATCATATCGACCTTGTCCTGTTCGATCAGGCGCTTGGCAAAGGTGCGCGCTTTTTCGGCGTCGCCAGCCGAGTCGTAGGAGACCAATTGCAGCTTTCTGCCGAGCACGCCGCCGGCGGCGTTTATTTTCCCGACATAGTGCTCGAGCGTCTTCTGCTCCGGGTCGCCCAGGGATGCTGCCGGCCCGGTGACGGCCAGGAACGCGCCGATCTTGATTGGCTCCTGCGCAACAGCTGCTCCGGCGAACAAGACACAGGATGCGGCCAGCACAGCCAGGCCGCGCTTGATGCTCGTTGTCGCTTGCATGGATTTCATTTTTGCCTCCTCCATAAGATTGTGTGAACTAGCGTCTGCGCGTTCGGCCTTATTTTAGTTCAATGCCTTAGATGCGACAGCGCCGGAAGGCACCGGCCACGCTCAAGCCTTTGCCTGCCTCGAAACCTGATTATATGGTATTCTCGTACTTAAATGCGATATTTGATCCAAATCAGTCTTCCCCGAGGAAAGCCGGGTGTGGCAAGGCCTGAGGGTTCGGCATGAGCAACGTTGAGTCAAGCGTCGATACCGGCCTTGCCGAACTGCGCGTGCGCCCCGTCGACGCGGCCGATCTAGGACAGATTATCGCCATCGACGCCGAAATCACCGGTTTGGAAAAAACGGATTACTGGTACGAGCTGTTCCACCGCTACGGCGCCGGACGCAACCGGCATAAGCTGTTCCTAGTGGCCTTGGCGGGCGATGTCATCCAGGGTTTCATCATCGGCGAAGTGCGCGACTGGGAATTCGGCTCTGCGCCTTGCGGCTGGGTATTCGGGATCAGCGTGCGCCCCGGCGCCCGCCTCGCGGGAGTCGGCGCACGCATGCTGGAGGCCATATGCGATGGGTTCCGCCACGCCGGCGTGACCAAGGTGCGCACCCTGCTCGAGCGCGACAACGGCCTGATACTGTCCTTTTTTCGCAGCCAGGGCATGATGGCGGCGCCGTTCATACCCCTGGAAAAGGACTTGGACTGATGGCCGGGGCTCGATCATGAAGCTGCAAAAAGGCACCAGTCTCGCCCTGTTCAGCGTGCTCGAATTCGCGGCCAATCCCGGGCGGCAGTTGTCCGCCGCGGAAATCGCCGAAAAATACGGCGCTTCGACCCATCACCTCGCCAAGGTACTGCGCGAACTGGGCCGCGCCGGCCTGGTCGAATCGGCGCGCGGCGTGGGTGGCGGCTACCGTTTCAGCGGCAACGCCAAGCGCCTGACGCTGATGGACGTGATCGAACTGTTCGAGGATATCAGCACCCGCACCGGCGAGAGCGACGAATTCGACGGTTCGAGCGACGTAGGGCGGGCGCTGGGCGCGGTGACGACGGAGGTCGATGAGATCGCGAAAGCGACCTTTCGCTCGATCACCGTGGACACCATGTTGAAACTGATCGAACGCCAGCGCCGCGCCGCCAGCGAGGCGCAAACAACGACCAAAGCTTAAGCGCGTGCGCCCGGCGCGCCTGATGTTGTTTAGGACGTTTGACGGGTTCGCCGCCTGGGAACCGGCTTAGGGTAGCTGCAGGGAAACGCCCCGAAGGTCTCGATCCCGCTTGACGGGAAAGTCTTCCTGGCGGATATGCTCTCGTTTTGTCAGACACTCTTAATCTAGATCAAAACATCCGCCGCGCTGTTTGAGGATGATCCGGGATCAATTAGAGAAAGCGTTCATTTTCCGCCAGGGGGGACCACCGCATGCACGCAGCGCCGGAATCAGTCGAGCAGCCCAACAGCCAGGCGAAAGACGTCCGGCCGTTGACCGGAAACGAGGCGATCGCGCGCGGCGCCTGGGAAGCCGGGGTCCGGGTTGCCGCCGCCTATCCAGGCACGCCCAGCACGGAAATCATGGAATCCCTCGCCAGCTATCCGGCGGCGGATCTGCATGCGCAGTGGTCGACCAATGAAAAGGTCGCCTTGGACGTAGCCATCGGCGCTTCGTTTGCCGGCAGCCGCGCGCTCGCGTCGATGAAACACGTGGGGCTGAACGTCGCCGCCGACGCCTTCATGTCGCAGGCCTACATCGGCGTCAATGGCGGTCTGGTGCTGGCCGTGTGCGACGACCCGGGCATCCACAGCTCGCAAAACGAGCAGGATTCGCGCATTTACGGCCAGTTCGCGACGGTGCCCGTACTCGAACCGAGCGACGCGCAGGAGGCGCTCGATTTGACCCGGCTTGCATTCGACCTGTCCGAACAATTCGACACCATGGTGATCGTGCGCGGCACCACGCGCCTGTCGCACACGCGCAGCCCGGTGGCGATCGGAGTGCGCAGCGAACATCCGTCGCGCGGATTCCTCGAGAATCCAGCGAAGAACGTGATGATTCCGGCGCATGCGCGGCGCCGCCACGCTGCCGTGCTCGAGCGCGAGGCGAAGCTGAAACACTATCTGGAGACCTCGACTATCAACCGCTGGGAAACGGGCGATGCGAAGTTCGGCGTGATCACGGCCGGAACCTGCTACCCCTACGTGCGCGAGGTGCTGCCCGGTGCGAGCGTGTTGAAGCTGGGGGCCTCCTGGCCGTTGCCAGAAGACCTGGTGCGACGCTATTGCGCGTCGGTCGAGCGTGTGTTCGTGGTGGAAGAACTGGAGCCGGTGATCGAAAAGGAATTGCGCGCGCTCGGGATCAAGGCGGAAGGCAAAGAGTTCTTCCCGCGCGAGGGCGAATTCTCGCCCGAGATCCTGCGCGCCGGCTTTGAGAAGGCGGGCGTACTCGAGCCGCGCGCGCCCCGTGGCAGCTGGGCGATCGAGCCGCTGGTGCGGCCGCCGGTGCTATGCGCAGGCTGCCCGCATACCTCGAGTTTCATGGCGGTGAGGGCGTCGGGCGCACGCGTCGCCGGCGACATCGGCTGTTACACGCTCGCCTGCCTCGATCCGCTGCGCGGCCTGGATACCACGGTGTCCATGGGCTCCTCCATCGGCAACGCCACCGGCATGGCCATGGCCGGCGACACCAAGCCGGTGATGGCGACCATCGGCGATTCGACGTTCCTGCACGCCGGCATCCCGTCGCTGATCAACGCGGTGTACAACCAGGCGAACATCACAGTGCTGCTCCTGGACAACCATATCACGGCGATGACCGGCGGCCAGGAGCATCCGGGCACCGGGAAGACGCTGCGCGGCGAGCAAGCACCGAAAGTCGACTACGAAGCGCTGGTGCGCGCCATCGGCGTGCAATGGGTGCGCGTCGTCGACTCCTACGATCTCGCGCAGATGTACCAGATGCTGCGCGAGGCGATCGCCCACAAAGGCGTATCGGTGATCATCTCCAACCGCCCCTGCGTGCTCGACCCGATCAAAATCAAGGGGCCCGCGCTCGCGATCGTCAATGAAAATTGCAACGCCTGCCAGTCGTGCATGAACCTCGGCTGCCCGGCGCTCACCTGGGGCACGGACACTTTCGAGGGTCGGCACAAGGTCAAGATCGACGCGTCGCTGTGCATCGGCTGCACGCTATGCGCGCAGGTATGCACGGTGGATTGCATCAAGCCGGCCGCGACGGTAACGCAATGAGCTCAGCGAACACCTCTGGCAGCAAGACCGAAGACGTGCCGCTGCGGCCGACCGCGGCCGCAGCTAAGGCGCGCGAACCGATGAACGTGCTGATCGTGGGCGTCGGCGGCCAGGGCGTCATCATGGTGTCGAAGGCGCTGGCCTCCCTAGCCCAGTCCAAAGGCTACGAAGTCAAGCAAAGCGAAGTGCACGGCATGGCCAAGCGCGGCGGCTCCGTCTTCAGCCATGTGCGCTTCGGTCCGCAGGTGTGGTCCCCGACCATTCCTAAGGGTGAAGCGGATATCCTAGTCGCGCTCGAATGGGCCGAAGGCCTGCGCTGGCTTTCCTACCTCAAGCCGGATAGCGGCATTTTCATCTGCGACACCAAACGCATCGTGCCGCCGTTTGCCTGTCTGAATCGGCGTCCGGGCGCCCCCATGCGCTATTCGCGCGAGACGCCGGCCGAAGTGAAGGCGCACGTGGCCGAAGGTTATGCGATCGACGCCACCCGCATGGCCGAGGAACTCGGCAATGAACGCGCGGCGAATGTGATTCTGATCGGTGCGTTATCGACGGCCCTCGATTTCTCTGCCGCCGATTGGGAAAAATCGCTGGCCGAGTTCGTGCCGAAGAAAACCATCGCGGTCAACCTTGAAGCCTTCCGCCTAGGGCGCACCTGGATCGAGGAAGCGCGGATTGCACTGCCAACTGTGGAGTCTCGATCGGCCGTCACGCCGGCGCCAGTACATCCGCCCTACAGCGTGCGCCTGGAAATCACGCCAGAGTGGTGCAAGAGCTGCGACATCTGCGTCAAGCTCTGCCCCGAACGCTGCCTGCGCCTCAACGCAGAGCGCATCGTCGAGCTGGCGCAACCGGAAAAATGCACCGGTTGCCGGCTGTGCGAGTTCTTGTGCCCCGACTTCGCCATCCGCGTGCACCTCGACGCCGTACACGTACAGGGCGTCGCCGTTGCCGCCGCAGGGAGCAAAGCATGAACGCCATCGACCAAGCACTCGCCCCAAAATCCGCGCTGCGCCTGATCTCGGGCAACCATGCCTGCGCGCTGGGCGCAGTTGCAGCAGGCTGCCGATTCTTCGCCGGCTATCCGATCACACCCTCGTCTGAGGTAGCCGAACGCCTGTCGCGCCTCTTGCCCCAGGTCGACGGTGTGTTCGTACAGATGGAAGACGAAATCGCCTCCATCGCCGCGATGATTGGCGCCTCCATGGGCGGCGTCAAGGCCCTGACCGCGACCAGCGGCCCGGGGTTTTCGCTGAAGCAGGAGAACCTCGGCTACGCTGCCGGGGCCGAGATTCCGTGCGTGATCGTCAACGTCATGCGCGGCGGACCCTCGACCGGCATGCCGACGCGCCCGGCACAAGGCGACATCATGCAGTCGCGCTGGGGCAGCCACGGCGACTACCCGATTCTGGTGCTGGCGCCGGCTTCGGTGCGCGAGATCTATGACGAGACCCTGCGCGCGTTCGATCTTGCGGAAACCCTGCGCACGCCGGTGGTGTTGCTCTACGACCAGGTGATCGCCCAGCTTACCGAGACCGTAGACCTCCGCGATACCGACGGCGATGCGCACGCCGAGCGCAAGTGGGCGAGCGGCCCCCGCGAGGCCTATCAACCGTACGCCGCGAACGAGGACGGCATCCCGGCGATGTCTCGCCCCGGTGCGGGCTATCGCGTCCACACCACGGGGCTGAATCACGCCGAAACCGGTTTCCCGACGCAGAATCCGGAGGCCGTAGAGCGCAACCTTGGCCGGCTGCTGACCAAGTTCGACCGGCACCGCGATGTGATCGATTCGTGGCAAACGCTGGCCTGCGACGATGCCGATGTGCTGATCGTGGCGATCGGCATCAGCGCCCGCGCTGCGACGCGGGCGATCGAAATCTGCCGCGCGCGCGGCGTGCGCGTCGGGATGTTTCGCCCGATCACGCTCTGGCCGTTCCCGGAACATGCCCTGCGCGAGGTCGCAGCGAAGGCGCGCGCGGTGCTGGTGCCGGAGATGAATGCCGGGCAGCTTAGCCTGGAAGTGGAGCGCATCCTCGGCGGCAAACGCGTGGATGCGATCCACCGCTTCAACGGCGAGCCGATTACGCCGGCGGAGATCGCGGTACGCGCCGAGGCGCTGGCCAAAGCCGTCATCGCCAAGGGGAAAACAAAATGATCGTCGACTCCGCTCCCGCTTTCGACGTGCGCGACTATCTGCGCATGGAAATGATGCCGCACTTCCTCTGCCCCGGCTGCGGCCACGGCATTGCATTGCGCGCATTGCTGTGGGCGATCCACGAGTTGGGAATCGACAAGGACAAGCTCGCGGTGGTGTCCGGCATCGGCTGCGCCGGACGGCTCTCCGCCTACATCGACGCCAACACCTTTCACGTGACCCATGGCCGGCCCCTCGCCTATGCCACCGGACTCGCGCTCGCGCGGCCCGACCTGCACGTGGTGGTGATCACCGGCGACGGCGACTGCCTCGCGATCGGCGGCAACCACCTGATCCACGCCTGCCGGCGCAACCTGAAGCTCACCTGTCTCATGCTCAATAACGAGGTCTACGGCATGACCGGTGGCCAGGTGTCCCCGACCACCTCCGAAACGCGCCTCACCACCACCACGCCGCTCGGGAACGCCGAGCCTAATTTCGACGCCTGCGCGCTTGCTGCGGCAGCGGGCGCGAGCTTCGTCGGCCGCGAGGTGACGCATCACGTGCCGAAGCTGAAGGAACTCATCCGCGCCGGCCTCGAGCATCCCGGGTTTGCATTCGTCGAGGTGCTCACCGATTGCACCGAGATCTTCGGCCGCAAGAACGAGTTGGGCTCGTCGGCCGAAATGGTGTTGCGGCAGAAAAGCGACCTGCGTCCCAGCGCCTACCGCGACACCGTGGACACGCCGTTCCGCTCCAACGAACTGCCGACCGGCATCCTCACTAAAACCGAGCGTCCCGAGTACGGCGCAGCCTATCGCAAAGCCGCCGCGGCGCAGCGTGCGAGCACGGCGGCCAAAGTATCCACCGATGCGAACAAAGGAAAAGCCTGATGCGCGAATCCAGACTTGAAATCCGCATCGGCGGCACCGGCGGCCAGGGGCTGATTCTGTGCGCGAAGATGCTCGCCGATGCCCTGTGCGCGAGCGGCAAGCGCGTCGCCCAGTCGCAGACCTACGAGCCGACGTCGCGCGGTGGCTTTTGCAATTCGGACCTCGTAATTTCCGCTGGCGAAGTCGATTTCCCGCTGGCGACCGCAGTCGACTACCTGGTGCTGCTCGACCGGCTCGCGGTCAAACCATCTTGGCCGCTGCTCAAGCCGGGCGCGCTGGTAATCGCCGACACGCGGCTGTGTCCCGAACTGCCCAAAGGCGACTATCGTGCCCACCACCTGCCGCTTTCCCGCACCGCAATCGAACTCGGCAGCGAGCGCGTCGCGAACATCGTCGCACTCGGCGCGCTGGCCGCGTTGAGCGGCGTGTGCGAGCGCAAATCGCTGGAGCAGGCCGTGCGCGCGGAAACACCGAAGAGCTTTCTCGACCTCAACCTCGATGCCCTCGCCGCGGGGTACCGACTCGGTGAGCAGGCTACCTCGACTGCTGCAGCGACTCAGTAGTTCGGCAATCCTTTGCTGGCACATGCGTGGATGTGCGGAGCTGCGCGCAAACCGTTGCGTGACACGCAGATATGCTCGCGAATTTGATCGCCCAGGTTCAGTGGCGGCATGACTGCCTATATCGCTCACTTCGCTTCTTTGGAGACCCTATGACCAGAAAACTCATCAGTTCAGGCTCCCCTTTTGAAGAACATATCGGCTATTCCCGCGCGGTCGTCGCCGGGGATTGGGTGTTTGTTTCGGGCACGACAGGCTTCGACTACGCGACCATGTCGATCTCGGACAGTCTTCTCCAGCAAACGGAGCAATGCCTGAAGAATATCGAGTCCGCGCTGCGGGAAGCCGGCTCGAGCTTAAAAGATGTCGTTCGCGTGACGTATGTCCTGCCCAACGGTGCCGACTTCGAGCAATGCTGGCCGGTGCTGCGCAAGTATTTCGGCGAAGTGCGCCCGGCTGCGATGATGATCTCTGCCGGTCTGGCGGACCCGCGCATGAAGATCGAAATCGAAGTGACCGCGCTGAAGAGTTCACGCGCCTAGGTCGTGCTGGAACCTATGGCAACCGTCGCAGAACACTACGCGGAACACCTGGCCCCCATCTACGTCTGGATGTGCGGTGGACTCGAAAGCGCCCTGGCTCGCGGTCAGGCGGAAATCGATGCCGTATGCCCGGATCGGCAAGACGGAGGCTCGGCCGTCGATCTCGGAGCCGGATTCGGCATGCACGCGATTGCACTGGCTCGCCGCGGATACAGCGTCATTGCGGTCGACTCCTCCCCTGTGCTGCTTGAGACTCTGCAAGCCCAGGCGGGCACCCTGCCCGTGCACGCGGTTAACGACGATCTGCTGTCATTTCAAAGGCACTTGAACGCCAAGGTCGATCTGATTCTTTGCATGGGTGACACCTTGACTCACCTGCCGGAAAATCAGTCGGTCGAGCAGTTGTTTGCGCGGGTCGCCGAGTCGCTGCATCCCGGCGGCCGGTTCATCGCCACATTTCGCGATTACTCCACGCCGCTCGACGCGGAAAAGCGCTTCGTTGCCGTCAGGAGCGACGACGAACGCATCCTGACCTGTTTCCTCGAATACTTTCCGGGCTACGTCACGGTTCACGACCTGCTGCATGAGCGGCAGGGCGTCGACTGGACGCTTCGAGTCAGCACCTACAGGAAGCTCCGCCTTTCGCCAGAGTGGGTAATTGGCGCCCTGAAGGCAAGGGGATTCGTGGTTCGTGCCGAGCCCGGAATTTCAGGGATGGTCCGCCTTGTCGCAACGGTCTAGAAGGTATCTCAAAAATAGTTGTTTACGGATCTGTTAACTTTCAATGAGTTCTGTTAACTTTGGCGCATCTGTCAGACACATGAGGAGGCGCCATGAGTCGAGCCGAGGAACTCACCGAGGAGC
>Ga0334722_10003371_pt1 | contig 17248 bp, 15 predicted proteins | sample C3_bottom_MG_FD_207210 | JGI IMG/M metagenome (GOLD analysis project Ga0334722, IMG submission 207210) | Sediment microbial communities from Yellowstone Lake, YNP, Wyoming, USA - C3_bottom | ecosystem: Environmental > Aquatic > Freshwater > Lake > Sediment | place: USA: Wyoming | collected...
GACCGATGGCCGCAGCGGCCGGGGGTGTGATCCTTTGGCTGGATGGCTACACCCGCACCGAGAGTCGAGGAGATCGAGCCAGACGAGGTCGAAGAGCCGCTCGACGTCCTGCTTCGACGTCTGAGCTCGCGCAGGGAAGGCCTCTCGGCACGCGAGGCGGCGCGAAGACTTGTCGCATCGGGCCCGAATGAGCTCGAGCGCCGCCGGCGCCGCAGCTCTCTCCAGGCTTTCACCCGACAGCTGACGCACCCGCTCGCGCTCCTCCTCTGGGTCGCTGCCGCGCTCGCGCTGGCCGCCTCGTCGGCGGTCCTGGCCGCCGCGATCGTGGCGGTGATCGCGCTCAACGCCGTCTTCGCGTTCGCCCAGGAGAAGCAGGCAGAACGCGCGATCGAGGCGCTGCGACGGTACTTGCCTCAGCAGGCGACAGTTCGCCGCGACGGCAAGAGACAGGTGATCGACGCCCGCGAGCTGGTGCCCGGCGATGTGCTGCTGATCGAGGAAGGAGAGCGAATCTCCGCGGACGGTCGGCTGCTCGACGGCACGCTCGAGGTCGACCTCTCGACACTGACCGGGGAGTCGCAGCCGGTCGTGCGGAAGGCGGGGCGGGTTGGTCGAGGCACGTCGCTGATCGAGGCGCGCAACGTCGTCTTCAGCGGCACGAACTGCGTCGGCGGCTCGGCATCGGCACTGGTCTTCGCGACCGGCATGCAGACCGAGCTCGGGCGGATCGCCGCGCTCAGCGAGCGGGTGGAAGTGGAGCCGAGCCCGCTCGAGACGCAGGTGCGCCGCGTCGCGTGGCTGATCGCGGTGGTTGCCGTGGTCGTGGGTCTCGCGTTCCTTCCGATCGGGTGGCTCGCAGCCGGGCTCCCGCTACACGACGCGCTCAGCTTCGCGATCGGTCTCATCGTCGCGAACGTGCCGGAAGGCCTCCTGCCGACGATCACGCTCGCCCTCGCCGTCGGCGTGGCGGGACTCGCGCGTCGAGGCGCCCTCGTCAAGCGCCTGAGCGCGGTCGAGACCCTGGGGTCGACCGACGTCGTCTGCACGGACAAGACCGGCACGCTCACCGAGAACAGAATGCGGGCCGCCCGCATCTGGACGCCGCTCGGCGAGCTCGACCTCGAGGCCGGAGCCGATCTCCCCACGGCCGTCGTTGCGAACCCGGTGCTGGCGTTTCTGGGGCGTGCGATCGCCGCCTGCAGCACGGCCGAGGTCGATCCTTCGCAGGCCGGCAAGTCGCGAGGCGAGGCCACGGAGGTCGGCCTGCTCGAGGCCGCGCGGGCGCTCGGCATCGACGTGGCCGTGACGCGGCGCGAGAGCCGTCGCCGCGCTCTCTACCGCTTCGATCCGACATTGCGGCTCATGTCGACCGTCGACGAGCGCGAGGACGGCAGCCTGACGGTGCACGCGAAGGGTGCCCCCGAGGAGATCCTCGAGCGGTCGACGATGATCGGCGGACCGGACGACCATGTCGCGCTGCGTGATGTGGATCAGGACGAGGTGCTCGAGGTGTTGGAGCGCTACGCCGCGCAGGGGCTGCGCGTGCTCGCCGTCGCGCGTCGCCGGCTTCCGGAGGGTGCCGCTCCTCCGGCCGATCGCGAAGACGCCGAGCGCGAGCTCTGTCTGCTCGGGCTGGTCGGTCTGTTCGATCCGCCGCGGCCGGAGGTTCGCGACGCGGTCGCACAGTGTCACCGGGCCGGCATCCGCATCCTCGTCGTCACGGGCGACTACGGGCTCACGGCGGCGGAGATCGCGAGGCGGGTCGGCATCGGCACAGACGGCACGCACGTCGTCACGGGTGAGCAGCTCGACCTGCTGAGCGAGCGTGAGCTCGACGACGTTCTCTCCGAGCGCAGGGAGCTGGTCTTCGCGCGCACGTCACCGGAGGCGAAGCTGCGAATTTCCGATGCGCTTCGCGCACAGGGTCACGTCGTCGCGATGACGGGAGACGGCGTCAACGACGCGCCGGCGCTGAGGAGCGCCGACATCGGCGTGGCGATGGGCCGGTCGGGCACAGATGTCGCCCGCGAGGCGGCCACGATGGTGCTGACGGACGACAACTTCGCGACGATCGTGGCCGCGGTGGCGGCGGGACGCCGCGTCTACGACAACGTCCGCAAGTTCATCCTCTACATCTTCGCGCACGCGACTCCCGAGGTCGTGCCGTTCCTGGCGTTCGCGCTCTCGGGTGGAAGGATCCCGCTGCCGCTGACGGTTCTGCAGATCCTCGCGATCGACCTCGGCACCGAGATCCTGCCGGCGCTCGCGCTGGGGCGCGAGCCGGCCGAGCCCGGTATCATGGAGCGACCGCCGCGACCGCGTTCCGAGGGCGTCATCCGCGGTGAGCTGCTCTTTCGAGCCTGGGTGCTGATGGGCCTCGTCTCGGCCGGGCTCGTGATGGCGGGCTTCTTCGGCGTGCTGCTCGGGGCGGGCTGGCGCCCCGGCGACGACGTGGGCGTGGGGGAGCCGCTCCACGGTCCGTATCTCCGCGCGACGACGATGACGTTCGCCGGCATCGTCGCCTGCCAGATCGGCACCGCGTTCGCCGCACGCACGGAACGTGCGTCGCTGCGGGCGGTGGGGGTGCTCTCCAACCGGCTCCTGCTCTGGGGGATCGCTGCCGAGATCGTCTTCGCCGCAGCTCTCGTGTATGCACCTCCGCTCCAGGAGGTCTTCGGCACGGCAGCGCTCCGCCCGCTCGATGTCGCGGTTCTCCTGCCGTTCCCGTTCCTCGTCTGGGGCGTCGACGAGATGCGGCGCGCCGTTCGTCGCCGCGGAGCCGTGATCGTGTGAGACCGAGCCGGCGCGAACGCAGCCGTGGACGGCGGCTTCTCTTCCCGCGGCACGGAGACCGCGTGCTCCGTGATTTCCCCTACGGACTGTCGGCGGCAGCCCGGATGGCGCGCGCACGGCCGTTGCCGAGGATGAAAGCGTCGGTTGTCGCGCTGGAAGGAGGGATGACGATGAGGAAGATCATCATCATGGGAGCCGGGGGTCGCGACTTCCACGACTTCAACGTCGTGTACCGGAACGACCCGGACACTCACGTCGTCGCTTTCACGGCCGCGCAGATCCCGGGCATCGACGATCGCGCGTATCCGGCGTCGCTTGCCGGGCGGCTCTATCCGAACGGCATCCCGATCCGGCCCGAGGACGAGCTGGCTGATCTCGTTCACACGCACGGCGTCGACGAGGTCGTGCTCGCCTACTCAGACCTGTCGCACGCCGACGTCATGCACAAGGCGTCGCGCGTGCTGGCCGCGGGGGCCAGCTTCACGCTGCTAGGCCCGGACGCGACGATGCTGAAGTCGCGACGCCCGGTGATCGCAGTGACCGCCGTCCGTACCGGGTGCGGAAAGAGCCAGACGAGTCGCAAGATCGGCAAGCTGCTCGTCGACTCCGGCCTGGAGGTGGCATTGATCAGACACCCGATGCCCTACGGCGACCTCGAGGCGATGCGGGTACAGCGATTCGGCTCGATCGCAGACATCGACGCCGCGAAGCCCACGGTCGAGGAGCGCGAGGAGTACGAAGCGCCCGTCGAGCTCGGAATGGTCATGTACGCCGGCGTCGACTACGCCGACATCCTGGCGCAGGCCGAGGAGGAGGCGGACGTGATCGTCTGGGACGGCGGGAACAACGACTTCCCGTTCTACGCCCCGGACCTCTGGATCACGGTCACCGACCCTCTCCGCGCCGGCCACGAGCTGTCGTACCACCCGGGCGAGGTGAACGTCCGCATGGCGGACGTGATCGTGGTGAACAAGGTCGACTCAGCCGCACCCGAAGACGTGCGCCGCGTGATCGACGACGTCCGCACGGTGAACCCGCACGCGGCGATCGTGAAGGCCGAGTCGCCTGTAACGCTCGACATCGGTCCCGCGATCACCGGTCGGCGGGTGCTGGTCGTCGAAGACGGCCCCACGCTCACGCACGGAGGCATGGCGTTCGGGGCGGGCACCGTCGCCGCGCGCCAGGCAGGCGCGGCAGTCCTCGTCGATCCACGACCCTATGCGGTCGGGTCGATCGCGGAGACATTCGCGCGCTATCCGCACATCGGGCCCGTTCTGCCCGCGATGGGCTACGGCGACGCCCAGCTCCGTGAGCTCGCCGAGACGATCGATCGTGTCGACTGCGACGTCGTCGTGACCGGCACGCCGTTCGACCTCGGCCGGCTGATCAGCACGCGCCACCCGATCCGCCATGCGCGCTACGAGCTGCGTGAACAGGGCCGTCCGACGTTGAGCGAGCTGATCGAGCCGATAGAGCGGATCGCCCACGGCGAGCTGACGGTGATGACCGGCTGAACTGTGAAGTGCCGGGGGCGCCGGCAAAGGCGCGCCCGGCAGCCCTGGAAGGAGGAGCGATGACGACGATCGAGGCCCCCACGGTTCCCCGCCATTACCTACGCGTCGCAGATCTCGACGCGGACGGCCTCACGGCTGCACTCGACCTGGCCGCACAGATGAAGGAGCGGCCGCATGGCTTCCTGGAGGCGATCCGTGGTGACACGCTGGTCTGCTACTTCGAGAAGCCGTCCACGCGCACGCGCATCTCCTTCGCGGCAGCCGCCGAGCGGCTGGGGATGCTCCCGGTTGTGCTCGGCCCAGCCGACCTGCAGCTGGGGCGCGGCGAGACGATCGAGGACACGGCTCGCACATTCGCCGGCTACGCGTCCGCGGTCGTCGTGCGCACCTTCGCGCAGGAGACCGTTGAGCGCATGGCCGCCGTGTCGCGCGTGCCTGTCGTGAACGCGCTCACCGACGATCATCATCCCTGCCAGGCGCTCGCCGACCTGCTCACGCTGAGGGAGCGGTTCGGAGCGCTCGACGGACTGCGCGTCGCATTCGTCGGCGACTTCGACAACGTAACGGTGTCGCTCGCGGAAGCCGCGCCGCTCTGCGGCTTCGAGCTCGTCGTCGCGTGCCCCGACGGGTACGAGCAGGACGTCGCAGGAGCCCGTGTCGTGCGGGATCCCTACGAGGCGGTCTCCGGCGCGCACGCCGTCTACACCGACGTCTGGGTGTCGATGGGTGACGAGGCGGAGCGCTCGCGGCGCATGGGCGACTTTGCCCCCTACCAGGTGGACGAAGCGGTCATGGATGCCGCTCGCGAGGATGCGGTCTTCATGCACTGTCTGCCGGCTCACCGGGGCGAAGAGGTCACCGCGGCGGTCATCGACGGTCCCCGTTCGGTGGTGTGGCAGCAGGCTGAGAATCGTCTGCCAACCGAGGAAGCGATCCTCTACGCACTGGTCGCCGGTCAGTGGACGTTCCCTGCCGCCTGAAGATCGTCGTCGCGCTCGGCGGAAACGCGCTGCTCCGGCGGGGTGAGTCGCCCACTGCGGAGGCGCAACAGCACAACGTCGAGATCGCCGCCGATGCGGTCGCCGCACTCGCCCGCGATCACGACGTGGTCGTCACGCACGGAAACGGCCCGCAGGTGGGTCTGCTCGCCCTCCAGGCAGCTGCGTACGCCGACGTTCCCTCGTATCCGCTCGACGTGCTCGGTGCCGAGAGCGAGGGCATGATCGGGTACCTGCTCGAACAGGCTCTCGAAAATCGTGTTCCCGGAGTTTCCGTGGCAAGCCTCCTGACCCAGGTCGTCGTCGATCCGGCCGACGCCGCTTTTACCCGCCCGACCAAGCCCATCGGGCCTGTATACGCGCGTGAGGACGCCGAGCGGCTCGCCGCCGAGCGCGGGTGGGCGGTCGGGCCTGACGGCACCGGATTCCGCCGACTCGTGGCGTCGCCGGAGCCTCGTGAGATCGTCGAGCTGGGAACGATCCGCCTGCTCGTGGACGCCGGTGTGCTCGTCATCTGCTCCGGCGGAGGTGGTATCCCCGTCGTGCGTCGGAACGGCGCACTCCACGGCATCGAGGCCGTGATCGACAAGGACCTCTCAGCCGAGTTGCTTGCCGAGCTACTCGAAGCCGACGTCCTGCTCATGCTCACCGACGTTCCCGTCGTCGAGCGAGACTGGGGCACGCCCGCTGCGACGGCGATCCGGCGAGCCTCGCCGGACGAGCTTTGCTCGATGCGGTTCGCTTCTGGGTCGATGGGACCGAAGGTCGACGCCGCGTGTCGCTTCGTGAAACGCACCCGAGGCCGGGCCGCGATCGGCGCGTTGGCAGACGCAGCTGCGATCGTCCGTGGCGAGGCCGGCACGCTCATCGTTCCGGATCCCGTGCCCCTCGCCGGCTAACCCTCAGCGGTCTCGAGGGCGGAAGGTCATCAGAGCCCTCGCCGCACGATCGTGCGGCGGCCCGCGTCCTTCGCCGGCTTGTAGTCGTGCTCCCATCTCCGTGGCGTGCGACATGGCTGCCCCGAGTAGAGCGCCGGCGACACCGCGCCGTCGCCAGGCCGGATCCACTGCAAAGCAGACGACGGACATCTTGACACAGAACATATGTTCGTCTAGAACATATGTTCCCATGATCGCCTGCCTGCTTATCCCGGGATTCGAGCTTCGCGCGGCGCTCCGGTCGCGGCCGGGGCTCGAGCTCAGGCCGGCGGCACTCGGGCCGGTGCCCGGGACGGAGCCGCTGCTCGGGCCGGTGACGACGGCGGCGGAAGCCGCGGGCGTGCGGGCGGGGATGCGCATGGGAGAGGCGCTAGCCACGTGCCCGGAGCTCGTTCTCGTCGAGCCCGATCCTGCTGCCGTCGAGCGGGAGTGGGAGAGCGTGCTGCGGCGGCTCGAGGACGCTGGTCTCTCCGTCGACCCGGTCGAGCCGGGCGTGGTCGTCTTCGAGACGAAAGGGGTCGAGCGGCTCTACGGAGGTGTGGCGGCGGCGCTGCAGCGGGCGCTGGCCGCCGTCGGGACTGCCTGGGATCCACGTGCGGGCGCTGCCGGGCGCCGGTTCTCCGCCCTCGCGGCGGCGAGCGTCGCACGTCCCGGGCAGATTCTCATCGTCGAGGGGAAGGAGGAGCGCGACTTCCTCGCGCCGCTCCCGCTCTCCCTGCTGCCGCTCCAGCCGGAGCGCTACGCGGAGCTGGAAGGGCTTGGCGTGCGGAGGCTCGGCGAGCTCGCCGCGCTGCCGGGGGGCGCCGTTGCGGAGCGTCTCGGGCCCGAAGGGCGCCGGGCCTGGGAGCTCGCGCGCGGGGGCGAGCGGCGTCGCGTGCGTGGACGCCGGCCCGCTGTCGAGCTCGCGGAGGCGCTTTCCTTCCCCGAGGCGGTGGCGAACGAGCTGACGCTTCGGCGCGCATTCGGGGCGTTGCTCGACCGGTTGCTCGCCCGGCCGGAGCGGGCGGGACGGCCGTTCCGGAAGCTCGCCGTGGGAGCGCGACTCGTCAGCGGCGGCTCTTGGCGGCGGACGGTGACGCTGAGAGACGCGACAGCAGAGCGTGCGCGATTGCGGGCGGCCCTCGGGCCGAAGCTGGCCGAGGTGCCGGCACCGGTCGTCGAGCTGCGGCTCGAGGTCGTGGAGCTCGCCGAGCACACAGGCACGCAGCTCGCGCTCGTGGAGCCTCGAGGGCAGGAGCTCGGAGGACGACTGCGCGAGGGGCTGCGCCAGGTGAAGGCGAGCACGGGGTCGGGATCCGTCTGCGCAGTGGTGGAGGTGGCGCCGTGGTCGCGCATCCCGGAGGCCCGCGCGCTGGTAGTCCCGCGTGACGAGTGACGCGAGGATCGCCACCCGCACAGCAGGAAGACTGAATGCGCCGCGCCCTGCGCTCGTCGAGATGCACGTCGACGGGTCACCGGAGACCGTCAACCGGCAGCCGGTGGCGCTGGTACGCGAGGAATGGCGCGTCGTCGATCGCTGGTGGACGGAAGACCCAGTCAACCGCCGCTACTTCGAGGTCGTGCTCGAGTCAGGGGAGAACGTGTGCGTCTACCGGGACGCGGAGGCCTCGTGCTGGTTCACCCAGCGCGCTTGACACAGTGGAGAAGGGTGGCAAGAGACGGGACGTGCTGCCCTCCGTGTGTTTCTATAACACAAGGCAGCGACCGGAGCGCCTCCAGACGGTGTCAGTGCAAGGGAGGCGGGATGGAGTGATCCTGCTCGACGGCCTCGTAGGCGAGCCCCTCCCACTCGTCAGCCTGCGTGGCTGGGACGACGACCCACTGGCGGAAGACCTCGCCCCGCCCGGACGGGTCGAACAGGTGCGCTCCGGGCACGGTGAGCGCTTGGGCGTGCGCGTCCGGGTCGGTGAGCTTGAACACCATCCCCGTGCGGGAAAAGCCACAGACGACGCGGCCGCCGCGCTTCAGGCAAGGCATTCCGAAGACCTTCGAGGCGCGCACATGCGGATGCCAGGACGTGAGCGCGTCGACGATGTCCTCGTACCGCTCGCGCCCGGCGTGTTCCATGCACGAACGATACGACGACCGAGGGAGCAGCTGTCAGAGGCCCGCGACGACCTACGCAGGCCTCATGTCGTAGCGGGAGGCGATCTCTGCCATCGCTGTCGGGTCGAGCTGGTCGGCGCCGAGCGCGGCCGCGACCTCGCGGAAGTAGCGCTCGAAGCCGCCAGGAGCGTGGACGTCGAGAAACCGCGTAGGCGTATCGAGCGGGTTTGCGAACCCGTGCACGGTGCCTGGGGGCACTGGGGCGACGTCGCCGGGCTCGAGCTCGAGCTGCTCGTCGCCCAGGCGGACGGCGAGGCGCCCATCGAGCACGTAGTAGGCATCCCATGTGCGGTCGTGGACGTGTGGCAGCGGGCCGGGAAAGAACGGCGGCGCCGTGTACTCCACGAGGCCGATCGCACCGAGTGCCTCGTCGGCGTTTGCGAGGAAGCCGATGTGGATCCCCGCCACGGCGACGGAGTCGGTGTCGGCGGTGCGAACAATCACCGAGGCGGGATCGAGCCCACCGTCCGGGGGCGGCGGATGCTGATCGAAGCGGGCAGCGAGCTCGGCGCGGAACTCCTCGCCCGTGCCGCCGATCTCCTGTACGTAGCGATCGAAGCTCACCCCAGGCGTGTGCAGGTTGAGGAAGCGCACCTCGTCGGGGCCGTCATTCCGGAACGCATGCACCACGTGTGGGGGCACGAGCCCAAACGTGCCGGGGCCGAGCGTGTGATCGCCGTCGGTGAGGGAGAGCGAGAACGTGCCTGCGAGGACGTAGAAGGAGTCCGCGTGCAGCCGGTGCACGTGAAGGTCGGGCCCGCGCTCGCCGGCTGCATAGCGCGACTCGGTGATGACGACGTCCTCGAGCGCGAGCCTGATGCTCACCGTCCGCTCCGGTGTGTCCGTAACCGAGACGGTATCCACCAAATCAGTCTATGACGTACGTCGAGCTGCACTGCCACTCGGCGTACTCGTTCCTCGACGGTGCGTCGCATCCCGAGGAGTTGGCCGCTCGGGCTGCAGAGCTCGGCTACGAGGCGCTCGCGCTCACCGACCACGACGGGGTCTACGGCTCGCTCGAGTTCGCGCATGCGGCGAAGCCGTTCGGACTGCGATCGATCACCGGCGCCGAGGTCACGCTCGAAGGCGGTGCTCACATCACCCTGCTCGTGGAGTCGAGCCGGGGGTATGCGCATCTCTGCCGCATCCTCACCGCCGCGCACGCCGGCACGCGTCGCGCGGGGCGTGAGGATCGGGAGCCGCTTCCGCCGGCTGTTGCGCTCGAGACCGTGGCGGAGTTGAACGAGGGACTGGTGTGTCTCTCCGGCTGCGCGCGCCAGGGGCTCGGCCTACGCGATCCGAACGCAGCGGCACGGCTTGCGCACGCGTTCGGCCAAGACCGTTTCTATGTCGAGCTGCAGCGGCCGTTCGAGCGCGGCGACGCCCGCCGCAACACCCTCCTGCGCGATCTCGCGGGTCACCTGGGTGTCGACACGATTGCGACGGGAGACGTCCACGCACACGACCGGAAGCGCACGCTGCTCCAGGACGTCCTCGTCGCGATCCGCTGCCGCACCTCGCTCGACGGATGCGAGCAGGAACGCCGCGGCAACCGCGAGAGCTTCCTCCGCTCGCCCGAGGAGATGGTCGAGCGCTTCGCGGGGACCGACCGGGCCGCGGCCGAGCGAACCGGCCTGCTCGCCGAGCGGCTCGAGTTCGACCTCACGATCGAGCTCGGGTATCGCTACCCCGACTTCTCGGACGGACCCGACCCGGCGATCCGGCAGCTAGGCGCGATCTGCGATCGCGCCTATGAAGACCGTTACGCGTCATCTGGTGCAAGCGTGCGCGTGCGTGCACGTGCACGCTTGCACGAGGAACTGGCCCTGATCGACGAGCTCGGGCTCGCCGGCTTCTTCCTGCTCCACTGGGAGGTGCTCGAGCTCGCGCGCGAGGTCGCGCTCGGCGTGCGCGGACGGGACTCGCCGCGGCGCTTCCTGCCGCCTGGCCGTGGGCGGGGCAGCTCGGTCGGCTCGATCGTCTGCTACCTGACCGGACTCTCACACGTGGATCCGGTGGAGAGCGACCTCTCGCTCGGCCGGTTCCTGAACCGCGAGCTCTCGTCGGTTCCGGATATCGACCTCGACTTCCCGCGCGACATCCGCGAGAAGCTGATCGTCGCCGTCACCGAGCGCTACGGGCGCGAGCACGCCGCGCTCGTCGCCAGTTTTGCCACCTACCGCTTGCGCGGTGCGATCCGGGACGTGGGGAAGGCGCTCGGCCTCCCGTACGCGGAGCTCGAGCGGCTCGCGCGGCTCACCGACGGCTGGAACGCGAAGCGCGTCACCGAGGAGGTGGCGGCGCTCCCCGATGCCGACCGGAAGCTCTCCTCGCGCCGCTGGCGGGCGTTCCAGGTGCTGACCGGGGAGATCTCGGGTCTTCCGCGGCACGTGTCGCAGCACCCGGGCGGGATGGTGATCTCGTCGAGGCCCCTCGTGGAGCTCGTGCCGGTGCAGCCCGCCGCGATGGCGGGGCGCCAGCTCTGCCAGTGGGACAAGGACTCGTGCGCCGACGCGGGGTTCCTCAAGATCGACCTGCTCGGGCTCGGCATGCTCTCCTGCGTCGAGGACTGTGTCGATCGGATCGCGCGGCTGCGAGGCTCGCCGATCGATCTCTCGCGCATCCCGCTCGACGATTCTGCCGTGTTCGCCGAGATCCAGCGGGCGGACACCGTGGGCACGTTCCAGATCGAGAGCCGGGCGCAGATGCAGAGCCTGCTGCGCACGAAGCCGGAGACGATCGACGACCTGACCGTCCAGGTCGCGCTCGTCCGGCCGGGGCCGATTCAGGGGAAGGCGGTGCACCCGTACATCGAGGCGAGGCGGCGGCTCCGCGAAGATCCCACCTACGTTCCGTCGGTCGATCACGAGCTGCTTCGCGAGCCGCTACGCGCGACACACGGCGTAGTCGTCTTCCAGGATCAGGTGCTCGACGTCGCCATCGCACTCGCGGGCTTCACGGTGGGAGAGGCCGAGGGGCTGCGGCGGGCGATGAGTCGCAAGCGCTCGCACGACGCGCTCGAGTCCTACCGCGCGCGCTTCGTCGAAGGCGCTGCGGGCAAGGGCGTCGGCGAGGAGACCGCGAACCGCGTCTACGACAAGCTCGTCGGCTTCTCCGGTTTCGGCTTCCCGAAGTCGCATGCCGCTGCATTCGGGTTGCTCGCCTACCAGTCCGCGTGGCTGCGCCACTACTACCCGGCCGAGTTCCTGTGCGGTCTCCTCAACGAGCAGCCGATGGGGTTCTACCCTCCGGCAAGCCTTGTCCGCGACGCGCAGCGGCACGGAGTGGAGGTGCGACCCCCCGACGTCAACCTGAGCGAGGCGAGATGCTCTTTGGAGCGGGGTCAGGTCTTCCATGTTCCAGACGTGGAACATGGAAGACCTGACCCCGTTTTTGCCGTTCGCGTGGGTCTCGCATATGTCGCTTCGGTAGGGGAGGAAGACGCAGAGGCGCTCGTCGCGGAGCGAGAGGCGAACGGGGCGTTCCGGGACATCGGCGCCCTGGCTCGCCGGGCGCCGCTCTCACGCGATGCACTCGAGGCGCTCGTCAAGGGAGGCGCATGCGACGCGTTTGGAAAGAGACGCGATCTGCTCTGGCAGCTCGGGCTCGTCTTCAGGCCGCTGTCCGTGCCCGGCAGCGCGGGAGAGGCGAAGCAGCTCACGCTTGCTCTGGAGCCCACCGCCGAGACGCCCGAGCTCCCGGATCTCACGCGGTGGGAGCACATGCTCGCCGACTACCGTCAGACAGGCCTCTCGGTGGGGATCCACCCCCTGGAGCTCCTCCGCCCGCATCTGCCGGCCGGAACGCTGTCGAGCCGCGAGCTGCACGAATCTCCTCACGGCGCAGAGGTCTCGTATGCCGGTCTCGCGATCGCGCGCCAGCGCCCGTCCACGGCGAAGGGAATCGTGTTCATGCTGCTCGAGGACGAGTTCGGCCAGGTGAACCTGATCGTCCCCTCGCAGGTGTATGAGCAGCATCGGGCGATCGTCCGCGGGGAGCCGATTCTCCTCGTCCGAGGCCGGTTCGAGCACATCGGCGAGAACCGCAACATCCTCGTCTCCTTGCTCGAAAGCCTGTCTGGGCTGGCTCGCCGGGTGGCCGATCGCGACGACGCAGCATCAGCCATGCCACGCGCCCACCACTTCGGTCACCGCTAGTGATTCCGTAGGATCGGCTGGTGGAGCAGCTCATGCCCTGGGAGATCTCGGGTACGTACCTCGAATCGTGCAACTGCGAGGCGATCTGCCCTTGCCGGCGGATCGGCGGCCGGACGGGAGGTCGCTCGACCTACGGAATCTGCCTGGGCGCGCTGTCGTGGGCGATCAACGAAGGACGCGCTGGCGAAACCGACCTGTCGGGGCTTGGCGTCGTACTCGTCTCACGGTACTCCGATGACGAGCCTGGATCGCCCTGGACCTTCGTCCTCTACCTCGACGAGCGGGGCGACGACACGCAGCGCGACGCGCTGGTGCGGATCTTCACGGGGCAGCTCGGGGGAACGCCGCTCAGCCAGTTTCCGTGGGCGTTCAAGCCGAGCGACCTGCGCGCCGCGCTCCCGGCCAGGATCGAGATCGATCACACCCCCGGTCGAGGCTGGTTCCGCGCCGGTGACGACGTGGTCGTGCGGATCCGCGGGCCCGTGGATGCCCAGGAGCCCGTGACGTGCATCATCCCCGGACACAGTCGCGACGGGCGCGAGCTGTACACCGAGCTCCTGAGCGCACACGGTGACGAGCCGCTCGACTTCGAGCTGCACGGCAACTGCGCCTACGAGTCGACCTTCGCGTACTCGTCAGCCGGCTGACCGCCAGGCGATTCAGCCGAGCAGTTCGGTGAATCGCGGGAAACGGCTGTTGGCGGCACGGTCGAATGCGGCCCGGTACTCGGGCGCTGTGGCGTCGTCCAGCGTGGCCGCGTAGGTCTCGCGGAGGTCGAGCATCCGCTCGGCGATCGCATCGGCCACGAGCTGCCAATCGCTGTACGCCTCTTCGGCGACATCGCGATCCGCACCGGTCCACGTGTCCTCGGCGCTGCGGGCCTCCTCCAGGAGTGACCGCTCGTCCGCGGCGAACAGGTCGAGCTGCCGGGTCGCCAGCTCGTGAAAGCGGCCACGCCGAAAGCGGATCATGCGAGCTCCTGGTACAGCGCCATGTGGGCCGCGGCTGCCGCGTCCCAAGTGAGCTCATGCCGAGCGCGCTCCGCGCCGGCCCGCACCTCTGCGAGGGCGGCAGGGTCGTCGAGCAGCTCGCGCACCGACTCGGCGAGCGCTTCGACGTCTCCGGCCGGGACGACACGGCCGGCGCCGTACATGCGCACGACCTCGCCGAGCCCGCCGACGTCGTAGACGACACCGGGCACACCCGCGCCGAGCGCCTGCAGGAGCGCCCCGCTCTGGTCGATCTCAGCGCGGTACGGGAAGACCGCGACGGTCGTCGTCGCGAGCACCTCCGCGAGGTCCGTGGGCGTCAGCCAGCCGAGCCGCCACTCCACCGCGTCGCCGCCCGCCGCCCGGTAGCCCTCGAGCGACTCGCGCTCGTCGCCGGCCACGAGAAGGCGCGCACCGTCGACCCGCCGGACGGCGGTGATCGCGTCCGCGAGTCCCTTGTAGGGCCGAATCGATCCGAGTGCCAACACGGTTCGGCCGTCGTCGCGGTGAGTGACCTCGCCGGGGAAGACAGGGTGGGGGATGATGCGCAGCTTTTCCTCCGGCACGCCGAACGCGGTCAGCGCTCGACTGCCGTTTTCGCTATGCACGACGACGCGCTCGAAACGCGAGAAGAGTCGTCGCCAGAGCGCAGTGCGGTGCCCCGTCCGCCTCGGGAGGAGGTCGTGGGCGGTGAACACGAGCGGCGCTCTCGTCCGGAGCAGCCACGCGTCGATCTCAGGCGCGCCGACCCACTGGAGATGCACGACGTCGGGTCGAAGCGCGCCGAGTCGTGCGAGGCCGAGAGGGTGCTCGAGCGCCTTGACCACGAGGCGGGTCATTCCGCCGTCGAGCCGCGACGAGAGCGGATAGAAGAGCTCCCGCACCACGTAGCCCTCGGGGTCGGCGACCGGCCCGAACCGAAAGCGCGAGGTGATCAGCTCGACGTCGGCTCCTGTGCGCACGAGTGCCGCCGCGAGCGCGCGGTCGTACGGAGGCGTGTACGCGGGTGGATCGGCGATGACGACTATCACGAGTGCCGCCTAGAGTAGTGCCGTCCGTGGCGCTCCTCGTCCGCAGCTGGAACGTCTTCCACGGCAACGCGAGCCCGCCGAGGCGCCGGTCGTATCTGCGCGAGATGGTGGCTCTCGCCTCCGCCGACCGCCCCGATCTCCTCTGTCTCCAGGAGGTGCCGATGTGGGGGCTGGAGCATCTGGGCTCGTGGAGCGGTATGCGCCCGTTTCCGGCGGTCGCGCGACGTGGGCTTCCGCACGCGAGGCTCGCGGGCTGGGCGACGCGGTTGCACAACGGGCTGCTGAGATCGGCGATCACCGGGCAGGCGAACGCGATCCTGGTCGGTGGCGGCCACGACGTCGAGGATCTCGGCGCAGAGAGAGTGAGCGATCACGGCCGCGAGCGTCGCGTCTGCCAGGCCCTTCGGCTCGACGGCTCGATCGTCGTCGCGAACACCCATCTCGGCAGCGCAGGCGCTGCACAGCGCGTCGAGCTCGGTCGTGCCCGTGCGTTCGCCGAAGCGCACGCCGCGCCCGGCGACACGGTCGTGCTGGCGGGGGATCTCAACATCCTCGCACCGCGGCTCGACGGCTACTCCGCAGCCGGGCCGGGCATCGATCACATCGTCGTGCGCGGAGCCGGAACAGGCGAGCTGGTCGTCTGGCCCGAAGCGCGGCGTCGTCAGAATGGGGTCGTGCTGTCGGATCACCCTCCAGTGGAGCTGCGCGTCGGATGACGTTCGAGGAGGCACGCGCTCGCTTCCCGGTGCTCGAGCGGATCGCGTACCTGAACGCGGGAACGTTTGGACCGCTCTCGCGGGCCACGATGGATGCCGTTAGCGCGGAGCTGTCGCACGATCTCACCGCCGGCCGTTCAGGAAAGGCGTACTGGGACCGCGCGATCGAGCTGCGGGCCGAGCTCTCGCGGCTCATCGCCTTCTTGGTCGGCGTCGATGCGGAGCAGATCGCGCTGACCGCCTCCACGACGGACGGGTGCAACATCGTGCTCGCCGGTCTCGGCCTCGAACCCGGTGACGAGATCGTCACCACGACCGACGAGCATTTCGGTCTGCTCGGGCCGCTTCATGCCTCGGGCGCGCGGGTGGTCGTCGTCGACCCGGAGCCAGAGGCGATCCTCGGGGCAGCGACGCTGCGCACGCGGCTGCTCGCACTGTCGCACGTCCTCTGGACGACCGGGCAGATCCTGCCCGTGCGCGAGTTGCGAGAGCGGTCCGGCATCCCCATCCTCGTCGACGGCGCTCAGTCGGTCGGCGCGATCCCCGTCGACGCCCGAGGGCTCGACTTCTACACGGTCTCCGGCCAAAAGTGGCTGTGCGGTCCCGACTCGACGGGCGCGCTCGTCGTCGCCGACCCGGAGCAGCTCCGGGTCGCACGCCCCAGCTCGTTCGCGCAGGCGCAATACGAGCCGGACGGCTTGTTCGAGCCGAGGCCCGGCGCGCAGCGGTTCCAGCCCAACTGGATCCCTGCCGCGTCACTGGCGGGGCTGATGGCGGCGCTCGAGGAGCTCCCTGAATGGCGTTACGAGCGTGCGGCTGCGCAAGCGGAGCGGTTGCGCGCGGTGCTCTCCGATCGTGTCGACGTGCCCAGTCCCGAGGAACGCGCGACGCTGGTTTCCTTCCGACCCGCTGACGGGGAGGACCCCGCCGCCGTTGTCGAGCGTCTGGCGGCTGTCGACGTCGTCGTGCGTGACCTTCCGGGTCGCGGACTCGTTCGTGCATCGGTTGGTTGGTGGACGAGCGACGACGATCTCGACCGCCTGGTCGAAGGCGTCGCCGGATGACGCGAGAGGGAGGGTGCCTGTGCGGCGCCGTCCGCTACGCGGTGAGAGGGCCGTTGGTCTGACCCCAGCGCTGGCGAAGGAAGGCCGCCTCTACAATGTCGCGGCCATGTGCCACGAGCCTGACTCCTCGCCTCCGATCCCGCGCGTCTACGGCGCCGCCGTCTCGCACGAGGACCTCATCGTGGAAGCCGCCGACGGGAATCGCTTTGCGGCGTTCGCTGCTTCACCCGACGAGCCGAGCGGAGCGGGCATCGTCGTGCTGCCGGACGTTCGTGGGCTCTATCGCTTCTACGAGGAGCTCGCTCTCCGGTTCGCGGAGCGCGGTCACACCGCGGTCGCAATCGACTACTTCGGACGCACGGCAGGTGTGGACAAGCGCGGCGACGACTTCGAATTCATGCCGCACGTCGAGAAGACGACCGATGACAGCGTCCAGGCGGACACGCGTGCAGCAGCGGAGTGGCTGCGGGCGGCCGGCTGCGGCTCGGTGTTCACCGTCGGCTTCTGCTTCGGCGGCCGCAAGTCCTGGCTCGCGGCAGCGTCAGGCCACGGGCTGGCGGGAGCGATCGGCTTCTACGGCCGGCCAGGCCCGGGTCAGGACGGCTCACCTGGCCCGACGCAGCGCGCTCGAGAGCTGGCCGCGCCGATCCTCGCCCTGATGGGCGGTGACGATCCGGGTATTCCCGTCGAGGACGCCGAGGCCTTCGACCGCGCGCTCGACGATGCCGGCGTCGAGCACGACGTCGTGATCTACCCCGGCGCGCCGCACAGCTTCTTCGACCGCAAGTACGAGGAGTTCGCCGACGCATCAGCGGACGCCTGGAACCGCGTGCGCGCCTTCATCGAGCAGCACACCGCCCACTACTAGTGGAGCGACCGGCAACGTTTGCCGGGTCTGTTTACGCTGCTTTGCGGACGAGTTGGCGGCGGGTGAGGTGGCGG
>Ga0334722_10003372_pt1 | contig 17246 bp, 11 predicted proteins | sample C3_bottom_MG_FD_207210 | JGI IMG/M metagenome (GOLD analysis project Ga0334722, IMG submission 207210) | Sediment microbial communities from Yellowstone Lake, YNP, Wyoming, USA - C3_bottom | ecosystem: Environmental > Aquatic > Freshwater > Lake > Sediment | place: USA: Wyoming | collected...
TGGGACTCCCGAAACCAAGCAGGATATGAGGTCTGTTTCAATCGATATTTACAATAATGATATGCACCTTCTCGCAGATGATTTCATTGAGTCGGATGGCGGTGTACATAATATCAGGGTGATGAGAAACAGGGGTGTCAATGCTGCTCAGTGCGGTCTCAGCGCCCAGCCGGTATTTGGCGGACCAGTATATTTTATCCGCAATGTAATTTACAATGCACCTGTTGGTATAGTCCTCAAGTTTATGGCCCGGCCTGCAGGTCTCTATATCCTTCACAATACATTTATTGCTGAAAACGGGAACGGAACTACCTTTTCAAATTCCCATTTCTTTAATAACCTGTTCATGGGCACAGGTTCACAGGGACGACCTGTTGCGGTATTTCCGTTTGCAACAAGTTATTCCACATCAGATTACAACGGGTACTGCCCAAATCCGGGAGAAATCAGGTACAGGTGGGTCGCCCCATCTCAAGGGAACCTTCAGGACTATACAATAACCTTACAGAAAGATGGTAAATCTTTCAGCACGCTTAAAAGCTTTTCTGAAGCAAGCGGACTCGATGCGCATAGTATTGAGGTTGGTTATGATATTTTTGAAAACCTCAAAGCTCCTGATCCGTCGAAACCCGGTTTCATATATCATGCCACTGACTTCAGTTTCAGATTGAAACAAAATTCGGCAGCTGTTGATGCCGGGATAAAAATACCCGGAGTGAATGATGATTTTGCAGGTAAATCTCCTGATCTGGGAGCTATTGAATATGGCAGGGAAGAACCGGTTTATGGTCCAGGAAGGGTTGTCACCAACGTACCATTTTACAGGTGACCTTCTGTTATTTAATTAACAAGAGGTTTCTGATATATTCTGAACCTTTTGATGACCTGGCCACCTATCCTTTCAGCTTCAGCCCTCATCCTGGTATTCTTCTCCAGAATGAGATGAAGGTCAATAAGCTCCATTTTATATTCCATGCATGACTGTAGTATTTTTACTGCCATAAGAACATCGAGTCCTTTATTCCTGTAATCTTTTCTTACACCACCCAGAAGCATAAGCAGTTTCTTTGAGTTTCTCAAAGCTATCAGTAATCTCAGAACACCAAAAGGGAAGAGCCGGCCGCCAGACTTTCTGACCGCCTCACTAATATCAGGTATGCCAACGGCAAAACCCACTACTCCATCGGGAGCTTCGACAATTTTTACGAATTTTGGATTGAGGATCATCATATACCTTGAAGCCATTTCCTTCTTCTCATTATCTTCAAGTGGTACAAATCCGTATATCTCTGCAAATGTCTGATTCATAAGCTCCAAAGCGGGAATAATATATTTTTTGAACTCCCTCTTTGATTTGAATTCTACAATCCTGTAACCATTATTCTGCGTAACTCTGGTAAGGATTTTCTGATATACCTCAGGCATCTCCTTAGGTATGGTGGAAAGGTAGTTCACAAGATCTTCCTCCTTGATGTAACCTTCTTTCTCAATCATTTCAGGCATATAACTGTCATTTGTAGGACAGACAATGAACTTCGGATATTCAAAGCCTTCTATCTGAAAACCCTGCGGATCCTTGTCGGAAAAGCCCAGCGGGCCGACAAGTTTAATCATCCCTTTTTCCCTGGCCCAATCTTCGATCCTGCTTATGAGAGCATGAATAACATCCTGGTCCTCATATGCTTCCATAAAGCAAAACCTTCCGTTCTTCTCATTATGAATCTCGTTGTACCTTTTATTAATGATCCCCATTATACGACCAACAGGCTTATCATCCCTCCATGCCAGGTAAAGAACTGTATCAGCATACTTGTATGATTTATTTTTCTTCTCGTCGAAAAGAAGCCACTCGTCAGAATAGATCGGTGGTAACCAGTTCGGATTGTTCTTATGAATTTTTTCAGGGAGATAAATAAAGATTTTCTTATCGCGGTTTGTTAAAACCTGTTTAATTATTACTTCACCCATAGCAGTTTTTTCCTGTTCTAAAGAAACGAAAAAGAACAAGATGATCAATCAGAATATGATCATTTTACAAATAAAAACTAAAATGTTCTATAATATCCCCCATTTACTGAGGAAACCAAAATGCCATAAAAGGTATGCTGCAGCTGCAAGAATGATAACAATAATTATTAAAGGGATCCATGGATTTCTCTTTTTAGCGAAAGGATCAACCAGGTTCAGTTTTGAGTTTAAAGGCAAACTTGCAATATGAGTCAGTGTAGCTCCAAAGGCAATATTGATTGTGGCTCTGGCATTCACGGCCCAGCCGTTTGCATCAAGAAGGGGAGCCAGGTTTCTTTTCCTGAGTTTCAGCCATGCAATTAACATTGAAGGTCCTGAAATAGCCAGCATAATACCTATGACTGCAAGGGGCATTTTCCACCACGTGAGGCTGAAGAATCCAGTAAAGATTGACATCAGTACAGATCCGATAGCTCCTAAGGCAAGACTTATGGCAGCAAAGATACCGACAAACTTGCCTATATCAAACGGAGCCGGAGGAGCTGCAGCTGCAGCCGGAGCAGCCTGCACAAAAGCTTTCAATCCTGTATCAACTTTACTGGCTGTTTTCTCAACTCCTGTTTGTGCCACGGTATCGACCTCTTTCTCCTTGGCTGAAGCAAATTTTTCTACCTGGTTGTTTATAAATTTTGATACTTTCCTGTAAGGCGACCAGAAAGCCTGCCGTATACTGATAGGATTATCAACTATCTTTATAATAGTAGCGTCCCAGTCTCTTCCCTGCCTGTCGTAGAATATACCATTCCTTCCGACATCAATATTGTCAAAATCACCATCGGTAAAGGCGGCAACTATCATCTTTTTCTCATTCCCTTTTTTCAGAGTACATTCACAGTAAGCAAGGAAAAGACCGCTTGTTCTTGCCAGTGCGTTATGCTTGCCCATATCCCTTACTAACATGCATAGCTCACAGCAACGCTGATCAAAATATAGTTTGCCTGCCTGGAAAATTGATTCTTCTTCAGGTGAATAAAAATCATAGAATGTGACATAGTTTCTGAGCAGTTTGAAAAGATCCCTGTAATATCTTACCAGCTTGTCAACCAGAATAATATTATTGGTGTTTGATTCAAGCGCTTTATCCTGGTCTATAAGAGAATAGAGCTTTTCTTTTGAGTTTCCCGCAAGAATTTCCCTGATCACAGGAAGACCCATCTTTTCAACAGAGGCTCCTTTCTTTTCTGACTGCCATGCAATATAATCATCAAATCTGCTGCAGATTTGATCAAGCTCTTCTTTGGTCAGGCTCTCTTTTCCCGGGAAAAGAGGATGAACAACAAGAGTTTTAAAGGCTTCCATCTGTTTCTCCCAGGCAGGATTTATGCCTTTGGAAAATGCAAGAGTTTTGTCCTGATCTATTGCCGAAAGCGGAAATGATGCAATTTCACCGATACATGAAGAAAGGTCTTTTGCTGTAATACTTTCATACCACGATTTCAGCGGATTTAAAACCTCTGTTGATCCGGGATCATACTCCGACAACCTGCAGCGCAGAAAGTAATCCTCTATTTTCCCTTTTACAGCAAGCAAAGCGGAATAAGCTTTTGAGGTGTCATCACCAAAAGGAAGTATCTTTTTCTTATCGGCCTCTGCCCTGGTATACCAGTTGGAATATTCTTCACAATCCTTGTAGAAATCGTTTATCAGGTTCAGTGAAATACCCTCTTTCCCGCTCCTGTCCGTTTCAGAACCCAAACACGAAATTATATCTGCAATAAGTTTTTTAAGACTCTCATCGTCAGCCGAGTTTTCAGTTATAATACCATCACCGTTGAATTTCGTATCGGCAAATATCTTCACTGTATCTGTGGTTTCTTCAACGGATAAGCTTTCAGCATCGGGCCTTCCCAGGTTTTTCAGTATCTGCCTGGCCGATTCGAGAAGGGTCCTTCCCTCTTCAGAGCTGTCGTTAATGGACCTGAGCTCAAGATGCTGATGTTCCTTTACAAGTTCATCAGGGTCTTTCACCAGCGATGTCAGCCATTTCACTGCAGCAATAACTTCCGGGACCCTTATCCTGTCGTCATTATCAGTATCGATTAGCTCAAGAGTTTTGTTATCAATCTCCAGTCCGTGAACCGGACAGCTCAGTGCTGTCCATAACTTCTGGTCAAGGTGCTCAAGGTTTACCAGGTCCTGTCCGGTTTCAAAATTTACTCTGTTTACACCTCCGACTCTTGAAAAACTCCATACATGAGAGTCTTTATTTGAGTTCATTAAGATCTTTGGATTCATCGGACAACATTTTAAAAAATTGAACTAAAAAATTCAGAATAGTGAAAGGGACTTTATCAAACAAATCAAATGGAAACAAGCTTCAGGTACACCCTTCTTTCTACAAATTTAAGAAAGTAAACTGTTATTTTAAGAGTCATTTAAGGATTCTGTTACTTTTTTTGACCTAATTTAGCCTTCTCATTCAAAGCCATGAAATTACTTGTAGTAGAGGATGAAAAATCGCTAAGCAGGTCTATATGTGAATACCTCAGGATGGAAGGTTATATCTGCGAGGAAGCTTATACACTTAAGGAGGCAGTCAGAAAAATTGCTGATAATCATTACAATTGCATTATCCTTGACATAGGTCTGCCGGATGGTAGCGGACTGGAATTAATAAGGCTGATGAAGGAAAGTAAATCAACCGACCGAATAATTATCCTTTCAGCAAGAGATTCACTCGATGATAAGCTTACGGGTCTGAATATTGGGGCAGACGATTATCTTACAAAGCCTTTCCATATGGCAGAACTGAGCGCACGGATCAATTCTATATGCAGACGATCTGACTTCGAAGGGCTCAATGAACTTAACTTCAATGAAATCACAATTAAAACCGGAGAGAATGAGGCATTTGTTAAAAATGAGCTCCTGAATCTGACAAGGAAGGAATACGATCTCCTTCTTTTCTTCATGGCCAATGCCAACAGAATAATTACAAAAGAATCAATAGTAGAGCATCTCTGGGGTGATAATGTTATTCTTACTGATTCATTTGATTTTGTTTACACCCATGTTAAGAATCTGAGGAAGAAACTCATGGCAAAAAACTGCAGAAATTATATTAAAGTAATCTATGGATTTGGTTATAAATTCTGTGATTCATGAAATTACTGACCAGGACCACATATTACTTCCTTCTATATTCAATGATTGCAATGATTGCAGCCGGATTTGTTTTTTATTACTCAATCCGTTCACTTGTTTACAATCAGATAGATGACAGTCTAATCACTGAAAAAACCATAATCCAGGATCAGCTTGAAGAGACTGATACTATTCCGGACTTTGCAGCATCATTCGGACATCTTATCGAAGTTAAATTACTGGGCAAACCTGTCTCCTATTCTCAAACAATTAAAGATACTGTCCTCTATGATTCAAAATCTCAGGTCTATCTGCCTTTCAGGCACATAAGCGTATCAGGCAGTACTCACAGACATACCAGCTATTCAATTAATATTTACCAGATTCTTGATGAAAACCAGGAGCTTCTTGACAGGATAGGGATTGGAATGTTTTTACTCTTCCTGACACTGCTTTTGCTTTCACTTTTAGTCAATTACCTTATCTCAAAAAATATTTTCAAACCTTTCTTCAGGGCAGTAAATGAAGCAGCTGCATTCAATGTTCTTTCAGACAGGAGGGTAGAACTTACAGATACGAACATCGATGAGTTCAGGCAGCTCAATATGGTTATCGATCAGATGACACGGAAAATGCGTTCCGATTATATTAATCTGAAGGAATACAATGAGAATTTTTCTCATGAAATACAGACGCCGATAGCAGTCATCAGGTCAAAGCTGGATGTAATGATGCAGAACGAGAACCTGGATAGGGAGGCAATAAATGCAATAACATCTATTAATGAAGCAACAAGCAGACTGCTGAAACTTAATCAGGGGCTACTATTCATTTCAAGAATCGAAAATCTGCAGTTCGAGGATACAATTGAATTGTCATTGAAGAACCGGATTGAAAAATGCATTGATAACTATGAAGAGATATTGAAGCTTAAAGAGATCAGCATTGAGCTTGATATCTCTGATCCGGGCATAGTCAGGATGAATGAGATACTTGCCGATGTTCTTATATCAAATCTCATTAGCAATGCAGTCAGGTATAATATTGATGGGGGATTTATTAAATGCCTTCTCGACAACAGAAATATTACAATTATTAATAGCGGCTATCCCCTTGACATAAATCCCGAACTGCTTTTTGACAGGTTCAGAAAAAATGCCGGAAATACTCAGTCGGTCGGGCTTGGATTATCGATAGTCAAAAAGATTACAGATCACTTTGGGATGAAAATATCCTATACCTGCTCAGGGAGTACACACGAGATTAAAATTCAATACCGCCCTTAAGAAATTTTTTCATAAATCTTAAATATTTCCTAAAACTGTAAAACTTCAGAAATACTTCAAAATCGGGAAATAGTTTTGGAGTGTTAAACCAATAAAATTATTAAATATGAAAAAGTTTTTAGCAGTTATGGTAATGGTTTTTGCAGTAGTTGCAGCAAACGCTCAGAGGACACCAGTAAAAGTTAATGACCTTCAAAAGTCTATTACCGACAATATTGCAAAGGATTATGCCGGGTTTACAATCAAGGAAGCCACAAAGGTAGTTTCAAATAACGTTACAAATTATGAAGTAATAGTGACAAAAGGAACAACAAAAGAGACTCTGCTTTACGATGCTAACGGCAAATTCGTGAAGAAAGTAGTTGCTCAGGGTGGCAGTGTTGCTACACAGAAACCAGCTACTACAACAACAGGAACGAAAACTCCTCCATCAACTCAGACTAAAAAGTAGTTTAGTCCTCTAATCAGGTGAATGATAATTAATGCTTCTGTCAACCCCCTTCGTGAAGGTAGAATGTATTTGGAGGATATACATTGATCCGGAAGGGGGTTTCTTTTTTTTACAAATGATATCTGAATATTATATTTTAATTAACCTAAAACATTTTTTAAACCATGGGAAATCTGGGAGTTACAGAAATTATGCTGATCCTTCTTGTTGTTGTATTGCTCTTCGGAGGAAGAAAAATACCTGAACTTATGAAAGGGATTGGAGAAGGAATGAAAGAATTTAAAAAAGCATCCCGTGATGAGAGTGAACCACCAAAATAGATTTTTAAAATATTAATCTGCATTACTCACATTTTCACATTTTACAATTAATGATGACCTGAAAGTTTCCTGCTCGGTTGCTTTTATTATCTTTGTGCCCTGTTTAATAAATTTTCTGAAAACCAGTCAATGAATCTTCTCAGGAAAGGGATTTTTATCTCCATATATCTTATATCATTTTTTGGATTTTATATTAATACTGATGCTCAGGTAACTGAAAAGAGCATCATATCAGGAAAAGTAAAAGATGATCTCACCGGCGAACCGCTTCCTTATGTTACGGTAATACTTAAGGGGACTACCGTTGGCACCCTTACTGATCTGTCTGGAAAATACAGGATAGAAACAACTTCAAAGGCCGCTGAGATTCTATTCTCATTTATAGGCTATCAGACTGAATCAAGAAGTATAAAGACAGGAAAAGAACAGATTATCAATATAAACCTGAAACTTTCCTCTATAAATCTTGATGAGGTAATAGTAACCTATGAAAAGAAATCCTATAAGAATAAAGGCAATCCTGCCGTTGAGCTTATACAGAAGGTTATTGACAATAAAGAAAGAAACAGGACAGAATCATTCGACTTTCTTGAGTATAAAAAATACGAAAAAGTTCAGTTCGCAGTAAGCAATATAAGCGATAACTTCAAACAGAGCAGCATGTTCAATAAGTTCAGCTTTGTGTTTGATAATCTTGATACCACAAAACGTATTGGAAATGCAGTTCTGCCCGTCTTCATTAAAGAAACCCTGTCCGACCATTATTACCGGAAAAATCCTGAAGCTACCAAGGAAGTCATATTGGCAGAAAAGACAATTGATCTCGAAAAATACATCAATAACAGGGGCGCTGCCAACTATCTTAACTACCTGTATCAGAACATCAATATATACGATAATGAGATACTTTTTCTTACCAACAAATTTCTCAGCCCCATAGCAGGTACTGCCCCTTCCTTCTACAAGTATTATATTGACGATACCCTGATGGTGAATGATATTAACTGCATCAGGATGTTCTTTGCACCAAGGAATAAATCTGATTTCCTTTTCCACGGCTATCTGTATATCACTATGGACAGCAGTTATGCTGTAAGGAAAATTGATATGGGAATCAACAAGGATATCAATATCGACTGGGTTCAGAATATGAGCATAGTACAGGATTTCGAACGGAGCAATGATAATAAATGGATCCTGTCAAAAGATGAAATCTCGATTGATTTCGGTATTGTAAGAAATACAACGGGATTATACGGCCAGCGAACAATTTCCTACAAGGATTATAAGATAAATGAACCTATTGCTGAAAAGATCTTCAGGGGCCCTGACAAATTGATCAGGATTGATACTGCATCCCTTCATTCCAGCTACTGGGACTCAAACAGGCTTGTACCACTGACAAAATCGGAAAAGCAGATCTATTCAACTATCGACAGCCTCAACCAGATGCCTGAGTTCAGAAGGAGAATGGATATAGTGACAATGTTCACCCAGGGATTTCTGAATCTTGGTAAAATAGAATTGGGGCCTGTATTCAGTTTTTACAGCTACAATACAGTTGAAGGATCAAGGTTCAGATTCGGAGGAAGAACAACACCTGATTTCAGCAAAAAAATAAACTTTGACGGGTACCTGGCATACGGTGTTAATGATAATACCTTTAAATACAATGCTGGAGTAACTTATTCGCTGACACCAAGAACCATATACCAGTTCCCTGTAAAATCGATAAGGGTAAGTTATCAGAAAGATGTCAGGATCCCGGGACAGGAACTTCTTTTCACACAGTCGGATAATATCCTCCTCTCATTTAAAAGAGGAGTAAATGATAAATTCTTCATGAACAATACCTTTAAATTGGAATTCCTTCATGAATTTGAAAATCACTTCTCATATCAGCCGGGATATCTATTTAACAGGCAATACCCATACGGAAACCTGAATTATATATCCTCTGATCCTTTGTACCCTACTGAGTCTGTCAGCTATATTAATATCTCAGAACTATATGTCAACCTCAGGTATGCACCAAATGAATCATTTTACCAGGGTAAAATGTACAGAACCTCCTTCCCTAACAGACACCCTATAATTAATTTAAAAATTGCCGGAGGTTCAAATCTGATTAATAACGATTATGACTACCTGAAGCTGCAGTTTAATATCAGCAGAAGATATTATGTCTCAATTTTCGGATACACAGACGTTGCGCTTGAAGCTGGAAAGATTTTCGGACAGGTCCCCTATCCTCTGCTCTTTCTTCACAGGGCAAACCAGACATATGCTTATCAGAAGTACTCTTATAACCTGATGAACTTCCTGGAATTCGTCAGTGACCAGTATGCATCAATCAACATAGATCATAGTTTTAACGGATTTATATTCAATAAAATACCATTGATTAAAAAGTTAAAACTCAGGGAGATTGTAACGTTTAAGGCTCTGTATGGCAGTGTAAATAACAAGAACAATCCTGATTATCAGACCAATCTGTTAAAATTCCCCACAGATGATTCCGGTACTCCCCTTACATATACACTTACTGGAAAACCTTATATAGAAGCAGGCGTGGGACTTTCAAATATCTTCAGGATATTCAGGGTTGATTTTATTAAACGATTCAGCTATACCGATAATCCGAATGTTGACGACAATGGTTTCCGCGTTCAGTTCAGACTTGATATTTAGAAACTGAATATGCATTCAATTTCTATATACCGGCTGTTTTTTGCTTTAGATTATACCTGTACACATTTGTTTCCCTTAGTTCAAACCCGAGTTCCTGGTAAAGCTTATTTGCTGCAACTCTTGATGGCCTGGAGGTGAGATCTACTGATTTGGCTCCTGTTGATTTTGCAAATTTCATGGCATGAAGCATAAGCTCCTTACCTGTTCCCTTTCCTCTGAAAGCCTTATCAACAACAACATCTTCAATCCAGAACTTTGTACCTGTTGGAACATAATAAATGGCAGCTGACAGCATACCGGCTATCTCTTTATTTTCAGTTTCAGCAATAAAAAAATGTGTTTGTTTCGATTTTAAAATTTTTTTAAACCCATCCTCCGTTAATAATCTGGCATCAGGGTCAAGTTGAGGCAGCAATTTCAATAAACCAGCATAAACCCGTTGACTGAACCTTTTTACTTCTTTTATTTTCATTTTACTTTCTGATTTTCACCGGAAGTTTCTGTCTTCGCTTTCAATAATACTGACTCAGAAGAAGATCCTGATTTCGAAGTGACAATATAGTTACCAAGGCTTTCATTCCCGAAGGAAATCAAATCATCACCTCCCTGTCTTGTTACCTTTATGGATAGTGGTTCATCCTTCACAACACTGACCGATTTAATATCCGGCTGATTATTATGTTGTATCGGCTCCAGAATAGTTATAAAACGGACATTTTTACCTTTTCGTCTGACTATAGCCATCTGTGCCCTGTCAACCACGCTGGAAAACGGTCCTGATGCCGTAAAGAGCTTGTCGCCTTCAGAACTAATCATTACTAACCTGGTTGTAATATTTTCATCTGCAAAATTTACTTCCAGAGATTGAGCCGGCTCTGTCCTGAATGCCTTTATATCTTTCAGATATGAATAACCCGGAGGAAGATCACCCGGTTTTTCAATAATATTAGTCAAACCGCAGGTGGAACTCTGACCCTTATTATGATATAACCAGTCAAATGTATGTTCTTTGCCGTCAGATGCTTTTAGTTCATCCACAACAAGAAGGTATGTGGGGCCTAGCAGGAGAAACCGCCTATGGTTTATACTGTCAAATGCAGGACCGGCATCGGCAGCAACCGCTGCATAATTTTCAGTTGCAACAAATGAGAGAAGCTTCCCTTCAGCCTCATTTTGTGATTTCCCGTCGACAAGCACGACATTATGCCCTGTTGTTGCCTTGTACCATTCTCGGTGAATTGGCAAACGATAAGCCTGACTTGCGGATCGTCCGGGATCAACTCCAAGCTCCTTCCCATATCCGAAAAAAACAAATGAAAGCTTATCGAAATGGCCATGAAAACCTCCATAGGGTCCGAAGGTAAATGCCGCTGTCAGTTTTCCGGGTCCGTCTGTTGAGAGAATTGCATGACCCGAACCGTGTACAAGATTGCTTACAGAATGTGGCCGTTCAGCTTTTTCACCAGGCTGTCGTCCTGCAATAATCATGTCCCAGGTGTATTCTGACGGAAGCGTTGAAAGTAGCCGTTTATCCTTGTATACTGCATAGGCAGGTTCATTTACATCAGGGTTGTCAGGAGTGTCATTTACTGCATCACCAAATCGTGGAAGAGAGCCATCAGCCATAAGATACCTGAATGCTATCAGATACATTTTTTGCAACATTTCATGACTGTATATGTCAATTCCCAGTCTCCTTGCGCCTTCTGCCATTATGGTCAGAGCGCTTAATGTATAATAATGATAGCCCCAGGAGTTTTCATACCACATTCCTTCGGGCAGAACACTTATCTTCATCTGGGCCATAAAACCATTCTCTTCATCGAGAAAAGCCTGCTTTACCATCGCCTTATCGCCCAGGACAATACCTGCATAAAACAGTGCGGAATTGTGCCAGGTCTGCCAGTTTGATTTACCTGATTTATAAACATTTATACAGTCGGCCATAGCCCTTATGAGGTCATCCTCGATATGCTTTTTTGCCCCCTGCTGCATGACACCGCTGTTATAGATAAGATCATAAGCAGTCACGCATGGTATCATAAGCATAGATTCATTCAGTGTTTGTTCCATGATATGACCTGCTGTACGGTAGCGTCCGTTCTTCTGAGCTGCCACATCGATACTCTTGTCACCGGCATCTGCATGCACCATCGGGTATTTAAGGTAGCGGTCTGCATACCCTTCGAGTATCCCTGCAGCTAATTCTGCATACTTTTTATCACCTTTAACTGCCCATGCCCAGGCGGCATCTTCAGCAAGGCTGAAATTGCGGCTATGCTGCCGGCCATAAAGTACATTGTCGTATGGGAATCCGGAATAGACCTTTCCGCACTGCGGACATTTATGATGATGGGCATCTACCGTTTTCAACGCTATCTGACAATCCGTGCACTGATACCATTGGTTATGCTGGCCCCCTTCCGGAGGAAAATACAAAGTATCTGTCAATGCTTTATCAACTCTTTCAAACCGTTTGGCCAGTATTTCGTGTCGGGGACCAGTTTCTGACCATGCTGATTTAAGCCGTGCCAGCTCTGTGGCGGTAATTGAAATCAATGGCCAGCTTTCCTTTCCATCCTTCTGCCAGTTATGGTTTTCAATAAAAGATGTAAGGTCAGTTCGTATCTCTTCCGATGTCTTTGGACTAAACTCTTTTGAAGCATTTGAATTGCATGATACTACAAAGACCAACAGTAATATAAAACCGGAAATTTGTTTCATAATTTTTGATTTCAGGATTTGTTGTTTTACCAAATATAATAAAAATACCACGAGTAAGAATCTCGGTATTTTGCAATATCCCGGATATGATAACAGTAACCGGTATTAATTTGAGTTGCCGATTACATTACCCTATCATCAAAATTGACAGGCAGGTTATCAGGTTCTATTGACTTTATTTGCTATTTTCGTAATTAGGTATACTTTTTGCCGTACTTAGATAAACAGGCATCACCATTAATTAAATTACCCAAAAGGGAAAAGCATGAAAACAATAATTCAGGCACTCTTTATAATACTAATTATTATTTCTCCCGGATACGGACAGAGTGATTTTAAAGTAATTAAAGTGAATGGTTCTATTCTGCTGAGAGCAAGAGGCATCTCTCTTGAAACAGGAACCGAATTTTCAGAGAAAGAGGATCTTCTGTTCAGATCTGAAGATGCAACCGCAGCTGTAATAAATTCACAGAAAGGAAGGGTAATAATTACTGCTAAAAGCCATGATCTCGCATCTGCCAGTTCCAATTATCTTCCTTCCATGTACAATATCAGTTCAAGATCAGGCTCACTGTCAAAGAGTTCCGACCTTAACACCTATTTCTCCGGAAAGTATGTAGTCCTTGACCGACAGCGTATTGAAATTAATAAAGAGACCTTCCCTATGGATAAGGACCATTTCTTCTTTCTGAGGTACATTTACAAAGGGGAGCAGATTAATAAGAAACTCATCTTTTCGGGAGATACATTAATAATAGACAGGTCCAACCTATTTACAATTGATGGTTCTCCTATACCAAATGCTGATAAAACTTTAATAAAATTGTTTTACCGGAAAGGAGATGAATCAGTTTTCATTAGTGAATTTGATCTTATCTTTCCTGACATGATCCAGCTGACAAAAGAAACAGAAATAATACTGGATGAGTTAAAGGGAAAATCAGTTGATGAAAAAATTAATGAAGTTGGTTCTTACATCAATGAATTTTATGGCAGGGTTCCCAGGGAGAACCTTACTGAATGGATGAAAGTCAGATTCGGAATTAAATAGGATATCTTTGGATTGCTTATGATATAATCAGATTTGGGATAGTACTATCAGCTACTTGCCGGTGTTATGAAATATCTTCTGAAGTTTCTTGCTCTTTCACTCTCTGTTTTTTACACCTCATACGGACAGGAGGTGATTTATCCTGTAACCAACTTTACAACAAAAGAGTACGGAAGGGATTTTCATCCGACAAACATGTCTGTTATCCAGGACCGCCGGGGCGTCATTTATGCAGCAAACGGATTTAAGCTGCTTGAGTATGATGGATCAGCCTGGAAATCATATCCGATAAACAAAGAGACCTGGATACTCTCACTCGCAGCAGGTACAGATGGTTTGATCTATGCCGGATCACAAAATGAGTTCGGGATTTTTACTCCTGACCTGAGAGGGAAACTAAAATATAGTTCATTATCGGACTCCCTTGATCTGAATGAACTGGATTTTACTAATATCTGGAAAGTTCATACATATTCAGGTGGTGTGGTTTTCCAGGCAGAAGAGAAAATATTTGTTTACCGGAAAGGCAAAATTGATATAATTAAACCTGAAACTTCATTTCACACATCCTTTATAGTTAATGACAGGCTATTTGTCAGACAGCGCGGAAAAGGTTTGATGGAACTGAAAGACAAAAAACTCATCAGAATTAAAGGAGGCGAGATATTTGATACAACAGGAATCTTCATAATGGTTCCTTTTGGAAGGAGCAAAAACAAAATTCTGATCGGAACACGCGATAAGGGATTCTGGTTATTTGAGCCTGAAGCAGGTACAGCGCCCTTTAAAAAATTTGAAACTGAAGATTCAGACCTGATTTCAAAATCGGTAATAACTGACGGTGCTGTTACCGGAGACGGATCGATAGCTATTGGTACTTTACGTAATGGCATAATAGAAATAGATACTACAGGCAGAACAAGAACTATCATCAATACCAGGAATGGGCTTAATGATAACGAGGTCAAGAGTATAATGCTGGATCAGAGTAAAAATATCTGGGCTGCATTGAACAACGGCATCAGTATGGTTGGAACCAGTTCACCATTGTCATTATACAACGAAAAATCAGGAATCAGCGGCTCAATAAACACAGTAATAAGATATAATAACCTTTTATATACAGGAACTACAACAGGTCTGTTTATTCAGACCGACGGCAAATATGAGTCAAGCCCGTTTCATCCCGTTTCAGGCCTTTCAGTTCCGGTAAGAAGTCTGATCAATGCAGGCGGATCACTTATTGCAGGGACGGATGCCGGAACCTATAAGATATCAGGTAATTCATACATCAGAATTGGCAACGAAGAATCGTATACGCTTTACTTTTGCCCTGAATTAAAATTACTTTTTTCGGGTGGTCCAAAGGGACTGGTAGTTTATAAGTCAGATGCATCATTCAGGAAAACAGGGTTCCTGAAGATTGATGGCGAAGACATTATTGGCATTTCAGGAGAAAAAAATCCGGCAGGCGATGCTGCTGAATTCTGGATTGGGACAAGATACAACGGAGTGATCAGGATTAAGGTCAATAAAGATCTTTCTTTCACTTCAGAAAGATATGGTAAATCAGACGGACTTCCTGACGGACCTGTAGTTCCTTCCACTATAAGTTCAAAAACTGTATTTGAGACAATCCAGGGCATATATGCATTTACAGATGAGAATATTGTGCAAAAATCGCTTCCTGATTCCCTGAAAAAAAACAAAGATTTCATTAAAGGCTTCTTCTCATGGTTGCCAGGTAACTTCGGAAACACGGGAGAATCAGTTTCATTCCTGACAGAGGATAAAGACAAAGACAAAGTGTGGGTCTGTTCTGATAACATCGTCGGCTATTTTAATAAAAAGGACAGCACGAAACTGAATATAAGGCCATTCCTGGGAATTGACGCTGGTAAAATAAATGTAATCTGCCCCGATGATAATGGTATATGCTGGATAGGTGCCACTGAAGGTCTCATAAGGTATGATGACAGAACCGGAAAGGACTATTCTCAGATTTACAATATTCTTATCAGAGAAGTTAAATTAATGGATCTGGATTCCGCAATCTTCATGGGTTCTGATATATCCTTGTCTGAGCACGTCCCTGTTCTTAAATACAGTGATAACTCAATCAGGTTTGACTTTTCAGCTGCTTTCTATGAATATCCCGGAAAAATCCTCTATTCATATATGCTGGATGGAAGAAGCTCAAGATGGAGCCCCTGGACATCTGAAACCTACCAGGAATTCACGAATCTCAGAGAGGGCGACTATATTTTCGAAGTCAAAGCACGGAATATCTTCGGGACAGAAAGTACCCTTGCCAGGTATAACTTTACAATTCTGCCACCATGGTACAGGTCAGTCGGGGCATATATTTTCTATGCTATTCTTGCAGTGATACTTTTATGGTTATCAGCCCGTCTTTATGCATACCGGTTGCAGCGTGAAAATATACGGCTGGAAGGCATTATTACTGAAAGAACCGCGGAAATAGTAAAACATAAAGATGAAATTGTTCAGAAGAATACGGTTCTGGAATATCAGAAGAAAGAGATAGAAGACAGCATAAGGTATGCAAGGAGAATACAATCTGCTGTAATACCTTCGGAGAAAATCTGTCATGAAATATTCCCTGAAAGCTTTGTATTCTTCCGTCCGCGGAATATAGTCAGTGGTGATTTCTACTGGGTAAGCAAGGTGGGAAACAGGATAATTTACACTGCCGCCGACTGTACCGGACATGGTGTGCCCGGGGCATTTATGAGCATGCTTGGTGTAGCGTTTCTTAATGAGATAGTCAACAAGGATAATATTATAAGCCCGGATCTGATCCTTAATCAATTAAGGGAGAAAGTCATAAAGGCGTTGCAGCAGCAGGGGATATCGGGAGAAACCAGGGATGGAATGGATATTGCCCTCGTCTGTCTTGATATGGAGGAACTCAAACTCGAATATTCCGGTGCATATAATCCTCTTGTAATGATAAGAAACGGTGAAATATATGAAACTCCCGGGGATAAAATGCCTGTTGGATTCTATGAGAACATGCATCCGTTCAGAAAACATGAGATAAAAGTTGAAAAAGGGGATCTGTTTTATATGTATTCTGACGGTTACGAGGATCAGTTCGGCGGACCTGACGGGAAAAAATTCAAATCAAAAAGATTAAAGAATCTTCTCCTTGAGATTTGCAGTTATTCAATGGACAAACAAAAGGAGATACTGGAAAGGAGTTTTCTTGAGTGGAAGGGAGATCTGCCACAAATCGATGATATTGTATTAGTCGGAATAGCAATAAAATAATCCGCTACTCCATCAGGACAAATGCACCCCAATAATAAGGATCATATTTTGCTCTCATCTCTTTCTGCGATTTATAGAATGCTTCCTTAATATCCTTAACTGTAAGCAGGTAATTATAAAACAGTTCCATAAACTCAACAGTTTCCTTATCAGGTATCTCCCAGAGACTCATTATTATATATTTCACACCGGCCATTTTCAACGCGCGCTGCAATCCATAAACTCCTTCAGTCCCTTTTATGTCGCCAAGACCAGTTTCGCATGCAGAGAGTACAACAAGGTCGTTTTTACGCATGTCGATCTGTGTGACCTCCTGG
>Ga0334722_10003373_pt1 | contig 17241 bp, 18 predicted proteins | sample C3_bottom_MG_FD_207210 | JGI IMG/M metagenome (GOLD analysis project Ga0334722, IMG submission 207210) | Sediment microbial communities from Yellowstone Lake, YNP, Wyoming, USA - C3_bottom | ecosystem: Environmental > Aquatic > Freshwater > Lake > Sediment | place: USA: Wyoming | collected...
TCGTGATAGCGGTCGCGCATGGTGGCGCTGAGCAGCAAGCGGCCGTCGTCCCTCATCTGAACTCGGTAGGAGATATCGCGCTGGAATCCGTCCATCAGGTTCGTGCCCATGGTTAGTGCCACACCAGGGTTTCGCCGACCGCCATGCGGCGCATGAGGCCGGCCAGCCCCGCCTTGTCCAGCTCAGCCCGGAACAATTCGGCCGTGCCGGTCAAAAAAGGAAAGGTGCCGAAGTGCATCGGCACCGCCATTTTGGGCCTGACCATGCCGACCGCCCGGGCCGCGCCCACCGGCCCCATGGTGAATTTGTCGCCGATGCAGACCAGCATCAGGTCCACGCGGCCGGCCAGAAAGGCCATATCGGAGAACAGGTCCGTGTCGCCGGTGTGATAGATGGCCGGTCCCCCCTTGACCGAGATGAGAAAACCGCCGGCGCGGCCGGCATAGACCGGCCCCTTGTCCGTGTCCATGCTGTCGCCATGTACGGCCGGGATAAAGGTGACCGTCACCTCGTCGTCCAGCAGCCGAATTTCTCCGCCGAAGCTGCCGGCCGTGCTGCGGTCGGCCTGTTTTTCGGGATAGCCCTTATAGGCAACCAACGCCTTCTGCAGGTCAAAGCTGGCCACCAGCCTGGCCCCGGTCCTGGTGGCGATCTCCACGGCATCGCCGATATGGTCGCCATGGCCGTGGGTAATGAAGATCAGATCGACCTTGGCAAGGCCGGCCAGATCCTTCTTGCCGTTCGGATTGGCCGGGTTGGCGATCCAGGGATCAACCAGCAGCACCTTGCCTGAGGGGGTCACGACCCGGAAAGCCGCATGGCCGAACCAGGTGATCTGGGCGGGCGCGGCACAGGCCGCGGACACGAACAGCATCACCATGACTGCTGCTGCCACAACTGTAGCGTAACGCATCTCTCTACCTCCTGTGTACCGGCCGGGACCGGCGTTATTTGCGGACAATCAGGGCGGCACCCAGCCCCAGCAGGACAATGCCCACCCCTCGCAGGGGGGTGAAGGGTATCTGGCGCAGGCCGAAGGCCCCGTACTGGTCGAGCAGGACGCCGGTGGCCAATTGGCCGGCGATGACTGCCGCCATCACGGCAGCGGTGCCCAGACGGGGTACGATGAGAATGGTCAGGCTCACGAAGAAGGCGCCCAGTAAGCCGCCGCTCAACTCCCACCAGCTGGCAGCGGCAACGGCACGCAGACTGCCTCGGCCGGCCAGCAGCACCACCAGCAGCATGGCCAGGGTGCCCACGGCAAACGAAATCAGCGAACTCTCGAAGGCGCCGGTCTTCTGGGCCAGGCGGGCGTTGATCGACGGCTGCACCGCCACCGCCATCCCACCGCAGACCATCAGCAGCACCCATACCTGGTGTCCCATCACATCCCCCTGAGTTCGTGCATACTAATGCCTACGCCTGCTCTCCGTCGGCAAAAACCCGGATTACGCCATAGTTGCCGTCGTAGCCCGGCTGACGGATTACCTGGCCGCGGCGCATGCGGCCCACCGCCGTTGCCAGCGATTCGGAAAAAGCGCCTATGTGCTCCAGCGACGCATCCAGCAGCAGGCCGAATTCGGAGCCGAAGCGGTCAATGCAGCGGCCATACTCGGCCATGACCCTCTTGGAAGCCGGGCCGCAACCGATGATCTCCCCCAGCACCTCGACCAACGGAATCAGGCTGAACACCTCGGGGGCGTCAGGGGCAAAACGGGGCGCGCTCCGGTCGGCCAGCTCCAACACCCGGTGATGGACGCCGACGGTGAGCGGCCGGGCACAAACCGGGCAGATACCGTTCAATTTACGGGTCTCCTGCGGATCCAGACATATCCGGCAGTCCCGGTGCCCGTCGAAGTGGTATTTCCCCTCCTCGGGGAAAAATTCCACCGTGCCGCGGAAACGGTCGCGCCGGTTGTGCCGCACTGCCTCCCACAGTGAGAAATAGTCGCGGTCGGTGGCAAACAGATTGGCCTCGCGCCCCAGCTTTCCGGGGGAGTGGCAATCCGAGTTGGAAATCAGCGACAGCCGATCCAGGCCCGAGATCAGGCGGTTCATGTCCGGGTCGGACGAGAGGCCGGTTTCCAGGGCGAACACATGGGGGGTCAGGTCGCCGAAGCATTCTTCCAGGGAATCGAAGCCTGATTTGGAGCCGAAGAGGGAAAACCACGGGGTCCAGACATGGGCCGGCACCAGCACGCCCTCCGGCGCCTGCTCCAGCAGAATTTCCAACAGGTCGCGGCTGTCCAGCCCCAGGATCGGGCGACCGTCGGAGCGGATGTTGCCGATGCCCGCCAGAACCCTGTTGATGCGGCCGGCCGCTGCCAGGTCGGGCACGTACAGCAGGTTGTGCACCTTGCGCACCCGGCCGTGGCGCTTGTAGATGCAGCTGATTTCGGCCGAAAGCATGAAACGGACTGCTGCCGGCTGTGTTGTGATACCCGGCAACACCTGGGGCACCGCCACGGAGCTCTTCAAACGGTACAACCCGGCCTCCGCCGGCTCCAGCTCTTCCTGCAGCCGCGTAAACCAGGCCGGATGGGTGAAGTCGCCGCTGCCGACCACCCCGATCCCCTTCACCGCCGCCCAGGCCTGCAGTCCGGCCAGGGAGCAGTCCGGGCTGGTGGCCCGGGAATAGGGGGAATGCACGTGCAGGTCGGCGATGAACTCCATCTAGAATTCCACTTTCAGGCCGTTGTCACTGGGCACGACCGTAAAGCCGGGCAGCGGAGCATCAGCGGCGCTATCAAGCACGATGCGGACAAAACCCTGATTGACGCCGACGCGCGCCTTGGCGATGCCATGCCTGTCAACCGCCACCGTTTTTGCCGTCATGCCGTTTTTGCCGCCAGGGATATCGATAGCCAGCCGGGCCGGCTTGTCCAGCTTGAGGGTTCTGAATTTTTCCACCCGGCCGCCGGCATGGATCTCGATGTAGTTGTAGCCGGTGGTGACGGCCGTGACGACCGGCTTGCCTCCTGCAGCAGGCAGCGCTTGCGGCTTGCGACTCCCGGCGGACGGTGGCGATGCCGTATCGGCGGTCCCGGTTCGATCCACCACGATAACCCGGCCACCGTCCTCGGAGGACCTGCGGGCGACCGGGGCCATGGTTGCCGCCTCTGGTGCCGGCGCCTCGGCCTGGCTGCTGTCGACCACGCCCAGGGCACCGGCTCGATACTCGTAGCGCACGGTACGGCTGCCGCCGGTCGGCTCGGCATTGCTGTCGGTGGCGGTGTACACCGGAAACGTGCGCACGATCTGGCGCCCTTCCAGGCGAAACGCGTCGTGCCCCTGATAACCGCTTCGATCCTCCAGGTTAGGCTGGGAAGTCCGCTTGAGTACATTCCCGTCCAGATAGTAGACCTCCACCGCGCCATAGCTGCCGCTCCCCTGGCTCCTGCTGACGGCGACCAGCTCGGGCGTCCCGTTGCCGTCCAGGTCCGTGAACCAGGCCTGTTCCACCTGCATGTCGGCGTCGCTCTTGAAGCGGGCAAATGGCTTCTTGCCCTTCATCACCTGAATGTCGACCACCTGTACACCACATCCATCCACCGGCCGGCTCACGACATGAATGTCGTACCCCCCCCTGTGGAACGATTTACGATAGGAACAGGCGGCCGAAACGGCGCCTTTCGCCTCGGCCAGGCCGGCCAGCGCCAGCAGCACGACACCGGCAATTGCGGCAACCCTTGTCATCATGATCCGCCTCCTTGTGACAACCGTATCCGGCAAGCCGGTATCTCGGCCCATCCAGGCCGTTTTCGGCTCGACGCGGCACCCGCCCCCGATGTACGGCGGCGTACGTGCATGGTCATGTCATGTGCTCCCGCCCACACCATAACCCTCATCGGGTAGGAATAATACCGGTGAAAGGGGGAAGTCAATTGTTTTCCGTCCTGTGACGCCGGCAGCCGCTCCTGCCCGCTATCCGTTGGGCGGCATGGCTTGAGCGCGGTCCCATCCCCGCTGAGAGATGGCACAGCATAGTCGCTTGGCCTATCCATAGGGCGTGACCATGTTAGAGATTGACAAGCCTTGCCGACTGACCGTAGAGTTGTGCCATGTCGAGGCGCCGATGATTTCCAAGGAAAAATTGAAACAGAAGTTCAAGGACATCCTGTCGCTCGACAGCCATCCGGGACACATCGCCGCTGGCTTTGCGGTCGGCGTCTTCATCAGTTTCACCCCCTTTTTCGGCCTGCACACTCCCCTGGCCATCGCCCTGGCCTTCATATTCCGCCTCAACAAGCTGACCTGCATCACCGGCGCCTGGATCAATACGCCGCTCACCGTGGTGCCCATATTGGCAGCGAGCTACAAACTTGGTCGGATCCTGCGGGGCCAACCGGTAAAAGAACTGCATATCAAAAGCCTGGAATGGCAGCATCTGCAACCCCATGCGAAGTCGCTCCTCCTGGGCAGCTCGGTATTGGGATTCGCAGCCGCCATCGCCGCCTATTTTGTATGCTACTGGATGGTGGTGTCGTTTCGCAAGAAGGACGCAGCCATGGCGGAGATCACCCGCGAGATGGAGGTTGTCGGCGAGGAGTTGGAATAACGGGAAAGGACTACGGGAAAAAAGAAGAAATGGGCGGGGGCGACCCCCGCCCGTTTCTATTTGCCCAGAATGGGGTTGAGCACCTGATACGTCAGATAGGCCACCAGGGCCGAGGCGGGTATGGTCAGGATCCAGGCCACCATAATCCGCTGGGCCACCTGCCAGTTGACGGCGGATATCCGCTTGGACAACCCGACCCCCAGAATGGCGGATGTGATGACATGGGTGGTGCTGACCGGCATGCCGATGGAGGATGCGCCGAGGATCACACCGGCCGAGGCGGTTTCGACGCAGAAACCGTGCACCGGCTGCAGCTTGACGAAGTCCCGGCCGATGGTCTTGATGATCCGCCAGCCACCGGCCGCGGTTCCCAGCCCCATGGCCACGGCACAGGCTATCTTGACCCAGGTCGGCACGTCGAACGAGGGGATGAACCCGTAGGACAACAGCGCCATGGTGATGATACCCATGGATTTCTGGGCGTCGGCGGTACCGTGGGAGAAGGCCATGATTGCGGCCGAGGCCACCTGGAGCCGGCGAAAGCCCTTGTTGAGCGGGCCGGGCGAACTGCCGCGAAAGGCCCACATGATGATCACCATGAAGATGAAGCCGATAATCGTGCCGACAATCGGGGAGATGATCAGCGCCAGGATGATTTTTTTCAGGCCGGCCCATTTGAGGGCGCTCCAACCGGCGTGGGCGAAGACCGCCCCCATGACGCCGCCGATGATGGCGTGGGAAGAGGATGAGGGGAGGCCGTAGTACCAGGTGACGATGTCCCAGATAATGGCCCCCATGACGCCGGCCAGCACGACCATCTGGGTGACGTTGTCCTTGTCCACGATCCCCTTGCCGATGGTGGCCGCCACCTTGGTGGAGACCATGGCGCCGGCAAAATTAAGGAAGGCGGCCATGAAAATAGCGGCCTTGACCGACAGCGCCCGGGTGGAAACGCAGGTGGCAATGGCGTTGGCCGTATCGTGGAAGCCGTTGATGTAGTCGAACAGCAGCGCTGCCGCGACGACCAGGCAGAGCATGATTAATGCCGGATCAAGCATTCTTCACTACCACGCTTTCCAGGATGTTGGCCGCGTCCTCGCACTTGTCCGTGGCCTTTTCCAGCGTTTCGTAGATTTCCTTCCATTTGATCAGCTGGATCGGGTCCTTCTCCTCGTCGAACAGGCGGCTGATCGCCTCGCGGGATACTCTGTCGGCCTCGTTTTCCAGGGCATTGATCTCCACGCAGGCTTCGAAAATCTGCTCGTTGGTCTTCTTGCCCAGCATGGCCATCGCCTTGTCCACCGCATGGCAGGACTGCAGGATGATGAAGCCGAGGGACTTGGCCTCAGGCGGGATGCTCTCCACGTTGTACATGATCACCCGCGATGCCGAAGCGTCGATCAGGTCGAGGATATCGTCCAGCTTGGAGGCCAGCGAATAGATGTCCTCACGGTCAAGCGGGGTGATGAAGGTCTTGTTGAGCTTCTGGATGATCTCGTGGGTAATTGAGTCTCCCTTATGCTCCACATCCTTGATCTTGCGCTGGCTCTCGGCAGGGTTTTCGAAATTGTCCAGCATATCCTTGAGCAGCTTGGCGCCCTCGATGATGTTCTCCGTCATTTCCTTGAACAGCTGGAAAAATTTTTCCTCTTTCGGGATCAGTCCAAACATGTGATGCGCCTCCGATCATGTCCTGCGATACGTGATTGATGAAACCGGATATTCATAGCACATCTCTCCGTTTCTGCCCACAAAAATGTCACGCTTTTGTCACGGAACGGTGTCAGCAACGTTTGCAGGGTTGCCTTTGGCCGGCACTTGCCGTATCCTCCAGTCGAACGTACCGGCGCTGATTCTGCGGGAGGGAGCATGAGCGGCATTCGAGAATGGCCCGAGGACGAACGTCCCCGGGAGAAGATGCTCAACAAGGGGGCGGCCAGCCTCTCGGATGCCGAGCTGCTGGCGCTGATCATCCGCAGCGGCGACTCGGGCAGCCGGCAGAGCGCCATAGACCTGGGTCGGGAACTGATTGCCCACTTCGGCGACAATCTGCGCGCCTTGGGCAGTGCCGACCTGGGCGAAATCACCGCGGTCAAGGGAATGGGGCTGGCCAAGGCCACCAGCGTCAAGGCGGCCTTCACCCTGGCGGCACGCTTTCAGGCCCGCAAACTGGAGCGGTTCGACCGTTTTACCTCGCCGCGCCAGGTATTCGACTACTTCCACCATGAATTCCGCGACAGCCGCAAGGAGTACTTCCTGGCCCTGCTCCTGGACGGCAAGAACCGCATCATCCGCAGGGTGCAAATTTCCGAAGGGTCCTTGAATCAGAGCATCGTCCACCCGCGCGAGGTGTTCAACCCGGCGGTCAGGGAATCGGCTGCTGCCATCATCCTGGCCCACAACCACCCCAGCGGCGACCCGGCCCCCAGCCACGAGGACATCGCTGTAACCAGGCGCCTCAGGGAGGCAGGCGACATGATGGGCATCGCCGTATTGGACCACATCGTCATCGGCGATGGCGACTATGTCAGCTTTGTGGAGCGCGGACTGCTGTAGACTCGTGAACACTGCACAAAAAAGGCTCCAGACATCACGTCTGGAGCCTTTTTGCGATTTGTCCCTGCGGTCAGCGGCAGAGCGCCAGCGCCAGCGCCTCGTCCGAGGCCCGTTGGGCCGCGGCCACGCAGTCGTTCAGGCCGATGCCGCGATAGGAGTTGCCGGTCAGGATCAGGCCGGGATGCGCCGTCAGGCGTTCGCCCAACGCCTCCAGACGCGTGGCATGGCCCACGGTGTACTGGGGGATGGCCTGCTCGTGCCTGAAGATGCGCACCAGGGAAGGCTCGGCAGCGATGCCCATGATATCTTTCAGGTCGGCCATCACCCGGGACTGCACCTCGTCGTCCGAGAGTCTGACGTACTGCGGAAAACAGGCGCCCCCCATCATGCTGCGCAGCAGCACCTTGCCCTGCGGCGCCCGATTCTCGAACATGCTGGAGTCCCAGAGGGTGCCGAGAATGCTGCGCCCCTCTTTCTTCGGAACCAGGTAGCCGAACCCGTCCAGCGGGTGGGCGATGCGGTCGCGCTCATAGCCGAAGCAGATGACGGTCATGCTGGCGTAGGGAATCTGACGCAGGATGGCGCTCAGCTCCGTGTCGAGCGTATCGAGCATGCCGGCGGCGGCAAAGGCGGGCGAGGCGCAGATCACCGCATCGGCCTCGTACTCGCTGGCATCGGCGCACAGTACCCGGAAGCCACCCCCCTGCGCTGCCCGGACTGAGGCCACCGCTTTCCCCGGTACCACCAGGGCGCCCAGCGAAGACTGCAAAGCATCCGTGAGATACTGGATGCCTTCGCGAAACGAGGTGAGCACCCCGCCCGGGCCGGCGGCGCTGGAGACCGCTTTGCCGGCGGCAGCCTCCTGTTTCTTCTTTTTGGCCAGCATGATCATGGCCCTGATCAGGCCGCCGTACTCCCGCTCCAGTTCGGCAATGCGCGGGAAGCAGGAGTTAAGCGACATGGTCTCGGGGTCACCGGCAAAGATGCCCGAAACCATGGGCGCGATAAGTTTGTCCAGCGCCTCCTGCCCCAAACGCCGGCGCCCGAATGCGGCCAGAGTCTCGTCCACGCCAACCGGCGCGCGAGCGATGAAGGGGGTCGGCTCCAGGGCCAGGCGCAGCTTGCCGGGCCAGGAGATCAGGCGGCTTTTCAGGAACGTGGGGCCGCCCTCGGGCAGGCGGTGCAGTTCACCCTCCGAAAAGATGAAGCGCTTGCGGGCATTGTCGTTGCTGCGGTGCAGATGCTGCTCCACGCCGATGGCGCGGCAAAGGTCGAGGGTCTGGGGTTTGCTGTCCAGAAAACCGTTGGGGCCCCATTCGCAGGTGTAGCCATCGGCCTTGATGCTTTTGATCTTGCCGCCGGCCTGCTCTTCCTTCTCCAGCAGCGTGATGCACAGCTCCGCGCCCGCCGCCGCGGCCTTGTCGCGCAAAAGCCAGGCCGTTGCCAAACCGGAAATGCCGCCGCCGATGATGATGACCCGCTTCATGGGATTCCCCTTGTCCGTGATTAGTAATGAAAGAATAGTACGTTCGTGTACCGGGGCTGTCAAGGGATACGCCGCAACGAGGTTGACATGCCACCAAAGGCGACATAAATTGTAGACAGGACAGGTGAAAGGACGGTGAACCGCATGGCAGGCAGCGATTACTACAAGATACTCGGCGTTGACAAGAGCGCCTCGGCCGACGAACTGAAAAAGGCCTACCGCAAGCTGGCGGTCAAGTACCATCCCGACCGCAACCCGGGCGACGCCTCCGCCGAGGAGAAGTTCAAGGAGATCAACGAGGCCTATGCCGTCCTGTCCGACCCGCAGAAGAAGCAGCAGTACGACACCTTCGGCTCGTCGGGATTCCACCAGCAGTACAGCCAGGAGGACATCTTCCGCGGCTTCGATTTCAACGGCCAGTTCCGCGATATGGGGATGGGTGGCGGGGAGGATATCTTCTCGCGCCTCTTCGGCGGGGCATTCGGCCGGGGCGCCGGCCGCAGCGGGTTTCGGGCCGCCTCCCAGCGGGGCGGCGATCATGAGATGGAAATCGACATCAGCTTCCGCGATGCGGCCCAGGGGGCCGAGAAGGTCATCGCCTTCCGCAGAAGCGGCCAGCGCGAAGAGCTCAAGGTGAAGATCCCGGCCGGCGTGGACAACGGCAGCAAAATCCGCATCGCCGGCAAGGGGGCCAAGGGCGAGGGGAACGGGCCGGCGGGTGATTTGTACCTGATTGTCCGGGTGCTGCCCGATCCGGTATTCACCCGCGATCACGGCGACCTGTTCGTGGACCGGGTCATCCCGTTCAGCGCCGCCTGCCTGGGCACGTCCCTGGATGTGCCGACCCTGGAGGGGGACAAGCGGATCAAGGTCCCGGCCGGCATCCAGCCCGGCACCAAAATCCGCCTCAAGGGGTGCGGCATCAAAACCGTCGGCTCCAATGTCCGCGGTGACCTGTACGTCAAAATCGCGGTGCATGTCCCCGAAGCCCTGAATCCTGCCCAAAAGGTGCTCATCGAGGAACTTTCCCGCAAGGGGCTGTAAACCGCACTCGGGGAGAAAAGAATTATCGCTGCGGCGTCACGCCGTCGGAAAGATCACGCAAAATGTGGTTCCTTCGCCAATGGTACTGTTGACGGTAATGCGACCCCCCAGGCTCTCCACCAGGGTTTTGGTGACGAACAGTCCCAGGCCCGTCCCTTCCCCCGGCTTTTTGGTAGTGAAATAAGGCTCGAAAATACGGGCCAGGGTATGCTCCAGGATACCGGGGCCGGTATCGGCCACCACAAACATCACTTCGTTGCCGCGCTCCTCCCTGGTCTCCACCAGAATGGTGCCGCCCCCTTTCTCCATGGCCTGCAGGGCGTTCATGATCAGATTGAGCAGCACCTGTTTGAGCACATTGGCGTCCACTTTGACGACCGGCAGGCGATGATCCAGCTTGCGTAGCAGGGTCACCCCGCGGCGGGCCGCCTCGAATCCCAGAAAATCGAGGACAAAACCGACCGTCAGGTTCCCGTCAGCCTCGGCTTCCCCATCCTCATAGCGACTGAAGTTAAGCAGACCCCGGGTCATCTGGGAAAGCCGCTGGGCCTCGGAATTGATCCGTCCCACCATCTCGTGCACGAATTCGGGCACATCGGGCTCACGCATGATCATTTGGGCCGCAGAGATGATGACGGAAAGGGGCGCATTGAGTTCATGCACGACACCGGCGGAGATCTGGCCCAGTTCCGCCATTTTTTCATTATAGGCCAGCTGTTTGAGATGCTCGCTGCTGAGTGGCGCCATATGGGGGTGCGACGGAGTTTTCATGCGCGCTCCGGGACATCGTTGTCGGGATGTGAGGCAAGGCGTGAAGCCGCACCCCATGGGGGTGCGGCTTCACGGGTTCTGCACTATGAGTTCTGCAGCGGCTTACATATTGTAACCGGATTCGGAGTGCTGCGTCTGATCCAGGCCCATGATCTCGTCTTCCTTCTCGACGCGCAAGCCGATGGTCTTGTCCAGGATGAAGGAGATGATCAGGGTGACGATGAAGGCGTAGGCACCGGCTGCCAGGACGGCGATCAGCTGGATCATCAGCTGCTTGGCGTTTCCTGCCAGCAGGCCGGTAGCGCCGACCGTCGCGAACACGCCGGTGATGATGGCGCCAAAGGTGCCACCGATACCATGCACGCCGAAGGCATCCAGGGAGTCGTCGTACTTGAACTTGGCCTTGAGCAGGATGCCGCCGTAGCAGACCAGGCCGGCGGCCAGACCCATCAGCAGAGCCGCTCCCGGCTGGACGAAACCGGCGGCCGGGGTGATGACAACCAGGCCGGCGACGACACCGGAGCCGAAACCCAGGGCCGAGGGCTTGCCGGAATGGATCCACTCGGCGACCATCCAGGAGAGGCCGGCTGCCGCCGGGGCGATGGTGGTGGTGGCAAACGCCAGTCCGGCCAGGCCGCCGGCGGCATCGGAGGTGTTGACGCCAACAACCGCGGAACCGGCATTGAAACCGAACCAACCGAACCAGAGGAGCCCCACGCCGAGCATGGTCATGGGCAGGTTGTGCGGAGCCATGCGCTCGTTCGGAAAGCCGTGCCGCTTGCCAAGGAAGATCAGGAAAGCCAGGGCCGAAATACCGGAGGAAAGGTGAACGACGGTGCCGCCGGCAAAGTCAAGCGCGCCCTTTTTGAACAGCCACCCCTCCGTCATCCAGACCCAGTGGGCCAGCGGATCGTAGACCAGAGTGGTCCAGAGCAGGACAAAGATGCAGTAGGCCGAGAACTTGACGCGTTCCGCCATGGCGCCCGAAATCAGGGCCACGGTGATCATGGCGAACATGGCCTGGTACATGGCGAAAACCAGCTCGGGGATAGCGCCCGGCTCCTTGGTGAAGTTCTGGAAGAGTGCGTATTCGACGGTGCCGCTGGCGGCATCCTTCATGATGATCAGACCGTTGAGCATGAACTTGCTCAGGTCGCCTATCAGGCCCATCTTGGCCACGTCACCGCCGAAGGAGAGCGAGTAGCCGATCACGGCCCACTGCACGCCGACGATGCCCATGGCCACGAAGGAGTGCATCATGGTGGAGAGGATATTCTTCTGGCGGACCATACCGCCGTAGAACAGAGCCAGGCCCGGGATCATCAGCAGCACCAGGGCTGAGGAGACCAGCATCCAGGCGGTGTCGCCGGTATTGAGCACCGGCTTGACATCCGGCGGGGTGGCGGTGGCAGCGGCCGGAGCCGCAACTGCAGGAGCGGCGGCGTCGGCCGGCTTGGCGGCGTCCGCAGCGGGAGTTGCCGTGGCTGCGGCGGCGGCCGGTGCCTCCTTCTTCTCTTCGGCCATGGCGGCGATCGGCACCAGCCCGGCCAGAACGACGAGCATTATTGCTGCAAGATATAGTTTCAGTTTCATAATAGCCTCCGTAAATACGTGGGTAATGTGTCCGTGTCTAAATCGCGTCGGAGCCCTTTTCACCGGTCCTGATCCGGACAGCTTCTTCCAGGGGAACGATGAAAATCTTGCCGTCGCCGATCCTGCCGGTCTTGGCCGTGTTCTGGATGGTCTCGACCACCTTGGTGACCAGGTCGTCGCTTACCGCGATTTCCATCTTGATTTTGGGGATGAAATCAACCACGTATTCGGCGCCGCGGTAAAGTTCGGTATGCCCTTTCTGTCGTCCGAATCCCTTGACCTCGCTGACGGTGATGCCTTCGATCCCGATTTCGTTCAGGGCGTCTTTCACTTCGTCCAGCTTGAAGGGCTTTATGATTGCCTCGATGAGTTTCATTGCGCCTACCTCCTTGTGTGCGTCTGGTATGCCTGTATGAGTGAAACTCCTAAAAAGTCGGGGGTGGCGGCCACCCCCGCATTGAAGGAGGGACAGCTTAGAAAGAAAGATCGAGCTGGGTGGTCAAGGCCGGCTTACCGCCGGGGAGATCGCCGGTGCCGCTCGGCTTGTAGAACGGATTGAAGGTAACCACACCGACAATCAGCGACACCTGTTTGCTGAAAGCCCAGGAACCACCAACACTCAGGGCACCGTTGGCGTTATTGCCGCTCATGTAATCAACCGCCAGCCAGAGCTTGTCGGATATCTCGCTCATGGTGCGATCCCAGGAGGCCATGACGCCGCTGTTCATGTTGGTTTCCACGGGATTGAATGCGGTGTACAGCGCCCGCTTGGCGCCGACATAACCGCCGGCCGACAGCCGGCCGACAACCGGCAATGTCTTGGCAACCAGGCCGTAGACGATATTCTGGCGCGTAGAAAGCCCCAACTCCGGCTTGTCATAGGTGCCTATGTTGTATGCACCCACGGCAAAGGCAGGCAGACCTTTGATGCCAAATGCGTCTTCAGGTGTACCCAGTTTGGCGTTGAAGTAGAAGGGGTGATTGTCGAACGCATTGTCGTTCTGCAGGCTGGTGGTGAGATAATCTATACCGAGTTCCAGCTTGACGTTTTCAAACGGCAACACGCCGGCGCTGAGCCCGATATTGTAGTAGTTGGGCCCGCCATCGGCTTTTGTAGAGAAGCGGGAGTAATTGTCGATGTCGATGTGAATGTCCTTGAGGCTCTTGACATCGGTCGAGGGGATCCAGATCTGCGTGGAAGGGGTAGCCAGTGCGGTGCCACAAGCCAGTGCCACGGTTGCCAGTGCTGCTGCCAGTACGGTACGAAGTTTCATCTTCCTCTCCTTTTCATCGTTGATTTTGAACGGTGATGGGATGAAAGCGACGTTGGTCTCATCGTTGCACGTTCTGTAGAGTAATCTTGTTGTTGGCCACAACGTTATGTAGGCATTTGCGCCCTTTGACCTTGCACTAGCACGGAGCGTGCCAAATGATAATATATCAATTTTTACAGCCTGTTATACCATATCCCCCCCTGACGGCAGCTCGCCGTGATCCGTATCCGGACAGGGATTGTGCCTATTTATTGTGCAGCAATTCTGCTACCCATCCCCGCGCCAGGACATTTTATGGGCAGGGCGCCGAGAGCGACCTGCACCGGAACAGCGGGCCGCTTTCCACGAATCTCTTTGACGGGTATGGCGTTTTTCGGGTAGGTTAGCAGAAACACATACTGGAGGTGATCTGTGACACCTGCGGCAAAATTGGGCGATGTCCCCAACTTCGGCAAGAAGGTAGTAAGCGTGAACGGCCAGGAGATTCTGCTCGTCAATCTGAAAGGCACCATCTTCGCCGTCGAGAACGAGTGCCCGCACCAGGGAAGCCCCATGGGCGCGGCAATGGTCAAGGACGGCCACATATCCTGCCCTCGCCATGGGTACCGCTTCAATCTTGCGGACGGTCGCTGCATCGATCATCCGGAATACACCCTCAAAACCTATACGGTCCAGATACAGGGAGACGACATCCTCGTCGATGTCGCCTGACCAGTGGATCATCTCGCCATCATCCTGTTCGTGACCTGCGCGATCCTCTTGTCGCTGGGATCGGCTGGGCATGCCCTGCTGCACAAGCGCGATTCGCGCTCCGCACTGGGATGGATGAGCGTGAGCCTGACCCTGCCGCTTTTAGGCCCGTTTTTCTACTGGTGCCTGGGCATCAACCGCATTTCCCGCCGGGCCCGTTCCTGGCAGGAGAGCGGCCGCCGCCTGAGCGGCACGGACATCTATCCGCTTGAACCGTGCGGAGAAGAGGTGCCGCTGCCGGCAATGGCCGCGCACTTGGGTGATCTGCGCCGCCTGGAGGACATGGTCGTGCGGACCCGGCTGCGAGAAGGAAACCGCATTACCCCGCTGATCAACGGCGAAGAGGCCTATCCCGCCATGCTGGTGGCCATCAGACGCGCCCAGCAGACCATCAACCTTTCCACCTACATCTTCGATGCCGACGGCATCGGCGCCGATTTTGTCGAGCATCTGCGGGCGGCCGCCGCCCGGGGGGTCGAGGTGCGCGTCATCATCGACGCGCTGGGGGAAAAGTACAGCCGCGTGTCGCCGTTTTCCGCCCTGGCCGGGTCCGCGGTGCGGCTGGAACGGTTCCTGCCCTTGCGGCATGGCGCCTACATCAACCTGCGCAACCACCGCAAACTATTGATCGTCGATGGCCGCGAAGCCTTTACCGGCGGCATGAACATCCGCAGCCGCCATCAGCCGAGCCAGACCGCTGCCGACAGCGCCATCCACGACATGCATTTCTGTGTCACCGGCCCGGTGGTTGCCGATCTGCAGCGCACCTTCCTGGAAGACTGGTATTTCGTCACCGGCGAACGGCTGACCATGTCGCTCTTCTTTCCCGCCGCCGAACAGCAGGGGAACAGCAGCATCAGGGCGATCAGCGACGGTCCGGACAAGGAGTTCCGCAAGCTGGAACAGATCATCATGGGCGCCTTGTCATGCGCCCGGCATTCGGTGCATATCATGACCCCCTATTTCCTGCCCGACCGGCCGATGATTACCGCCTTGGTCACCGCTGCCCTGCGAGGTGTGGAGGTGCGCATCCTGCTGCCGGGATGCAATAACCTCCCCTTTGTGGACTGGGCCTGTCGCGGGCTGCTCTGGGAACTGGTGGCCAACGGCGTCCGGGTGTCCTTCCAGCCGCCGCCGTTCGTGCATACCAAACTGTTCGTCGTGGACGGCGTCTGGTCGCTGATCGGGTCGGCCAACATCGATGCCCGCAGCCTGCGGCTCAATTTCGAACTTAACCTGTGCGTCTATGACAGCGCCTGTGCCGCCACCATCGGCAGACATTTCGACGCGGCGCTGGCGGCCTCGCGCGACATCACCCAGGCGGAACTGGATGGCCGACCTCTGACGCTCAAACTGCGTGACAATCTGGCGCGGCTCTTCATGCCCTATCTGTAGCGAAACAGATTTCGCAAGGCACTCGCGGAAACAACAACGGGGGTGCGGAAAACCGCACCCCCGACAGAAAGTCATAAAAATCGAACCGGCTTCGACGCCTATTCGGAAAGCTTTTTCACCATCCTCTGGCGGTACTCGACAATATCTTTTCTCAGTGACGCCAGCCGGGCCATCTTCTCGTCCACCATGTCGATATGGGTGTCAAGGATCTCGATCAAGCGCGGGATCATCTGGTCCGTCTGTTTGGCATCGCCGTAGGCGATGTACAGATCCTGCATTTCCTTGATGGTCAGCCCCAGGTCCTTGAGCTTCATGATGAATTTGATGCGGCGCACATAGTAGGGCGTATAGCCGCGATTGGCACCATCGGCCCGCTCCACCGCTTCGATGATCCCCACTTCTTCCCAGTAGCGCAGCGTTCTGGTGGTCAGCCCCAGCTCTTTGGCCAACTCACCGATTGAAACTATCTCTTCGTTGTCTGTCGCCTTTTCCATTGTGACCACTCGTATCCAGGTGAAATATCGCTTCCGGCCGCCGGCCGCTGTGTGAATGTATGTAGGCTCTGACGGACGTTTTGTCAACCGCTATGTGCAGGTCCGCCCGTCCACACCGCCCATGATATGGGTGACGCCGTTTGAATGTTCCGGCGCAACCCCCTGGATGACGCCCTTCCGACAGCCCCGCCAAAACGATTTGATAACTTTTATTATAAAACCGTTTTATTTATGCTTGACATGCACGTAAACGATATATTATATCTTCGATCATCATGACCAGTTAGCTGTATCAGTCGTTGATGCGGCTGACAACAAGCCATCATGACACTCACTGATGCGCGGCTATGACATGGACGTAAGTGTGATGCAGGTATAACGATCTGCGAATAAAAAAATGTTATCGGGATTCCCATGACCCAGACCGACTCCAGACGCTACGGATTACAGAACATCAATCAGGCCCTTGACCTGATCGACGTGCTGCTCACCATCAGCGACCGAAAGACGCTGACGACCCTGTCCGATCACCTGGGCATGTCCAAAAACAAGGTCTTTCGACTGCTGGCAACCCTTGAGGAGCGCGACTTCATCGTCAGGAGCGAGCAGGGCGACTACCGCCTGAGCTCGGCCGCCTTCAGCATGGCCCGCAAGATCTCCGAACGGGAGTCCGTTGCCCATCTGGCCCGCCCGATCATGCGCCAGCTCGCCGAGACTTGCGGCGAGGCGATCTATCTCGCCGTGCCGGCACACGGCAGCCTCATACTGCGCGACGTGGCGGAATGCCGCCAGACCGTGCGGGCCACATCATTTGTCGGCTCTCCCCTGAGGATTCCCGACGCGGCTGGCAGCGACCTCTGGGTGGATGCCGGCATACTGCTGGACCGGGACATCGCCACCATCGCCGCTCCGATCCGCTCAACCGGCGACGACGTAGCCGCAGCGCTGGTGATACTTGCCCCGCTGCTGCGCATATCGACAGAGCGCATCGAAAACGAGCTGGCGGCACCGCTCAGGACTGCGGCCCGGCAACTGGCGCTGCGACTCGGCCTGGGGCCGGCCAGGAGCCCGATGCTTGAACGCTGCGGCACCGACCGCAGGGGCCGCCTCCGCAGCGCGGCCCTGGCGTTTCCGGATCCCCATACAGAGAACTACCACCACGGGCGGTTGCATATCATCGAAAGACGGAGGTGACACATGTCGGAACGTACGTACAACTGGAGCAAAATCGCGCAGACCCCCAAGTATCTCGAACTCAAGCGGAAGAAACGGGTTTTCCTGTTCGGCTGGTGGATCGTCTCCTCGATCTACTATTTTCTG
>Ga0334722_10003375_pt1 | contig 17238 bp, 15 predicted proteins | sample C3_bottom_MG_FD_207210 | JGI IMG/M metagenome (GOLD analysis project Ga0334722, IMG submission 207210) | Sediment microbial communities from Yellowstone Lake, YNP, Wyoming, USA - C3_bottom | ecosystem: Environmental > Aquatic > Freshwater > Lake > Sediment | place: USA: Wyoming | collected...
GGAAAGCGATCGACCGGTAGAGCCCTGCGAAACGCACAGCGATTTTTTCCGGAGAAAGATTTTCTTTTCCCCGAAGCTGATCGAGCGACTGTACTGAGCAGTAGAAGGGTATCTCCGCCTGTCCGACTTTGCTGAACTGGATCAGTATCGATTCGAACCTTTTGCCGCAGCGGGGACACCTGGTCGTGAAGTCGCTGGGGTTATCGGAAAAACCTTTGAGTATTTCTATCGTCGTCAGTTTTTTGAAACACTTCGGGCAGATACCTCTTGGCCGAAATTTCTCGCCGGATAGCGCTTGAACCAACTTGATTCGCAGGGACAACACATGCGCGATCAATGCCTCTTGCTTTATCTCTTGCCTGAGCTCGTGTCCTAAATACAATCCCATGCCCATGTTCATTTTTATACCTCCTGTTTTTGTAAGTTTTCCCTCTCAAAAATTACTTTTTATAAAATAATTTTTGAGAGAGGGACAAGATTTTATCTTGTCCTGAACGATCACCTCCTTTATTTTTCGACGTGGTTTATGTTTAATTCACAACCGTTAGTTCAACGACTGTGAATCGGCTCTTCGGTTCCGCAATAAGACATTTCTGCGCATAATCTTGCGCTTCTTTTGCTGAGACGAAGGCCGGACGCGGATAAACTTCGTGCGTTAAGCATTTAGCCACGTTTATGTTTAGCCGATAAGGAGCCCATTCGCCTGGCCAGGTGATTTTCTCCGGATGTGCACCGAGTACCACATATATCTTGTCCGGTAATTCCCCCGCATCAAGCCCTACCATCTCACAGCCATCGTCGAGGCCACGAATGCATCTCTTCCAGCTCTCGAAAGTCGCATAAGCAGCTATTAATAAGCTGGCATATCTTTTCATAAGAGCAGCTTCCTCTTCGACGGACAATGGCCACTCACCAACCCTAGGATATGTCTTGGCGTCCCACGAACTGCTGCGTCCGATGTAAAACTCCATTTCACACCTCCGTAGTTAATGTGGTTGGATTATTTCCCTCTCAAAAACTATTTTCAGAAATAATATTTGAGAGAGAGGCGAGGCACGATGATACTGTGCCTCGCGTTATTTTCGCGAGTGGATGGGTCGTGAGCCCTTTTTGTGACAAGCCTTCCACCAAAGGCTCCGCTGGATTGAATTGATTCAGGTTTCCGGAACCTGCAACAATTCTTCTTTCTTCGAAGGATTCACCAGCTTGGCCATTTTGCTAGCCCCATTATCCGGTCTAGAACCGGCAGGACTAGTTGCCGTCTCACGAACGGCAAAACAGGAACTCGTTGATAACTTTTGGTGGGCATCTCATTTTCTTATAGCCCGACAGGTTCTGTTTCTTGGTTTCCTGTCAACCTCGTGGCCGTCTAATCTATAGTTTTACGCGGCTAGTGACAAGCGGAATAGGCCGGTAGCTTTCGATCATCCCCCGCGTATTCGTTTTTTCTTCAGACCCCACAAGGAATCCGAAAAAAGCGAATATACAAAAGACACCGAACAGAAACCAGCCTATGCTCATTATTTCGCCGGTAAAAACATAGATAAGGACACAAGCCCCTGCATACCAGTAGGACAAAAAGCCAGTAGCTCCTAAGAGTATAAGCAGGATAACTTTCCATGGTTTCATCTGTATACCTCCGTGGATTTTTAGTTTGATTTTATAGTTCCCTCTCAGAAATTACTTATATAAATAATTTTTGAGAGAGAGGCGAGGCACGATGATACTGTGCCTCGCGCTGTACGCAATCGGGTTGTTATTCAGTGGAAATAACATTCCCGTATGAATGTCTCGTATGCAGAAAGTCCACTCCCTCTGCATTCGGTCATTTGCCTATGACGAGACACGCATCTATTTTTGGTTCTCGCTACATTATATGTAGCGGACTCTTATTTGCAGGCCCCGCTCTGTGTTTTACGGGTAGTATGCAAAGTAAGATTTCCCCGGCATCGAGTGGCTGCGCACCACAAGACCTGACGTAATGAGGCGGATGGGTCGTGAGCCCTTTGTCTTTCTGAGCCGTCCGTCGGCTCTGCTGGATTGATTTTTCCTTGTGACTCACCCGATTGGGCAGAAAAATCTTCCTTGGCTTTCACCAGCATAAGCCAACTACATACTGAGCGCTCCTCGAGGACTGTCTGCGCTCAGAGTTGCCGTCTCACGAACGGCAAAACTTCAATATGTGGCAGGAGAAACCCCAGCCTTTCGCGGAGCGCTTTTACGGTATTTTGCAAAAGCGTCCACGAAAGGCTGAAACTGGAGTCTCTCGGCGTTCCGCTTCTCAGCTTCGCGCAGAGAGTTATCCAGCCGGTAAATCGTAATCGACTTACCGCTTTCGCCGGCCATCCGGAGGAGCCCCAGTCGGCAGTTTTTGCCAATTGGCTGGGCGACCCAGAGCCCTCCCACCTTTTTCAAGGGGAGAGAAAACTCCGGATGCTCCTTACCACAGATGATGCATTTCGTGTTTTCCATGGTGAGCCTCCTTGTTAGATGTGTGATTTTATATTTCCCTCTCAAAAAATACTTTCCTAAATAATTTTTGAGAGAGAGGCGAGGCACGATGATACCGTGTCTCGCCTGATCGGATGGAGTCGTGAGCTCCTGAATTACTGAGTCTCCGTTGGACTCTGCTGGATTGCGCTGATCAGGCGCTTTTTTTTGCCATCACCAGCATGGGCATACCCCGGTTTTTTACTGCCGAAAGGAGATAACATCTTTCATGAAGAAAGAGATCATTTCCTTTTCCGGGATCACCGTCTCACGACCGGCAAAAACAAACATCTTTTCTCAACTAATCTATTTTGAACATGCCTCAAGACCTAGCGCCCTGCTTACCTGCCCGCTAAAAGCGGGCAGGTTCCTGCGTGACCGCAGGAAGAGCACCTGATCTTGCACATAGGTCCCTCCTTGTTAAAGGGTTAACTGCATTTTTATTTCCCTCGCTTCTGGCCAGCTTGTTGATCAAGATGAACAAAAGTGAGGGTGAATTGTCAAGGTTCTTGCCTAATGAATATCGTATTCTTAATCCAAGCGCGGTAGGCGAGTATAGGCCAATATATAATATAATTTATGCCTTATAGGAGCCGTAGACGCTTTGGATTTACCGGATAACCGACTCAACTAATTGCTATATGATCGGATTTTTCTCACTTAGCAGCGCGTTATCCAGAGGTCAATATGATATTCTATCTTTTTAGGTGCTCATCAAACTTCGCAGCTTGATAACACAGTATAGCAGTTTCACAGAATTTGTCAAGTTCTTTCAACAAAACAAAACAGACAAGCTGAATATTTCTTGTGTATAGAGCCAAAAAGGCAGGATAAAATGTTTATTAAAACTGACAAAAAATAGAATAAATTAAATCAAAAGGCAATGAAAAATTGTTAAAAATTTTGTTTAAAATACATAAATATAATAATAGTGATAAAATGGCTAAAATTAGCCAAAAATTGGCACATATAAAAATATATGTTTAAATCTCTTGACAAAAAGCTTATTGTTTGCTAAGATGTGGTTTACAGGATAAGAAAGTAGTTTGACAATAAAACCCGGTGTTTGCGGACAATACACACAAACCGCAATCACCGTTATGCTTTTAAACCAGGTTTCCCACTTATGGGAGAAAGGAGTCGGTCATGGGATACTAGGCCGCACTGAAAAGCAGGACGATTCACATTCTGTATTCTGTTTGTGGATCGTCCTGCTTAGTAAGTTGCGACTAGTTATTCTTGGTAATAATGTAGCAATACTCTAAACAAGGAGAGGAGAACAATGAACTACTAAGCCTAGTAAAGCAATTGTTCTAATGCGAAGATGTTTCCGCCAGAATTAATGGCGGAAAAACAAATCTGTTTGATGGAGACGGTGAAGTTTACAGCAGTAAATTTGCTTACATCAAGCAAAAGGCCTCAGGAGAATTTCTTCTGAGGCCTTTTAATTTTTAGAATTTTATTTTTGATACTTTTCAGCTGCTTCCCAGGCAAGATCTAAAATGCTTTTTATTGAATTAGCTAATTCCTCATCTTCTATAATTATTCCAACCAAGCGATTTTTGAAAGAAGCCAGTCTTATCTTATTCCCAAATACTGCAATATCAGCCGTAATTGGAAATTTATCAAGTGGAACTTTTCTGCCTTTGCTTTTTGGAATATCTGGCAATACGCCGGTTTTGTATGTATAAATAGCCTTTGCTTTTATATCGCTATGAAGTCTTCTTTCGCGCCACTTCTTCTTATCTTCTTCTGAAAATATTTTATCCACACCTTCAACCGAATAGGCCATAGTGATTTCTTCCCCAGTAAATTGGAAAGCCTCTTCCACCATTGTCTTAATGCCTTCCTTTCCTTCATAGTATTTTACTACTGGCCTATCCTTTTGTTTATTATTGAGTGATTGCAACTGTGGCAGAAGTTTTTTCAGATTTTCTTCGCGCTTGGAAATCATTTGTTTTTCTTGTTCCAAAACTTCAATCAGCCTGTCAGGATCAGCTGCGATAAAAAATTGTTTCTTGCCCTTGTGAAAACTGCTCATGAGACCCATTTGCATCAAACCCTCAATCACAAAGTAGGCGGTGGCGCGATTGACGCCGGCTTTGGTGGCAATGTCTTGCACGACAGCTTGTCCGAGTTCCAAAGCAGCCAGATACACCTTAGCTTCCTTTTCATTAAGTCCGATCTCGATTAAATTTTGTTCTAACATTTTTTTATAATAATAAATTTAAATTTATGCGTTGGCTTTTTGTTGTGAGTAAAAAATATCCATTTTTTCGTACCAGTGGTTTTTCATCAGGTCGATGAGCAAATCTACATTGGACTCTCTGGAAAGGGTGTCAACTAGCAGTTCACGAAGTTCAGTATTGGCATCCTCTTTCTCTTCCTTAGTTTTTGCACAAGAAGAAATTTCTCGGGCCCTTCCATATAGGCTGTCGTAATCAAGGCCTGAAATAATCGCCTCGCTATCAGCCCGGACAGTTTTAGTAATAAATTCTCTTACCCTTTCATCGGTTATTATCGTCGGCTTCATTCCTATGGTCTTCCAGCGATTCCAAGAAACGGATCCTTCCTTGTTGAGATTATATTGCGCGCTAATTTGATCTAAATTTAGTCCTGATTCTGCCAAGCTTTCCTTTAAACTTTCATATTCAAAACGATCTTGATCAAATCCTTGCAAGGTAAAAACCTCCGGAGAAACTATTCCCATGCTTATTAAGACATATTCCCCAATGGTATTAATGAAAGCATTTTTCATTGCTTCTTTTGAGCGGTTACGGCTCCCCATAAAGCTAGTTGCAAACCTTTTCTCCATTCGTTCCGAAACAGCCATATCAAATTTTTCCAAAAGAAATAACTCGCGCATAAAATTTCTAAGAACCGGATTTTTTGCGGAATCACGAATAAACATGGCAAAAGTAAAGCCTTTCTCTAGGATACTTTTTGTTTCCTGCATAGCGGCAGCAACAAGAAGGGAGTTATGAACATCGCGAAAATCTTGCTGTGCCCCAGTAGTATCTTTGCCTTGATCAGCCAGCGTCTTTATAGATAGTTTTAAATCTTGTCCATATTCTTCCTGTTTTTTTCTTTCGGTAAAAGCAGATGAAAAATAACCCTTACTAACTTCTAAAAAATCTGGAGTGTAATTCTCATCTTTTTTATCTTCTGGCTCAAAAGAAAATTGACCCCTGTGCTTATCATATAGATAACTGATTATAAGATCCTCAATCTTTTTTTCATTAGGATTAGCTAAATCATAAGTTCTTCCTAGCATAGCATACCTAAGTTCGTTATCTTCAAGAAGGCTTGTAATAGCAACTTTTATATTATCATCTTGAAGCTGATCCAAAGCATATTGGATTACATTGTCCAATATTGCTTGTGGATCTCCAACAACTCTTCCTCGAGTGCTTTCAATTTCAATTTTTAAACGCATAGCCAATTCATGCCGTAATTCTAATCGACTTTCAATTTTTTGCTCTATTGTAAGTTGCGGGATCAATCTTAATTCCATCGACATACGCGTGGTATTAATAAGCTTTATTATATTATACCAAACATTCCTGCTTTTGTATTTGTATTAGTGCTAATTTGCAAGGGCGGTGGACGGAAATATCAAATAGTGATATTATATCACTATAAATCAACTTAAATAAAAATTATGGTCAAAAACAAAAATAAAGAAGTAATTGCTGTGCCGGTGGAAGTCATTGAAAATAAGATTTTTCTGATTAGGGGGAAGAAAGTGATGATCGACGCTGATCTTGCAATATTGTATCAGGTAAAAACGATGGTGTTAAACCAAGCAGTTAAGCGAAACATAAAAAGATTTCCGGAGGACTTTATGTTTAGGCTTACTTTAGCCGAAAAAGACTATGTTATCACAAATTGTGATAACCTTAAGCATTTAAAATATTCCCCTCATACTCCTTATGTCTTTACGGAGCCTGGCGTAGCAATGTTGTCTAGTGTTCTAAATAGTGAAAAGGCTGTTTTGGTCAATATCCAAATCATCAGGACCTTTATAAAAATCAGAGAAATGATTATCAGCAATAAGGAATTGCGGATCAAACTGGAAGAACTGGAGAGCAAGACGGACAAAAAGTTCGCCGTTGTTTTTAAAGCGATTGCCAAACTGATTGGTAGCCCGCAGGAAATAAGGAATAAAAAGAAAATCGGGTTCAGATAAATAAAATTGCCAGTTCGCAAGGGCTGCCCTCCAAAGGCGGGTAAAGTTTTTTTGTTTGTAATATTCATAGGCTGCGATATACTTAATATATGAGTGAAAAAAGAAAAAAACTGGTTTTAATCGACGGGAATGCCATTATTCACCGGGCGTTTCATGCGTTGCCGCCGCTGACCACTAAAAAGGGCGAGCTGGTAAATGCGGTGTATGGTTTTTCCAGTATTCTTTTGAAAGTGATAGAGGACATCCAGCCGGACTATATTCTGGCTTCTTTTGATTTGGCGGGACCGACTTTCCGGCACGAGGAATATAAGGAATACAAAGCCACGCGCGTGAAAGCGCCGGATGAACTGTATGCGCAGATTGAAAGAGTGAAAGAATTGACAAGAGCCTTCAACATTCCGATTTATGAAAAAGCCGGATTTGAAGCGGATGACGTGATCGGTACGATAGCCAGGCAAGCAAATGAAGTGAGTGATTTGGAAACTATTATCGTGACCGGCGATCTGGATACTTTGCAATTGGTAAATGACAAAACAAAAATTTATGCGTTGCGCCGCGGGATGAGCGACGTGATGATTTATGACGCCGACAAAGTGCGCAAGCGCTATGAAATTGAACCGTCACAAGTCATTGATTTCAAAGGCTTGAAAGGCGACCCGTCGGATAATATTCCCGGCGTGAAAGGCGTGGGCGAAAAAACCGCCATTGAGCTGGTGAAAAAATATAAAAGCATTGAAGGTATTTATGAACATTTGGGTGAAATCAAAGGTGCGCTGAAAGATAAGCTGGAAAGGGATAAGATGCAGGCGATCATGAGCAAACATTTGGCGACGATTGTTCTGGACGTGCCGGTGAAATTGGATCTGACCCAAGCCGTGACGCATGAGTTTGACCGGCAGAAACTTGTCAGCCTGTTTCAGGAGCTGAATTTTTTCAGCATGATCAAAAGGATTCCTATTACCGATTCGAATCAACGAATGGAATTCGAATCTACGAATGAAAATGGAGGGGTCAAGGATTTCAAATTCGAACTCATCGCCGAAAATCAGGCGGAAGAATTTGTAAAAATGTTGAGCAAACAAAAAGAGGTTGCAATTTACCTGCGCACCAATGGCGACGAATATTATAACAGCGATCTTTTGGGCATTGCCTTTAGTTACAAAACCGGACGCGCCGGGTTTGTGGAATATTCCGAAAAAAATTCGGATAAATTAAAAAGTATTTTAGAAAATAAAGATATTCGAAAAATCGGGTATGACCTGAAATATGTCTATCAAGTTTTAAAAAAATATTCTATTGATTTACAGGGAGAATTGCAAGATGTGATGCTGAAAGCTTATGTGTTGAACCCTGGCGGCAAAGTGGAATTTAAAAATATCATCTTGGAAGAATTGGGCGAAGAGATTGATGTTCAGAAAAAAGGCCAGTTGGGGCTGGATATCGAGTCGCCGGAGGAAGTCGCGCAGAAAATTTGCCGCGCTGCAGATTATATTTTCAAGTTAAAAAATATTTACGCGCAAAAAATTGAGGATATCAGCGCGCAGCAAGACGCTAAAAATAATCTTGACTATGTCCTGACCGAAGTTGAGATGCCGCTGGTGAAGATTTTAGCTGAGATGGAAATCAATGGCGTCAGGCTGAATAAAATTATTTTTGCGGGGATTTCGCAAAAGATTGAAAAGCGGATTTCCAATTTGGAAAAAAGCATTTATGAATTGGCGGACGGGAAATTTAATATCAACTCGCCCAAACAAGTCGGGGAAGTGCTATTTGAAAAATTGAAACTGCCGACGTTGGACATTAAAAAAGGTAAGACGGGCTATTCCACAGCTTCCGCGGAACTGACCAAGCTTAGGGGCGAACATAAGATTATTGAAAAAATTGAGGAGTATCGCGAAATTTTCAAATTAAAAACGACTTATCTGGATACGCTGCCGACTCTGGCGGATAAAGAATCCCGCATTCACACGACTTTCAATCAAGCGGTGACTGCCACGGGCCGACTGTCTTCGTCCGATCCAAATTTGCAAAACATTCCGATTCGCACCGATGTCGGACAACTTCTGCGCACCGCCTTTGAAGCCGAAAAAGGTTATCGCTTGGTCGCGGCTGATTATTCGCAGATTGATCTCAGGGTTGTGGCGCATATGAGCGGGGACAAAAATATGATTGAAGCTTTCACAAAAGGCGAAGACATCCACCGCGCGACGGCTTCGATTGTCAACAAAGTTCCGATTTCGCAAGTCACCGAAAAAATGCGCAGCAAAGCGAAAGCACTGAATTTCGGCATCATCTATGGTATGAGCGTGTTTGGGTTTTCCGTGAGCGCCGGCATCGACCGTGAAGAGGCCAAGAATTTCATCAACGAATATATGGAAAAGTTTTCCGGCGTAGCCAAATATATGCGCGACACCAAAGAATCAGCCAAGAAAAATTTATTCGTGGAAACAGAAATTGGCCGACGCCGATATATCCCGGAAATCAATTCGCCGAATTTCCAAGTCCAAAACGCCGCCGAACGCATGGCGATCAATATGCCGATCCAAGGCCTGTCAGCTGACATCGTGAAATTGGCGATGATTGAAGCAGAAAAAATTGTTGAGAAATTTAACGCTAAAAGAGGTACGACCTCTCTCGACCAAAACGACCAAAAGAGGTCGGACCTCGCAGTGCGGACTGTCTTGCAAGTGCATGACGAACTGATTTTTGAAGCGGAAGAAAAAGTGGCGGATGAATTCGCCAAAGAAATTAAAGTTGCAATGGAGCAGGTTTATAAATTAAAAGTTCCATTGGTGGCGGATGTGAAAGTAGGAGATAATTGGGGAGAGATATAAAAAATTTATATGAAAAATAAAATCACAAAAATATTTATAAATTTAATTCCAATTCTTCTGATGATTGGATTGATTCCTGTGATTTCCAATGATTATGTTTTGACGTTGGTTTATATTGTTGTGATTGCGATAGCTTTGTTTATAAAATATGAAAAGCAAGAATATATTTTTCTACTTTTTGGATTTTTTGGGATGATGATCGCGGAATATATTTTCACCAGCACGCGGGTGGAAGTTTTTGTTCGTGATTCTTTGTTTGGCTTGATGCCGATTTGGTTGCCGTTTTTGTGGGGATATAGTTTTGTGGTTATGAAAAGAGCAATAAAAATATTAGTTGATTGATTTTTTATACAATTTTGCTAGAATTATTCCAGATTTATACGGAATAAGACCGTCCTTTAAAATGGAGGATTGCATATGTATATCTTCAGGTCCGATGGGGCTATATCTGTTCCAGGGCATGGCTTAGGAAGAAGAGAAAAGCCCGAAATAGTTGTCGGGTGGGAGAATTTTTACAGAGACAGAGGAAGGAAGGTAGATCTTTCGGGAGTGGCTATTCCAAGAAAGCCTCTTCTGAGACAATGGAGACTGCTGATAGTAATCAAGATGTTAAATGAAAGGCTTTATCAGCAGTGCAAGGAGGAATACCCCTGCTACAGGGGCAACATAACGGATCTTGATAGGTGGGCTCCACATCATGAGCGTACGGCTGAAGCAAATCCTTATGCTATTTGGGTACTAGACACACCCGAGCCGCATAAGGAGCTTACTGATTTATCCGCCATCGAGTTGAGGCGTCAGGGTATTCCAACAGAAACCCTGACTGAAAGGATGCTTCACGGACTGAGGTTTTACACTGAAACCGAGAATCATCTGGACAAAAGACTTATGACTCTCTGTGCTGGTTCGCGCAATCACGTAGGACTTGTGCCTATGGTTTACCACCACGGCGGAGAGATGTGCATAAGTTCCACATCCGATCACTACGTGGAACAAAACAACAGTGATGATGGTTGCAGGGCAGACCCTCTCGGTTGGAAAGGAGATATTCGCAGAGCAAGAAGGGTAAAAATTTAATCCCGTTGAATCCAAAGGCGCTGGCTAAAATAGCAGCGCTTTTTCTTTTTCCAAATTTATTTCACCAGCCCCCAAATCAAATCAAACTTGCTCTTTTCGCTTTGGGCGATTTCGGCGCTTTCGATTTTGACGACTCAATTTGACTAATCGTCTCAAATATGATACGATTAGAGTATATGAATGATTCGATTATATGAAGAATGCTTTAAAAAGGCTAAATAACAGGCAAGAAAAAATATTAGAAATCCTTGAAAAAGGCGAGCCTTTTTCTATTAGTGGATTAATTGAGAAGCTGGAGACAACTTTCAGTGAGATTTCAAAGGCGACAATCAGCCGAGACTTGGAATCGTTGATTGATTCTGGTTTTGTAATTCGTCAGGGCAAAGGGAGATCAACTGTTAACAAAATTTCTGAACACTATAATCTCGTAAAGAGCATAGACAAGGAGACATATTTTAAAATTGAAGCGGATAAGCGGGAATCCAAAGATAGATTTGATTTTAGTATTTTTTCTTTTTTAAACAATATCTTTACTCTTTCTGAAAAAGAATACCTGAAAAAAGTAAATGAAAAATATCAGCGCAATAATAAGAACATTTCTAAGGCGTTACAAAAAACAGAATTTGAAAGGCTGATGATCGAGTTGAGCTGGAAATCTTCGCAGATTGAAGGTAATACCTACACGCTTTTGGAAACAGAATCGCTTATCAGGGAAAACAAAGAGGCGGATGGACACAAAAAAGAAGAAGCGACGATGATCCTCAATCATAAAAAAGCGCTGGAGTATATTAGGAAAAACAAAAATCTTTTCAAGAAAATTTCAGTTGCCAAAATAGAGGATATTCATTTCCTGCTCACACAAAATTTGAAAATATCGCGCGGACTGCGAAAGTCGCCGGTCGGAATTGTCGGCACGAAATATCGACCGCTGGATAATCAATTTCAAATCAAAGAAGCATTGGAAAAAACTTGCAAATTGGTGAATAACGAAAAGGATTATTTTGCCAAAGCAATTATTCTTTCGGTTATGATTGCCTATATCCAGCCATTTGAAGATGGCAACAAAAGAACCAGCCGCATGATTAGCAATGCGATTTTGATGGCGTACGATATTTGCCCGCTTTCATATCGCAGCGTGGACGAGCTGGAGTACAAAAAGGCGGTTATCCTTTTTTATGAACAGAATAATATCAGCTATTTTAAGCAGCTATTCATTGAACAATTTAAATTTGCGGTGGATAACTATTTTTTGTCAGGCAAATAACTGCCAAAGACATTAGTTAAGCTAATTAAAAAAAGTATACACTGCCAGCGCATACTTTTGTTTAATAATATACATTTCCAATGTATAAAAATTAATCTTCATTTAATTAACCCCCAAATCAAATCGAACTTACTCTTTTCGCTTTGGGCGATTTCGGCGCTTTCGATTTTGACGGCGGTCAATTCTTTTTTGGAGGTGAAGATGGCGACGGTGTTGCCGTAGATCAAAATAAAAGCCGGGTGATGAAAATCTTTGGGCAAAAATTTTATTTCGCGCAATTCTTTCGCATCAACTTCACGCGGAGGCATGCTTCCAACTTCTTCTTCAAAATATAGAGCGCGTAATTTTATATTATTCTTGAGCCTTTCGGGAATATAGAATTTTTCATCGTATTCTCTGGTGGCAACTTCATGCAGTTTTGCGAGCGATCCGATGCATCTGACGGTTGTGTTGGGTTTTTGTAATGACTCATTAGCAATCGCAATATAGCCCTCCGCACCCTCATACACTGTCATCTTGGGTTTGAACTGCGAATCTCTTTGCAAGGCTTTCAACTCCGGCACGATTTCATTTATTTCTGCCAACTTCTTTTTGGCTTGTTCCGCCAGAAGCGATGGGGAAGATGCGACAAAGCGCAAGCCATTGGGCAGCTTGAAATTGCCCATCAAACCTTTGTCTTCCAAATTTTTAGCGATCAAATAGGCCGAACTTCTCTTGAGTCCGGCGTCTTTGGCAATTCTGGCCAAAGGTGCTTCGCCCAATTTCAAACCGGCCAAATATAACCGTGTTTCTTCATCGGTCAGGCCGTAATTTTTCAAAACTTGCTTAGTGTCCATAGTGTTGTTATTTATGACAACAGTATATCATAGATAAACTAATTAGTCAATAGTCGCTTTATTAAAGCACAAATAAGTAGGATAGCCATATAAAATTAAGTCGTAATTTACAACATACCATTGATAAGTAATCAAATTCATGGTAATATGCTTAGTCAAAAACAAAAAGGAAGTTCTTTAATAACAAGTAAATCAATCAACGGAGGCTTGCTATGAAAAAGATCTTTATGTTGCAGGTTTCGCCACTTGCATCCTTCTGGGTATTTTTCTGGATCGGATCTCTCATAGGAGCTTATGTGAGAACACACTAAAAATATTCTGGGAACCGCGTAGTATCATCGCGTCGGTTCCCACCTTTTCCGAATCCGTCTCATTGGGAGGCAGGTTGGGATGAAGGTTCTTTGAAAAGCTACAATACGGAGGTGCGAAATGGATATGGCAACGATATATTTTTTGGTGATTGGGATGATTATCGGGATGGTGTTCGGAATAATTGTTGGTGCAATTTTTACAAATGCCAAATGGAGTTCTTTTCTCCTGCGCTCGCTCCCTTCTAATGTTGCTGTTTCGCTAACGGGGAATTGCAGCCTGAGAACAGAGTTGCGTATTAGCTTTGTGAACAGAATAGCCACGAAAGTATCTTTTTATGAGCTTGATGAGTTTGGTTCAGGGAAGCGAACGGAAATATCGAGGGATCTTTTCTAATAGAAAGTGCTATTTGGGAACTGCGCAGCATTATCGCGTCGGTTCCCACCTTTTCCGAATCCGTCTCATAGGGAGGCGGGTTGGGATGAATGTTTTTTTGAAAAAGGAGAAAGTCATGGAAAAGAGGGTTGAGGAAATTCGCTGGGGATGGAAAAAAAGACTGGGAGCGTTCCCGTACCACCTTAGCGGAAGTATCGAATTCTACCTCTGGAAATGGTTTTGATATGTGAAGGGGAGCCAAAAGCGCTGGCTAAAATAGCAGCGCTTTTTCTTTTCTCTAGCAAAGTGATAGAATGGGTATAATTTAAATTTGTGACTAGATTTCCGCCTCCGCGGGAATGACAATATAAAAATATGCCCGAACTGCCAGAAGTGCAAACAGTCGTGAATGACTTGAATCAAAAAATCAAGGGTGATGTCATCACTGATTTTTGGAGTGAGTGGCCCAAGGCTATTAAGAATAAATCGCTGGCTGTTTTCAAAAAAGAAATTATTGGCAAGAAAGTTGTGGCGGCCAGAAGGATCGGCAAAAATATTTTTATTGATTTATCTGGCGGGAAAACATTATATATTCATTTGAAAATGACGGGACATCTGTTGATCAAAGAAACTCCGCAGGAGCTGAGCTCCGGCCAGGCTAAAACGGATCAGGAGCTCAGCTCCAACAAGGCAGGCCATGACTATTTTGCAGACCGGGTCAATCAATATATCCGCCATAAATTTTTTCTCGGCAAAAATAAAGTGATGGAATTTTCCGATGTCAGAAAGTTTGCCAAGATTGTTTTGGATGACACGCAAAAAATTTCTGAGCTCAAAGAAATTAAAGCTCTGGGAGTGGATGCAATGAGCGCGGAATCTACTTTCAAAAAATTCAACGAAATTTTGGAGAAAAAGAAGAGTATGCCTATAGGAATCCTGTTGATGGATCAGAATTTAATCGCCGGCATCGGCAATATTTATCGCAGTGAAATTTTATTTGCAGCCGGTATTTTGCCAACTCGAAAAACGGAGGATATTACGGGGGTTGAAAGAAAAAAATTATATAAAGCCATCGGAAAAATTCTGGCTAAAGCCATAAAACTGCGCGGAACTTCTGATTCAGATTATCGCGATACTTCCGGCGCGCCCGGCGGTTTTCAAAAAGTTTTGCGGGTGTATCGCAGAGCTGGTGAAAAATGTCAGAAATGTGGTACAATAGTCGTGCGTAAAACCATGGGACAAAGAAGCGTTTTCTATTGTCCGGTTTGCCAAAAATAATTAACTATGTCTTTGCGAATCCGCCGCAGCGGGTGGAGCAATCTCGTTTGGTGAATTAAACCTAGAGATTGCCACGTCGCTGATGCTCCTCGCAATGACAAAATATTTATGAATAAAGAGAAAAAAATAATCGTAGCGGTGGGTGCAATAATCATAGTGGCTTTGGGTGGATTTTTTCTTTCTAAATCAAACAAGGCAGTTAAAAAAATTGATCTGAGCAATAATGCGCAACCGCAGACCTACACCATTGCGAATGAGGGTCCGGTGAGTCCGATTACGGGCGTTTCTTGTGATAATTGGAATAAGCGTCCGATTGCGGTGATGCAACCGGCTGATCCGACTGCTCGTCCAGCTGCCGGATTTTCTGACGCGGATATGGTTTTTGAGATGCCGGTATTTACTAATTCTAATACGCGCCTAATGGGAGTATATGGCTGCACTTTGCCAAACGAAATTGGTTCTATTCGCAGCGCGCGCCATGATTATATACCTCTCGCTAAAAGTTTGGACGCGGTTTATGTTTCTTGGGGCTATTCCAAATTTGCCGAGAGCTTGCTGGCGACGAAAATCATCGACTATATCGGCTGTCTGACAACTTCATATTGTGAACGCTGGCCAAAAACCGGAATAATGCAGCTTGAAGATACTGGGCACATTACATCGGCAAAGATCCAGCAGGCGGTGAAAGATTATGGGTTTCATACGGACAATAAATTCATAGGCTATCCGCATCAAGCCGAAGCGTCGGCCGATCAGCGTCCAACCGGAGGTGAGCTGAGATTGGCATATCCTGGAAAATATGACGTAAACTACAGTTATGATCAGGCGACCAATTCATATCTTCGAACTTGGGACGGTACGCCGGATACGGACAAAAATAACGGCAAGCGCGTGGCGCCTAAAAACGTAGTGGTTATGACTGCGGATGATAAGCAAATAACATTGGCCGATGAACAAAGCTATAAAGACAAGGGCTTGATGGATCCGTGGTCGCTGGTTCCGGCAGATGATCAGCAGGGCTTGGATTACGGCGGTGTGGGGCGATATAATAATTTGCAAATCGGCGATCCTTGGTTTGATACGGAAGACAGCGGCGAAGCTTACTTCTATTTCAACGGGCAGCAATATCACGGAACATGGAAGAAAGACAAGAGCAAGTTGGACAGCAAGCTAACTTTTTATAATGAAGACGGCAGTGAAGTGAAGTTTGTGCCAGGACAGATTTGGGTGGATGTGATGGAGCCGGGGCAGGGAATGCGCTGGACGCCAGCGAGTTAGTTCGTAGTTTTTAGTTTGTAGTAGAAAACCCCTTATTTTAAGGGTTTTCTTTTTTGTTTCGATGAAATGTTCTATACTAGAAGCTATAAGCTAAAAGCTATAAGCTAATTATGATACTTTTTCTTTATGGCGAAGATTCCTTCCGATCGAGCCAAAAATTACTGGAAATAAAGAACAAATTTCTTTCAACGGACAGCGTCGGGTCTGGTTTGTCTATTTTTAATTATGGAAACAACAACAAGCAGAAGCTATCAGATGTTCTAAGCACGCCGAATTTACTGGCACCCAAAAGATTGGTTATTGCGCGTGACATGATTTTGGCGGGAACAGAAACGGAGATTTCGGAACTCATCGATTATCTAAAGAAAAATGAAAAACAAATTCAGGAAGACAAGGATCTGGTAATCATATTTTGGGAAGACGGACAACCTAAGAAAAACGGCAAGCTGTATAAAGTGTTGGAAAAAATTGCAAAGTCGCAGAACTTTGCAAAACTGACAGGCCTAAAACTAAATCAATGGATTGTGCAAAGAATAAAAGAAATCGATTCCAGCAGTGGAATTTCAAAAAACGCCCTAGAAAAATTAATTTTGTATGTTGGCAGCGATACAAATTCGCTGGATAAGGAAATTCAAAAATTAACTAATTTTTCGGATGGAAAAATAATTCAGGAAGAAAGCGTAGAAATATTAGTCAGATCAAATGTGGATACAAATATTTTCAATACCATTGATGCTTTGGCAAGCAATAATAAAAAACAGGCAATTGGATTGTTGCATGAGCATCTGAAAAAAGGCGAAGACCCGTTTTATGTTTTTTCTATGTTTGTCTATCAATTCCGGAATCTTTTGAAGGTCTCAGATTTACAAGAGCAATATCGCGGCAATGATTATGCCATTGCGAAAGCGACCGGCCTGCATCCGTTCGTGGTCAAAAAAAGTTTGGCACAGTTACGAAACTTTCCTATTACTAAATTGAAGGAAGTTTACCAAAGGCTTAGTGAACTAGATACTCAGATTAAGACCGGAAAGATAGACATAAAAGTTGCACTAGATAAGTTTATTGTTGAGCTGTAATATTCGCCATTTTTCTTTTCCCAAAAGAAAAGTGGCAAAAAAGAAAAAGGCGCACGGTGCTCGTGCTGTCTAAATTCCTAGCTTACTCGCTAAAATTTTTTAGACGACAAGCTCCATAGAGGGGTAAAAATTTCTTAACGCTCGCTCGCTGGAATTTAGAAACGCACTTCGCAATGTGCGAATATTTTTTAAATTAACAAAAAAACACCCTTTCCTGGGCGTTTTTTTGTTT
>Ga0334722_10003376_pt1 | contig 17237 bp, 15 predicted proteins | sample C3_bottom_MG_FD_207210 | JGI IMG/M metagenome (GOLD analysis project Ga0334722, IMG submission 207210) | Sediment microbial communities from Yellowstone Lake, YNP, Wyoming, USA - C3_bottom | ecosystem: Environmental > Aquatic > Freshwater > Lake > Sediment | place: USA: Wyoming | collected...
GACGATGTGGCGATCGTTCGCGTGGACGCCCCCCGGGCCGATGAGCCCGACCGTGGATAGCCGCCCGCCGGTCACCCGGGCCCGATCACAGGCGGCGAGGAGTGCGGGTCGCTCGAAGAAGCTCCCGTCGGCGATCGCTGCATCGATCCGGGGAAGATCCTGGAGCACCGGCCGGCCGGCGCCGAGATTGAGGTGGCCGACCTCGGAATTGCCCATCTGCCCCGGCGGCAGGCCGACCGCCCCCTCGGACGCTCCGAGCACGGAGTGCGGCCAGTGCGCCAGGAGCGCTCGCCAGGCGGGCATCCGGGCCGCGCGAATCGCGTCGGCCGCCAGATCACGACCGATCCCGAAGCCGTCGAGGATGACCAGTACGAGGGGACGCGGATGGGGATGAGTGGGACTCACGAGCGTCCGGCCGGGTCCGTCCGCGCCGCGGCCGTCCGCGCCGCCGCCGTCCGCGCCGCCGCCGTCAGCCCGGCTCGCGCGACGATGCCCGCCATCTCGTCCGGCTTGAGCGAGGCGCCCCCGACAAGCGCGCCGTCGAGACCCGGCTCGGACAGGAACTCGTCGATGTTCGCCGAGGTCACCGATCCGCCGTAGAGGATCGGGATGTCGTCCCCGCGGATTCCCAGGTCGTCGAGGGTCCGCCGGATGACCTCAGCCATCGCGGCGGCATCGCTGCCGCGAGCATTTCGGCCCGTGCCGATGGCCCAGACCGGCTCGTAGGCGATCGTCAGCCAAGGGAGCTCTCCCGGGCGTGACGGGTCCCACGACGGAACCGCGGCGCCGGCGAGTGCGCCCCGCAGCTGACCCGCGACGACGGCCTCGGCGCGGCCCGCGTCGCGCTCCGCAAGCACCTCGCCCACGCACAAGATCGGGCGAAGGCCGGCCGCCCACGCCCGGCCAAGCTTTGCGCCGATCTGCGCGTCGGTCTCACCAGCATCCCGGCGCCGCTCCGAATGACCCACGATGACCCACGTCGCGAGCCCGGCGAGCATCGGCGCTGCGACCTCCCCCGTGTAGGCCCCTGCGATCTCGTGATGGACGTTCTGCGCTCCGACCGCCGGGCTCGTTCCGTCGGGGGCTGCGGCCCCAGGTTCGCCGGCGGCCGCGGCCACGGCGGCGAGACTGAGGAACGGCGGACAGATGACCCGTACGACACCACTCACGCGCGTCCGCCCGGCAATGGTTCGGGCCAGCTCGCCGGCGTCCGCCGGAGTCGAGTGCATCTTCCAGTTCCCGGCAACGATGACGCGGCGCATGGCCCGCATCATGCCAGAGGTGCGGCCCCCCGCTCCCCGTGAAGCGCCACGTGCTCGACCCGTTCCAACGCACGCTGGACGCCGGACCGGTGCAGACCCAGACGCTCCGCGAGCTCCCCGAGGGACGCCTCAGGCGTCTCGCGACGCGCCGCGGCCACGAGTCGCACGACGTACGACTGCGCCACGAGCCGCCCGTCCGCCTCGAGCTCGTCGATCGCCGCCAGCTGGCGGCCGGCCGCGGCGACTGATCGCTGCAGGTTGGCGGACTCCGCGTTGAGGAACCGGTTCAGCTCACCGCGGAGCGCCCGCGACACCTGGCGCGCCTCGAGTTCGAGGAGTGTCCCGCCCGCTCCGATCCGGCGCAGGAAGAGACCGACCGTCTCGGCGCTCTTCCAGGTCACGACCCCCCGACCGCGGCGAATACGCCATGAGCCGGGCAGCCCCGCGCTCGAAAGCCACGCGGCCATGATCGGCGCCTCGCCGGGCTCGACGACGAACTCGAGGTGAGTCCGCCCGCCCGCAACGCTGAGAGACCCTCGTGCCAAGAATCGGCCGCGCAGGTAGGCCATCCGGCAGTGCTCCGCGGCGCCTTCCCACTCAAACTGTGTGGCCTCCCCGGCCGCCGCCGAGCGCGCCGTCGATGTCGCTGAGGCTCCGCGGCGAGCGAGGCGGACCTCCAGCCGTGCGAGGATCGGGTCGCGTGCCCTGCCGCGGACCTGGTCCGCCGGGCCGAGCCCGGCGAGCTCCGCGACGAGATCGCACGGCCGCGTCGGATCGATCGCGGCGAGCTCGGCGCGGAGGGCCGTGACCAGGTCGCGATCGGCGTCGCTCATCGCCCGGGAGCCCTTCTCAGGCCGTGCGCGCCACACCCGGCCGACGACGCGCCGCGAGCTCGCGCTCGGCGACCCGGAGCGCCGCTGCAGCCAGCCGTTCCGGGTCGTGGCGGTGGGCGTTGGCCGGGTCCACGATGTCCTCGGTCGCGAGCGCCGGGACGGGCGAGACGGCGGGCGGCCAGCGGAGTCGCACGGACTCCGCAGCCCAGTCTGGTGGCACGCGGGCATCGAACCCGTCATTCGCCAGCACGAGATCCACCAGTCCGGGCCGGGTGTGGGCGACGAGCGCCTCGACATGATCGGCGAGGTCGTATCCCGCGGTCTCGCCGGCCTGCGTCGCCACGTTGCAGACGTACATCCGCAGGGCCGGTGCCGCGGCCACCGCATCGCGGATCTCCGGGACAAGCAGGGCGGGCAGTAGGCTCGTGTACAGGCTGCCGGGACCGAGGACGATCACATCGGCCTCGGCGATCGCGGTGAGGGCGTCCGAGGACGCGGCGACATCCGCGGGCGTTATCCAGACGCGCTCGATCCCGGGCGTCCGCATGACGTGCGACTGGCCCGACACGACGACCCCGTTGCGAGTGCGGGCGTGGAGCGTGATCGGGGTCGGCGAGACCGGCAGGACCTGCCCTCGGACAGCCAGTTCCCGGTTCATCCGGCGAACGGCCTCCTCGAAGTCGCCGCCCTCGACCGCGGTGAGCGCGGCGATCAGCAGGTTCCCGATGGCGTGGCCGCCGAGGGCTCCCGGCTGTGTCTCGACCGGCTGGCCGTCGTCCCGGCGCCCTCCCGGAAAGCGGTAGCCCAGGAAGTCGGTCATCAGGGGCTCGGCATCGGCGAGCGCGGCAATGCAGTTCCGGATGTCGCCGACCGGCGGGATTCCCAGCTCCTCGCGCAGCGCGCCCGACGATCCCCCGTCGTCGGCGACCGTGACAATGGCAGTGAGGTTGCTGGTGTGCTCCTTCATCCCGCGAAGGAACGCCGACAGGCCGGTGCCGCCGCCGATGGCCACGATCCGCGGGCCGCGCGCCAGGAGTCGCTTCTGGTAGATGACCTCGGCCAGGGGCTGGTCGGCGTCGGTGGCCCGCAGGGGCTCCGTGACGGCGCGCAGCACCCGCATCCCCCCGATCGCCACGAGCCCGACACCGAGCGTCCCAACGATCAGGCCGCGCAGCGGGTAGGGCAGGAACTGGAGGGTCGCGGCATCGATCACGGCTCCCGCGATGCCTCCTGGGTGGAGGCCCGCCGTCGCCTGCCGAAGGACGTGAGCGACCGCGAGCGCGAGGAGGAGGAGCCCGATGAACACGACGCCGAGCCAGCGCTTGATCCCGATCCCGGGAGTCAGCCAGCGTCGCAGGTTCATCGCCGCTCCAGCTCACGATGAAACACGCTCACCGGGCCGTGGCCCCCGTCCCGGAGCCAGAGGGCCAGCTCCTCCGCGAGGACTATCGAGCGGTGCTGACCGCCGGTGCAGCCGATCGCGATCGTCAGCCGGCTCTTGCCCTCGTCCGCGAAGGCTGGGATGGAGAATGCCAGGAGCGGCTTCAGCAGGGCGAGGAACTCCCCGGCCGCTGGCTGACCGAGGACGAACTCGCGGACGGGTTCGGTGAGGCCGGAATGTTCCCGGAGATCGGCTACGTAATACGGGTTCCGCAGGAATCGCGCGTCGAACACGAGGTCCGCCTCGAGCGGAACGCCGAACTTGTAGCCGAAGCTGATGAGCTGGATCGCCATCCGGTCCGGATCGAGGTCGCCAATGCGCGCGAACATCCGCTCGCGCAGCTCCCGAAGGGACAGGTCCGAGGTGTCGACCACGACGTCCGACTCGGCCCGGAGCGGGTCGAGGAGCCGCCGCTCCTCCCTGATCGCGGTGGCGATCCCGCGGCCCTCTCCGAGCGGGTGGCGGTGGCGGGTCTCGGAGAAGCGCCGGATCAGGACCTCGTCGCGCGCCTCCAGGAAGAAGACCTGGGGACGGATTCCGCGGCCCTCGAGGGCGCCGCGCATCGCCCGGTAGGCCGTCTCCGCATCACCGGCGCGGACGTCGAGCACGATCGCCACCCGGCCGTAGCGTCGGGGATCGCCGGCCACCAGATCGGCCAGGTTCGGCAGGAGCTCGCCGGGCAGGTTGTCGACGACGACGTAGTTGAGATCCTCGAACAGCTTGGCGGCGGCCGTCTTGCCCCCACCCGACAGGCCGCTCAGGATCACGACGTGAGGGCTGTCGATGCCGACCTCCGGCGTCGGGCTCGCCGGGGTGGTGTCGGGCGGGGTCTCGTCCGGGCTCGGCATGTCCGTCAGTCTACGCCGGGCTGCCGCCGCCTCGGTCGGTGCAGCACGTTCGACGCATCCCTCGGGGAGGCGGACGCCGTCGCGCTCAGCGGCCGCTCCGACGGATCACGATGACCGTTCCCTCGAACAGGACGTACAGCGTCAGCCCGAGGATCGTCGGGCTGACGAGGTCGCCGCCCGGCGTCGCCGCCGCCGCGAAGATCGCGATTCCGAGCACGATGATGCGCCGTGACCGGCGCAGCCGCTCCGATGTGACGATGCCGACACGGGACAGGCCGACCAGCAGGATCGGGAACTCCATGAGCAGGCCGAAGGCGAGGAAGAGCGTGCTCACGAAGTCGAAGTACTCCCGGGCGCTCAACAGCGCCTGGAGCTCGGGCGTCTGGAAGCTCAGGAGGAAGGTGGCCGCAAAGGGCAGGACCACGTAGGCGATGCTCACGCCGAGCGTGAAGAACCCCAGCGCGGCCGGGATCCACGGGAGGATCGCCTTCCGTTCGGCCGGCGTGAGGCCGGGCGACACGAACCGCCAGAGCTGCCACAGGATCACCGGCATGGCAAGGATGATCCCGACGATGAGGGCGATCCTGAGGCGGATCGCGAACGGGTCCCCGACGGACAGGAAGATCAGCGGCTGATCCGTCGGCAGGGGCGCCTTCAGGAAGGCGATGATCGGCTCGCCCACGAGGAACCCGAGCACCGCGCCGACGGCCACGGCCCCGATCGACCAGATGATCCGGTTGCGGAGTTCGGAGAGATGGTCCACGAGGGACATCACCGTGCCCGGAGCCTCCGGCCGTGGGCTGTCCTCGGACACGATCTCCTGGATGGCGGTCAAGGTATCGTCAGTCGAGCGAACGGGCGGTACGCCCGATCAGGACGCGGGCGCCTCTGGCCCGGACCCCGGAGCGACCGGCTCGGCCGCAGCGCCCTGCGCGGCCACGACCGGCGTCTCGGCCGGAGTGATCGCCTTGGCGGGCTCGGGCTTCGCCGGCTCCAGGCTGGCGACATCCTTGACGTCGGACGCGGCCTTGCGGAACTCCCGGATGCTCTTGCCGAGCGCCGACCCTACCTCCGGCAGCTTGCCCGGTCCAAGGACCAGCAACGCGATCACGAGGAGGATGATGAGCTCCGGGCCCTGGATGTTGAACGGCATCTGGATCGAATCCTCGATTGGCGGGTGGGCCGCCCTGAACGCGGATCAGGGTAGCACAGGCAATCTGCGCGCCCAGTCGGCGGCGGCCGCGCCGACCCGCTCGGCAGGGTCGAGTGGCCCCGGTCCGCCAGGCCCCGCTCCGGCGCCCGAGATCCCGCGGGACACGTTCACCAGCAGTCCCCCGCCGGGCCGCCCGCCCGCGGGGGCCGCCATCGCCTGCCCGGCTCGCAGCACCCGCTCGGCCTCGCCGCCCTGCGCACCAACACCAGGCACGAGGAAGGCGAGTCCGGGTGCGATCGTCCGGATCCGCGCCAGCTCGTCGGGGGCCGTCGCGCCGACTACGAGCCCGACCGTGCCGCCCGGGCCCCACAGGGCCGCCCTGCGAGCCACGCGCGCGTAGAGGGGCTCGGCCGGGGCGGTGTCGGAGGACGAGAGCTCGAGCCCCTGGAGCTCGGCGGCGCCGGGATTTGACGTCCGGCACAGTACGTACGCGAAGCGGTCCCGACGTTCGAGCAGGGGTCCCAGGGCCTCCTCGCCAAGATACGGGTTGAGCGTGACCGCGTCGGCGCCGAGGGTGTCGAAGAGCGCCACCGCGTGCCGCGCGGCGGTGGACCCGATGTCCCCGCGCTTGGCGTCCGCGATGACCGGGATTCCGGCTGGGATCGCCGCCCGCACCCGCTCCAGGGCGGCAATGCCGGCGCTGCCGAATGCCTCGAAGAAGGCCAGGTTCGGCTTCACCGCGGCGGCGTGCGGAGCAGCCACGTCGATGAGCAGCCGGGCGAACTGTTCGATCCCTGCCAGGTCCCGCGAGAACTTGTCGGGAAGGCCCGCGATATCCGGATCGATGCCGAGGCACAGGACCGTGCCCACGGACGCAGAGCGGGCCGCCAGGCGTTCGAGGTAGGTCGGTGTTGCCGTCACGGCATCGGTCGCAAGGTCACGGTGACGGGGAACCGGCCGCGCTCGGGCGAACTGAGCCCGGCGGGCCGGTGGTGGTCGTGGGTACCGGGGTCGGCGCCGGCGTCGGAAGCTGGTCGGCAGGGATCCACCAGCCGGGGCGAGACGCGGCATCGAGGCCGGCTGACAGCGTCAGCTGAAGCCGCTGGCCGACGACGCGCGGCGCGCTCGACGCGTCGATCCCCACGAGCCAGAGGTCTGTGACCCCGTCCTCGATCGAGAGGTAGGCGATCGCGTCCCCTGCCGGCGACCAGACCGGGTCGAAGCTCCGCTCGTCGGCGGTGAGGCGCAGGAGCTCGGTCCCCCTGGCCGCGTCGAGGATGACCACGTCCGTGCCGAGCGCAGTCGTCCGGGTGGCGGCGATGAACCGTCCGTCGGGCGACCACGCCGGGGCAGCGTAGCCGGGGCCGGTGATGGCCGCGGACTTCTTGGTGGAGGTGGTGTAGCGCATGATCACCGGGGCCCCACGGGACCCGTCCCGGGCGTTCTTGACGAACAGCAGGAAGCGGCCGTCCGGCGACCAGGCGGGATCCTGGTGCCCGAGCGGCTCGATCTCGGGTGCCTTCAGCGAGGTGAGCTTGCCGGTCGCGAGGTCGAGCTGCTTGAGGACCACGTCGCTCCTCGACGGGTCCGGGCCGTCGGTGATGAGCACGACCGTCGCCCCGTCGGGCGCGGGCACGGGCTGCCGGAGAAACGTGGCCCACGTGTACGAGCCCGACTCGATCCGGCCGGCAAGGAGGACCGCGGGCTCGCCCTGCCCATCCGCCTGGACGCGCATCAGGGTCGGCGTCTCGAGCACAAACCGGCGGGCGAGACCGTTGATCCGCCAGCGACCCCGCTCCGGGGCGGTGCGGACGAAGTAGATCCACTGGCCGTCGGGGGAGAACGACGGCATCGAGTCGTGGCCCGAGGAGGTGAGCGCGGTGGCCTTGTCACCCCGCTGCAGCCAGATGTTGCCGGACTTCGCGTAGACGATCGTGCCGGGCACGTCGGCGCGCGGATCCACGATCACGACGTTGCTCGGGGTCGGTGTCCGGATCGGGCCATTGTCGCCGCCGTCCCCGCCGCCGCCGCCCGATCCGAGCGGAAGGCGGCCGGCCAGCAGGGCCAGGCTCAGAGCGGCGACGACGACCAAGCCGAGCCCTGCTGCGGCGTCCGCCCATGGAAGCGACGCGATCGGGCGCCACCCGCGTCCGCCGCGCGAATCCCCCGCGTCCGCCCCGGTCACGCGTCCGCCCCGGTCACGCGTCCGCCCCGGTCACGCCCCGCCTCGCTCACGCGCCCGACCCGGCGATCGCCGCGGACCGCGCCGACCTCCCGGGACCCACGCCGACTCCCCCGCCGGCGAGGATCCTCGCCGCCTCCGGGTGTCTGCCGGATGGGGCGACGTCGCGGATATCCAGCTGGAGCGATTCGACGCCGCCGAACCGCCGGCTGACGAGGCGGGCCACGACGTCGACGAGGTCGCCTTCACGTACCTGGGTCGCCAGCTCCGGCCAGCCGAAGGCGATGCCATCGAGGACATCGAGGCGACGCTTCAGGACGAGCTGCGTGTGGCCCCCGCTGGCCTCGCGAGCCCTGGTGACGGTGAGTCCGAGCACCGCGACGAGCGGCTCCGGGTTGCCAACTCCCCACGGTCCGAGTCGACCGAGGTTCGAGTGGAGTCGATAGTCAACGTCCATCGCGACGAGCGCGAGGTCGATCGGAAGGATCGTCTCCGCCGGGCGCGGGGCGATGGCCCCGGCAAGCGCCATGAACCGGTCCCGGAACGCCGGCCAGTTCGAGGCCAAGATCTCGAAGCCGGCGGCGCCGGCGTGGCCGCCGTGTCGCATCAACAGGTCACCGCATGCCGACAGCGCTTCGGCGAGGTGGAGCGAGCCGTCACCACGACAGGAGGCGCGGACGAGGTCGCTGAGGTCCGCGCCGACGACGGCCGGCCGGCCACGTTCGTCCGCCAGCCGCGCGGCCACGAGCCCCACCACGCCCACCGGCCACGGCCCGCGCACGATCGTGGCGGGAGCGCCGTCCACCACGTCGGCCGAGACCCGCGCCTCCGCGACCGCGATCTTCGTCAGGTCGCGCCGCTCGACGTTTGCCGCCTCCAGGATCTCGGCCAGGCCGGCCGCCTCGATCTCGTCCGTGGCGAGGAGCAGTCGCGCGGCGTCCATCGCCTCACCGACACGGCCGGCGGCGTTCAATCGCGGCGCGACCGCGAAGGACAGCGACTCCACGTCGACTGCCGCGGCGGCCACGTTTGCGCGGGCCAGCAGCGCCGCGATCCCGGGCCGCGCACCGGAACGGATGCGGTCGAGTCCCAGGCGCACGATCGCCCGGTTTTCTCCCAGGATAGGCGCCACGTCGGCGATGGTGCCGATCGCCGCCAGGTCCGCGAGCGCGAGTGCCTCCGGCACTTCGCCGAGCAGGAGCCGCGCGAGGGCGAAGGCGATGCCCGCCCCCGACAGGCGCCGGTCCGGGTACCGGCTCTCGGGCCGGTGCGCGTTTACGATCGCCACGGCCGCGGGCAGCGCGTCCGGGACGCGGTGATGATCGGTGACCAGGACGTCAATGCCTCGCGCCCGGGCGGCCGCCACCTCGGTCACGCTCGTGGTGCCGGTGTCGACGGTGACGATGACCCGTGCGCCCTGACGCTCCGCCGCCTCCACCGCGGCCAGCGACAGCCCGTGGCCCTCGTCGAGTCGTGATGGGACGTACGGGATGACGGCAACGCCGAAGGCCCGCAGGGCCAGGGTCATGATCGCCAGGCCGGTGATCCCGTCGGCGTCGAAGTCGCCGAAGACGAGGACCGCCTCGCCGGCCTCCCGGGCGCGACGGATCCGTTCCAGGAACACGGCCGCATCCGGCAGGAGCGAGGGGTCATGCAGGGCGTCGCGGGGTGCGCCCAGATGGCGTTCGAGGGCTGCCGCGTCCCCCACTCCACGGCGTGCCAGCAGCTCCGCCGCCCACGGCCCGAGGCCAAGCGCCGCCGCAGCTTCGGTCAGCTCCGCTGCCGGCGAGATCGGTTCGGAGAAGACCCAGCGGGTTCGCGGCAGCAGCACGGGCTCAGGATGCCACGGCCGGTTGCACGGCCGCTCTCCCGCGGCTTACGCGGAAGCGCGGCGGGTCGCCGCCTTGGCGGTCAGGCGGCCGCGCCGGCGATCCTCCCATTCCTGCCACACCACGAGCAGGGGGCTGGCATTGAAGATCGACGAGTACGTCCCGGAGATGATCCCGATGAGGAGCGCCAGGACGAATTCCTGGGTCGCCGAGCCGCCGAACAGGAGCAGGGCGGTCAGGGTCAGCACCACCGTCAGGCTGGTCGTGATCGAGCGTCCGAACGTCTGCAGGAGCGAGTGGTTGACGATCTCGGCGAACGGCTCGCCTGCGTGGCGCACGCGGTTTTCGCGGACCCGGTCGAAGACCACGATCGTGTCGTGCACGCTGAAGCCGATGACGGTCAGCATGGCCGTCACGAACAGGCCGTCGATTTCGACATTCAGGAAGGTCCCGAAGATCGCGAAGATCCCGAGCACCACGATGACATCGTGGAGCAGCGCGATCAGGGCCGTCACTCCGAACTTCACGTCTCGGAAGCGGAGGGTAATCCAGCCGAGGATGCCGAGGCTCCCCACGAGGATGAGGACGACCGCCTGGTTGATGAGGTCGGAGCTGACCACGGCGCCGATCGAGCTCAACGACGCCTGGTCTGCGATCGGCCCGAGTGCCGCCTGGAGGCCCGTCGCGATGCGGCCGATCTCGCCCTCGGTGGGCACCTGCGTGTTGCCGCCCGGGATCGGGGTCGGTGCAGGGGAGGGTTCCGCCGTCGGGCTCGGCGTCGGGCTCGGCGTCGGGCTCGGCGTCGGGCTCGCGGCCGGCGAACCGGAGGGCGCGGCGGTCCCGGTTGGGGCGGCCGTCGGGGCCGGGGTGAGCGCGGGCACCGGCGTGGGCGACGGCTCGACCTGACGCAGATCGAGCTTCGAGAGCCGGATGTCGAAGAACCCGGTGCCTGTCTTCGCCACGGTCGCATCGATCTGGCCGAGCGACACGAGTTCCGAGCGGAGCTGGTCGGTGGTCACGGCGGGATCGGCGAACCGGATCGACCAGGTCGTGCCGCCGGTGTAGTCGATCGAGAACTTCAGGCCGGCCGTGCCCCCGCTGAACGGCGTCAGCAGGATGAAGATCAGGCCCGGAACGGTGATCAGCAGCGAGAAGGCAAAGAACCAGCGCCGCTTGCCGATGACGTCATACACCGGGCGTGACCTCCCGCCGAGTGCCTCGCCCGGTCGGTCGATAGGTGAGCTCGCCCTCGGAGATGCCGTACAGGCGTGCCTTCCGGGCCCACCCCTGGGCCACCACGACCCGCAGGATCGTCCGCGTCACGGTGATCGCCGAGAACATCGAGACAAGGACGCCCAGGATCAGCACGAGGGCGAAGCCCTGGATCACCGACGAGCCGAAGAAGTACAGGATCGAAGCGGTGATCAGGCTCGAAACGTTGGAGTCCAGGATCGAGTTCCAGGCCCGCGAGAAGCCCGCCTCGATGGCCTGCGGCAGCGACTTGCCAAGCCTGAGCTCCTCCTTCGAGCGTTCGAAGATCAGGATGTTGGCGTCGACCGCCATGCCCACCGAGAGCACGAAGCCCGCGATGCCGGCGAGCGTGAGCGTCACCGGGATGACCCGGAAGATCGCGAACAGCACGAGCGCGTAGTAGAGGAGCGCGAAGCTCGCGACCGCACCGGGCAGCCGGTAGTGCAGAAGCATGAAAACGAGCACCAGCCCGACGGCGATCGCGCCGGCCAGGATGCTCCGGTGGAGGAACTCCAGGCCGAGCGTTGGGGCGATCGTGTCGCTCGACAGCTCCTCCACGGGGAACGGCAGCGCGCCGAACTTCAGGACATCCACGAGCTGCTTGGCTTCCTTCTGGGGGAAGCCGCCGATGCCACCGCTCGTGATCTGGACGTTGCCGCCGGTGATGGCGCTCTGGATGACCGGCGAGGAGATCACGGCCTTGTCGAGGACGATGGCGAACTGCTCGTTGACATGCCTGGCCGTCCACTCGGAGAACAGGTTCTTGCCCTGCTCCTTGAGCACGAAGTCCACGGTCCGGTTGCCGTTCTGGTCGGACCCGATCCGTGCGCTGTCGAGCTGATCACCCGAGAACAGGATGCAGATGGTCGTGGCGACGCCACCCGGGGGGCAGCTCGTCGCACTGCTCAGGTCCAGGGTCTGGCCCTGGGACACCTGGGTCGAGGTGGGGATCGGGACGAAGTCAAGACGGCCGGTCTGGCCGACGAGGGCGCGGACAGCCGCGGTGTCGGTGATTCCCGGGAGTTGCACGACGATTCGGTCCGTCCCGCTCGTCACCACCACGGGCTCGGCGACGCCCGTCGAGTTCACCCGCCGCTCCATGATTCCGCGGACGACCTCGAGGTCCGCCAGGCTGGGCGTCTTGTCGCCCGCGGGCGTGACCCGATACTCGACCTTCAGGCCACCCTGCAGGTCGAGGCCCAGCTTCGTCTCGACGAGGTGGGTTCCGCTGTCGGCCGAGAAGCCGGGCACGCGGAGGCGGGGCCAGAAGTCGATGACGAGGGCGAAGGCGCCAACTACGGCGATCAGGATCAGGGCGGTCCGGCGCATCGACGGCGGATGATACAGGTGCGAGCGGCCCGGCGCCCGTGACGCCCCTGCCGGCGGGCGCAGCGCCCTCGGGGGCCTCGGGCGCACCGGCCCTCCGGCTCCGTTCGCGGCAGAACGACAAATCAGCGGAATCGCCCGGTGTCTGCGCTCGCGAGGATCACCCGCGATCGGGGGACCCGGCCGATCCGACTCCGGCCGGATCCACCCGGGTCTTGATTTCACCGATTTGTTCTCGCCTCTAGAACGCCCTTGGGGGGAGGTCCGGTCCAGCGGCGCATCGCGGATCCGTTTCATCGAGCCGAAACGGGCTGCTCCAGCGCCGGTCGGGATGGGCTAGCCTGTGAGCGTGAGCGACCGGGCATGATCGAGGGGGCGAAGTTGATCGTCGGCTGGGACGACCTCGACGAGCTGGTCGGCCGGCTGGCCGACCGTGTCGGCACGGACTACGACGTCGTCCTCGCGATCACCCGCGGCGCGCTCGTGCCGGCCGGCATGCTCTCGTACCGACTCGGCCTGCGGAACATCCTGGTGGCGGCGGTCGCGTTCTACGACGACGCCGGCCAGCCTGCGGAGCAGCCGACTTTCTTCCAGTTCCCAGCCGATCCCCTCCTGCATGATCGCCGCGTCCTCATCGTGGACGAGGTCTGGGACACGGGCACGACCATCGCCGCCGTCGTCGAACGGGTCGTGATGGCCGGCGGGCGGCCGACCACCGCGGTCCTCCACTACAAGCCGACTCGCTCGAAGGTGTCGATCGTGCCGGACCACCACGTCGTCGCCACGGACGAGTGGGTCGTCTACCCCTTCAAGCACGGGAAGTAACGGGTTCCGCCCGACACGCGGCGTCCCTTCGGCGAGTCCGCGGCGTCTGCGCGGCGCCCCGGCCCCCCGGCCCTCCGGCACGGTGTTCTCGGCAGAACGACAAATCGGCGGAATCGCCCGGCGCTTGCGCTCGCGAGATCGCCCGGGATCGGCGGACCCGGCGGATCCGACTCCGGCCGGATCCACCCGGGCCTTGATTTCACCGATTTGTTCTCGCCTGCAGAACGCCCTCGGGGAGAGGTCCGGCCCACGCCCGCGGGGGTCGGGGCACGCTGGAGCCGTCAGGGCTCAAGGCCGGCCTTGATCCGCGCCGCCAGCGCAGGCCCGATACCGGGAAGGGCCGCGATCTGCTCGACCGGCGCTTCGCGGATCCGCTTCACCGATCCGAACGTGCGGAGCAGGACCGCCCTCCGGCGCGGTCCGATCCCGGGCAGGTCGTCGAAGGCGCTGCGAACTGAGGCGCGCGCCCGGAGCTTGCGGTGGTACGTGATCGCGAAGCGATGGGCCTCGTCACGGATCCGCTGGACGAGATAGAGCGCCTGCGAGGTCGTTGGGAGCAGCACCGGTTCCGCGCGGTCCGGCAGGACGAGCTCCTCGCGCTCCTTGGCGAGGCCGGCCAGCGGGAGGTCGTGAAGCCCCAGCTCGTCAAGCACGATCTTGGCGGCATTCACCTGTGACCGGCCGCCGTCGATGATCACGAGGTCAGGCATCGCCCAGCGCCGCTCTTCAGCACTCCCCTCCTCGCCCGCCTTGGCGTTCCGGAAGCGGCGTCGCAGCACCTCCTGGTGGCTCGCGACGTCGCTCTGCCCCTGGACGGTCTTGATCTCAAACCGGCGGTACTCGCCGGTGCGGGGCCGGCCGTCCTCGAAGACGACCATGCTCCCGACCGAGTTCGTGCCCTGGAAGGTCGAGATGTCGTAGCACTCGATCCGTTCAGGAAGGACCGGGAGTTCCAACGCTGCCGCGAGCTCTTCGAGTGCGCCAAGGGTCTTGCCCTGGTCGGCCAGCCAGCGGACCTGTTCGCGCGCAAGCATCTCGGCCGCGTTGCGGGTCGCGAGGGTCATCAGCTGCCGGCGTTCGCCGCGCTGGGGGGCGTGGAGGCGGACGGCGGCCGTCCGGGCTGTGCCGGCGCGGGCGGTGTCGGTCCTGGAGCCCGCGGCAGTCGCGGCCCGGCGGTCGGTCAGGAAGCGCTCCAGGTCCTCGGCGTCAGGCAGCGGCCGCGGCACGGCGACCTCGCGCGGGACGCTCGTGGCGCGGGCGTAGTACTGGAGCAGGAAGCCGGAGAGCACCTCTTCGTCGGACGTGTCGCGCGGCGCCGCGAGGAGGAAGACGTCCCGCCCGATCGCCTTGCCGTCGCGGATGACGAACAGCTGGACCGCCGCCTGGTTGTCCTGGCGGGCGAGGCCCACGAGATCGAGGTCCGTCTTGGCGAACGCGGCCATCTTCTGGCTTTCCATCGTCCGCTCGATGGACCGGACCTTGTCCCGGATCGCCGCCGCACGTTCGTACTCCATGCGCTCGGAGGCATGGGTCATTTCGGTTGTCAGTGCCTTTGCGAGCGACTCCTGGCGACCCTCGAGGAAGAGCTCGACCTGGGCCACGTCCGCTCGGTAGGCGTCCTTTGAGATCGCCTGGATGCACGGGCCCTGACAGCGCTTGATGTGGTAAAGGAGGCAGGGTCGCTGGAGTGCGCGTTCACCGTCCTTGATGTGGATCGTGCAGGTCCGGAACGGGAACAGGCGCCGGACCAGGTTCATCGCCTCGTCCACGCTTGACGCGGAGGCGTACGGGCCGAAGTAGCGGCTCCCGTCCTGGGGCAGCTTGCGGGTGCGCTCGATGCGCGGGAAGTCGTCGCCGAGCGTGATCTTGATGTAGGGGTAGCTCTTGTCGTCCTTGAGCCGCACGTTGAACGGCGGCTGGAAGCGCTTGATCAGGTTGCCCTCGAGCAGGAGGGCCTCGGAGATCGAGTCGGTCAGCGTGTATTCGAGGTCCATGACCTTGTCGATCACGCTCCGGATCCGATGGACCTCGCCGCCCAGCGTTTCCTTCTGCCAGTAGCTCCGGACGCGGCTGCGCAGGCTCTGTGCCTTGCCCACGTAGATGACCTCGCCTCGCGCGTCCTTCATGAGGTACACGCCCGGCCGGTCGGGCAGGTTCTTGAGTGTCGCGGCCAGGGCGGCGGGGAGGATCGGGGTCACCCGCCAATGCTACGGGGACCGACGATTCGGGCGCGACGCCGTCGCTATTGGGGCGAGGTTGTCTGCAGGCCCAAGAGGCGAGCTGCCTCGGCCATCCGATCGTCGTAGGTAACAATCTCGGCCAGGTCGTCCCCGATCGATAGTGCGGTCGCGACGTGGATGGCATCGAGGGTCCTGAGGATTCGCGGCTCAAGGACGCCCGCCGCATCGAGAATCCGATCGTCGATCGCGACGAGATCGACGTTTCGGAGCCCGTCTCGGACGGTCGCCAGCGCGTCCGACCCTAGATGCCGAACCGCACGAAGAGCCTCGGTGCGCAGGATCGCCGAAGACACTCGCCGCTCCGGGCGCCTCGACAGGAATTCGCGAAGCACTCCCGACTCGGGTTCGGCGATCAGCACCTTGACGAACGCGGAGCTATCGAGATAGAGGGCCATCACCCAAGGGGTCCCTCGGCCCTTCCCTCGGAGACCAGCTTCGAAGGCAGCCGGGCGCCAGGAGGAAGCTCGATCGGGGCCACGCGCAGAAGATCGCCGTCTGCCCGCCGGATGAGACCTTCACGCTCGAGCTTCAGCAGCCCGGCCGGCATCGTCTTGAGGAGAATGGCCACGGGACGCCCGCGATCCGTGACCTCGACGGTCTCCCCCGCCGCCACCCTGCGGAGGATGGCGCTTGCCTGCCGGCGCAGCTCACGGACCCCGATCTGATTCATGTGCGACATTGTAGCACTTCCGATTGGGACGGGCTCGCATTCTGAATCACGCCGCCAATGCTTCGGGGCGCGAGAAGCGGCGCTCGGAATCGAGGAGGCCGGGCCCGTGGGGCCCGGCCTCGAATATTCCGCTCGGTGGGCGGTCCGCATAGGCGGTCAGCCGATGCCGATGCTGCCCGACAGGAGGAGCTGTGTTCGGGTCTTCCAGACCGGCGGGCTGCCCTCGAGCACCCACCGGTTCGAGTAGGCGAGGGTGCTCGTCTTCGAGGACAGGACGGTGAACCCGACCTCATCGAGCGTGGTACTGAGTGCCTTGTCGAAGACGTCCATCCGCAGCGTGGCACCACCGTCGAGGGTCGTCACGACGCCTCCGTTCACCCGGTAGATCGAAGCCTTCGTGTAGATGGTTGCCGTCTTGTCGGCCGTGACAGTCACCGTCGATACGTTCATCGAGGAGATCGAGTTGGACTTGACGTAGACGATGCTGCCGTCGGTCTGTGGGATCGCGAGGGTGATCTTGCCCTGCGGGTTCGTCCCGCTCTTGTTGTACTGCATCCCGACGCTGAACGTGACGTCCTCGGTCGGGTCGCCGCTGTAGGTGCCGGCGGGGGCAGACGGATCGATCGTGCCGCCGCCGATTACGGTGCTCTTGGTGAGCGGCTTCATCGCGACGACGGTCGCCGTCTTGTCGTCGGTCGGCTGATCGGCGTTGGTGTAGTTGCCGGTGGCAACGACCATGATGAGGTAGGAGTCGGCGCCGTATTGACCGGTGCTGAGCGTCGTTATCGTGTTCGCGGTGCCCACGTTCGGGTAGCCAGGGACCGGACTGACGGGGACGTTCGCTGCGAGGACCTTGAGGGTCGTTTCATCGATGAAGCTGACCGTCGCGGTGCCAAGGACGTAGTCCTCATCGACGGCCTGCATGCTCGCCGTGAGCGTCACCTGCGCCGTCGTCGAACTACTGCCGGACGACACGAAGACCGTCTCGCCGATGTAGTTCACGAGGGCCTCTGCCTGGACGATCGTGAGCTCGCCTGCGACGTACACGAACGCGTAGTTGGCAGCGACTCCGCCCGAGCAGGTGATGGGGTACGGGCTACCGGCGACCGATGAGAACTGGGTCGCGGTCGTGGAGCAGGTCGGTTCGGTGGTCAGGTCGCCGGGACCCTCGCCCAGAACGAACCCGCTGTAGGCAAAGGTGAGCGGCGGATTCATGGAGCCGTACGGCTTGGTCTTGTCGTCGGCTGTCACGGTCAGCGGCTTGGCCGTGATGTCGGCGGTGTCGTCGTCGGTCAGGTTGGAGAGGCTGTAGTTGGCCATGCCGGCGCCGCCCAGGGCGAGCCCGGACGCGGTGACCGTCCAGGTGCCGACGTTCTT
>Ga0334722_10003377_pt1 | contig 17234 bp, 22 predicted proteins | sample C3_bottom_MG_FD_207210 | JGI IMG/M metagenome (GOLD analysis project Ga0334722, IMG submission 207210) | Sediment microbial communities from Yellowstone Lake, YNP, Wyoming, USA - C3_bottom | ecosystem: Environmental > Aquatic > Freshwater > Lake > Sediment | place: USA: Wyoming | collected...
ATTGGCCCCTACCTTTTGAAGAAATGCGAAAGGATAAGTCCAATCGTATCTGAGACCGAGTAGCTTTCGGTCAAGGGCAACATCATAATATTGACCTGCAACTTCAACACTGCACGCTTTGTTTGAAACAAACTCCCCAATCCGAGTAAGATCCGGGTTTGGCACATGGTAAATGATTTCGTCCTTTTGTTTTTCCACCAGTCCTCTTTGTGGTTCGCATGCGTAAATCGCTTGCCCATTATTCGGAGATAGACAATTTAAAACAAAAAACTGATCTGTACCATTCTGTTTCAGTATCGGATAAAATTCTAACGATTGAAACAATTTTACTTCCTCAACTGGGAAGTTGGAATCATAAGGAACGGTTAATCGCCACCGATATGTGCCTGCTTCATATGATGGGGCGACGGCCAGCATGAGGCAGGCATTTTTATCACAAACATCAGGAGCTGAAGTTTCATAAGTGACACCGAGATCTCTCACCTGTGCAATTCTGACTCCACTAAATTTTACGAACTGCTGGGTCACCTCAAGGCCCTCTACATTTTTGACAAAGTCGGCAAGCTGGCCGAAAATATCCCTTTTCAACTTGCCATTCTCCATTAATACGGACATGGTTACTGAGTAATTGGCGATATTGCCTTGATGCGAGAAGACCATCATGAGTTCGAGCGATGAGCAGTTTGTTACCTCCTCAACTCCCCGCGTATCATAACACCAGCCTGAAACATTTTGAAGTTGGTACTGCGAGAGAAAGGAATTGAAATCTGGAGACTGAGTTCTAACAGAATCCAGATACGCCTCGGGATGAGCAAGCGGGCTATATGGAGATAGACTGGTTCCAAACACCGCAGGCGCGAGGACAATGAAAATCATTGCAAAAATACAACGCTTGTCCATCTTAGAACGCAAAAATCATTGCACACTTAAATAATTATAGTTTTGTTCAGAATCTATTGCTGCCATCAGAAGATGAACTCCGTCAAGATAGGTCGCCTTGCGGGAGGGTGTCGAAATTGCTCTTCCGACGATTGGTTTAAATCGGCGCTTAAAGCTTGAGTTCTTGGCTTGATGAAAAAAGAGACTTAACTGAAGAAAAAGTTTACAGATTGATTATTTTCTCTTTTTTCAGTACTTCTATCACTTCATGTAACTTACGAGATACGCTGTCTTGCGTGACGCTGAATGCTGACCCTGCTACTGACATAGTTACTTTCTTGCAATACACCAGAGCAAGGAGGTAGAAGAGCACGGCCTTAATTGTTTTGGGAGTAGCATGAACCTTCCCGTTGACACCTTCAAACCATACTCTGAACTGTGGTTCCATCTCCTGAAAACCTTTTGGGAGCGTCAATAACGCATCTTCCTCAATCATAATTCTCTGGTTACGTTCTCTATCGTGTTTCATTTTGCACGTTTGCTCTTTCTTCGCTGCTCGGCCACATCGTATATCGCTCTTAGCGCATAAGGCCAGAAAATCGGATATGCTTCAAGGAATTCTATTTTTGTTGGGATAGATGGGAGAAATTTTGGATCTCCCTTAAATCCTTCAAGGATTACCGTTACGATATCATATGCGTATATTCCATCGGAATGAAGAACAAAGCGTTTGGAATACCCATCTTGATAATAATCATAGTCTGCCGTCTTTGGGTCCATATACTGGATCATCGTTTGACTTTTGTGTTCTAATTCAATCTCCAGCCCGGGTAGCTGTACAATAGGATACTCTTCAAGGGATTTGACCTCTTTTGTCCGCCATCTACGCCACAATTTCACTCGTTTGGCATAAAACTCTGTGGTGGGAAACGGATCAAGCACTGAGGCGGCTTCAAGAATAGAGTTCTTTACTTCTCGATAGGTGTCCGCTAGGTGCAATTCAATTCCCAGCCCCCACTCACGTTCAGCCTTGAGAGGGTTGACTTTATTGAGTGCATTAGCAATCCGCAAGTGCAAGCCCGCATCTTCTGGGCTCTTGGCAGATTGACGTTGTAGTCTTCTTAGTGTGTCATTCATGTTCGTTACCTTCCCTCATTAAGAGTTAAGAGAATTGTTTTTTGGAATGCGTGCATGTCCTTAAAGTCTGATTTCTTATCACCCTTCCTGCATAAGAGAAACGCTTTGATTCCTACTGATTTTGGGACTTCGACATCGTATTTCTCATCATCTCCGATGTGAATCAGTTCTTCTGGTTTGATATTGAAATCTTCGCAGACTTTTCGGAATACTTGCGCTTCTTTCTTCTTCAGATTGAAGTCGGATGGTGCTGAATAGACTTTACTGAAGAACTTGCCGATGTGGTTTAGTTTCAGTTTTGCGTCGATGAATTTGCGCTCTGCGTTTGATACGATGATGAGTTTGAACTTCTTTGAGAGTTCGTCAAGAACTGGAACAACGTCGTCAAAGTGCTTGATTTCGTGATGAACCGCGCTCAAAAGGTCTTCCCACGTTGTTTTCAGTCCGAAATGTGTTAGCCAGAAGCTTGCGTCGCGCCAGTTTCCTGCTGCTTTGCCCCAGAGGTTCTTGTATTCTGTGGTGACTTCTTTGTATGCCTGTTCAAACGTCATTCCTTTCTCTTTGGCATATGCTTTTGGAATTTCTGTTCTCCAAATCAACTCATCGAATTTTGAGTCACTGAGCGTGTCGTCAAGGTCGAATGAGATTACTTTTATCATTGTTCTGCCTCCAGTTCTTTGATTTTTTCTTCGAATTCATATAAGTCTCTAACGACGTGCGGTTCTTTGTGGTGTCCAATTCTGTCAATGAGAAACGCGTTAATCCCTATTGAGATAGGGACTTTGTAATCGAAATCAGCATTGTTTCCGATGTGAACGAGTTCGTCGGGTTCGATTTTCAATTCTTCGCAGATTTCACGATAGATGTCTGCTCCTTTGGTCATCTTGGTGAAGTTGGATCCTGTGGAGAAGACTTTGAGGAAATATTTGTCGTATTTTGCGATTTTAAGCTTGGTATGCATGATGTTGTCCTGTGCGTGGCTAATCAAGATGAGTGGATATTTCTTTGAAAGCTTTTTGAGGATTGGTGTGGCGTCGAAGTAAGGGACGATGTGTTTTTTGATGTCCTTTATGAGCGCAGTATAGTTTGTATTGAGGTGGAAGTGTTTGAGCCAGAATTCGGGGTTACGCCAACCAGGTGTTTTTCCCCAGAGTCTTCGGTATTCCGCGGTTACTCGTTCAAACGCTTCCTCTTTTGAGATTTTATACTGTTGGCCGTAAATGCGCGGGATTTCGCTTCTCCATAAGAGTTCGTCAAACTCGTTGTTGAAGAGCGCACCTCCTAAGTCAAATGAGATGATTTTGATATTCTTCTTCTCAGAGAGATTTTTCTCTTTAAGATGAGTGATGATTCTTTCTCTCGTTTGGAGGCGGGTTCTGACCAGTGAACAGAACTCGTTCACCTGATCCAGCCAGACTGGGTTGATGATATATTCCAATTGTTCTTTTTTGAGCAGTCCATCATCTTCCATCGATTTGAGCCGTTTGTGCACTGCCTGATAGCTAATCGAAATGCCGTGTCTTTTCTTGAGTTTGAAATAGATTTGTTTGGCAGTGATCGGCTGCATGGCAAGAAGGATATCTACGATAAGATTGCTCAGGTTCTTCTGACCTGTCAAATCCGTAATAGCGTCCACCACACCCATAGCCTTGAATCCCTAGTTTGCCGTATATAAAATTAACGGAAAAAATCAACCAAACGGTTGATAATTATCAACGATAGGTTAATGTTAACCCTTGCATAAAAACAACCAATGGGGGAGAGCTACGATAAAGAATCTACGATCATCTGTCAGAAAGAAGTTGAGCTGCTCAACAAGCGATATCTCATTTATCTCAAAAAAGTTCCTACCAGAATAGCGGTTGGTGGACAAATCCTTAACACAACAGTTCGTGCTTTCATCAAAGAAGTCAAATAAGAGAGGTGGTGGTCTTAAAACAGGTGGTTACCACGCAAAGCCAAGAAGAACAACTCATATTTGAAGGAGTCGGATGGACGGTTCGTCTTCGACAAAAGCGCACCAACCACTTTATCTCAATAGCAAAAGAAATCGTTCTTGGCAATCTGCTAAAGAAGGGAGATGACCTTTTTTACTATCTTGTTGACTGCCAAGGGCAAAAAGCACTCTTGCTTTTTCTCGATGGAAAAGAAAGACCGAAGGGAACTCACGTTCAAATCAGCAAAAGCACCTTCTCAAGCAAGAAATAAACCATTCAAGCAGCTTGCTTTTTCAAACACCGGTACATCTCATCGAACTTTTGTTCAAATACGAGATCTTTCTCAAGTGTGGAATGTAAAACAAAGGCGGAAATTGATGAATACCCCTTTGCCTGTGTTTTATTCTTGATACGTTCATACTGCTCAGGAGTCATTCTGACGTGAAGTGTTTTACTTTTCACCCTTACACCTCAAAATAAAGAAATCATGCTTCATATCAAGCTCAATAAGCTCACACCGCTTAATACTCGCAAACACTTCCTTAGACGCTATACTAAACGTTGGCTCGGCAAGGTAAAGCTTCGGATCGATCTCACGCAACACTTTGTTGATACGATAAACCCGCTTTATCACAAGGGAATAATACGTTGAGCGCGCAATGACTTTTTTCACATCCTTAATTTTAACCTCTCTCTGGTCTTTCAAGAGTTGCATAAATCTCGTGAAATGCCTGCTTGACTTTTCGAACAAAAACACAAACTCCATGCACTTTGATGGAGACGAACTATTACTTATATCCAGGACGCGGGTTCTTACCCCCTTTTTGACCCCCTTTTACGCACCCGTTTTGATACCCCCTCCAATTTGAATTGGGTTCAAATCCAGAATGCCGACGATAAATTTATGAACTTTCAATACTCCTGAATCTGAGAACAGGAAAGAAAAGCGCCATTCCCACAAAAACCATGCAAAAACTCGCCTTTAGCCCAACATTGAAAACAGAAAAAAGCTCAAAATATTCCATTCTATCGAGGAAAAGAAGCCCGCCTTTGGACTTTGGGTCCAAAGGCGGGAATACGCCCCTGCTGGGAATCGAACCCAGATATAGCGGACCGCAACCGCTCAGTCTATCCGTTAGCCTACAGGGGCTTATGATGCAGTCTAAAATAAGGGGTTTAAAAAGGTATGGGGTGTTTTTGGGTGTCTTTCTGAAGAAGTCACTTTCCAAAGTATAGTTGTTCAAACTCGTGTACGGGTTTGATGTATTTTTCGGCGAACTGCCAGAGTTTTTGGTCACGGTCGGTGAAGGATGAAGCAGCAGTAAAGAACGTGGGCGGGTTTTGGGTGATGACATCAGAGCCTAAACGATCAACAAGACCGTTTTTGCGGGCTGCGTCGTGGAGTGTGCGGATGAATGCTTGGATGGATTTATCAGTGCTCATTATTCTAAATAGTTCGTCGCGTTCTGCTTCGGTTGCAGGTTCTCGTCTGCCAAGATACGTGTCGTATCGGATGAGTCCTGATTGAATGTCGTCCATGAAGACGATGATGCGCGAGCCGCGAGGGGTATATCCTGCGATTCCGCGGGAGGGGTCGCCGTGCGCAAGGGGTGTTACTTGGTAATCATCAATGGTGAGTGGGGTTCCAAGTGTTCCTGCAAGTGCGCGTACGTAGATTTCTGCAACGATGAGTTCCGGCGCGGTTTGTGTAGCTTGTTCGGTCATAGAGTTGACGTAGTTCTTGGTGTTTTTATTTATTTCTTGCCTGCAATAGCCAGGTCATTACTGCTTTGCTCGTTTTTGTGTCAGAGTGTTTATATGGTTGACATACTTACGTTGTTTTGGAATTGATATTTCTTCACGCTGCTGAGTATGCAAAAGTGAGTGATGTTTTTTGGAGAGCGGATGTTCGCGAGTGATATTTTAAAGAACAAGGAGGCGAGAACTATGGAGAGTAGGAAACGGTTGATAGAAGAGGATATGCGCAATTGGGAGGGAGTTGCGTACGAGGTTGAAGCAGAGAGTTCGCTCGTGCGGAGGTGGATGCATGAAACGGAAGAGTTACGATAGGCGGTTTATTGGGGATTGGTATTATTTCGCAGCGCCGCAGGCGTTAGGGGAAGGAAGAGAAGCCGATATGGCTGCGTGATCTTAAGAAAACGTTTTTGCGTTGTCAAAAGCTCGCGAGTTTTGACTCCGGAGGTTTCCACCACTCATCAATAGATGAGTGGAAACCTTCTGATTCTAAAGGCCCAGAAAGGCATTGCTTTTTTGGGTTTTCTTTTCTGGCTCTGACTTTTCTGTCACTCTTAATTTATATCTAAGAACATCTTTTTATGTAATAGTATGACATCAGTGTCTGTGTATAAGGGTTTTGATCGAACGAGTGGTTCGTGTTCTGAGTGTGGTGATTCGCATGCGTTTCAAAGGATTGGTTCGCTTGAGGACCGAACGTCGCTGCGTTCGTTTGGGAGGCAAGTAGCGCAAAGGTCGCGGTATACGGGAAGTGAGCCGTTGCAGGATTTGGTTGTGCCAAAGGAGTGTAAGTGTGAGTGTCATGAGACGCATGCAAGCGAGCTTGCAGAGACTTCGCACCCGTATCAGTTTGAGCCGCTTCGGAAGGCGTATGATCTTGCGAGTGAGAAGGAGGGGGACAAGTTTGTTGAGGTGGCGAAGCAGTATTTGGGGGGGCAGGGGAAGAAATTAGGGAAGTACATGGAAGAAACAGAGAAGCGCAAGCCTTACAAAATCTCAAGAATAGGGAGGGCGAATTTGGAGGATGCAATCGCGGCGGTTTCGTTACGAACCGATGATGCGGATTTGATTGGAAGTCATGATTTTGAGGACAAGATTCAAAGTGTTGCAAATCATTATCAAATTCCAAAGGCGTGGGCGCAGGAATATATTTTGGATCACGAGCACGGGCACATTTATCAGAAGGGAATTGATTTCAAGAGCGAGATTGCGCAGGAGTACGATAACGAATTAACGCTCGCGAAATATTACGGGCACATGGTCAAAGAAGAGCCAAGGTTTGCTTCAAAATATACGGCGCTTAAAGAGATCGCAAATGATCGGGCGAAGAATGTGGAGCGTAATTATCCAAATCCAAGAGCGTATTCGTTGAATTGACGCAAAACGCATAAATACTCGTAGCGGGTTTGGTTTTTCTATGGAGTATGGGAAATTGGTCGGAGTTTACGAGCAGCTGGAAGCAACAACAAAGCGGCTGGAAAAGACGTTTATTTTGTCAGAATTTCTCAAAAAGGTTGATAGTGATCAGGTTGTGTTGCTCGTGCAAGGCAGAGTGTTTCCGAATTGGGATCAACGCGAGCTGGGGATGGCGATTAAGCTGGTGGTGAAAGCGATTAACACCGCAACAGGTGCGCCGATGGAGCGTATCGAGCAGCTCTGGAAGGCAACAGGCGATATTGGAGTGACTGCGGAGCAATTGGTTGGGAAAAAGTCGCAGGTGACGCTTTTTTCTCAAGGGTTAACGGTCACAAAAGTGTTTGATAATCTCAGAAAAATTGCAGAGCTTGAAGGGGAAGGCACGGTTGATAGGAAAGTGCAGTTGGTTGCAGAGTTGTTGACAAGCGCAAAGCCAAAAGAAGCAAAATATGTTATCAGAACTGTGTTGCAGGATTTGCGCGTGGGTTTGGGCGAGGGAACGATACGAGATGCGATCGTGTGGGCGTTTTTTCCGGACAAGATTAAGTATAATCAGGAGACGAAGGAGCTTGAGATTTCTGATGAGGAGCGCGTGGAATATGATAAGCACGTAACGCTCGTTCAGGAAGCGTTTGATGTTGCAAATGATTTTGCAGAGGTCGTACGGACGTTAAAAGAAAAGGGTGCAAGTGGTTTGCAAAATATTTCGCTGGTCCCGGGTAAGCCGGTGAAGGTGATGTTGTATCAAAAGGCGCTTGATGTTGCGGAGGGTTTTGAGAATGTGGGAAAGCCGGCTGCAATTGAGTTTAAGTACGATGGGTTTCGTTTGCAGGTGCATAAGGCCAAGGGTAAAGTGGTATTGTTCACGCGCAGGCTTGAGAATGTGACTGCGCAGTTTCCGGATGTTGCTGCGCGGGTTGTAAAATTCGTGCAGGGTGATGATTTTATTATTGATGCAGAGGTTGTTGGAATTGATGCGAAGTCAGGGAAGTTTTTGCCGTTTCAGGATATTAGCCAGCGTATCAAGCGTAAGTATGATATCGAAGATATGGCAAGGAAGTTTCCTGTTGTTGTTTTTGTGTTTGATGCATTGTTCTATAATGGGAGGAGTTTGCTTAAGGTTCCGTTTATTGAGCGGCGTAAAGTGCTTGAAGAGTATGTGCGCATAAGTCCTGATGAGCTTGAGCTTGCGGAGGAATTGATTACGGATGATGAGGCAAAGGCACAGGAGTTTTACAAGCGTTCGCTTGCTGCAGGGAATGAGGGCGCGATGATGAAGAACTTGCAGGGAATGTACAAGCCGGGTTCTCGCGTGGGGTTTGGGATGAAGGTAAAGCCGACGATGGAAACGTTAGAGGTTGTGATTGTGGGTGCAGAGTGGGGGGAGGGAAAGCGGGGCAAATGGCTTTCAACGTTTGTGGTTGCCGTGCGCGATGATGCAGGGAATTTTGTGCAGATTGGGCGCGTGGGGACAGGGATTAAGGAAAAGGAGCATTTGGGGGTGAGTTTTGAGCAGTTAACACAGCTTTTGCTTCCGCTGGTGACAAAAGAAGAGGGGCGTGAAGTGGTGATTGCGCCTAAAATTGTAATTGAGGTTGATTATGAGGAGATTCAAAAGAGCCCGACGTATTCGTCAGGGTTTGCGCTTCGGTTCCCAAGGCTCGTGCGTTTGCGAGAAGATCGTCTCCCAAGCGATGTGAGTACGTTATCGACGGTGAAAATGCTTGCAGAAGCGCAACGCGGGCGCAGCGATGCATAAGTATTCTCGAGAAAATCTATTGTGTGCAGAATACAGCTTGAATTTTCGCAAAGTATAAAAAGAAAAACGTTTTTGTGTTTTGTAAAAGAGGAGTGGAGACTGCCTTCTAGCGGTCTTTAGTTGTAGCAAACAACGAAAGGTGATAGATGAACGGCTATACCGCGACTCGAGAAAAAAAGTTTTGGGTGGATGCTCATTCTTTGCAGAATATTCCTGAAGTTGATGCTCCGTACTACGTCATAAGGCGTTTGCAAGATCACTGGTCTCGCGGGGCTTTTGAGCGAAGGGTTTCTCGAGTGACGGGTCGTTTTGAGTACGGGCTTACTGCACGGCAGATGGTTGGGTTGTATTTTGAGGATCAATCTCCAAAGGAGTCTCTTCGTGATGCAGTGTATGGATTGGTTGGCGAGTTGCGGGGAGGTTCTCGTCTTGTTTCAAAAAGTGTAGTCGCAAAGGAGTCTGCGCAAGACGTGCCAAAAGCAAAAGGGAAGCAGTTTTGGGTCGATGCGTATTCTTTAGCTGATATCAAAGGGGTTGACCTGCGCGTGTATGTGAGTAGGCGTCTTGCGTATCATGCGTCAACGGGAAGGTTCGAGCGAAGGTGGCAAGAGAAGACCGGACGTTTTGAGTATTTATTGAGTGGAGCGCAGATGGTGGGTTCGTTTTTTAGGGATTTGTATCCGGGTAAAAAATTGGCGGATGCCGTGTACGCAAAGCTTGAGGGCGTGCGTGGGCGTTCGCGTATTGTTGCAGGTGATGAACGCGAGGGAAAAGGGGAGCGAAAGAAAAAAGAAGCGGCCACACTTGTGGAGAAAGTAAATGGGTTGCATCAGGGAACAAACGGAGCGAGTGAAAAGTTCAATGGAACGTATGAGCAAACCGGGCATACGTGCGTGGCTGCGGTCCAAAAGGATGAGAACCGAAGGAAGGCGGAAGAGAAAATGGTTGTTACTGAGTATGAGAATCTTGACGATATTCCCGCACGCCCGTTCCCTTCGCTTGAAGATCCAAACTTCGTTGAGGCAGATGATGGTGTTGGCGGGTATTTGCGGCCAAGTTCGTTTGTGAAGATTATCGCATGGGTGGGAGACACGGAAAAAGAGGCAGAGCAGCGCTGGTCAAATTATGTCGTAGATAGTGTGGCAGAGAAGAGGTTCGGCGCAAGAGCCGTGCGTGATGACCCGCTCATCAAGGCGCTCTATGGGTTTACGCCTTCCAAGGTGTACGGGCAGCTTAAGAAGGGGGTTGCGGTATCGCTCCCGGTTGTTGAAGCGCCAACGGAAGTTCTTCAGGGCAAAAAGATTTCGCTTGTTCCTCCAAAGGACGAGCAGGTGAAAAAGCCCAAGAAGGATGTAGCCTAGGTCTTGGCACAAGTGCCAACCAGTAACCTTTATTAACTAATTTCTTTATTGTATGGTAAAATGAGGTGAGTTGATTGAGGAAGTTTTTCATTGTCTTGTTACTCGTGTTTCTATTGTCGTGTTCAAAACAGGAGCAAGTAGCTCCTGTGGTAAGTCCAAAGGTAAGTGAGGCCGTGTCCGCGCCCGCACCGGGTGCAGAGGGTTCAAAGCCGGTTGAGAAAAAGAGTGTGGCCGATATCAAGACTGCATTGAAATTGGGCACGCCGATGGTGTGTACGGTGACAGAGGAGAATCAGACGAGTACGCTGTATGTGAAGGGTTCGATGATGCGAGTTGATACGGTTCCTGCGGATGCGCATGCGATTTATACGGATGATGCGATGTATATGTGGGAAGGAAAAGAAGGACAGTTCGTAAGTCTTGCGGATTTGAAAAAGCTCGGTGCAGAGAACGTGAGCACTGAAGAGGATGTTGCGGATAGTGCAGAGAATCAGAATGCGAAGTGTGTGGAAGCGCAAGTGGACAGCAAGGTGTTTGTGGCTCCTACGGATGTTGCGTTTCAGGATATGACGCAGTTTATGAAGGCGATAGCAGAAGGGATGCAAGAACAAATACCAGCGGAAGCGGGGCAGAAGTAATGGAAACGCTTGATTGTATTGCGACGCGCAGGAGCATTCGTAAGTTTTTGGATATTCCGGTGGAGTTTGAGAAGTTGGGTAATATTATTGATGCGGGGAGGTTTGCTCCGAGTGCGGGGAATTTGCAGGATGTGAAGTTTATTCTCGTGACGCAGAAGAAGACGCAGCAAGATATCGCTAAAGCGTGTGTGGAGCAGTATTGGGTGGGAACGGCTCCGATAATTATTGTTGTCTGTAATGATCCGGAGAAGACCAAGCGGTTTTATCAGGCGCAGGGTGAGAAGTATAGCACGCTTAATGCCGGTGCGGCGATTCAAAACATGCTGCTTGCCGTGAATAATGAGGGCCTGGCAAGTTGTTGGGTTTCGGCGTTTGATGAGAGTATTTTGCGTAGCGTTTTGAATATTCCTGATGGTGTGTTGATTCAGGGGATTTTGCCAATTGGATACGCGGACGAGAAAGTGCCAATGCCGGTTCGTTTGACGATTGAAAACGTAACGTATATCGGCTCGTGGGGAAATCGCATCAGGGATCTTGCGCAGTATATGGAATGGTATGGCGAGCACGTGCAAAAAACAATTGCAAAGGGCAAAGAGCTCGTCAAAGAATTCGCGCGAAGGATTCAGAAGTGAGTGGAAAAGGTAGGATTTCTCTTTTAAATCTTATGAATTGTGCTTCCTGATGTTTTGTTCTCAGAGTATTTAAAGCGCAAGAAGAATCGGTATGCAAGAGGTGATTAGTATGGATGAGCATTTAATGAGCGAGCATGTGTGCATTCAAACGATCGACGGCCCAAGGGGCAAGATGTCGGTTGATTTGTGTAAGTTGATGGTTGTTTGATTTTTCTTTTCTCTTTTTTTATCTGAATTCATGATGAAAATAATCAATTCCACTCCCGAGTAGCAAATAATTTTCTTCACTATCTCCTATCGTCGATAACTCCAGTGGAAGAAAACGTCTCATTCTTTAAAACATACTTCACATCACGAGAACCTTTATAAAGAAAAGATTAGTAAAAGAAAAATTAATATGCAAACTTTCTTGGCGGAAAGTTGCTAATGTTGTTGTTTGTTCATCGCTTGGCGGCTTTGAACAAATCGTTTGTGTCTGGCGTCTGTTAGTTGAAGTGTTCTTTCGAACTTACGTGTCGTTCTTATTGGCGTAATCACAACACCCTTCTGAAGAGAGAGAAGTAGCTCCAGATATTTAATTTTTTCCAAATACTGGGGAGTAACAAAAACCAGCAAAAGGGGGGAACAAAAATGGAATTTTTGGTTGAAAACGCAAAAAACGCAGAACCGCTTGGAGGGCTCGAGTTTGGCCAAGCAGCAATTAAGGTGATTGGCTGTGGTGGTGCAGGGAACAATATGGTGACCTGGCTCTACAAAAGAGGAATTAAGGGCGCAGAAATTGTCGCAGTGAATACCGATCAACAGCATTTGAAGATTTCTGAAGCGGACAAAAAGTTCATTATTGGAAAAGAAGTGACGCGCGGTCTTGGCTGTGGCGGTTTCCCGCAAAAAGGTGCGGAAGCGGCACAAGAGTCGATTACCGAGCTTAAACAAACGCTCAAAGGCGCAGACATGGTTTTTGTGTGTGCAGGAATGGGTGGAGGAACCGGTACGGGTTCTGCTCCAGTTGTCGCACAGCTATGTAAGGACATGGGCGCGATCGTGATTGGAACAGTCACGATGCCGTTTAGTATTGAACGCGCGCGTATCGAGAAGGCAGAGTATGGTCTTGACCAGCTTCGAAAATCATCTGACACGGTGATTGTAATTGATAACAATCGTCTCGTGCAGATTGCCGGAAACTTGCCGATCCAACAGGCGTTCGCAGTTGCAAACGAATTGGTTTCAACGATGATTAAGGGTATTGTGGAAACGATCGCAATTCCTTCGCTGGTCAACTTGGACTTTGCAGATGTGCGCGCAATTATGACCAATGGTGGTGTTGCAGCGATTGGTGTTGGTTCTTCGGACACAACAAACCGTGTTGAAGAAGCGTGCAAGGGCGCGTTGCAAAACCCATTGCTGGACATCGATTACACCGGTGCGACTGGTGCATTGATTCACGTTTGGGGCGGCCCGGATTTGACGCTTGAAGAAATCAATCATGTCGGAGAACTCGTGACCGAGAGCCTCGACGCAGATGCAAATGTCATCTGGGGAGCGCGTGTCACGGACGATATGAAGGGCAAGCTCATGGTGATGACGATCATTACCGGCGTGAAGAGTTCCTCAATTATCGGCAAGACAACCCAAAAAGAAGCCGGTCGTCAAATGCGCGATGAACTCGGAATTGAGCTCCTGAATTAACGCTCTTTTTATGCCTTCATTCATACCACCCCCATGCGCATAAGCGCAGTTTGAAGGCAACCCCCTCGCCTTTGAGGGGTTTTTTTCTTTTTTTATTATCCCTCCGTTTTTTGTTTGCTTATAGCAAAAAGTAGTAGAGAAAAATATCAAAAGAAATTAGTCATCATGGTAATCGCTTATTTGAATCAGGCCGCCACCAAGGTTAACATCATCATTTAAACGGTCTATCCACATAAGTTTTATTTCGTCAAGGTGGCCTGCGATTTCGCTGCAATGATCATAGCATTTCACCCGTTCGTTGCAATATTGGAGTGCCGCCACGTATTTAGACCAGGGTTTACCAAGTACTTCGCCCAGGATGAGTTGAAGTTGTTCCGGGACTGGTTCGACTCTTCCTAGTTCTGAGTCAGGTTGTGTTCTCGCCAGGACAATAGAGCCAGTTTCGGGAATTTCAAGCGGCACGGAGATAGGTTTTCCAAAGAGTGAACGGTGTTTGAGCGTTGCCGCAATTCCGGGACGGCAGTATTCCATCAAGCTGCTGGTTTCCGTTCGGTTGTTTCGAACATCTTTGCGAACTTGTTCAATGCAGGCAGTTATTGTGTCCTTCATTGCAGGATGGTTTCGGAATTGATAGAGATTAAGCAGGTATTCTGAAACGACGCGCGAACTCGGTATTGCGGGTCTTTGCAAAGGACGTTTTCCTTGTATGGGTTGACATTCTCACCAAGCATACTCTCCACGATAAACGGGTTCTCTTTCCCAGTCAATGGTGAAGAGGGAGCCGTTAATTGAAAGATTGTGTGCACGGATTCCGAATTTTTTTCGTCCGATTTCCTCAACATAGAATCCTCCGCTGGCCAAATAACATTCTTCGACCAGTTGGTCTGAAGGCAGTGCTTCAAAGAGCGGAGTGATAATCTCAAGTGCTTCTTTTTTGCGTCCGAGTCCAAGATACCGTGCTGCAAGAGGTCCGCGTGCGCCGTGGTCGCCTTCGCTCACTTTTCTTTCTAAGTCCCTTATAGTTGCGTCCATATGTTAAGAATGGACGAGCCCATATATAAATTTAACCACTATAAAGTTACAAACCAAAAGCATTAAAAGCTGGCACAAAAAACGTATTCATATGCTCTACCTCATCGGCCTTGGCCTCGCAGACGAAAAGGACATTTCGCTCAAGGGTCTTGAGGCAGTCAAGAAGTGTTCCAAGGTGTATTTAGAAAGCTACACGTCTCGTCTTCAATGTTCAATTGCCGATTTAGAAAAACTGTACGGTAAGAAAGTCACGCTCGCAGACCGTAAGTTCGTGGAAGACGCGTCGCAATTACTTAGGGAAGCAAAGAAGGAACATGTTGCTCTTCTCATTATTGGCGATCCGTTGTGCGCAACGACGCATTGGGATATTTTGCAGCGCGCAAAGGATGAGAAGATTGCAACGGAAGTGTTTCACAATGCGTCGATCATAAACGCAATTGGTGCAACGGGCTTGCAAGTCTATAAGTTCGGCAAGACGACGAGTATTCCGTTTCCGCAGGAGAAGTTCGAGCCAAAGACTGCATACGACATCATCAAGGAAAACAAGTCGGTTGGCGCGCACACGTTGGTTCTTTTAGACCTGCGTCCGGATGAAGACAAGTTCATGTCGGTGAATGAAGCGATTGAAGTCTTGAGAAAGATTGAGCGCAAGAGAAACGAAAAGGTCTTCAGCTCCAAAGATTGGTGTGTGGGCGTTGCGCGTCTGGGTGCAAAGGATCAAAAGATTGTCGCAGGCACAGTTATGGACGTTTCTGATGTTGATTTTGGAAAACCGCCTCACGCCTTGATTGTTCCAGGCAAATTGCATTTCATGGAAGAGGACGCGTTGAAGGGTTGGGAAAAAGAGTTAGATTTATATATAACAAAGATATAACTTTTATCTAATATGGCTGAAGAAATAGAATGTACTGCAAAGAAGTGGGGAAGCTCAATTGGAATCATCATTCCGCGGGAGATTGTGAAGAAGGAGCATATCAAGCCCGATGAGAAACTCACTGTTGTCATTAAGAAAATCCCTCTTGCACGGGTACTTTGGAATCTCGGTCCCATCGAGAGCAAAGAATCAACCCAAAAAATCAAGGACGAATTAAGAAAAGGATGGTAAACTACTTTTTTGATACGTATGCCCTCATTGAATTGCTCCTCAATAATCCTCGTTACAAAAAATATGAAGGGCAGCCGCTGGTAACAACGATGTTAAACAAAATCGAGCTGTACTGGTGGGGTCTTCTAAAGTACAATCAAGAGTTCGCAGACATCCTATTACGATCACTTTCAGAGGTGCAAGAAATATCTGACGACGTCATACAAGAAGCCATGCTCTTCAGACAGAAGTACAAGAAGAATGACTTTTCGTATGCCGACGCCATCGGGTACGCTTTCGCACGAAAAAATAATCTTCTGTTTCTCACCGGAGATAGGCAGTTTAAGGATCTGCCGGGCGTGGAGTTTGTGGGGTCCAAATGACTGCGTGGCAAGTTCTCAAAGTGGTTGGAATAGTGATCGTTGTTCTTGCATCGTTATTATTCTTGCTGTTCATGGGTGCTGCGCTTATTTCAGTATTGCATGATCGAAGCGTGGAGCAAAGTCAGGATCCGGTGATAAGAAAAGCATTACCTTACTTGGCACCGATTGACGTTGAGAATGCAACGATTCGCGAGCTCGCGGCAAATATCGTGCGCGATTGCAAATCAGGGGATAAGACGTGTGAGGTGCATAAGATTTATCGTTCAGTGATTGAGCGGTTCAAGTATTATTCTGATCCGAGGTATGCTGAGTTCATTCAATCTCCTGCGCAGACGTTGCGTGTGGGCGGGGGTGATTGTGAGGATTTGACGATTTTGCTCAATAGTTATCTGGAAAATCTCGGGATTGAGACGTATCTGGTGATGACAAAAGATCATGCGTATTCGCTTGCGTGTGGCGTCGATATTAAGGAGCTTTCACAGTTCATGCGGGAGGAAAAGGTCGATGAGTTTGTGAAGGAGGCAGGTAAAGACCGCAAGGTGGTTACGAGAAGGGACGGGATTTTTGTAGTGGACACGTTTTCACGCACGATGCAGCTTGATCCGCATTATTCGGTTTATTATGGCGGCGATGGAACGGTTGTGCAAAAGCCGTACAAAGAGGTCGAGTTGGAATACGCAATCACCGCAGATGATCCGATAAATATTGTGGTGCTTCCGACGCGCGAGGATTTTGATTTGTTTGTGAATAATAAGCAGTTTCAGCAGTATCCAAAGTGCACGCAGCAAAAGGTGCTTAGGACCACGGGCACGTGCAGGGGTCTTGACCATCGGGGTATTGTAGTGGTGCAAAACCCCGCGGACATGCCAACGCGTGCGGAGTTCAACGCAACGATTTTGTTCAAGGTTGACGAATCGGCCGTGATTGATAAGTTACTTGCGAACGACACGGTGCACTATTACCTGGTTGAGGGCAAAAAGTGCGTGGTGCTTGACGCAACGGCCGGGGAATTTGGCTATGCAGGGTTTGATGGGAACGCCAAGGGAGAAAAAGTGGCGATTAATACGGTGTCAAAGAAGTATTACAAGCTGAATTAGGCGGAAATCTTTAAATACTCTATAGAGGGCTAAAGTGCTCAGCCCCGTCGTATAGCGGTCAAGTATAGAGGGCTTTGGACCCTTTGACGCCGGTTCGAATCCGGCCGGGGCTATTTTTGCGGATTGGAACTGCTGAAGCGCTGTTTTGCTTTTTATGGTCGATAGAAGTTGTAAATGTGCCTCTTTGATTGAGTTTCAGATTTTGGGTAATTTGTGCTTTTTGCATGGTTTTGTGCAGAACGCGGGCTTTCCGAACCATTCTGCTCGCTTTCTGAAACTGATTTACGTCGATGAACTTCATAAACGTTTCGCTGCAAAGACGGATTCGGACCGCTGAAAAGAAAACTCCTATTTCTTGACCTCCTCCTTGGGGCAAGCCCTCAGCCCTGCGGGGCTGACCCTCGCTGCGGCTCGGGCAAGGATTCCTTTAGTAGTGTG
>Ga0334722_10003378_pt1 | contig 17225 bp, 17 predicted proteins | sample C3_bottom_MG_FD_207210 | JGI IMG/M metagenome (GOLD analysis project Ga0334722, IMG submission 207210) | Sediment microbial communities from Yellowstone Lake, YNP, Wyoming, USA - C3_bottom | ecosystem: Environmental > Aquatic > Freshwater > Lake > Sediment | place: USA: Wyoming | collected...
CTGACCGGCTTGTCCGAGAGCCGGATCTGATAAAAGTTATGCCCGCCGCGAATGCGGGACTCGTAATCCTGGCTCGTAAAGACCTGGTATCCCGCCCGGCTGAAAACGCGGCCCAGCGCTTCGCCGGTGGTCTGGATGCCCTGGCCCGCCTCGCCGCCGATTTTGATGGAGTAATCCATGTTTTCCTCCTGCTAACCCCGCTGTCACCATGTGATATTGTTGAAAGACAGTTGATCTGGTATGTCCTCAATTGTGAGCTGCCCTTCACCCAAAAACTGAGCCAGCAGACTGAATCCGCCGCAGGGCGGGAGGTTGCGGTCGATCATGAAATCGCAGTCGCTTTCGTGGAAAGAACAGTTCTCGCACATTTTCCGAACAAGATCATCCTCCTTGATCCTGTATCGTGTTGCATTGATTTCATATATATCAGGCAATTTGCCCGCCTCTATCAACCAGCCGGCAACAAGATAGCCTTGACAGGCAAGATCTTCGCTCTTGTCATGCCTGTAATATCGGCACTTTTTCCGACAGAGCATATTGGTTAAGGCCGGGTCTTTCTTCATAGCGGGTGTAAAAACATTATATCACAATATATTGGTCGGATTATTACTCGTGAAGGCGTATACAAGGCTGGATGCAATAAAACAAAAAAGCAGATAAGACGTGAGCGTCTTACCTGCTTGCATATTTACTGGTAATATCATGTCATGGCGCACACAGGCTTGCCACGCGCCTTGCCGCTATTCTTTGGCGACACCTGCTCGCTGCCCAGGCAATTTGGACCCCGGCTATCTCGGCGTATAAACCAGTTTCACCATCGTATGACTTTTTTCGGAAGATTCTGGCAGGGATCCGGAGTTAGAGATGATGGCCAAACCTATCCCTGTCGCGAACATCAACGTAAGCACAGTAATCACGAATTTCTTCATGGCTCAACTCCTCAAGAATAAAATTTTACTCCCTGTATTTCTCCATTCTTCGACCTGAGGATATAACTTTAGATGTTCTATAATTTGAATTATAGCTATGTTTGCTGAGTTGTCAAGGTGAGATATTGCTATGCTGTCTATTTGTTATTGCGAAACATACTACCAATGTAGTATTGCGCTTTACCCCGAGTATGCGGTGTCCCGGTCAGTCTCTCTTAGACTCGTGGTATAATCTATCCATGAATTATTACATCACGAAAGAATCAACACTCAAATGGCTTGAAGTCCCGACGGTCTACCAGATAAAAACCGATGAGCTATATGAACTTGATAATGATTCCTTTGAATTCTTTAAAAAGTGCGCTTCTGAAACCGGTTGCGCATCGAAGGACGGCGGATTTATTGATTACTGCCTGGAAGAGGGGATCGTTACCCTGAATAAGCCTTCCGTAAAACGGCCTAATCTTTTAAAATCGCCTGATCCGTCCCTGCGATATCTTGAATTGCAGATCACGAATGCATGCAATCTCAGATGCAAGCACTGTTATATCGGCGATGAAACCAAAAAAGAACTTTCAACGAAACAGATACGCACGCTCTTAAATGAATTCGAGAAGATGCAGGGTCTGAGGGTTCTGATCACGGGTGGTGAACCTCTCCTTCACGATAAATTTTACGAGCTCAATGAAATGCTTCCCCATTATGCAATCAGAAAAATACTGTTTACGAACGGCGTACTGCTCTCTCGTGAAATCCTTAAAACACTGCACGTTGATGAGCTTCAGATCAGCATCGACGGGCTTGAGTATGCGCATGACGCCCTGCGGGGAAGCGGAATGTTCAAGCGATCCCTGGAGGCGATCAGACAGGCCCTTGACTCTGGATTCAGCGTGTCCGTAGCAACCATGGTTCACCCGCGAAACCGCGGTGACTTCACCGGGATGGAACGAATGTTCAAGGAAATGGGAATAAAGGACTGGACTGTTGATGTCCCTGTTATCGAGGGGAGACTGAAGGAAAATTCGGAGTTTCACATAGCCCCGGAGGAAGGAGGGAAGTATCTGGGGTACGGTTACGGGGACGGCATGCATACTGCCGGACACGGCCATGCATGCGGACTGCACCTTATGTCGATAATGGCGGACGGCAGAGCGGCAAAGTGCAGCTTCTACACCAACCATGCGGTTGGCACGATTAACGAGGGACTTGCCGCCTTATGGGGCCGCACCCGGCCCATTCGGCTCAGTGAACTCTCATGCGCCTGTGACTATATCGAAGCTTGCAGGGGCGGATGCCGATACCGCGCAGAAATCATTGACGGTCCGCGTGGAAGAGACCTCTACCGATGTGTGCTCTATGGTATAATTGGCGACACCGTTGATAATGCGGCATGACCTTTTAGAGAGAAAATATGCCGGATGACTTTTCCATCTGACTGGTTTCAGAAAGGAGGTGCGAATATGACAATCAAAAAGGTTTCCAGAAAAATGGCGACAACATGCAAATGCAAGAGCTCCTGCTGATGCTCATCGCATGTCGCACAATAATATGTCATAAAGATAAGCGCCCTGCAACAATGGCGCTTATTTTCCCCCCACCTTATGTTGTACGGTGACTGGCTTAACCGGGCAGTTTACATTCACGCATCACAACCGCCCGAATTCCTTCGGTGTTTGTCACGCCGCCTTTCTTCCGAACAATTCCCGCTCCTCGAAGTTTTTAATGAACTGTCCGACCTGGACGCCAAGGTACACACATTTAGTTCCGTTCATGCATTCGTCGGCATCCTCCTTCGCAATATGCGTGCTCAACTCTTCGCCGCCCCTCTTAAATGTAACAATGTAAGCGTTCTTCGATATCTTGAATTCAACGCTGACTGAGAGTTTATGTTCCCCGATTTCAGGATACATCTGCAGTATCTTTTCCCTTAAGGCTTTAATGGTATACTTCATAGCAATCGCCTCCCCTCATATCTACGAAATTTTCCGAAAGAATCGTGTTTTTCAAGATGTTTTTTTGCTCGAAATCTTAAAACCATTCATCCCTCCACAATTCCCCGTTCCTCCCACAGGAACCAGTTTCCGCTGTCTGAGAGAAACTGATATGTATTTGAAAAAATGTCATAGTGCTGCTGTTCCTCCTGAATGAGCCTTTCGAACAGCGCCTTTTCCTTGTCAGTTCCGGCGCCTTTAAGTATTTTTTTGTAGAACTCGATACCTTCTTTTTCCATGCGCGTCGCGATCTTGAATGCCTCTAGCTCGTCCGCCGTCGCCTCTACTTTCCGCATCATTTCGTTCTTCATCGACTCAAAAATAGACTTGACGTTCTGTATCGGACTCACGTCCTTGTGGGTTACCTTGAGCCCCTTGATGATTTGCGAGATCATCTCAAGATGCCTCTTTTCGTCTTCCGTAATCGCGGCGAACATTTTCTTGCCGGCCGGATACCGGGTCTTTCGCGCAGCTTCTGTATAAAATGAAATTGCATCCGTTTCCATTTTCATCGCCAATTCAAGAGCATCCATGGAACCCTCCTGTATCATTCATTAGTAGTAGAAACGGCATCCAACAAAGCCCCTGACCATCCAAACAGGATATTTAACATCCCAAATGCCGGCATTCCCGTTCTTTATGATATTATAGCAAAGATTATATCGTTGATTTGAAGGACCAGGTCAAAGAGATTATTTTTTCACTGTGCCGTGATCGCAGGCGTTGTCAGGTCGGTTTCCGCGGCCCTCCCGGACACATTCAAGCGGATTGAACGAGGTGGTGTCGAGGCAATTCTTTTATCGAAGGCTCAGCAGGGCCATCGCCCCGGAACCCGCGATAATTACGCCTGCGATCCTGTTCACCCATTGCAATTCATGATGTTTGAATCTTCTCTTGAATAAAGTGAAAATGCCGACAAGGAGCAGCCACCACAGGGCCGATCCGAGGAATACGCCGGATACCAGAATTCCTGCGGAAGTCGCGCTCCCCTTTATTCCTGCCAGCCCGAATCCCGCAAACACCGCTGCAAAGGAAAATATAGTCATGGGATTCGTGAGCGTAAGAAAAAAGGTTGAAGTGAACATCCCGGCAAACTTCTTTGCCGACTTTGGGAGGTCGCGTTTTCCCCGGGGTTCAGTGATGAGTGTCTTTGTCCCGAGAAGAATAAGGAGTACGCCGCCGGCAAGTCTGATCCAGAACTGATGGCCGACTAAAAAATCCGAGACAAATGTCAGGCCGAAAGCGGCAATGAACCCATAAAAAGCGTCAGCAGCGGCAGCGCCCATGCCCGAAAAAAAACCAGCCCTGCGACCATACATAAGAGCGCGCCTCGCGCACAACACACCGATGGGCCCCGCCGGAGCGGCGATCACAAACCCCACGATGAGACCCTTGAAAACAAAATTAAGTCCACCCGGCATTACTTTGCCTTATCTCCGAAAATATCTTTCACTTTGTCGAAGAATCCCTTGGTTATTGGCGTGGAATTGTCCCCGCTAAGGCTTTCGAATTCCTGAAGCAGCTCTTTTTGTCGAGTTGTCAGCTTTGTCGGCACCTCGACGATTACCCTGCAAATCTGGTCGCCGGTCCCTGAACCGCGTAAATGTGGGAAGCCTTTGCCGCGAAGCTTGAAGGCATGGCCCGGCTGAGTGCCCGCAGGCACTTTGATTTTAGTGCTCCCGGAAAGAGTCGGCGCATCGATTTCCGTGCCGAGCGCGGCCTGGGCGAAACTGATCGGGACGTCACAGATGATGTCCTGTCCTTCTCTCCGGAAGAGCGGGTGGTCTTCCACGGTCAAATACACATAAAGATCTCCGGGAGGACCGCCGTAGGCGCCGAGTTCTCCCTCTCCGGTCAGGCGGATGGTATTACCCGTATCAACACCGGCGGGTATTTTTATCGAGAGCGTACGTTCACGCTCCACTTTTTTTCTGCCGCGACACACGGGGCAGGGATCGGTGATCGTTTTGCCTTCCCCGCCGCACCGGGAGCAGGTGCGGCTGAAGCTGAAGAAACCCTGCTGTGTCCTGATAGTGCCTGTTCCCCGGCACTGGGCACAGGTTATGATGCCGTCCCTGGATTTGGCGCCAAGACCGTCGCAGTCCGGACAGCGCTCCCACCGGGGAACGCGAATCTTGGTGGTCGAACCGAAAGCCGCGTCCTCAAAGCTGATCCGAAGGTTGTAACGAAGGTCGTCTCCGGCGGTCGCCCGTGATCCTCCGCGTCCGCCGCCGAAGAATTCACCGAAGATGTCGCCGAAAATATCTCCCATGCCGGCGCCGCCAAAGCCGCCTGGTCCTCCTTGCGCTCCGGGGGCGGCGCCATACTGATCGTAATACGCTCTCTTCTGAGAATCGGACAAGACCTCGTAGGCCTCGCTTACCTCCTTGAATTTCTCCTCGGCGGCCTTGTTACCGGGGTTTTTGTCCGGATGAAACTCATGAGCAAGACGCCGGTAGGCGCGCTTCAATTCGGCATCGGTCGCGTTCTGATGAACGCCGAGCAGTTCGTAATAATTTTTAGCCATAATTCCCTTAACTTACCTGAAAATATTTCGCGTGGATCTCTTCCTAAAAAAGACGTATCTACTCAGGTCTGCTGCGGAGCGCATGCGCAATAAAGCGCGCGAAGACCGATGCTCGAGCCATCAAGGGAGAAGGAGACTGCGGCTGACTGCGAAATCACCTTAATTATTCGGCGCGCCTTTGCTCAAAGCGAAGTAGTTGACCTGAGTAGTTACAAAAAGAGGATAGCGGGTTTTCGCCTTCCCGCTATCCTCATGCTGGGTTCTCGTATTAATTATTTTTTATCTTTGTCCACTTCCTCAAACTCCGCGTCGACCACTTTTTCATCAGGCTTATTTCCATCACCGCCCGCTCCCGCTGTACCGGGACCTGCGCCTGCGGCCTGCCCCTGCTCTTTCCCCATCTTGGAATAGACTTCTTCGGCCAATTTGTGGGAGGCCTTGGAAAGCTCAGCCACCGCTTTCTTGATAGCCTCGGCATCTCCGCCGTCTTTCACGGACTTGGCCTGCTCGAGAGCTTTCTGTATATCAGCGCGTTCAGCATCGGTCAGTTTGGAACCGTACTCAGCCACGGATTTTTCAACCGAATATATAAGGGTGTCGGCTTCATTCTTCGCTTCTGCAACCTCGCGTTTTTTCTTGTCCTCGGCCGCGTGGGCCTCGCTCTCTTTCAGCGCCTTGTCGATCTCTTCCTTGCTCAGACCGGAGGAGGCCGTAATCTTGATGGACTGTTCCCTGCCTGTGCCGAGGTCCTTTGCCATAACGTGGACAATGCCGTTCGCATCAATATCGAAAGTCACTTCTATCTGCGGCATGCCGCGCGGCGCGGGAGGAATACCCACAAGCTCGAACCTGCCCATGGTCTTGTTGTCAGCCGCCATCTCGCGCTCCCCCTGCAGCACGTGGATGGACACCGCGGTCTGGTTGTCGGATGCGGTGGAAAATACCTGGCTTTTCTTGGTGGGGATGGTGGTGTTCCGCTCTATGAGCCTGGTGGTCACGGCCCCAAGAGTTTCAATGCCGAGCGACAACGGCGTTACATCAAGGAGCAGTACGTCCTTTACCTGCCCTGTCAGCACTGCGCCCTGTATGCCCGCGCCGATGGCCACGACCTCGTCCGGGTTCACTCCGCGATGCGGCTCTTTCTTGAAAAACTCCTTTACCGTGGAAATGACCTTCGGCATGCGGGTCATTCCACCCACAAGAACCGCTTCGTTGATCTGTTCGACCGTCTTGCCGGCATCGCCAAGGGCCTTCCGGCACGGGTCAATGCTTTTTTTGACGAGGTCTTCAACCAGTTGTTCAAATTTCGCGCGTGACAGTTTGAAGAGCAGATGTTTCGGCCCGCTTGCGTCAGCAGTAATAAAGGGAAGGTTGATCTCTGTCTCCATCACCGTGGACAGCTCGCACTTGGCCTTTTCCGCGGCCTCTTTCAGGCGTTGGAGCGCCATCTTGTCTTTCCTGAGATCGATGCCCTGGTCCTTCATGAACGAATCGGCCAGCCATTTCATGACCTGGTCGTCAAAATCGTCGCCGCCCAGGAAGGTGTCTCCGTTCGTGGACTTCACTTCGAATACGCCTTCCCCGAGTTCCAGGATGGAAATATCGAAGGTCCCGCCGCCAAGGTCGTAAACTGCGATGGTCTCGTCCTTCTTTTTGTCGAGACCGTACGCCAGAGATGCGGCAGTGGGTTCATTGATGATACGCAGCACATTCAGGCCGGCAATCGCTCCGGCGTCCTTCGTGGCCTGGCGCTGTCCGTCATTAAAGTACGCCGGCACGGTGATCACCGCGTCTGTTACCTTCTCGCCCAGGTAGTCCTCGGCCGTCTGCTTCATCTTCTGCAGAATCATGGCCGAGACCTCGGCAGGGCTGTATGCCTTGCCGCGGATCTCAACATGGGCATCGCCGTTGGCGGCCTTTACAATCTTGTAGGGAAGGTGCTTCCTTGCCTCCGTAACCTCGTTAGTATCATACTTTCTGCCAATGAGACGCTTGATCGAAAATATCGTATTATCGGGGTTCGTGATGGCCTGCCGCTTCGCGATCTGCCCCACAAGCCGTTCACCACTCTCGGTGATCGCCACGACGGACGGAGTAGTGCGGCTGCCTTCCGAATTCGGGATCACAACCGGCTCTCCATGCTCCATGATCGCAACACAGGAGTTGGTAGTCCCCAGATCAATTCCTATAACTTTTGCCATAATGTCCTCCTTGATTAATGTTTAACTCTCGGTGAAACACAACAACATGAAGCGCCGAACCGGAAAATAATAGAAACGAAGTAACTATGCAGGTCTGCCCCGGTTTATCTCCTCACCGGGTCTCCGACTCATTCATCCCCGATATTCACAGCCGGTTTTTTCGCAACGCCCACCTTGGCGTGACGCAGCACTTTGTCATGATACATATATCCTTCCTGCAGCACCTGCACCACGGTATTCTCCGCAACGTCGGCAGTGACAACCTGCATCAGCGCATCGTGCTTGGAAGGATCGAACAATTCTCCCCCGGCTGAAAACGGCTTGACGCCGAACTTTTCGAGCACATCACGAAGCTGTTTGTGCACGAGCTCCACTCCCTCGCGCAGCCCCTGTACCGCCTCCCCGCCCTCCGTCGAGTGCTTCAGCGCAAGCCCCAGATGGTCCACGACCGTCAGAAGTTCGAGCGCGAACTGCTCGTTCGCATACTTTCGGAAATCAGCCAGGTCGCGTTGCATGCGCTTCCGGTAATTATCAAAATCCGCCGCCGCCCGAACATACTTCTCGTTCGCCTCCTCCGCTTCCCGGGTCTTCTGATCCAGCGACTGTGCAAGCCTCTCAATATCTTTATTTTTGAACGACCCCGTTGCTTGCGGTTCCTGGTCCACGTCATCAGGCGGGAGCACTTCCAGATCCTCTTCCCTCACGTCGTCAAACTCGCCGCTCATCGCTCGATCCCCCTCTGAAACCGTTCTCCCAGAAGCCGCGAAAGCAGCTTCGACGTATAATCCACTACGTGAATGACCTGTTTGTACTGCATCCTCGTGGGGCCTATCACGCCGAGCGTGCCCACGACGTTCGGTCCGGCCTGATAGCCGCTCACGACCATGCTGCACCCCTGCATATCGAAATACGGATTCTCGGAACCGATGAACACCTTTATGCCCGCGGCCGTCACACTCCGGTCAAGGAGCTTGAGCAGCTTGTATTTGTCCTCGAAGGCCTTGAACAACGTCCGCATCTTCTCGACATCCGCGAAGTCAGGGCTCTCCATGATCTGCGATGCGCCTCCGATGTACACCTTGTCGGTTTCGCGCTCCTGGACCTCCTGGCTCGCCCGGTATGTCTCATCCATCAATTGCGTGAAGACAAGCTTCACGTCCCGCATATTGTCGACCAGGCGCTGCCGAACCTCCGCCAGGGACCGGCGCTCAAGTTCTTCATCGAGATACATGCTGAATCTGTTCAGCTCCTGCTGCTGAATGTCTTCATCCAGCTCAATAAGCTTGTTCTGAACGATTCCCGTTGCGGTCACAAAAATAATGAGCACATTCCTGCCGCGGAGGCGAACAAACTCAATATGCTTGTACTGCCCTTCGGGCTCGCTCGGCACAACCACCACACCGGCACAGTGCGAGAGCGTCGCAAGGAACCGGCTCGCTTCTTCCATCAGTTCATTGAGGTCGCTGCCGTGAATGGGAGTGGCCTGCCGAAGATGGTCCTCGATATCTTCGGTTTCATTTTCAATACTGATAAGGCTATCGATATAATACCGATAACCCCAGTCCGTGGGAACCCTCCCTGCCGACGTGTGGGGGTGGGTCAGATAGCCCATCTCCTCTAGTTCGGACATGATATTCCGCAATGTTGCGGCGCTCACACCGAAATCGTACTTTTTACAAAGCGCATTCGAGCCGATTGGAGCTCCGGTCGAGATATAGCTGTCTATGACAGCCTGAAGGACTCTCTTATTTCTATCATCTAGTTCCATAACAAAACCCTTGACAACTTCAACAGGCCCATTAGCACTCTCCGTAACAGAGTGCCAGCAATTTAGCATACAGTATTTTCTGTGTCAAGCGGTTATTTTGTCACTTTCTTTATACCACATCGTTAGCACTCTGTCAAATAGAGTGCTAACGATGTGGTAACATATTGTTTTATTGTATTATTACAATGCTGTGTTCTTTTCATAATCATTCGAATGAAACTCTATCTCCAGGTTTAATCCCTGATTCTGCAGCAGTCTCAATGGTCCATTTGACCGGCATGCCCGAGGGGTATAAGTCAGGACTTCCCGGCATGCGCCGGGAATAAACACGAACAACCTTCCCCGCAGAATCGACAAAAATAATGTCTATCGGGAACAAAACACCGGCCATCCAGAATGACGTTGTTTCCGGCGGATCAAAAATAAAAAGCGCCGCCTCGTCTGATTTCAACCGCTGAAACCCCTGAAGACCTTGCGCCCTCAACGCGTCCGTGTCACAGATCAGCATGACATGAAATCTTCGTTGCGCGACGCTCGGCCGTGATGGTTTCACAATCACCGTCATGGGACCTCTCCGCCCTGCGGCTTCGCTTGCCTCCGCACCGCTTGCAGTATTCACGTGAATGGCAAGTACGACAATTCCCATGGCTACAGTTATAATCGTGATCAACGCCCCGACGCGGATATACTCGACAAATCCTATTTCCACGCGCTTCTTCGCCTGCTGAACAACAATCAGGTTCGCGACGGACCCGATCAGTGTCAAGTTCCCTGCGAGCGTGCTGCTCATGGCAAGCACGAGCCAGGCAACATGATCGTTGCCAAGTGACACAACGAGAGGCTTAAGCAGCATCACTGCCGGTACGTTGCTGACTAAATTGGAGAGAGCCATTGAAACCATGGACAGACCCGCGATCCTGCCTATGGGAGAAAGCGATGTGAGGTCGCCGGCCTTTCCGATCATTGCATGTGCAAGTCCGGAAACCTCCACTCCGCGCATGACCACGAACAGGCCGGAAAAGAACAGGAGAAGGGTCCAGTCCACGCCCTCAAGAATCTTCTCCGTGCTCACCCCCCCGATAAGCAGAAGCATTACCGCGCCCGCGGCTGCAACAAGCGAATAGGGATATCCCAGAGAGAAGGCAGTGAGTACCGCGGCGCAGACCAGAAGCGCCTTGATAAGCAGCGGCTTTCTGACCTCGTACCGGGGTATTTTCAAGGCCGTCGGGAACGCATCGGCCTTCATCTCATGACGATAAACGAACCGGATCACCACGACACTCACCACTAATCCTAAAAGCGCCACCGGAAAGAGGGCGGCCAGAAATGAAAGATAAGGGATCCGGGAATATATGCCGATCAACATGTTCTGAGGATTGCCGGTTACGGTCATGACGCTACCGATGTTCGACGACGTGGCGAGCGCGAGCAAATAGGGTATTGGATTCACGCCAAGCTGGAACGTCATTTCAAGAATGATCGGCGTATAAAGCAGACAAATGGTGTCATTCACAAACAAAGCGGAGAGCAGGCCCGATGAGACGGTAACCAGGATGAGCAGTTGGAGCGGCGTTTTTGAGAGTGAGAGTATTTTGTCCGCCATAAGCTCGAAAAAACCCGCCGCCCTGAGATAGACGGTGATAATCATCATCCCGAGCAGGAGAAGCAAGGTGTGCATGTCTATGGCCGCAAAGGCCTGATCGAGGGTGAGCACACCAAGAACGATCATGAGCACAGCGCCCACTAGGGCGCCCGCTGGCCGGTCAATATGCAGGCGGGGGATCTGGCGAAGACCGATGAAACCGTAGGTGATGATGAAGATAATGAGAGCAATAATCATGAAACACTGTATCACAGCAGGGCTTGATTATTCAAGCGAGAACATGCAGGGGACGAGGACATTCCGGAACACGTGCTCGCACTTGACCGATAGGCAGTATTTCTGTATTATTCATTTGAGTGAGCCTGCTACCGATAATCTTATGACGATAGACAAATCCATATTCGGCCTTCGCTTCGGGTCAAACGAAGACCTTTCTCCAACTTTAGAGGAGCTGAGGGTTTTTCTCGAAAGCCCGAAAAAGGAAGGAGGTAGAGAACCGCGCAAGAAAGACTTTGCGCGGTATGGTGATTTGATCGAGAGCGTTGCAATATTCGAGCGAAGCCGGCAACCTGACGAAGCGCCGCTGACTTTCGGGGAAAGAATGTTCTCCGCCGTGGTCAGCCTCTCCCAATTTGCAAATCCCGTTCTCAGGCGGTCGGTGGAGCAATACCAATACCTCTTGCACGTGCTTATCTCGCTCGATTTCAAAAAGCCGGCAGTGTTCATCAACGCGGCCGAGGGCGAGATGAGCAAGCTCAACCCGAAGAAGAAGGATGATGCGGTCAGGCTCGACAGGCTGCGGGGCCTGGTGGATGACCGGAAAAAATCGATCGAGACGCTCAAAAGGCGCTCGAACGACTTAATGAAAGAGCTTGGCGATATTGCGCTGTATATCAGGGACAACCTGGTCAGGATAGAAAAACTCTGTGAAGCGTCGATCGTTATTATCGTGGAGCTCCAAATCTCGCGAAAGAAGGAGAACCAGCTGATCAATGATATACAATCTGACTTTAAAGAACGCCTCAGGGACGCGCTTCATGAGGGCGCAATCACCAAGCAGCGCCTTGAGCTGGTAAAAAGAGATGTCAACTCGCTAACGAAGGAGTTATCCGTTCTCCTCCGGGAGGACATTTACAGCCTGACCGGATTGTTCGAAACCATCCACGAACATACAAAGAAGACGACGGGCGAGCTCGACACCCTCCTGGCAAGGATCAAAAAGGATGGGAACAGGGGCTTCGAGGAGAACTGCAAGCTATTAGTACAGATCGGGCAGACGTTTATCTCGCTCATTTCGGACTATAATTTTGGCTTGAAAGCACCGGAACTTCGCAACGACTCGGCGCACAAAGACATCCTTATGGAAAAAAGAAATGAGATGCTCGAACATGTTTTTGAACTGTTGCAAAAGGAACGCAGGGCGAGAGGCGAGAGAAGGTCGAATAACGACCGAAGAGATATCAATGAACCGAAACCCAGGGTTCCTCAACGGAGACTTGAAAAAGACAGAAGAACCGGCAAGAACCGGCGAACATAGTATCTATTCAGGTTAAAAGCAAAGCATCTCGCGCAAAACCGCAAAGTCGCAAAGAAAGGATATACCCCATATGAACAGTAGGCCATAAAACAGTGTAAATAACAATAACTGGATTCTTATGTTTTCGCGTCCATATACCGCATACGGCGACTTTCTCAAGCCTCTTATTGTTGTCTTTCTTTGCGGCTTGGCGTCTTTGCGCGAAAATTGTTTCTCCTTGGGTTTATTAATTAACGTCCATTTTATACATTAAACCGGAACAACATGATGTCCCCGTCCTTCACCACGTACTCCTTGCCTTCCGAACGAAGAAGCCCCGCCGCCTTAACGGCCTGTTCCGTTCCCAGCCTCATCAGATCATCATAGTGGAACACCTCTGCGCGGATGAACCCTTTCTCAAAATCCGTGTGAATCTTGCCGGCGGCCTGAGGGGCCTTCGTGCCCCTGGTTATGGTCCAGGCGCGGACCTCTTTCTCCCCGGCGGTCAAATAGGTAATAAGCCCCAGAAGCTCGTAGCCCGCGCGTATCATCCGATCGAGGCCGGATTCCTTGAGCCCCATTCCGGCAAGATAGTCTTTCCGTTCTTCCTTCGGAAGCTGCGCGATCTCTCCTTCCACCTGGCCAGAAATGACCACGACCCTGGCGCCTTCGTCGGCCGCGATCTTTTTTACCGCATCCACGAGAGGGCTCGGCTTTCCCACCATATCCTCCGCAACATTCGCGACATAAAGCACGGGCTTTGCGGACAAAAGTGCGTAGTTTTTGAGCCAATCGGACTCTTCTTCGGAATGTGTCGCACGACGGACCGGTTCCCCCCTGCTCAGCATCTCTTTGAGGCGCCTCATGAACTCCACTTCTTCAAGGGCCTTTTTGTCCCCCGTCTTGACCAGCTTCTCCGCCTTGTAAAGACGTTTCTCTATTGCGTCAAGGTCGGCAAGCATGAGTTCCGCCTCGATCACCTCGATGTCCTCCCGGGGGTCCACCTTTCCCGCGACGTGTATCACGTTCGGATCTTCAAAGCAGCGGACGACATGTGCGATGGCGTCCACTTCACGGATATTGGCAAGAAATTTATTTCCAAGCCCCTCGCCCTGGGCCGCTCCCTTGACCAATCCGGCAATGTCGACGAACTCCATGATGGTCGGCGTCACTTTCTTCGGTTGGTATATTTCAGCAAGCTTATCAAGTCGCTCATCCGGCATGTCCACCACTCCCACGTTCGGGTCGATGGTGGTAAAGGGATAATTAGACGCCTGCGCACCGGCTGATGTCAGCGCATTAAAAATGGTTGACTTGCCCACATTGGGAAGTCCAACAATGCCACAATTGAAGCCCATGAAAAACTCCTCTTAATAGTGCCAATTACACGGGCGCGGTAAATAAGCGCCTTCGTGTTTTTATGGCAACATTTCTGAAAATAAAAAACCCGGAACTGTCGGCAAATCCTCAGGTCCGGGGTAGTCTCTTGATTACTTATTATTGAAAAGGTTCATGGCCCTGTTAGGGCCCTCCGAGACGATCACCTTTACCGCTTCCCCTGCCCGCGCTATCGCTTCGGCCATGGTCGAACGGTCCCCGGCACAAAACGGGCTGAGCACGTAATCCGCCGCGTCCACGCCCGGGGCAGGCCTGCCGATGCCGATCCGGACCCTGATGAAATCCAAAGCTCCCAGATGTTCCCTGAGAGAGCGGAGCCCGTTGTGGCCTCCGTGGCCGCCCCCCAGCTTTACCCGCACGGTCCCGGGCGGAAGATCAAGTTCATCGTGAACCACGATAAGATCGGAAATGCCGGCATAGCGTTCCCTTATGATCGCCCTAACTGCCCTGCCGCTTTCATTCATGTAGGTCTGCGGCTTAACAAGAACAGCCTCTTCCGGCCCGATCCGTCCTTTGCCGATAATGGCGTGGTGCTTTTCCTGCGAGACGTCGATCTTCAGGTCCCTCGCAAGCTCGTCAACAACCATGAACCCCGCATTATGGCGTGTACGTTCGTATTTTTTACCCGGATTGCCGAGTCCAACAATGATCTTCATCCGAAGCAAGCTCCAAATAACAAATGACAAATCCCAAATAATATCCCGAATTCAAATATAAAAAAATCTCAAACATTTGAACCCTGGCGCTTTGAGCCTTATTTGGGATTTGATGCCTGGAACTTGGCGCTTGTACTCAAAGCTACTTCTTGGGAGCGGCTTCCTTCTTGGGAGCCGCTTCCTTGCCCTTGGCCTCGACCGCCGGCGCTGCGGCCTCGCCCTCTTTCTTCGGCTTCTTTACAAGCTCGGGTTCACCCGCCTCTGCTGCGACAGCCGGGGCCGCAGACAGCATTGCCTCAAGCTTGGCATCGGATATCGGCGGCTGGATGGTTGCAACCGTCAACTCGGCATCGGTAAGAATCCTGACCCCTTCCGGCGCCTTTATGTGCTTCACGTGGAGCGACTCGTTCACTTTGAGAGCGGTGATATCAACCATGATATAATCGGGGATCTGGTTCGGAAAGCACTCCACTTCGAGCTGACGCAGCCCGTACTGGAAAATACCGCCTTCTTTCACGCCGATGGAATTACCCGTAATATGCACCGTCACCTGGATCTTCACCTTTTCGTTCATGGCGACTTCCATGAGATCAACATGAATCAGCTTGCCGTTGATGGGATCTAATTGATAATCCTTGATCAGGGCCATCCGTTCCGCCGCGCCCTTGGACCCCTCAAGCGTGAGGTTGATAAGCGCATGCTCACCGCCCTCGGTGTTGAGTACTTTCGAGACTTCCTTATTGCCCATGGAAATGGGCATGGACTTGCCATGGCTATAAAGGACAGCCGGCACCATCTGGCTACGCCTCAGGCCCCTGGCGACCCCTTTCCCCGACTTCTCTCTGGTTTGTGCTGTTAATGCTATCTTTTCCATTTCTCCTCCATTAGTAAACGCCGTTCAAACGGCATGATCAGTTTAAACGGTTTAAACTGTTTTTATGTAACTATTCAGGTCAGTCGCGGAACGTGGACGCGAAAAGCGCGCGCCGATAAATACGAAACAAGAAAGAGCCAAGACAGCGCGTGCGAAGCGAAAGCGCTGTGAAATCTGCATACAAACATTTATACCTCGAACAATAACCTGCGCGCTTGCGGCTACGCGAAGCGGCTGACCTGAATAGTCACGCTTTTTATTTTATTACACAAACAGCGAACTGAGCGAAGTCTCCTCGTGGATCCTCGTGATCGCCTCCGCCAGGAGCGGAGCCACCGAGAGCACCCGTAGTTTTTTGCACTCCTGCTGTTTGCTGTCAAGTGCGATAGTGTTCGAGGTGATCAATTCGTCGAGCGAGGACCCGTTGATCCGCGTTATGGCCGGCCCGGAGAGCACAGCGTGCGTGCAGGCCGCCGAGATGCTGCCGGCGCCGTTCGCCCTGAGAGCGGCCGCGCCCTCGGTCAATGTGCCGGCGGTGTCCACCATGTCGTCAAGCAGCAGGCAATCATGCCCCTTGACATCACCGATGATATGCATCACCTGCGCTACGTTCGGCTTGTCGCGCCGTTTGTCGATGATCGCGAGCGCGGCGTCAAGCCTTTTGGCGAACGCTCTTGCCCGTTCCACCCCGCCGGCGTCCGGCGATACCACCGTAAGTTTGTTGAATTTTTTTGATTTTATGTAGTCGAGGAGCACGGGAGCGGCAAACAGATTGTCCACGGGAATATTGAAGAACCCCTGGATCTGTCCCGCATGCAAATCTACCGTAAGCACCCGGTTCGCCCCGGCGGCGGTAATAAGGTCGGCGACGAGCTTTGAGGTGATCGGCACACGCGGTTGGACCTTCCGGTCCTGCCTGCTGTATCCATAATACGGAAGCACTGCCGTGATCCTGGTTGCTGATGCTCTCTTGAGAGCGTCGATCATGATAAGCAGCTCCATAAGATGCTGGTTCACCGGACTCGACGTGGGTTGCACGACAAAAACGTCCATGCCGCGGACGTTGTCCACGATCTGAACGTTGATCTCGCCGTCACTGAACCGGGTAACAACCGCGTTCCCGAGCGGGATATTGATTCTCTCGCATATTTCCTTCGTCAGTCCGGGATTGGCGTTACCCGTGAATACTTTTATCTCTCGTGTTTTTACCATTGTCGCACCGGCATTTTCCTTCAAAAAATCCTGTGTAATCTGGTTCGGGGACAGGGTATCGAACCCCGATTAAAGGCTTCAAAGGCCTCTGTCCTACCATTAGACGATCCCCGAATGAAAACCTATCCTGGTCTCGGGCCATCGACCGGATAAACATGAAAAGGATAGGCAGTCGCCTATCCTCTCGCATACCATGCAGAATCGGCAGAACACGTATCTTCTCAAAAACTATGCCGCTGAATCCTTACTCTTCGGAGTCGGTTCCCGCTTTGTGGGGTTTGCCAGCTCACGCTCATACTCCGCTAGAACCCTGGTCTCAATCGCCTGCCTCGTCTCGCTGTTCAGCGGATGAGCGATGTCCTTAAACGATCCGTCCTTCATTTTCCGGCTGGGCATGGCCACAAAAAGACCGGCATTGCCGTTAATGATACGAAGATCTCTGATCAGAAACACATTGTCTACAGTTATTGTGGCATATGCTTTCAGTCGCTCTTCGCTGGTGACCGGAAATACCCTTACTTCAGTTATTTCCATACACGCTCCCTCTCAT
>Ga0334722_10003380_pt1 | contig 17219 bp, 17 predicted proteins | sample C3_bottom_MG_FD_207210 | JGI IMG/M metagenome (GOLD analysis project Ga0334722, IMG submission 207210) | Sediment microbial communities from Yellowstone Lake, YNP, Wyoming, USA - C3_bottom | ecosystem: Environmental > Aquatic > Freshwater > Lake > Sediment | place: USA: Wyoming | collected...
AGGCTTGAAGACCGAGCTGACCGGGGCTTTAACTTAACCGTGAAAGGAGGTGAAAAAGATGCCCAAAGATGAAAGCAGCGGAATTTTGGCGACTTTGGCCCCGGAACTGGGCATTAGCACGGCCAGAATGGGTTCCCCGCCTGCCTGGGGGCCTTCAAAGGGACGGCGGGAGGGCTTGGAGGCGAAATCCTCCCGGCGCGAGAAGTGGGAAGAGGTGCTGGCGAGTGCATTGCTCCAGGAAGCAGCCTGGCCGGCTCTGGTGACCGCTGACCGCTCTAAGTCGGTTCAGGCGGGGCAGACGCCAGAGCAGCCGGTCAGTTTATCCACCCGCGAAAATGGAGTGACCGCCCTCGCCATCCCAGGCGATGGGGGCGGAACACCCCAACCGGCGGCAACCAGAGGTCAAGAGCCCGGGCTGAGGGGAGAGATGGTCCTTAAAGAGAACCCGCAACAGCCGTTCCGTGTAGACCAAGCCATTGCCCAGGTTTTGTGGCCCGCCTCGGTGGCCACGCCGATGACCGCCGAAGGTGGGCGAGGGATGACGGCGGGTGCTCCCCTGGCCCCAGCCAGCGCGAGCACGGTCGGGTCGGACGAGGAGCCGATCAGGGCTGGTTTCGATGGTGCTGGACGCGCGGCCGGCCTGCAACCTTCGCGTGGCCCGACCAAGACCTTGGCCATCTTGGCCGCTTCCCGAGAACTTGCCAAACCGCCGGCAGCCATGGTCGGGGCCCAAAGTGACCCGCAGTGGCCAGGGGACTCCTTGGGCAGCGGTGGGGGGCAGTTGCCGGGGATGGCGGGGAAGGCTGCCTCGTGGCCATTCACGGCGGGTTTGACCGAAGCTGCCGGTTATGTCCAGGCAGAGCCCGACATCGCCAGCGGCTTCCGGGGTGGTGCAGCTGCCGGTGAAATGGCCTTTGAACTTGAAGCCACTACCCAGGTACCCGGGGCAAGGCAGACTGGGGTCGTGCTGGAGGGCAGAGCAGCCGCGGGAGCGGTTCAGGGCGAAAAAGGGCAGGCGGAGACCTTCCCTTCACCGGCCAGATCGCCGGCCGGGGAAGTTAGCCTTGAAGGTAAGCCTGGCGACGAGATGACCGCGGCCCAGAACCAGAACGGCGTCCACCGCATCGACCTGCTGAGCTCAAGGGGTGTGTTCTGGGTTTCCGGCGGGGCACGCGGGGAAAACATGGGCAAAGCCCAGGAGTCGTCCCCATCTCTCTCTGTCCCGGCGGGTGTTTCTGTTCCTTGGCCGGGGGCAGAGGTTGAGGCGGCGACGGCGACCGGGGTTGCTCCGGCCGGGACCGCTGGTCCGGGCGTTTTGTCACCCTGGCCGGAAGGAGCTGGATACCTCTCTTCCGCAGTGAGCGTTTCGGCACCAGCGGGCGAGGGCAGCCTGGGACAGGAGGCAATCCCCGCCTCCGGTCAACCTGGTACCGGGGCCCAGTTAACGGAACCTGGGGCTCAAGCAACTGAACCAGGGGCAAGGGTGGCGAACGCCGAGCCAGCGGAGGTTACGGCTCATCCAGCCGGGAGCAAGAAAATGGGCAGCCGGCCTGAAGGTGAAGGGAAAAATGCCCTTGGATCCCTCTTAGGGACAAGGGCGGCGCCGCTGGATGAGGCCATTTCCCCAGCCAGGGAGCCAGGAGGAACGCCGGCGGATGGCTCGCACCAGGTAGACGAGGCGCGTAGCCAGTGGCTGGTAGGCGAAAAGGCGGTCCCGGTGGCGGAAAATGGCTCGAAGGAACGCACTCCGGCGAGCCCGGCGGCACTGTCCCTCAGTTCACCACCACGTAAGGAGCGGGTGGGATTCCCAACCCACAAAACGGAGAATGGCTCGGTGCCGGGCAACTCTGGCCCGCCGGCTTCAGCGGGCGAAGTTTCTGGTAACTTGGGCCACGGACCGGGAACGGAGAGCGGGTTGGGCGGCCACCCCTGGCCCCAGGGAATGAATTTCGCTGACCCAAGCCGGGAGGTTCTAGAAAGACCGGCCTTCGTCGAGCACCGGCCCCCGGCTGTTTTTCAAGGGGCGACGCCGCGGGCGGCCGAAATAAAGCTGGTCCTGGAACCAGACCATTTTGGCCGGCTGGCGGTACGGGTGGCTTTGACGGGCGAGGAGGTCACGGCCAGGTTACAGGTGGTCGATCCATTAGTCAAGGCGACCTTGGAGAGCGGATTGTCCCAGTTGCGGGCTACGCTGGAGCAACAAGGAATCCGGCTCGGCGAATTCAATGTGACTTTGAGCCAACACGGTTTTCAGGGCCAGGAACAAGAGCAGTGGCGGGGGTTTAAGCCCGCCTTCCCGGCGAACCTGGTGGCCGACTCCCCGGAGGAAAGAGAAGGGAAGAAGCGGGCCACCCGGGTGGCCAGCGGTTTGCTCGATTACCTGGTTTAGAAGGGTACCTTTCAGGATGGCAGAAGGGGTTTAGAGGAATCCAAGGCCGGTTTTCTCGGCGGTGCTGGCCTTTACCCAAGAAGACTAACGGTAATACGCCAAGGAGGTGAAAACATGGCCAATACGGTACGGAACCTGGATCCCGCCTTTGGGACCACCGCGCCGCGGAGCACCGGTCCCAGCCGGGAATTGGGGAAAGGGGAGTTCTTGCAGCTCTTGGTGGCCCAGGTGCGCAATCAGGATCCCCTGAAGCCGATGGAGGACAAGGAGTTCATCGCTGAGCTGGCCCAATTCTCGGCCCTGGAGGAAACGCAAAAGATCAACGCCAACCTGGCCGCCCTGTGGGTCGGGCTGGAGGCGAAGGCCAAAGATCAGGCCGGAAGGGAAATCATGGGCCTCATCGAAGGGGTCGAATTCAACGGGACCACCCCTCTTTTGCTTGTGGGTGGTGAGCGGGTGAGGACGACAGATCTTTTGGAGATCCGGTTGAGTCCACGCCGCTAGGGACACCCGAGTTCTCCTGGGGGTGTATTGATGAACGATATCGAGCTCCTGCGGACCATTAACCGCATTTCCGGGCCGGCTACCAGTCCAAAACAGCCGCCGGCAAAAGGTGCTGCCACCAGTTCTTTTGCCCAGGTTCTGCAGACCGAACTGGAGGGTTTGCGTTTTTCCCAGCATGCTCAGGCCCGGTTGGCCGCGGGCGAGGTGCAACTGAGCCGGGAAGATATGGGCAAGATCCAGGAAGCGGTAGAGCGGGTGGCGCGCAAAGGAGCCCGCGAATCTTTGATCCTTTACCGTGACCTGGCCCTGGTGGTCAGCGTGAAAAACCGGACCGTCATCACCGCCGTCAGCGGCGAAAGAAGGAAGGAAAACGTCTTCACCAACATTGACAGCACCGTCATCGTTGAGTAAGCCGGACCTCGGCGAGGAGGCTTACGATACCGCCGATGGACGGAAGCGGTATCCGGTGTGCCACTGAAAAAGAGGGGAGCTCTTTTAGCCAGCGCCCCTCTACCGAATGCACTCTACCAAAAAAATTCAAAGGAGGCCCGATCCTCATGATGCGCTCTCTTTTTGCCGGGGTCTCCGGACTGAGGAATCACCAGGTCCGGATGGACGTCATCGGCAACAATATCGCCAATGTCAACACCATCGGTTTTAAGGCGAGCCGGGTGAACTTTCAAGAGGTTTTCAGCCAGACCATCCGGAGTGCCGCGCGGGCCTCGGGACAGCGGGGCGGCGTCAATCCCATGCAAATTGGCTTGGGCATGGCCGTCTCCAGCATCGACACCCTCTTTACCCCGGGCAACCTTCAATTGACCAACAAGAATACCGACCTGGCCATCTCCGGAGAAGGGTTTTTCATCCTGGATGGTGGCGGCGGACCCCTTTACACCAGGGCCGGTCTTTTTGATGTGGATGCCGAAGGTTATCTGAGTAACCCGGACGGTTTACGGGTCATGGGCTGGATGGCGGACGAATTTGGCAAGATCAATCCCAATAGCGAGGTGCAGGTTCTGCGGATCCGCGGCGGAGAACGGATCCCGGCCGAGGCCACCAGCCAGCTGGTTTTCGGTGGTCTTTTCGACCGGAACGCCGGCTACACCAGCACCAGCCCCTTAGAGATTAAGATCACCGTCTACGACGAAAAGGGGAGTAGCTATCCGCTGACGTACAGCTTCATCCATACCGCCGGTACCGATATCTGGGATTACACGGTGAAAACGACCTCTGGAGCGAGCTTAAGCGGTGGGACCACTGGCCAACTGGTTTTTGATCCCACCACCGGTAAGCTGAGCAGTTCCACGGTGACCCCCCTGACCGTCACCCCGAGTGGTGTCTCGCCCCTGGTCATTACACCTGATTTCAGTCTGGTTGGGCAGGTGGATACCAGTACGCCCCCAACGGTGACCGCCGATGGGCAAAACCCCACTGCGGTTTTGTACGCCAATGGCGCTTTGGCCGGTACGGCCACTACGGTGACCCTACCGCCCACGGGGACGGTGGCGGTGAGTCTGGGGGGCACGACGACGGCTGACTTGAGTATCACCCTGACCAGGCGGGCCGACGGTGATTGGGACTACCGGGTGACCACGACCACCGCTGGAGCTACTCTGGCCAACGATACCGGCGTGGTGCGCTTTGATCCCAGCACCGGGAAGTTTTTGGCGGCCAGTGGCGACCCGGTGAAGGTGACCGTCGGTAGCGCTTCCACCAATATCACCCTCAATTGGAGCGGTTTGACTCAGGTGGGGGCGGCCGTGGTCACCCAGGACGGACACCCGGTCCAGGAAGGGAATGGGGTTATTCCACCCCGGGCCACGGAAGTGATCAAGTTTGCGCAGAACTTGAGCGCCGAAGCCGCTGCGGGCACCCAGGTGCAGACCTCAACTACCGTCTATGACCATAAAGGAGTGGCGCATCCAGTTTTTGTGACCTTTACCCGGGATGCGTCGCCCAACAGCTGGAGCTATAAGATCACCTCGCCCGATTTCACCATCAGCGATGGGGTGGGCCGGGTGACCTTTACCACCGTGGGGATTTACAATGCGGCACCCCCGACCCTGGTCCAGCCTTTCCGCTTCACCCCACCGGGAGGGAAAGAGGTGGTGGTGACCCCCGACTTCACGGCCATCACCCAACTTTCGGGTAGCTCAACGGTAGAACCCGACGATAGTTTGCCTACGGAGAAAAAGGGTTACCCGGCCGGGTTCTTCAAGAGCTTTTCGTTGGATGCCTCTGGGGTGATCACAGTTGCCTATACCAATGGCCTGAGCAAGGCTCTCGGTCAGATTGCCCTGGCCAGCTTCGCCAACCCCGGTGGCTTGCTGAAACAGGGGAACAACAATTACAGTGAGTCCAACAACTCCGGGAAAGGTATTGCTGGTGCCCCCGGGACGTCGGGGAGAGGAATTTTGGCTCCCGGAAGTTTGGAGATGTCCAACGTCGATCTGTCCCAGGAGTTCACCAGTATGATCGTGACCCAGCGCGGTTTTCAGGCCAATTCGCGCGTCATCACCACTTCGGACGAGATGTTGCAGGAGCTGGTGAACTTGAAGCGGTAGGGTTTAAGAGGGCGGTGACGCGTCGCGGGCCCGGGGCTTGAGGCCGTAAAACGGGCGGCCACCCGGCGGTCCGGCGCTCAGATGCGGTCACCGCTGGCAGTACCAACCGAAGGAGGCGGGGCGAGATGATCCTGGTCACCCGCAGAAACGGACGGGAGATTTTTCTCAACGCCGAGCTCATTGAGACGGTGGAGGCTACCCCCGACACGGTGATCACCCTCATCAACCAGAAGAAGTATTTGGTAAAGGAATCACCCGAGGAATTGGTGGCCAGGATCATCGCCTATCGCCGCCAGATCGGCCGTGGTTGGTCGAGGGTCCCGTCAGAAAGTAATGGCGCGGGCATGGCAACGAAGGAGTGTTCGGAATGAAGAAAAGTCTGCCAAAAATCTTGCTCTTTTTGCTGTTGGGGTTGCTCTTTCTGGGGACCTCAGCCGGAGTGGCCTTCCTGGTGGTTTCCAAAACGACGGCGGCGCCAGCCAAAGCCTCTGCGCCCACAGTTAAGTCCTTTTATCTGGGGGAATTCACCACCAATCTGGCTAACGCCGAGGGACGGCGCTTCATTCAGGTCAAGATTACGGTGGAGGTTGATTCCGACCAGACGGTCAAGCTTCTGACGGAAAAAAGCTACGCCATCCGCGATTTGGTCTTGCGCATTCTGCGCAGTAAGGCTTACGAAGATGTGGCTGGCGATAAAGGGATGGTGGCTTTAGGGCAGGAGATTCAAAGCAAGATGGGTACCTTGCTCAAGGAAGGCAAGATCCTCAACCTTTATTTCGTGGAGTTTGTGGTTCAATAGCACAAGGTAATGGGGGTCAAAGGCTATGCAGATGTCGCAGGTGGAAATCGACGCCATGATCAATTCTCTATTGAAGGCAGAAAAGGCCCCCAGCGAAAGCCCCAGCCGGGAAGGGCGGGGTAGGGTCAGGGTCTATGATTTCCGGCGGCCGGACAAGTTTTCCAAGGATCAGATGCGGACCCTCCAGATGGTGCACGACAATTATGCCCGGCTGATTACGACCTTTTTCTCCGCCAATTTCCGGACCATGGTGCAGATTGCCGTCAGTTCGGTGGACCAGCTGACCTACGAACAATATTTAAGAGGGGTGGCCGCGCCGGCGGTTCTCGGCATCGTTGAGCTTGAGCCTTTGCCGGGGAATGCGATTCTGGAATTGACCAACTCCATCGCCTTTCCCATCATTGACCGTCTCTTTGGGGGCCCGGGCTTGTCGCTGGTGGCGGTGCGTCCGCTCACTGAGATCGAACAGACGGCCATGGAGCGGGTCTACAGCGGTCTCTTGAGCAACCTGGAGGAAGCCTGGCGCAATCTTTTTGAATTCCGGGCGCGCCTGCAAATGATCGAAGTGAATCCGCTTTTTGCGCAGATCGTTCCGCCTTCGGAGATCGTCGTGGTCATTTCGATGGACGTCAAGCTGGGCGAGCACCGCGGCGCCATCAACCTTTGTTTGCCCTATCTCTTGCTGGAGCCCTTGATCCCCAAACTTTCGGCCCACCAGTGGTTTGCCGGAAACCGCCAGCAATTGCTACCGGAGCGCCAGCAGTTGGAGAAGAATTTGGCTGAGACGGGGGTGGACCTGGTGGTGCGTCTGGGCAGTACCAGCCTCACCATCCGTGACTTCTTGGGTCTGGAGGTGGGGGATGTCGTGGAACTGGACACCAGTATCACCAGCCCCGTGGAACTGTTGGTCGGCGGAAAGGTGAAATTTCTCGGACGCGTCGGCCGGGTTGGCCGCCGCCTGGCCTTCCGTACGGAAAAGGTTTTGTCGGAGGGGGAGGAAGAATGATGGAGGAGAAATTGTCCCAGGAGGAAATCGATGCGCTCCTGCGCAGCGTCGAGAATGATCTGATCTCAACGCCGCCTCCCTCAGAAAAAGAGGTGTTGGTGCGACCGGCCGAGTTTGAGGAATTTAAACCCGAGGAACCCACCTCCGGGAAAAACACGAACCTGGACTTGATCCTGGATGTTCCTTTACAGCTGACGGTGGAACTGGGGCGGGCCCGCCGCCAGGTCCGCGATATACTGAATCTCGGTCCGGGCTCCGTAATCGAGCTCAATAAGTTGGCTGGCGAGAACGTGGATGTCCTGGTCAATGGAAAACTGATTGCCCGGGGCGAAGTGGTGGTTATCGACGAGAACTTCGGAGTGCGCATTACCGAGATCGTCAGCCGGGCCGAGCGGGTAAAGAACCTGGGATGAGTGCTCCGCTAATTGAATTGCGGAGCGCCGGTAACGGCCCTTGGCGAAGCGAGGAGGCGAAATTGGAGGCGTGGGCATGGATGACGCGCTAACCTTCAGCGAGCCAGGATGGTGAGTTGAAGGCGGTCCAATTTCGCCCGAGGCGAGCCATAGTGCTGTCGGCGCGGAGCATTGGAGTGAGCGGTGGACAACACCCTGCCAAGTAGCATTTGTTTCGGGTAGGAGATGACCATGTCAGAAGAGTTTTTCTGGTGGGCCGAAAGCGGCCTTCCGCGAAAGGACGGTCTGACCGGGGTGGGCTCGACCTTGAGCCTCCTGGGACAGATTCTGGAGTTGGTGCTCATTTTCGCCGTGGTCGTGGCCCTGGCTTACTTTTCTGCCCGGTTTATGCAAAGGCGGGCTCTGGGGGCGGCCTCCGGTCGTTACTTAAAAACCGTCGAAATGATCGCCTTAGGGACGTCGGCCCGCTTGGCATTGGTGCAAGTCGAAGGGCGGCGGTTGCTTTTAGGCGTAACCGATCACCAGATCTCCCTTCTGGCGGAATTGGAGGAAGGGGAAAAGGAGGGTCCGGACCTGGAACCAGCAAACGGGGAGGGACCTTTCCTGGAGCGACTACGGGCCTTGCTCGAACGAGCTCGGGGTCTGCGCAACTGAGGCGGAGGAAAGATAAGTTGCCTGACTGGAGTTGGTCGTGGGTGTCGATCTTTTTTAACGGGAAAGGGGAGGGCCGGCCAGCTCAAGGGCGGGACTGGCTCTGGGCTGGGGTCCTGGCCGGTGCAGGTTTGGTCTTTTTCTTGTCCAGTCCGGCGGGGGCTCAGACGTTACCGCTACCGAAAATTACTCTCGGGGTGGATGCAGCCAAGTCTCCCAGCGAAGTCAGCAGTACGCTGCAGATTCTTCTGGGACTGACGATCTTATCATTGGCCCCGTCGATACTGGTCCTGATGACCTCCTTTACCCGGATTGTCATCGTACTTTCCTTTTTACGCAACGCCCTGGGCACGCAGCAAATGCCGCCGAACCAGGTTTTGATCGGACTGGCCCTTTTCTTGACTTTTTTTATTATGGCTCCCGTTTTTAACCAAATCAACGTCGACGCCTGGCAGCCATACCAGGCTGGTCAGATCAGCCAGAGCGAGGCCCTCCGGCGGGGTACAGAACCATTACGGCAATTCATGTTGAAGACCACCCGGGAAAAGGACCTGGCCCTTTTTGTCCATCTCTCCGGGCGGGAAGAGCCCCAGGGGCCGGAGGACATCCCCACTTACGTCCTCATCCCGGCCTTCGTCATCAGTGAATTGAAGACCGCCTTTCAGATGGGGTTTATGCTTTACGTCCCCTTCCTCGTCATCGATATGGTGGTGGCCAGCACCTTGATGTCCATGGGGATGATGATGCTGCCGCCCATGTTGCTTTCGCTACCCTTCAAGATTCTGCTCTTTGTTCTGGTGGACGGCTGGCACCTGGTGGTTCAGTCCCTGATCACCAGTTTCCGTTAGAGTGGTTGATGTTGGTTGAGGGATTATTGGGTCGCGGGGGGGAGTAGGGGTGAACGAAGAACTGGTATTGACGGTGGCCCGGGAGGCCTTTCTGGTTACCCTTTTGGTCTCGGCTCCCATCCTCGGGGTCAGCCTTCTGGTGGGCCTTTTGATCAGCCTTTTCCAGGCTACCACCCAGATCCACGAGATGACCATGACCTTTGTGCCCAAAATTCTGGCCGTCGGGTTGGTCCTTTTGCTCTTGGGCCCCTGGATGCTCACGACCCTGCTCGATTTTTCGGCGACCATCCTGGGCCGGTTACCGGAGTTCATTCGTTAACTCAAAGGGGGTAAGGCCTTGGACCTGGCTTGGCTCTGGGACAACTTTAGCCTGGCTTTACTGGTGGGAGCCCGGGTCGCCGGAGTCATGACCACGGCCCCGATCTTTGGGGCACGTTTTGTGCCGGGTTCGGTTCGCGCGGCCTTAACCCTTTTCCTCGGCCTGTTTTTGATGCCGCTGACCCGTGCTCCAGCGGCGGTGGAGAGCGGACTCATTCCTTATGTCTTCTCTTTGGCCAAGGAACTGGCCCTCGGCCTGGCCATGGGTTATACGGCTAATCTGCTTTTTGTGTCCCTGGAGCTGGCTGGTCAGTTTTTGGACACCGAGATGGGCTTTGGGATCATCAACGTCATTGATCCCCTCTTCGGTTTGCCGGTACCCCTGATCGGGAACCTGCAGTACCTGGTGGGCCTGCTGGTCTTCTTGGGCATAGACGGGCACCACCTGGTCATTGCGGCCCTGGGGCGTAGCTTCCAGGTCTTGCCCCCGGGAGGATGGTATTTCACCGGTAACCTGGTTGGTTTTCTGGTCGATCTGGTAGGAGAGGTTTTCGTCGTCGCCGTTCAACTGGCCTTGCCGGTGGCCGGGGGGCTTTTTTTGACTACCGTGGCTTTGGGACTTCTCTCGCGGGCGGTCCCGCAGATGAATGTCTTCGTGGTGGGACTACCTCTGAAGATCATCGTCGGGTTCGTCCTTTTGGCCATCACCCTTCCTCTTTATCTCTACGTCCTGCAGGTTCTTTTAGAGGGGTTGGCGGCTGATTTGGACAAGTTCATCCTTTTGATCGGGCGCTGAAGGAGGAACCTTTTATCAACCTGCAACTTTTTGCCCAGGAAAAGACCGAGCCGGCCAGCCCTAAAAAAAGGCAGGAAGCACGGCGCCGGGGTCAAGTAACGAAAAGCGCTGAGTTGACGGCGGTGGCCGTCCTTTTGGCCAGCGCCCTGGTTATCCGCAGCCAGGGCGGAGCCGTTGCCCGCCAGGTCGGTGAGCTGGCCGTTCAATACTGGGGACATCTGTTTTGGCCGGATTTTGGTCCGCGGGAAGTACTGGCCGTGGGCGGCGAGCTGGTGCAGGTGGTAGGGAAAGGGTTGTTTCCCCTGGTTGCCGTGGCCGGTTTGGTGGGTTTGGCGGTGGAGTTGGGACAGACCGGTTTTCTTCTGACTCTGACTCCTCTGGCCCCCAACCTGTCCCGCCTGGATCCCCTGGCCGGCTTGGGGCGGCTTTTCAGCCGGCGGGCTTTTCTCGATTTGCTGAAGGGGTCCTTAAAGGCCGTCACCGTCGGTTTTATCCTTTACCAGGGGCTGAACCGGCGCTGGGACAGCTTGATCGGCCTGGCTCTGCAGGATCCGGCCGCCGGAGTCGCCACCATAGGGGCGGCCGCCCTCCAACTCCTCTTCAATGCCGGGTTGGCCATGGTCGTTCTGGCCCTGGCCGATTACTACTGGCAACGGGCGGAAACGGAGGCCCAACTGCGGATGACCAGGCAAGAGGTAAAAGAGGAATGGAAGGAAACGGAGGCCAATCCCCAGGTCAAGGCCAAAATCAGGGAGAGGCAACGGCGGTTGGGGCGGATGATCCGGGCGGTGGCCAAAGCCGATGTAGTGATCACCAACCCAACCCACTATGCCGTGGCCCTCAAGTATGATCCAAAGGCCGATGCCGCTCCCGTAGTGGTGGCGAAAGGAAAGGACCTTTTGGCCCAGCGAATTAAAGAGGAAGCCAGAAAGCACCAGATACTGGTGGTGGAAAAGCCGGTACTGGCGCAAGCCCTTTACGTTTCAGTGGAGGTCGGGCAAGTGATACCGGAAAAACTTTACCAGGCCGTGGCTGAGGTCCTGGCTTACGTCTGGCGGGTTAAAAAGAAGACGCTGTGAGAATCCGCGCGGTGCCGGACGAAGGGCCGCCGGCGAGCGGCGAAGGGCGGTCGGTTGAGGTGAAGGCGGCCAGCTGGCGCCGAGACGGGGCCAGAATTGAACCGTCGCGCGACTGATTGACGTGAAGGCGGGCGGTGGGAGGCTGGCGCCAGCCAGCGGACGCCCCTGGCTTAAACCGCTCATTTCCAGGCTGAACCGCCGGGAAACGGGGAGGAGATGACGGATTGAAGAAATACAGCGATCTTTTGGTGGCTTTGGCGGTAGTCCTGGTCGTGGCGATGATGGTAATCCCTTTGCCACCATGGTTGCTGGACGTCCTTTTGACGGTCAACCTTTCCTTTGCTCTGGTCATCTTGCTCGTGACCATTTATACGCGGGAAGCCCTGGAGTTTTCCGTCTTTCCTTCCCTGCTCTTGATTACCACCCTCTTTCGGCTTTCTTTGAACGTTTCCTCAACCCGGCTCATCCTCTTGCAGGGGCATGCCGGCCAGGTTATCCAGCGTTTTGGCGAGTTCGTCGTGGGTGGTAGCCCCATCGTTGGTTTCATCGTCTTTCTCATCCTCGTCATCATCCAGTTTGTCGTCATCACCCGTGGAGCCGAACGGGTGGCCGAGGTAGCGGCCCGCTTTACCCTTGACGCCATGCCTGGCAAGCAGATGAGCATCGATGCCGACCTGAATGCGGGTTTGGTCACGGAGGCCGAGGCCAGGCGACGGCGCCAGGAGATCGAACGCGAGGCCGATTTTTACGGGGCCATGGACGGTGCCAGTAAATTCGTCAAAGGGGACGCCGTCGCGGCCGTCATCATCACCGTCGTCAATCTTTTGGGCGGATTCATCATTGGCATGGTCTTGGGGGGCCTTAGCCTGGAGGAGTCAATGCGGCGGTACTCGCTCCTGACCGTGGGGGAGGGATTGGTGACGCAAATTCCGGCCCTGCTTATCTCCACGGCCACCGGTATTGTGGTCACCCGGGCTGCCTCCGAGGCCAATTTGGGCGACGACCTTTTGGCTCAGTTGACCCGTCAGCCCCGCGTTCTTTGGATCACCGGCGGTCTTCTGGCCTTCTTAGCTTTAGTCCCCGGTCTGCCGAAGCTCCCCTTTTTGCTCCTGGGAGCGGTGCTGGGAGGAGTAGCCTACAGTCTCGAGGGTTCCGTTCGCCGCCAGGTCCAGGTGGAGACGAAAGAAGCCGCGCGGGAGCGGAAACCGGAATCGGTGGTCTCTTTGGTTCAAGTGGATCCGGTAGAGATCGAGCTGGGCTATGCCCTCCTGCCTCTGGCCGACAGCGAACAAGGGGGGGACCTTTTGGACCGGGTCGTCCTCATCCGGCGGCAACTGGCTCTGGAATTGGGGCTGGTGGTGCCACCCATTCGCATCCGGGATAACATCACCCAGGTGGCCCCGAATAATTACGTCATCAAGTTCAAAGGAGTAGAAGTGGCCACAGGCGAAATATTACCCGATCACTTTTTAGCCTTAAACCCGGGGACGGCTGAAGAAGGGGTTTCCGGAATCCCAACGCGCGAACCAACTTATGGCTTACCGGCCTTGTGGGTAACCCGGGCGGAGAAGGAAAAGGCCGAGCTCCTGGGCTATACGGTGGTGGATCCGTCTTCCGTCTTGGCAACGCACCTGACCGAGGTCTTGCGGAATCAAGGGTATGAATTACTGGGGCGCCAGGAAGTCAAGACCCTCATTGACACCATTAAGGAAAGTCATCCGGCCGTGGTGGAGGAACTGATTCCCTCCCTCTTGACGGTGGGCGAGGTCCAGAAGGTTTTGCAGAACCTCCTGAAAGAGGGTATTTCCATCCGCGACCTGGTTACCATCCTGGAGACTTTGGCCGACTATGCTCCTTCCACCCGCGACCCCGATCAGCTCACGGAATACGTGCGGCAAGCCTTGGCCCGGGCCCTGGCCCGCCAGTTCGGTCTGGACCGGGGCAAGGCCAAGGTTATAACCTTAGATCCGAATCTGGAGCGGCGATTGGCCGAGGGCATCCAGCGGACGGAGCGGGGATCCTACCTGGCGCTGGATCCTGAGCTCATCCAGTCCCTTTTGGAGAACGCCCGACGCGAGTTTGAACGAATGTTGGGTACCGGGCAACAGCCGATTATCCTTTGTTCGGCGACGGTAAGACCGCACCTCAGACGGTTACTGGAGCGCCTGCTCCCCCGGCTGGTCGTCCTTTCTTACAATGAATTGGCCCCCAATGTACAGGTGGAAGTGGTCGGCACCATTTCCTAAAAGGATGGTGAAGGATCCCATGCGCATCAGGCGCTTTTACGGACGGGAATTACCCGAGATCATGGCGGTGGTGAGAAAAGAATTAGGGCGCGATGCCGTCATTTTGGAGGTCAAAAAGCGGCGGACCGGGCTCTGGGGGCTATTTGGTCCCCTTCAGGTGGAGGTTTTGGCGGCGGCAGAGGAGAAGAATTCCGTCGAGATTTTGAGTCGTATTGGCTCCCTTTTTGGCAAAAACGAGTCCTCCGCGCGGGTAAGCCCCATGGTGCCGGAGGCTAAGGAAGAGGCCCCGGTCAACGAGCAGGTTGCCGCCACCCGGGTGGCGATCTCGCCCCGCCCGGGAGGCCCTCCTCCTGGTGGAACCGCCGACCAGGTTGCGGCCTCCGCTGGGTCGGCCGGGGTCGAGCGGGCTCCGGTTGGGATGACCTGGCCCAAAGAGGAGATTGCGGGAACCCTGCAGGACCTCCGCACCGAAGTTTCCACTTTGAAGAACACGTTACTCCAGGTGACGAGCCAGCTGGGAGTCGGCGATCCCTATCTGGCCCTTTTTCCCGAAGGGCGCCAGCTGGGTTCGCCCTGGGTAGCCATCTTCCGGCAACTGGTCGAGGCCGACGCTGATCCTCAGGTCGTCCGTTACCTCCTCCTGGCGGCAGCCCAAGGAGAAGGGACGCATGGGGATCAAATGGACGCCGACATGGAGAAACGCGTGCGCGCGGCCGTGGCCAAAAAGATCGGTGAAGAATTGGGGCCAGCCACGCCCATCCGGCCAAAGGCCAGTGGGGCTACCGTTGTCGCCTTTATTGGTCCTACGGGGGTCGGTAAGACCACCAGCATCGCCAAACTGGCGGCCTCCTTTGCCCTTCTCGAACAAAGGGAAGTGACCCTGATCACGGTGGACACTTACCGCATTGCCGCCGTGGAGCAACTAAAGACTTTCGGCGAAATCATGGGAATACCGGTGGAGGTGGCCTTTACGCCGGCCGAACTGCGCCAGTTGCTGGCGAAAAGGGATCTCCGCCGCGATGTGGTCCTCATCGATACCGCCGGACGCAGTCACCGGCGCGAAGAGCAAATGACGGAGTTGGCCGAGTTTTTGCAGGCGGCAGCTCCCGACGAAACCCATCTGGTGATCAGCCTTCTGACCAAACGCCAGGACCTGGCGGAAGTATTAAAAACCTACGAGGGACTTTATAACCGCCTGATCTTCAGTAAAGCCGACGAAACGACGGGATACGGGGCCATCCTGAACGCGGTGGCGGCGTGCCGCCAGCCCATCTCTTATTTAACCACCGGGCAAAACGTCCCGGCTGATATCGAGGTGGCGGAAACGGAGAAATTGGTCCGGTTGCTGTTGAGGGAGGAATGTCGATGAAGGATCAGGCCGAGGAATTGAGGCTTCTGATGCGGAAAGTTCAAGCGTCCCAAAACCGGGGGCGGCCGGTGGGGACTGGGAGCCGGATTTTGGCCGTCACCAGCGGCAAAGGTGGGGTCGGCAAAACCAATATTACGGCCAACCTGGCTCTGGCTTTGGCCCGTTTGGGTAAAGAGGTCTTGATCTTTGATGCTGATCTCGGTTTGGCCAACACGGACGTCATTTTGGGCCTGCATTTGCCTTATAATCTCAGTCATCTGGTGCGGGGAGAAAAGGAAATTGAAGAGTTGGTGACTCGAGGCCCTCTGGGGGTCCGGCTGGTGGGGGGCGGTTCCGGTTTGGAGGAACTCTTGACTTTGGGGGAATGGGAGGTCAACCGCCTGGTCGAGAAGCTGGCGCGCTTGGAGGGCCTGGCCGAAATCATCCTCGTGGACACGGGAGCGGGACTTTCGCGTTCAGTGGTGGCTTTTTTGACGGCGGCCCCGGAAATCATGGTGGTCGCCACGCCGGAGCCGACGTCCCTGGTGGATGCCTACGCTACCATTAAATTGGTCAGCCAAAAAAACCCCGCCGCCGGTCTGTATCTTTTGATTAACCGGGCCCGCACGCCCGTTGAGGCCGGGGCAGCGGCAGAACGGCTGGCCCTTTTAAGCCGGCGCTTCTTGGGGCGGGAAATTACCCTGGTGGGGCATGTCCCCAGTGACGAGCACGTGGAACGGGCGGTACGGGCCCAGATCCCGTTTACTCTGGCCTATCCGCAGGCCCCGGCCTCGCGGGCCATGCTCCTTTTGGCCGCCAGACTGACTGAGACGGCGCCGCCAGAGCCGGTGACCCAGGAGGCGAGCGGGCTCAAGGGCTTTTTAACGCGCCTCAGTCGTTTTCTGACGACTTAGGACCTCAAATGGGGGCGATGGGTAAGGAGATTTCCTTGGCGCTTTGGGGTGGTTACTGTGTTGAAGATCAACCTCCGGGTGGAGATCGAAGTCCCGCGGGGACCGTACCGGGGTAAATATGTCAGTCGGATTGAAGACATCTTCCCGGATCGTTTTCATGTGGCCATGCCCATGTTTCGCGGTTACTACGTTTCCATTCCCCGCGGCACCCGGGTCTGGGTGAGTTATGTCAAAGACAAGGCCGTTTATTACCTCGAAACTGAGGTCCTGGAACGGATCCCGGGGCCGGTCCCACGACTGGTCCTCGCTCTTCCCGAGCGGGTGGAGAGGGTCCAGCGGCGCCGCTTCGTGCGTTTTGAGGCGGCGTTGCCAGTAGCCTACCAAAAACTGACGGACGGGCAAAAATCCGGCCTTACCCTCCCGGCGGGTGCTTATCTACCCCCAAGCAGCCAGCCGTCGACGAACCAGGAGGGTTTAGTCGCCGAGCCGGTGCTGGCCCGCACGGCCGACATCAGTGGGGGTGGGATCATGCTGGTGGCCGAAGAGGACATTCCGGTGGGGACACGGCTGGTCCTGCTCATCTCACTGCCGCAGGCCAAAATCAAAGCCGAGGGCAAGGTTACTCGCCTGGTGAAGACTATGGAGGTTCGGGGGAAGACGAATTACTTTTTAGGAGTGGAATTTACCTCCATTTCCGACTGGGATCAGGACAAAATCATTGGATATATCTTTGAGGAACAACGGAAGATGCGTTGGAAAGGCCTCTTTCACTGAAACGGAAAGGGGAAAGGGATATGGCCCTGAGCAAAGAAGATGTTTTTGCGGCTTATCGCGCCAACCGCGACCCAGTGATCCGGGAACGTCTGATCCTCAAATATGCCCCTCTGGTTCGCTACATGGCTGGCCGCATCGCCATTGGCCTGCCACCGACGGTGGAAATTGACGATTTGATCAGTTACGGCATCTTTGGCCTGATGGATGCCCTGGAGAAATTTGACTCATCCCGCGGCATCAAGTTTGAGACCTATGCGCTGGCCCGCATCAAGGGGGCTATGCTGGACGGGTTGCGGGCCATGGATTGGGTCCCGGCCTCGTTACGGCAGAAGGCCAAAGGGCTGGAAAAGGCCTTTGAAGAGGTGGAGAGCCGCTTGGGCCGTTCGGCCACCGATGAAGAGGTGGCGGCTTATCTCCAAATCGATGTGGCCGAGTTGGAAAAACGCCTTTTAGAGGTGGCCGCCATCTCGCTGATCTCCCTGGAGGACGTCTGGGACCGGGAGGAGAAAAGCTCGCGGCGGGTCATTGACGTTTTGGCCGACAGCCGGGCGGAGAACCCGGAGGAGGCCC
>Ga0334722_10003381_pt1 | contig 17216 bp, 11 predicted proteins | sample C3_bottom_MG_FD_207210 | JGI IMG/M metagenome (GOLD analysis project Ga0334722, IMG submission 207210) | Sediment microbial communities from Yellowstone Lake, YNP, Wyoming, USA - C3_bottom | ecosystem: Environmental > Aquatic > Freshwater > Lake > Sediment | place: USA: Wyoming | collected...
CTGGATGGAGCGAAAACATGGTGTGCTGGGTGCGCGGTTCAGGACCAAGCTGGTTTTCGCCTTCGTCGGCCTGTCATTCATCCCCCCTATTCTGCTCTTTCTGATCGGAAGTGGAATGTTCACCCGGAGCATCGAGCGGCTTTTCAGCCTCAGGATAGAGAACTCGCTCAAGGATTCGGTCTCCGTTGCGCAGGAGTATTATGACCGGCTTCAGAAAGAGGCGTTTGTCTTCAGCAAAGAGATCAGCACGCAGATGACCGAGGCCCGGCTGCTGCCCCAGTTCGAGAACCAGGTGCTTAAAGAGTATCTGGCCAGGAAGGCGAAGGAGTACGGGCTGGGCTCCATTGAACTTTTTGTTGCCCCCCGCGAACGGATCGTGGTTGTGGTCACCGGTCAATATCCAGCCAAGGGCTTTACCCAGACCCCGGATGCCCTTGTTTCCCAGGCCTTTGCAGGGCAGGATGTTGCGAACGTGACGGGGTCAAAAAAAGAAGGCGATATCATGCGTGCAGTGGTCCCGCTCTACGAATCAGAAGGGTCCGGAGCGGGGAACAGGATCATTGCTGTTGTTGCTGTCAGTTTTTATATTCCCCAGAGTCTCTCGGTCAAGGCCGAGAATATCCGGGAAGGGTATGCGCAATATCGGTCCGCTTTCAGCGGCAAGGAACCGATAAAATTGTCATATCGGCTCGGGTTCCTTTCGGTTACGCTGGCGCTTCTCCTGGCGGCTATCTGGGTGGCTCTCCGTGTTGCTGCCGGCATCACGGTGCCGATCAAAAAACTGGCTGAGGGGACCGCGGCGGTGGCTGCAGGCAGGTTCGATTACCGGATCGATGAGAAGTCAGACGATGAAGTGGGGGTGCTGATCGACTCATTCAACAAGATGACACATGATTTGCAGTCCTCCCGGCAGCAACTTGAGCAGGAGGTCAATTATAAGGAGACGATCCTCTCGAACATCGAGACCGGTGTCGTGTCCCTTGACCGCGGAGGCAGGATCACGACGGTCAACCATTCAGCAGCGGAGATCCTCGGCATCCGGGAGGAGGATGCGCTCGGCATCCGATATGACGAGGCCTTCGGATTCATAGAACTCAGTCCGGTCCGCAACCTATTCCGCAGACTTGAACAGGGCCAGGGCAGAGCGGAAGAGGAATTGTCGCTCAATGTCCGCGGCCGAATGCTGACGCTCCGAATGCGCATATCCGCGCTCAGGGACGGCAACGGCACCCCTATCGGTTCGGTTATCACCTTCGACGATCTTACGGAGCTGCTGCGTGCGAAGAAGGCCGAGGCTTGGCAGGATATGGCGAGGCAGATAGCCCATGAATTCAAAAACCCCCTTACACCCATCAAGCTTTCCGCGGAGCGGTTGCGCAAGAAGCACGCCGAGGGCGCCGCGGACTTCAACACAGTGTTCGACGATTGCAGCAGGACGATCGTCCAGGAGGCCGACGGGCTGCGGAACCTGGTGGACGAGTTCTTGAATTACGCGCGCATGCCGAGTTCTACCCCCACGCTGCAGCCCTTCGCGCCAATACTCGAGGGCGTGGTCCAGCTGTACAGCGGCGCGCATCGGGACGTCACGTTCCTGACAGCGATAGCGCCTGACCTGCCGGACGTGTTCCTTGACCGCGAGCAGATCAAACGCGTGTTCATCAATCTGTTCGAGAACTCCGTCGAGGCAATGGGCGGCAGAGGAATGATACGGATCACAGCGAAAATGTCCTCATCGGGCATGGCGCAGATCGAGGTGGCTGACGATGGCCCGGGGATCGCGGCAGACGACGTGCCCAAGCTGTTTCAGCCGGATTTTTCACGGAAGAAAAAAAAGGGAGGGCTGGGGCTTGCCATCGTACTCAGAACCATCAAGGATCACGGCGGCACGATCCGCTTTGAGCAGAACGATCCGAAGGGGTCCCGATTCATCATCGGGCTGCCGGTGGCGGTGAGCAGCAGGGAAGTGCCGGGTCATGCATTGAACGTACAAAGTTCCTAAGGGAGGTCTTCTATTTTGGATACAGCATCGACGATACTGGTGAGCATTGTAGCGATTTATCTTCTTGTTAAGCTGTTCGGTTTTCTGGGGCGCTTGGGGATCAAGCAAATCTCCCCGAAAGAGCTGGACGGGAAAAAAGGCATGGTGCTCCTTGACGTGCGCACGAACAAGGAATATGAGGGGGGCCATATCCCTGGTTCCATTCACGTGCCGCTTTCGGATATTGGTGACAAGATCAAGAAACTCAAAAAGGACAAAGAACTTGTGGTGTACTGTCAAAGCGGCAATCGGAGCATCTGGGCCATCAAACGGCTGATGGGCATGGGATACAAAAACCTCATCAACCTGAAGGGCGGCTACAGTGCCTGGAAAAGAACTCATTGACGAACTGAGACGGGACTACCGGGCGAAGCGGCCCCTGATCGTCAAGCGTCTCGCCGAGTTTCGCAGCGTCTACGAGAAGGGCGACCGGGTGATCTTCGAGGAGCTCTGCTTTTGCATCCTGACCGCCGGCAGCAGCGCAAAGATGGGATTGCGCACCGTCGAGGCACTCCGCGATCTTCTGAGGCGCGGCAGCTTAACAGAACTGCAGCAGCGGGCGCAGAAGCACCGCGTGCGGTTCTGGCGTCTGCGGCCGTCCTACATCGTCCATACCCGGGAGTATCTGAAGGACGCCTGTAACCTCAGACTGAAGAGCCTGATCGAGTCGTTCGATTGTCCGCAGGCGCGGCGCGATTTTTTTGCGCAGAACAAGGGGATCAAAGGGCTGGGATACAAGGAAGCGAGCCACTTTCTCCGGAACATCGGCTTTCCGGGGTATGCCATCCTGGACAAGCATATTCTGAACAGTCTTCGCGAGATGGGCGTGATCAGCGAACACATGCGTCCCACCTCACGCGCTGGTTACCTTGCGATCGAAAAGCGGCTTGAGCGGTTCGCCAAAAAGCTCAGCATTGACATGGACCACCTTGACCTGCTGCTGTGGTCACGCAAGACCGGGGAAATTTTGAAGTAACTATGCAGCAATCGGGGCTCGACGATCCTCAATGAAAAAGATCATTGTCTTCTCCCTGCTGGTCATTATCGTCATCCTGTTCTCGGTTCAGATCAGGCGGGGGGCGCTGAGCCTGCTCATCCTCATTGATGCGGTGCGTTCTCCCGCGAGGCCGGTGATGGGAACATTCATCCCTGGACCGGACGTGAAGCGGGTCTCCGTTTCGAGCGGGGACAGGGTGATCCACGCGGACCTCTATCGCCCTCGCAAGGACGGCAGGTTCTTTCCCCTGCTGCTGGTCCATGACCTCGGTCCCGCGGGCAAGGACGACGAACATGTGGTGCTCCTGGCCACCGATCTTGCACGAGCAGGGTTCCTGGTCCTGGTCCCTGATCTACAGGGTATGAAGACCCTCCGTCCCAGGACGTCTGATGCAGAGGATGTTCTGCAGAGCTTCATGTATCTGAGCAGGACCGCCTCCGCCGGACCCCGGGGGGGCATAGCGGGCATCGGTTACGGAGCAGGTCCCCTGCTGCTTGCTGCGGCCGATGCGCGAATCAGGGACAAGGTCAGCGTGGTCACGACAGTTGGCGGATATTACGATCTCCGGAACGTTGCGCTCTTTGCTCTGACCGGGGCCTATGAGCACGGAGAGGACCGGGGACACGTCAGGCCCGATACGTCTCTCCGCTGGATGTTCGCGTACAAGAACCTTGACCTCGTGTCATCGGTCGAAGACCGGGAGAAGCTCAGAAAAATCATTGAACTGCGGAACCGGTACGACATGACAGCCGCTGACAGGGTTGCACGTTCCCTTGGCAACGAGGGCAGGGCGCTCTATGACTTTCTCATCAATAATGATCCGGGACGGTTCACCCCGCTCTACGAAAGGCTGTCGTTGGCGGTGAGGGAGCAGGTGTACCAGCTGTCGCCCGCCCGGGCTGTGGATTATATCACGGCCTCATTTATCATTGTTCATGCCACGGATGATTATGCCATCCCCTATACGGAGAGCCAGAGGCTTGCTGATGCTGTTGCTGACAAGGGGCGGGTGCATTGCGCGCTTCTGCCGCAGTTCATGCAGGGTGAACCGATCGAACCTTCAATAGGCGACCGGTACAAACGGTATGTCCTGGGAGGATGGCGTCTTTTTAGGGTTATGTATGAACTGCTCGGGAAGGCAGAATGACGGGTGAATGGGGAACGCAACGGATCGCGTGAAACGTTCTTTGATCAAAGAAGAAACACGAGTATCGCCGCGGACGCGCAGAAATCTACAGGGGCATCCCGGATAAGGGGCGGGCATGGATAACAAGGGGCTCAAGAAGGCGATCATTATCGGGGCAGCACTCGGAGCGTTGTTCAGTCTGGGAATTGCCCTGTCCATGGACATCTTCTTGTCCAGCACGATCCAGGGGACCTGGTGGGACGCAGCGGCCAAGGACGTGACCAAGATGTTCGGTCCGGCCTGCGGACAGAACGTGTTCGCAGTAGGACTTGTCCTGGTCCTGGTCCTGGGATTTCTGGCCGGGTTCGGGGCCATGCTCGGTGCTGTTGCCGGCATTATGATGAACCGGTTCTTCAAGGTTCTGCTCAAGTAATAGATGATCGTCCCGGAACCTGGTCCAGGAGGACCACTATCATGCTCTTCAGCATCATCAAGCGATCCTTTATAAATCAGAAAAAGTCCATGGCTGTCATGATCGTTTCCGTGGCTGTGGGGACCGCCATTGCCGCGTCGCTTCTCTCGCTTTCCTTTGACATCGCGTCGAAAGTATCCAAAGAGCTTCGGTCCTATGGCGCGAACATCATTGTTCAGCCCAAGGTTGCCGGACTTGCAGGCGTCAGCGGACAGAAACGATATCTGAGGGAAGAGGATATTGTCAAGGCAAAGACCATCTTCTGGAGGCACAACATTCTGGGTGTTGTGCCGGTCCTGATGGTGCGGGACGACAAGCTCGATGTCACGCTGCTCGGGACGTGGTACCAAAAGACCGTGCCTGTGCCCGGTGAGAAGGCGGGTTTTGATACCGGGGCCCTTTCCGTGATGCCCTGGTGGTCCATCGATGGGAAATGGCCGCTGCCCGGGGACGAGTTGCTCGCCGGCGTCAGCCTCGCGCAGAAGCGCGGCCTGGCCGTGAAGGACACGATCGCGGTCAAGGGCCGGCTGTTCAAGATCACGGGGATCCTGAATACGGGTGGCAAGGAAGACGATATGCTCGTGGGAGAGCTCGCGACCATTCAGCGGCTCTTCGGTCTTGAGGGCAGGGTATCCCAGGTCTTCGTGAGCGCGTTGACCACGCCCATGGACGCGTTCGCGTACAAGGACCCTGAGACAATGACCAAGAAGGAATACGAGAAGTGGTACTGCACAGGATATGTCACGTCCATCGCTAAACAGCTTGAGGATGAAAAGGTCTTCGCAGGATCGCTTGCGAGGCCCATCTGGCCAGTTGCTGAGGCGGAAGGAAAGATCCTGAACCGGCTCGAGCTCCTGATCGTATTGCTGACCGCGGTATCGCTTTGTGCGGCGGCTCTGGGTGTATCCACGACCATGATCATGAGCCTCCTGCGCAGGACCGACGAGGTGGCGCTCATGAAGGCCGTGGGCGCAGACACCATGCAGACTATTACCATATTCCTGACCGAAGCGCTCATTATCGGACTTGCTGGCGGGAGTGTCGGATACGTGCTATCGCTCGGCATATCGGGATATCTGGGCTATGCCGTATTTGGCACGGCCCTGCAGCAGAAGGGCATCCTTCTGCCGATCAGCATGGCGGTGTCGGTCGTTATTTCCATGATGGGAGTATATTTGCCGATCCGGCGGGCGCTTGCGATCAGCCCGGCAATCGTATTAAAAGGCGGACAGTGACCCAACTGCGCAGCGAACGATTGGGTTCCATCAGCTGTTGGTGGTACTCAGAGAACAGGTATGATGATGAACGAGTGGTTTGTCTATTTCTTAAAAAGGTCCATTGCCGAGCGCAAGGGGCGGTTTATCATTGCCTCTGCAGCGGTCATGCTGACAGTGACGGTCGTGACCGCCCTTGCGACCCTTTCCCTTGGCATCAGGGACAAGATCGGTGCTGAGTTGAAGCAGTACGGCGCGAACATGATCATTACGGACCGCGCGGGTGGCGCGATCGACCTCCTGGTGGCGAACAATATCAGCACCATGCAGGAGTATGTGCAGGGCGTGTCCTTCCACCTCTATGGAACAGCTGCTATAAAGCAGGCGGTGATCGAGATCATCGGGACGGAACCGGACAAGATGACCGGCTACCGGGTATACGGGAGTCTCCCCCGTGCTGCCGATGAGGTCATGGTGGGGGTGAATCTAAAAGATGTGCTGAAGGTGAAGCAGGGCGATGTGGTCCGCTTTGACAACGGGGCTGCCGGGTTCAGGGTCACGGCTTTGTTCGAGAAGGGGTCTGATGAGGACTCGACCCTGGTCATGCCGATCGAGGGCGCGCGGAAGCTGCTGCATGTGGAAGGGGTGAGCGCGGTCCTGCTGAACGTGGATACAGCGCTGCTCCACGAGGCGGAATCGTCATTCCGGCAGCGGTATCCCTCGGTGGAGGTCAAGACACTCCGGCAGGTCGCTGTGGCAGAGGAGCATATCCTGAGCAGGATACAGTTGCTCATGCTCCTCGTAACCGCTGTTGTGCTCTTCTCGTCGATCATCGCGCTGGGAAGCACCATGGGTGCCAACGTCATCGAACGGATGGAGGAGATCGGCCTGATGAAATCGCTTGGCGCAACGCGGGAGCACATACGGGATTTTTTCATGTTCGAGGCTGCGGCCGCTGGCCTGGCTGGCGCGGTGGCCGGATATCTCCTGGGTGTCGCAGCAGCGGAGGTCGTCTCGAAGACCGCATTCGGGTCCTTTATTCCGGTGACCATCGGAGTGGCGCCGCTTTCGATCCTCCTGGGCATTTTTATCGCAGTCATATCAACATATTTACCGGTTCGGGATGCCATGAAGATCGTTCCGGCACAGATATTGCGGGGTGAATGATGGCCATTATTGAGATACAGGAACTTGCCAAACACTATGACACGGCATCTGCCCTCCGGGGTGTGCACTGTGATATCCAACAGGGGGAGTGGGTGAGCATCGTGGGCCCCTCGGGGTCAGGTAAGAGCACGCTCTTGAACATCCTTGGCGGGCTCGACCATCCGACAGATGGGAGCGTTCTTATCAATGGTACGGACATCAACGCACTGGGTGAGGATGAACTGGCTCATTTCCGGCGGGAGACAATCGGTTTTGTGTTCCAGCAGTCACACCTTATTCCCTATCTCGATGCCACGGAAAACGTGATGCTCGCCCAGTATTTTCACAGCATCCCCGACCGGGCCGAGGCCGAGGACGCACTCACGCGCGTGGGGCTTGGCCACCGGCTGCGTCACCGGCCCTCCCAACTCTCGGGCGGAGAACAACAGCGGGTCTGCATTGCCCGCGCATTGATCAACAATCCCTCCCTTCTGCTTGCCGATGAACCAACGGGCAACCTTGACCGGTCAAATACAAAGAACATTCTGGAGCTGTTGAAGGACCTCCATGAACAAGAGGGATTCACTATCGTGGTCGTCACGCATGATCCCTTTGTATCGCAATGGGCGTCCCGTATAATCTCCATGGAAGACGGAAGGATAATCAGGGATGAGCCCGTTCACCGGTGAGGCATTTTTAATAGGCGTTAAGGAAGGCATCCCCCTCTATTTTAGCGTCAGACTGGTGCTTGCCTTGAGCAGCAGACAGCGCCTTGATTTTATAAGGATGCCGTTGTTTGCCGGCGGGCTCGTTGTGCTGCTTGCCTCCTTCGCTGTTATGGCCATCCCCGTGACCCTTGAGTTCAGGGATGTCATTGTCAAGATGATCGGGTATGTCTTTGGTCTCTTTTATCTATTCTCTCTTGGCGCTCTTTACCATACAACGGGGACCGACCTGCTCGGGCCGCTCAAGGGATTTCTGAGCAGGAAACTGTTACTGGTACCGCTGATCTTTTTGCTCACTCTTGTCTATTTTGCGCCTGACATGTCTGGATCGTCGCTCTACGTGGCTGACCTGTTCTCAATGGCCGGGAGCAATGTGACGATCTTTTTGTCTGCTGGTGCGGGTTTCGGTATGGCTCTGGCGCTGTCCCATCTTATCGCAAGGCTGGTCAGGATCGATGCCCTGCGGCTCTTTGGATTGCCCCAGGTTCTTTTGGTCCTTGCCTTGATGAAGCTTATGTTTGGCGGCGTTCGGGGTTTTGCCGAGCTATCACTCATACCTGCGGTACAGGCCGGTCTTGTTAAGCTTATTCATGATATTGTCCACCAGACCTTTGTTTTTTTCATGGTGCCGGACCATCCACTTCTGACGATGACAGCGTGGAAATATATCGGCCTCGTTTTCGGAGGTACGGTCAGTCTGTGGCTTTCCCTGGTCGTCTTTTTTTTACCGCTCGGGCTTTTCATCAAAAAACACTTTGCTGAGGGCATAGCGGTGCCTGCCGGAATCGGTCTTCCTGCGCGCAAGCGTATATTCATAAAGGCGACCCGTGATGAGCGGATATTGAAGTCCATCCCAGTGTTCCTGTTCATGCTGTTCATACTGAGCACCTGGTTCGTCCAGACCGGCGAAAGCATCGCGAAGCTGTATCTCCCCGAACCACTAGCGATAATCGCCGAGAAAGATAGGGTGGTTATATCGCTTCAGTCTCCGACAGAAGACCTGCGTGACGGGATGCTCCATAAATTCTCGGTTACGATGAACAACGAAGTGGTGCGGTTGCTCATCATGAAAACGCCCGATGGTAAACTCGCTGTCTGTCTCGACGCCTGTGAGGTCTGTCCACCGGAAGGATATGGCCAGGGGAAGGAACAGGTGGTCTGCATCTACTGCAACACCCCTATTCCTTTTGATTCCCTCGGAAAGCCGGGTGGGTGCAACCCCATCCCGCTTGTCGCGTTGATCACCGACAAGGATGTGCAGGTGACGCTTGCAGAAATAGCAACAAAGCGGGCAACGATCAACTCAGGGAAGGGGAACGGGGGGGGGGAACGATGAAGCTTATGCGGTCCTGCATGGTCTTCCTTCGTTCCACAACGCTTACGATCTGGCTTGTGGGTCTGTTCCTTCTGTCCTATCTGACAGTAGCGGTCTGGTCAAAAGAGGCGCTGGGCTTCTTCATCATGCTTCTTTCGTCAAACAACCTGTTCAGGTTTGCATACCTCGTCTTTTTCCTGAATGTGACGCTCCGGTCGGTCACTGCCCTAATAATTCTTTGGCCGGCGAGGGCCAGATTTTTTTTGAGGATGCCGTTGTACATCGGACTTGTCATATTCTTGTTCTCCTTTGCCATGAGCGTTAACATCAGGCAGACCAAATGGATTCTCGTGGGCGAGGGGGATATTCCGGACATCCCTTGGGAACAGAACGCGTTCCAGGTGGCCCATGTGGAGTCGGCGCTCGAGAAAAAAGCGCTCAGGACAGAGGAATCGCTGATCTTTGATTATGAACCAACGCTTACCGTTACAGATAGGAACGGCGTTCACTATGCTATCGGGGCTTTCCCGCCTCGTCGCGCGCTGTCCACGTTCATGCATGTTCTCAATTTTGGGATAGGCCCTGGCGTAGAATTACGGAAAAGGGACGTCATTGTCGCGCGCGGTGAGGTTGCGCTCCGGCTTATCCCCTTTGGTTCAGTGGATACGTTTGACATGCCGCCATTTCCATACAGATTTTACCTAAGTCTTTTACCGAATCGTGTTATAAAAAAAGGAAAAGAGATTGCGCGTGATTATGACCTTGAAAAACCTCGCTATGGCATCGAGATCGTAAAGGGAGAAAAGGTCATTGCAAAGGGAGAGACAGACACCCAGATCACCTTTGACCGGGACATGTCGCTCACATTTTATAAACCAGCGAACTGGGTTCAACTTGAGGTGGTACATGACCCGTTTCTTATTGGCCTCGGTGTTGGTTATGCACTGATTTTTATCGGGTTGATCTCATATGTGCTCGAAATTGTTGTGTTCCGATCAGCAATTCAACATGCTGTAATATAAACACAATTTATTTTGTGAAAAATGTCAATTAATGCTCATTTAGAAATTAAATGTTGCTTGAAAACCAACAAACTGCTGAGCGTAAACACTCAGAAACACGTGCGTATTTTAAAATTTTTTAGATAAAGTATTGTAGGGAAATTATTCATCATATTGATAATTATGATTTTCAATACGATGGTATGTCTATTGCATTACTTAGATATACGAAGGCAAAGCGATAGTTTGTTAAATAGCATAACTATTTGAATTTTAAGACATATGACGTGGAGAGGTGAAATGACCAGAAAAATTATGCCATCGGTATTTCTAACGTGTTGTTTTGTTTTGTTGTTATCCCAATATGCGACCGCCGGTATCGTTGGCAGTAAGCATGATTTTGCTTCATCCGGTGTTGGGACAAACCCCTCTCAGTTTGGTAACGGCAACCTTTATGTTAACAGTGTGTCGCCAGCCAATAAAATTAAGCAGGTTTGTGTCTTTTGTCATACCCCTCATGGGGCAAGCCAGGATCCTAACTATGGGTTCGGCGCTGGTGCCCCTAACGCCCTCTGGAACAGGGTTCTTACATCGCGCGTGGGAGGTCATACCCTTGGAACCCCGTTCACGGTATACAGCAGCTTAACGTCATCTTTTGTTGGCAAGGCTCCTACCGGGCTTACGCTTATGTGTTTGAGCTGTCATGACGGTGTTACCGCCATAGCGGTCGGGGATCCGTCACTGGGAACGAATGTTTTACTTAATGCTCCGGGGTCTGGCAACCCAAAAGTCGTAGCAGACGTTGGTATTTATACGGCAATCGGCGACATTTATTGGAAGGACGGTCCCCAGGGTGCTGGTCCTAACATTGGTAACCTGTCGCCCGGTGCCCCGTATAATGCGTACTCTATAGATTTGAGCGACGATCATCCTGTGTCGTTTGCCTGGTCAGACACCACGGGCATTGCGGATATCAAGCTTCCAACGGATGGCCGGCTGAGGCTCTTTGGCGCGACACAGCGGATGGAGTGTTCTACCTGCCATGACGTGCACAGCAATGCGAATCCGCCGTTCCTGGTGATGTCGAATGATAACAGCGGTATGTGTCTTAACTGTCATAGTAAGTAATGCTGAGCGGAGAATAAACTATGTATACTGGAGTTCATGCGGTTTCGGAGGTGACTATGAAGCGAAGATTCGGTCTCATGATTTTCATAATACTGACCATGGCGATATGGGCGAGCATGGCGCTGGCAGCACCTACGCACCTGTCTTCCATAACGGATAACGTCAATCATCCGGGACGCATAGCCATTGACGCTCAGGGCAATCTGTATGTCACTGATCCGGCAGACAATGTGCTCCGTATCTACAATAGTAAAGGGCAGCTGCGCAACTCGCTTGGTGTTGCCAGGGCGTATGCTGTAGCTGTTGATCAGGCAGGCAGGATATATGTCGGATCGGAAAAAGAAAAGGGCGTGCATATCTACAACGCCGATCTTTCGTCTGCCGGTAAACTGGGTTCTGGCGAGGAATTCGCGCGGCCGAACGATATTGCTATTGACGGAAGTGGCAGAATTTATGTTGTTGATCAGCTCGGTAATGTGGTAAAGGTTTATGAATCTACTGGTGTGCTTGCTATCACTATCGGTGGGGCAGGTTCAGATGTCTCGTTTACCCTTCCAATGGCAGTAGCGATAAATGATGCGGCTGGCGAGGTGTATGTATCAGACAACCGGCCGCTGGCTGGCGGCGGAACTGGCGTTAGCATCCAGGTTTTCGATAAGAACGGTCTGCTGAAGCGTTCTTTCGGAAACTATGGTCAGAGCACTGGCCAGATGCTGTCTCCTGTTGACATTGCCGTAGACACCAAGAGCGGAAAACTCTATATCGTAGACTCCACTCAGAACGCGGTTCTTATCGTGGATCCGACAACCGGAGCGATCTCCGGTGCACTCTATGACAAGGCAAAGCCAATGGCGACCCCGCAGGGTGTGGCTATTGCAAATAACGGCATCATCTACATAACTTCATATAATGGCAAGAGCATTGAGCCTTACGCCTTTGATGGTTATGTGACCATGGAGACCTCGCCTGCAGCCTTGGTCTTTGTCAGCACCCAGAACAGCGCGAATCCCATAGCACAGCAGACAGTGAATGTATCTAATACAGGGAGCGGCGTTGAGAATTGGACAGTTACCTCAGACAAACCCTGGATCGTTCCTGGTCAGGCAGCGGGTTCCACAGGAGCGGCAAGCTCGACCGTACTCTCTGTCGGCATCGATCTTTCGAAGCTTACTCCTGGTACTCCTAATACCTACACCGGCAACATTTCGATCATCTCCGATTATGGACGGACAGATACAATTGCAGTGACCCTTTCTATTCTTCCTCCTCCAACGCTTAGTTTAAGCAATGGCTGGCTTGAGTTTACGGCAAAAAAAGACGGCATTGCCGCTTCCCTTCCGGTTACTGTTGAGGCGTTGAACGCCACAACGTTGAACTGGACCGCAGCAGGCAGTTCGGGGATAGGCATTACTCCGGCAGCAGGAACTACTACGGCAACTGCCATGGTTTCGGTCAATACTGCCGGATTTGCAGTAGGCAGGCATGAATCTGTCGGATATGTAACCTTTAGTGCTCCGAATGCCGTAGGTGATGGCAGCAAGATTACGGTTAATTTGACCATAACTTCATCCAGCAAGATTACGGTAAACGCGAACATTGCAGAAGCTAAGTATGTACTTACGGGCCCGTCGGGATATAAAAAGTCCAGTTCAGGCTTGACTTGGAGCGAAGAGGGCGCCCTCGCAGGCGACTATACAAATACCTATGACGCGGTAATCGGTTATAAGCGGCCTCTGCCGCAGACGAAAACACTCGCAACTGACGGTGAAATAACCTTTACCGGGAAATATGTGTCCTGGAAAGACCTGGCAATGAAGAAGACGATTATAACTGCCAAGGGACCGGGAAGCAAGAATGACGGGCTTTTGAAGACCTATAAGTCTGATGGGACAGCGGTAGCGCCTGACTTTAAGGCGATGACAACCAAATACGGCGCAAGCATCGCCTCGGGAGATGTTGACGGTGACGGTATTGCAGAATTCGTTGTTGGCACTGGAGCAGGCTCGGAGAATAACACGCTGGTGCGTATTTATAAGGCAGACAAGGTCACGCTCCTCACTGAGTTTGAAGCGTTTCCAGGTATGCATGGCGGCGTAAACGTAGCTGTTGCTGACTTTGATGGCAATGGAACAGCAGAGGTGATCGTTGCCCCTGCAGGCGGCGCAGAGAATGTCAGTACGGTAAAGATCTATTCTTATAGTGACAGTGACAAAGCCATGGTACCGACGGGCATAGAATTCACTGCCCATAGCAATCTGTCAGGGGTAAACATTGCGGCTGCTGACACGGACGGGAATTTTGCTCCTCGTCTCGTAACTGCACCTGCTTCCGGGTCGGACGGTGATGCAGGTTCTGTGAAGATATGGAACATCGACGGAATAAAGAGCATGGGGACGTGGACCATCGTAAGTCCGCCTGCTGAGATCCAGTTGTCGAACAAGTATGGAGCGACCGTAGCAGCAGGAGACACGATTGGTGATGGTAAGGACAGGATCATCGTAGGAACAGCTGCTGACAAGAAGACGGGAAGGTCCAGAGGCTCAGAGGATGCAGTTGTTAAGATCTTCCAGGTCAATGCTGACGGTATTGTTGAAGTAAATCGCATCACGGTATTTGATTCGACTACCGGTGTGAACGTTGCCGCAGCAGACCTTGATGGAGACGGGATCGCAGAGATCATAGCTGGTATCGGGGCTGCGAAGAGCAGCCGTGAAAGTAAGACGGACAGAGGTACGGTAAAGGTATTGAGCGCCGCAGGTGCGCTGAAGTTCTCAGTAACGCCGTATGAAGATTCACGAGATGGTGTCAAAGTAGCAGTAGGAGATATGGGCTTATGAGGCGCATTTTGGAGCGAGGGGTGACCATGAAGAAAATTACCTTACACCTGATTTCACTTGTAGCACTATTCATCGGCATGCTGTATGCGGGAGGGCAACTTTACGCCAATGATGCGCCGCATGATTTTACGTCATCATTGACGGTTGCGTGCGCAAATTGCCACCCTGGACGAGGCCAGACCCTGGACTGGATGACCGCGGCAACGGTGAACGATGTCACGGCAGCCGACAATCAATGCTTTCAGTGTCATCAGGTGCCAAGACTGGGCGCGACAGCAGCCGGTTTGGTGCAGACACACTCCTATTTCCAGACAAAAGGCACCAACAGCTGGGTGATGGATTGTAAGGTCTGTCACAACGCACACTACCAGAGACAGGCAATGTCCTATCCCACAGAAGGATATGTGGTTCAGGGTGTTGTGTCTGTTGCTACCATTTCTACGGTAGTTGTGACCAGTCCCACGCTGACCGCAGGGGCGTATGCGGGTTATTTGGTCGTTCCGAACACAGCCTACCCTAACTTTATTTACCGGATAACTAACAATACAGCGAACACTATCTCCATCCAGACAGGGACGACTACAGGAGCATATGGTATTGACCCTGCCTATGCTGCATCTGGATCTACCTTTGCTATTAAATACGGCAAGATGATCAAAGAAGCAATTTCAACACCGAACAGCGGTTCAATGCCGGTGAAGTTCTTTGGCGATATGGGTGCAAACTCTTTTGCTACGAGTTCGGTAACTATTAATGGTGTGTGTCAAGTTTGCCATACCGCAACGAAATCCTATAAAAACGATGGAACATTGTCAAGTGGCACGCACGTGGGAGATGCAAACCAAAATCCCGGTGGTCAGTGCACATACTGCCACACACATGATAACGGGTTCAAATCTCCGGCTGCGGGTTGTAATGATTGTCATGGAAATCCACCTCTATACGCACAAGGCGGACCAGACGGTCTCGTTGCAACAGCTGCCAGCAGTACCTGGGCTGTCACGAGTGCAACGAGCCCGACCAATCCTGGTGGACACGGCAAGCACTCGATGTCTCTTGCCATGAAATGTCAGGTTTGCCATTCAAACTCGCAAATGCCCTTTGGTCTTGATAAAAAGATCAAAATGGGATTTGATGTAAAGGCCGCCAATTTTACGAACTCAGCTTGGTCTGGTGCAAACGTGCAGTCTGGCGTATTTGAAGGGTCCAACGCCCTGGCAAATGGTTATTCCTGGACCGGCGCGCTGGGTACAACAATAACGACAATAGGAAATAAGAATAATACCTGCCGGAGCAACTACTGTCATGGCGGCGGTGCAACCGGTGTAGCAGCTCTGAGCGGCGGTACAAATACGGCCCCTCAATGGGTAGGTGGCTCGGCACAGGCTACTTGCGGCACCTGTCACGGTACGTCGAAGGCAAGCCCGCCAGCGGGTGGCAATCATGGAAGACACGCGGGAACAGCTGCAGGTCAGCTTGGTCTTGCTTGTTCGGATTGTCACGGCGCAACAGGATCTGCCCACGTTAATGGTCAGGTTGAATGGGCAATGAATGCAGGCAATACAATGATTGGTGCGGGCGCAACATATAAATCAGCAGCAAGCGGCAACAGTGGTACGCTTGCAATGGCCGGAACATATGGAACCTGCGCAGTGATCTGCCATAGCTCTGGACAGAATGAATCAAACGGTACGAACGCTGGCCTCGTTTACGCCTCTGCAACGACTACATGGGGTGGTGGAGCGCTGAATTGCGGTTCCTGCCATAAGGACATGGATACAAACGGGGCAGCCTCGGGCAGCCACGTGAAGCATGCTCAGGGTACCTATAATATTTCCTGCGCGACTTGTCACTCAGGCTACACAGAAAACTCGGTGGCAATTGCCACGCACGTAAACGGATCTGTTAACACCGGTTTCACCGGTACAGCCACGGGCACGATATACTCAGAAGGCAACAGCGGCGCGCTGGGTAATGGTTATGGCTCGTGCAGTACGAGTTACTGTCACAGCAGCAGCCAATCTTCGACAGGTACGGCAGCAATCACCTCCTACGGCACCCCGACATGGGGAACTACGGTGATGAACTGCGGATCCTGTCATAAAGATATGGGTACAGATGGTGCAGCCACAGGTAGCCATGTGAAGCATGCTCAGGGCACGGTAAATATCGCCTGCGGAAAGTGTCATACAGGCTATACAAAGACCACGGCAGCTTTAGCAACACACGTGAACGCATCGATCAACGTTGGCTTTACAGATGGTACTGCATACAGCCAGAACAATGTCAGCCCGATCGGCAATGGTTACGGTAACTGCACAACGAGCTTATGCCACAGCAGCGGTCAGTCCTCGACGGGCCTGGTGTCGCCGCTTATTTATGGTGCCACCGTGACATGGGGCGGAATTGGGCTGAATTGCGGATCATGCCACAAGAACATGAAGACAGATCCGGCAGCAACGGGCAGCCACGTAAAACATACATTCACGGCGAACATCGCCTGCGCAACCTGTCATACTGGCTACACGGAGACCGTAGCATCAGTTGCAACGCACGCTAATGGCTCGGTCAACGTTGGCTTTGCAGACAGCACATCCTACAGCCAAGGCCTTGCAAGCCCGCTCGGCAATGGTTACGGCTCATGTAGTACGAACTCCTGCCACAGCAGCGGTCAGTCCTCAACAGGTATGTCAACGCCGCTTACCTACGGGACACCGACTTGGGGAAATGCAGGAAACTGCGGATACTGCCACCAGAATATGGATACAGACACTGCTGCATACGGAAGCCACGTACAGCATGCTCAAGGCACGGTGCTGAACACTGCTTGTGCAACATGCCACAATGGTTACACTGAGACAACTACTGCAGCTGCAACACATATTGATGGCAAGGTAAACCTGAAGTTCACTAATTTGGATGCGACGAACCTGTCGTATTCGTTGACTCTTACACACAATTTGGGCAGCGGCTATGGTTCTTGTTCTACGAGTTCCTGCCACGGCACCAAGTCAGCGACCTGGGGCAACAATACAACGAACCATTCCTGCACCAAGTGTCACGGCAGAGGCGTAGCTGTTGGGTCCTACGCGTTGACTGATGCTGCTCCTGGAGCAGCTGGTATAGGCATCAGCACTGGCGGCGTATCAACGAATTCAGATGCCAAGGTTGGCGCCCACCGTGCCCATCTTGAGGCAACGCACGGCTACAGCGCGGC
>Ga0334722_10003382_pt1 | contig 17215 bp, 18 predicted proteins | sample C3_bottom_MG_FD_207210 | JGI IMG/M metagenome (GOLD analysis project Ga0334722, IMG submission 207210) | Sediment microbial communities from Yellowstone Lake, YNP, Wyoming, USA - C3_bottom | ecosystem: Environmental > Aquatic > Freshwater > Lake > Sediment | place: USA: Wyoming | collected...
GCCACGTGTTCGCCGCGATCAAAGATGCTTCTTGTAGTAGGTCCACTGCACCCGTGGCAGGATTGCGAGAACGATGGCAGCGGACACCCATGTCCATCGCTGATCGATCGACACGGGTGGAAGAAGGTTTGCCGCACCGTATGCGACGAGGAGCACGACCTGCAGATACTTGGCACGATGGTAAATACTTGCCGATTCACGTCCTCCACACGCACGTCGGACGGCTCGTTGCGCTAGCCCATCTACCGCCGCCACGCAGTAGACCAACGCAAACATCGGCATAGCCATTGCCGCGGCCGCTAAGCGTACACCGAACAATTGCGTCCCGACCATCGCCACCTGGATTGCCTCGAAATTGGCGATGTACGTATTCCGAACGATCGTATCGGGAATGGAGAGCGCCGCGCCTTCCGCGAAGCGCGCGCCCATGTCATGAATTCCCGTCACCTTGAAGAGCATCGCATACAGAAAGTTCGCCGTCGCCGCGGCGAAGCGCGGAAACTCGCTGTATGAGTCCCAAAGCCGCGCCGCACGGGCGAGGTCCTGTTCGAGGAGGCTTTGCAACCGCTCAAGTCCGCTTGGCCATACCTTGAACACGAAAACCCAGTCGATGATCCACGCGGCGAGTATCAAGGCGAGCAACACCAATAGCCCACTGAAGGACCATTTCAGCGGCGCGAATAGCGCCCCCGCAATTCCGCGCTCGTGAAATGACGCGTCCCTAGAAGCCAACGCCCTTCCCTTCCATGGTCACCGTTGTCGGTTTCGGGTGAATATCGACACCGGTCAAGCTCTTCAGCTCGCGACCGATTGCCGCAATGCTCTCCGGCATCATCGGGTCGTGGCTGGCATCCGGAAGGGGCATCCGGATCTTGTGGAGCAGCCCACCGTGGATCAGCGCGAAGGCCTGTCCCTTGGGTAATTGGACCAGATCGCTTGGCGCAAGCATCGGCGCGTTTTCGGTCAGTATCCGATCTTCGTTCCGACTTGCGAAGTCGGCAAAGTCTGCTGGATCGTTGGTATCGGTGACGGAGGATGCCACCACGGTCGACACGACGCGCACTTCCGGGAGCTGATCGGTTAGCAGTTCCGCCGTCGCCATCTCCTTGACGCGAAGCATGATGAGGGTGTTGAAGTTTCCCGCAATTTGCCCTGCTTTGGCCCTGGAACCGATGCGCGCCTCGACATCCGACCAAGTCTGCGTATACGCCGTCACCTGAAAGCCCGCTCCGCCCGCCTTGTTGAGGAGCGGGATGAACTCATCACCGATCAGTTCGTTGAACTCGTCGGCGTGAATCGCAATGCGGCGAGACTTCATCTCGCCGGGAAGTCCGTGACCGGTTCCAAATTTATAGAGGCTTCCCGCGACACTGGTGAGATCCGCGAACATCGAGTTACCTACCGCGGCGGCGACTTCATAATCTGACAGGGCGTCAAGCCCGATGTAGACGATTCCCCCCAAGTTAATCACCGAGGTCCAATCAAAGACCGGTCGCCAGTCGTTCATATCGTCATACACCGGGGAAAGGAGGGAGGCCGTCCGTCCGGTCGTGAGTTTTTCCATGAGGGGAAGGAGGGAGGCAACCAGCTTGTCGAAATAGCTCTTTTCGTAGTTGAGTGTCGAGGCAAGCGCATGCGCAATCGGGTCGTAGAGTTTCTTTCGCCGTGCGTACTCGACCAGTATTACGGCCCGAGCCCCTCGAGATTGCAGACCCTTCGCGAGGCTCTTCTTGTCGATCGCCATCGATTCCAATTCCCCGCGCCAGCCGGCCGCCGCCGGCTCGCGGTCAAACCAATGCTCGAAGTAGTCAACGAGCAACGGTTCGACGTTCGAGGCATAGCGATTGATCTGCTCGTAGTCGGGCTTGCGGCCGAGCGCCACCAGCGCGCGCGCCATGACGTTCACGAATCGCCAGACGAACTCCTTGAACGCAGCTGATTGGCCTTCCGAGGGAAGCTGGCCGGCGATTCTGGTCGCCACTTCCGTGATTCGCGAGAAATTTCCTACCGGGTTGTACCGAGCCGAGAGTTCCGGGTGCCCAAGATGGAACATGAAGAGCTGGCCGACGCGCCCGGCTCTTTTCGCTTCGGCATACACGCGCCGCAGCAGATCCAGGTCGCCCTTAGGATCGAACACGATAACGACCTCACCCCGGCGAATGTCCTGGGTGATGAGAAGCTCGGCAAGTCGGGTCTTTCCGACCCGGGTCGTGCCGAGAACGAGCGTGTGCCCGACACGATCGCCAATTTCCATCCAGGTATCGGATTCCATAGGCTCGACGCCATGGATAGCCGGATCGCCGCCTACCGAACCAACTGCGGAAGACGTGCTCTGGAAAAGACCCACGATGCGGGCGACCGCTCCAGGCTTCAGCAAATCCTGGTTGAGCGGTAGTCTCGCTTCATGCAGTCGCTGGGTGTGCCGTTGATCCCAGCGGAATCCCTTCCCGAGAAACAACCGGTCTTCCGACCACGGAATCTCGTCCGAAGTCACGACGTATTCGTGCTGGCGTCGAAGATTCCAACGGTAGCGAATGACCAGACACCCCTGCACGGTGCGCACTGCCGCTAAGAAGAGACATATCGCCCCCATCGCCCATGCCACTCCCTGAGGAAGGAGGAACGTTTTTGGGGTGACGGTTACGGCGATGGCGCACACGGCAGCAACCGCCGCCGAGCATAGTTCGTAGGCCGGCCGCAGCCGCGCCTCAAGCGGATAGCTCAAGACGCCTCCCTTGGGTTCGGAACTGCACGCGCGAGCACCGGGTTCGCAGGCGGCACGGGATTCACGAACCGCGCGGGCTCCTCGATCACCACGCCGGACAGTTGCGATATTGTTCGGCCTCCCCGGACCACCTGGTAGGTCAGGATGTTGACGCCTTTGTCGGCCCGAACGTGCCATGCCGCCCGAAGCAGTTGCCGTTGAACTCCCTTTCCGACCCGCGCTTCGTCCCCGGTTTTGGCTGCCCCCCTGCCATCTTCACCATGCACTTTCGCAAATTCACGGAAGATGCGCGGCGAGACGAGGAACATGCCTTCCGGCACGAAATGAACCAACGCGCCGGCTTCGTTAAATCGCAGCTCACCACTCGCGAGTCCCTCCTGAACCCAGCCCATGAACCGCATTGCGGCTTCGGGCGCACCTTCGCCGAACGGCCTCACCCCTTCCGCTCCCCCGATCCATGCCGGCTCGACGGGGGAACGGAGCATCGGTGTGGCGTGTCGTGAACTTGGCGTCGCGGCTTCTGCTTTTTCTGCTCCAGATCGCGTTCGTTCTTCCACTGCATCGAGGAATTCCTCGGCCTCCGTAACGGCCTCCACTGGTTTGTCGATCGTCGCCGCTCTAGTTGCGCCGCCCGTCTCTGGACCGGACGCGTTTGCACCAGGCTGGTCGCGAGGCAGTTCCTCGTCCGCCTTGGGCGTTTGTCCAGACGCTTGGGTACTCACGGGCACGCACCGCGCGGTCGCAAACCGCTCCCGGGATCCGCTAAGGAGATTTCGACGCACAGACTCCGCGTCGGCGCGAGACACCAACTCGTGGAGCACCCCTTCGTCGCCTGCTTTGTCTGCGGAAACGTGGGAGAAAAGCTCGCGAACGAGTGCGCCGTCCGCAGAGAGCCACCCCAGGATTGATTCGGACACGAATCGATTGAGGAGCAGCACCGGCAAATTCCCGTGCAGTTCGTAACGCCGTGAGGCATGCTCAGCGAATTCAACCCGGTAGCTGGTCGCACCGCACGCGCGCATCGACCCGGCGAGGGGTGACCATAGCTCGCTTCCGGCCGCGCCTTTGCGTATGACGACGCGCAGGTCGGCGATCGGCTTGCCGACTTCGTGCAAGAGTGCCGAAACGAATACCGCGTACGTCCACCGGTGCGCCTGTTCCCCGATTGCCTCGGGCGGTGCGCCACGCGGCAGAATCTGCCCGCGCCGGAGATCGAGCACAAGATTGACCACCTCGACCGTGTGAGTAAATAGGCCGCCCGGTTCGGCGTGGTGGTACGACTCGGTCGCCGGCAGTAATTGCACGAATTCGGCGAATGCCGCAATCACCGGTTGTACGGCCCCGTCAAACATCTCTGGAGGAAAACCGAGCTTCGTGCGCAACGCATCGACAAGAGGCTTCGTCCCGGTGCGCTCGATAAGCACGTCGGAGGTGAGCACCAGGAGTTCCCCTTCAGGCACCGCTGCCGGTACGGCAGTCTGCCCGGCCGGTAGCTCGATGACCCGCTTCCTGCGAAAGAGCACCTTTCCGATCAACTCCATCTCTCCGAAGAAGGCACACGTTTAACCCAGTGTCTCCGGCTGGGACCGCGACGGTGCGGTGAGTAGGCGCGGCGAGCGGCGCCCGTCGAAATCATGTCCGTGGACCACTTCAACGACTGCGGTCTCGTCACGCTCAATCAAGTATTACCGGTCCAACGGGTCGCTTCCATGGTCAACATGGCCTCATGGAAGCCACGTTTCGGCTTGACACGCGCCCTGCCCTCTTCTCGTCCGCGAACGCGGGCACTGCGAAGCCATGGTCATTCATGCCCGGACACGCGGGGCGCTTTCGCCTTTTTCCCTTTCTTCGATCGCGGGCGTACATGAGCGCGCGGGCGGCCATTTCCACCTAGAGGCCTACTCCGTTGCGCCGTCTTTACCGGTCGGTTTTCTTCGCTTTCCTCCATCGCCTATTGCGCTTCGCACTGATTGGCGACCGAATCGGGCGCTTCATGCGCAAGCATCTTCTTGCACCAAATGCAAGCGATGACGTGGCTTCATCGAAGCCATGTTTCGAGCGGACATTGACATCCGCCATCGGTAGGATTTGCGTCAACGTGGCAACTGCACCTCTGATCGAGTGGTGCAGACGGATAAACGGGAGGTCAATGTGACAACGCCCCAGGGGCAACGGCATCACACGCAGCTAATCCTCACACTCGTTCTCTGTGCCAGCCTCCCCGCGCATGCCTGTTGGGACGATGCCGCAACGCGCTACCAAGTAGATAGCGCCCTGCTTCACGCCATTGCGCGAACTGAGTCCGGCTTGAACCCGCTCGCGATCGGACGCAACCCCAACGGCTCACGCGATATCGGCCTCATGCAGATCAACTCGGCGTGGCTTTCGACACTCGCCACCTACGGGATCAGTGAGCGTGACCTCTTCGAGCCCTGCACCAATATCCACGTCGGCGCGTGGATCCTCGCCTACAACTTCTACCGCCTCGGATACACCTGGGACGCGGTTGGCGCCTACAACGCCGTAAATCCCAAATCGAGACGCGCCTATATCGACAAGGTGCGTCGGAACCTCCGGACCGGGGCGGATTCATCGAAACGCGCGAGTCCCGCCGGCAGGAAGGCGCAGGTTCGGTAAGCCCTACACCTCGAATTTGAAACCACTTGGAGATCGAAGTCATGCGTAAGACCGCCTGCACCGCAGTGTTCGCGCTGGTACTCGCCTTGCTCGCGGGATCCGCCCTCGCCGGCACCACTGGCACCGAGTTCCAGACCATCTACACGACGCTGCTCAACTGGGCAACCGGTTTTCTCGGGAAATCGATCGCTCTCGCCGCCTTCATCCTGGGCGCCGGTATCGGTATTGCCCGCTCCTCGCCCATTCCGGCCCTGGTCGGCGTCGTGTTCGCCCTGTTCATGGTCTACGTGCCGACGATCATCGACAGCATCATGACCGCGGTGATCTGACCCGTCGAGTGCTTGGCAATGGCCGATATTTCGTTCGAAATCCCACGACGGTTGAACGATCCGCCGCGCATGTTCTGGTGGGACCTCGACCTGTCGCTCCTGGTGCTCACCTGCGCCCTGATGGGCATGATTTCAGGGTTCTTCGTGAGCGGCTGCGCCCTGGGTCTATTGCTCGCTGCCGCCTACGGTCGGGCGAAGTCGGGCAAGCATCCTGCTTACGCGCTGCACCTCATCTATTGGTATCTGCCCGCGAGCATCACCGGCCTCAAGCGAACGCCACCCTCGCACCTGCGGGAGATGGTTGGATGAAACTCGCCTGGATGCGCGAGGACCTCGCCAGCGCACGCCGTGCGTTTGCCTTCCTTCTCGCTCTGCTCCTCGGATCGATGCTCACCAATCTGATTCTGGCGGCCTTCGCATTCCGGATGTCTAGCCACGAGCGGGTGGTGGTGGTGCCCCCGACCGTTCATAAGTCGTTCTGGGTGGAGGACGAGCACGTGAGCGCGGAATATCTGGAACAGATGGGCTATTTCCTGATGCAACTCACGCTCAACGTTTCTCCGCAGAGCGTCGATCACCAGTCCAAGGTCCTGTTGCAGTATGCGGCGCCCGCCGCCTACGGCGAACTCCGCACGACGCTTTCCGCCGCCGCGGAGCGCTTGAAGCGCGACGGGGCGGCGACCGTCTTCAGCCCGCGCGACCTCATCGTCGATGAACGATCCCTCAAGGTAGGGATACGCGGGCAACTCACGACTTTCATCAGCGACCGGCGCGTATCCGAGGTCGCCAAGGGCTACGCCGTCGAATTCCAGTACACGGCCGGCCGGATCTTCCTCAAATCCTTCCGGGAGACCAACCCCAATGATCCGCTTGAGACCAAGCCAAGCCCCGCTACTGCTGCTGCTGGCGCTTAGCCTTTCCGCTTCCGCGCTGCAGATCGTGGACGCCAAAGATGGTGAGACCACGTTCGCGAAGATTTCGCAGAAGGAGGTGACCCGCATCTCGTTCGAGCGTGGCCGCATCCGCAAAGTGACCGGCAATGCCGGCGAATTCGTGCTGGAAAAGGACGAAGAAAAGGGCCAGGTGTTCATCCGCCCGATACAGGCGGATGCCACGAAACCGATCAACATTTTTGTCACGACGGACCGCAGTACCGTCGCGCTGCTGTTGCAGCCGATCGACTCGCCCGCCGACAGCATCGTGGTCCGGGAAGGGCGCGAGGCAGGATCCTCCCCTTCGCGCATCGAACGCAGCGGCCGGCACGTGCGCACGATCAAGAACCTGCTCCTTGCGCTGGCCACCGATGCGTTGCCTGACGAGATGGAGATTCGAGAAAGTTCACGAGTGCTGGCGCTATGGCCAGGTGTTCGACTGACCTTGCAACGCGTGTATCTGGGAACGGGGATCGTCGGTGAGAAGTACCAGCTCGCGAACATGGCGAAGACCGACCTCACTCTGACCGAGCCGGACTTATACAAGTCAGGCGTTATGGCCGTGAGCCTGGAGCAGCGGAACCTGCGTGCGGGCGAGACTACGAATCTGTTCGTGATCCGGGAGCGGAACGCCAATGACTGAAGCAAGTTCTCCCAGCCCCGCCGCGACGAAGCGCCGCCAATATGTGCTGTTGGGCGGCATAGTGTGCGCGATCGTGGTCGCTGCGCTCCTGTCCGTCGCCCTGACCGGCTCCCTGGACTCAGACCAGCATGCCCCGAAGCCGAAATTGACCAACATCCTCGCCCCAGGCGCCCAGGTCGATCCCAGGGACGCCTGGCGCGGGCAGGCCGACGCGCAGTTGAAGTCGATCGAACAAAAGTCGCGCGAGATCTCACAGCGCAACAACGAGCTTGAGGGGCAAAACAAAACGATGTTGGAGCGGCTGCAGAAGCTGGAGCAGTCGAAGCTGACGCCGCTTCCTCCGCCGCCGGTCCCCGTACCGGCCGCGCGGCCGGACCTCGCGCCTGGTCAGCCGACTGCGGAGCAAGCAGATTCCGCGGCTAAGCTGCAGCGGCTCCCGCCCCCGCCGCCGGCCCGCACAGCGTCGATGACCGGATTCTCGCCTTCGGGCGCGGCTCTTGGCGGCGGCTCGTCCCTCGTTCCGTCGGGAATCATCAGCATCGCGCTTGCGGACGGAACCAGCGCGAAATCCGGCAAAGGCGCGGCCGATGCGTCCAAAGGGCCGCCCCCGCCGGTGCGCGACTCGCGCCGCTACATCCCGAGCGGCGCCTTCACGCGGGCCATCCTCCTTGGCGGCCTCGATGCCCCGACCGGTGGCATGTCGCAGCGCAATCCGCAGCCCGTCCTCCTTCGCCTGATGGACAACGCGGTACTGCCGAACCAGTTCCGTTCGCGCATCAAGGAATGCTTCGTCATCGGCGCGGGCTACGGCGACATCAGTTCGGAACGCGCCTACATCCGGACCGAATCGCTCTCCTGCGTCACCCGGGACGGCACGGCGATCGATGTTCCGGTGAAGGGCTACGTCGCGGGCGAGGACGGCAAAGCGGGAATGCGCGGACGCCTGGTTTCCAAGCAAGGCCAGATTCTCGCCAACGCGCTGATCGCCGGCGTGGCAAGCGGCATCGGACAGGCGTTCCAGCAAAACGCAAGCACGCTTTCCATCTCGCCGCTTGGATCAACCAGCAGCGTGGAAGCCGACAAGCAGATCCAGGCCGGCTTGGGCACGGGCGTGGGCCGTGCGCTCGATCGCCTCGCCCAGTACTACATCAGTCTTGCCGAGAAGGTGTTTCCGGTGATCGAGGTCGATGCCGGCAGGACAGTCGACGTCGTTCTGACCCAGGGCGTCGCGCTGCAAGGCTCGCTCGACGCGCAAGCGCGAGACCAGGACGCGTTCCCGCAATTAGCCGAGCGCTCACGCCAACTCAAAAGGAACGACGACGATGACCAATAGCTTTCTCTGCGCGCTTCGCGCTCTTCTGATGGGCCTGACGCTGTGCGCGACCTGCTTCGCGCAGACGAGCGCGCCCCCGGCAGTTTCGCTCATTGAGCAATTGAAGACTCTTTATCCCGCAACTCACTTCGGCACCCTGACCGCGACGCCCTGGCCGGGAGTATTCGAAGTGGCGATGGGAAATAACCTGGCCTACGTCGACGAGACCGGGCAGTTTTTCCTGTTCGGCCACCTGTTCGACATGAAAGCCCAGCGCGATCTCACCGCGGAACGCAAAGATACGCTCACGCGGATCGATTTTGCCGCGCTCCCGTTCGCCGACGCGATCCGCGAAGTTCGCGGAACGGGGGTACGCGCGTTTGCGATCTTCAGCGATCCGGATTGCCCTTATTGCCGGCGGCTCGAAGCTGAGATGACGAACCTTTCGGATGTCACGATCTACACGTTCCTGATGCCGATCGATTCCCTTCATCCGGACGCGCGGGCCAAAGCGATCGCTGTTTGGTGTGCCGAGAACCGCGTGTCGGCCTGGCACGCCTTGATGTGGCGCGACGAGGCGGTCTCGTCGCGGGAGTGCGTGCACCCGATCGACCGCAACGTCGGGCTGGGCGAACGCCTCGGCATCACGGGCACGCCGACGCTCATCGCCGCCGATGGACGGGTGCTTCCGGGCGCGGCCAGTAGCGCACAGATCGATGCATGGCTAGCCCGCACCACGTCCGGTGCCGTCGGTCCGGCTGCCGCAAAAGGCGCTCAGCAATGATCCGACTCTTCGTTGCGCCGCTGGCGCTAGTCGCCGTGACGCTCTCCGGCTGTGCCTCCTCGCTATCCGGAGTCGGCGGAACCGAGAACTACTCCTGCAAGGCACCCGAGGGCGTCATGTGCAATTCCGTCTCGGGAGTCTATGCAAACTCGATTCATGGAAGCCTTCGGCCGGCGCCCTCCCCCACGGCAAAATCGCTCTCTGGCGCAGCTACCGTTTACGGGGCGGCGTCCATAGCACGAGGCCAGCCCGCCGTTCCGGGCGCGACCGGCGATGCCATCCGCTCGAATCCGCGGCTGCTGCGCGTCTGGATCGCGCCGTGGGAAGACAGCGACGGCGATTTGCATGAGGCGGGCTACCTCCACGTCATCGTCGACACCGGCCGCTGGCTGATCGAGCACGTTTGGCCTGCTGCCCGCAGCGGCATCGACGCCGTTGCACCTCCAGCGCCGCTTGCTCCAAACCTTGCTCCGTCAAAAGCGCCTAGCGATTCGGAGACACCCGTGGAGCGCCTGCCGGCATCGCCGCAACCGGATTCATCCGCTCTTGAAGCTGCACCGCCTGAGCGCTAGCCGATGCTGAAGACCCTCCTCGCCGACATCGAATCCGCCCTTACGGGTGCGCGCGTGTCCGACTTCTCTGCGCGCCCGGCCCCGCGGCCTCTGTTGGCCGCTTTGGACGATGCGGCGTCGTTCTCCGCATGGCTCCCGTACCGCGCCTATCTCGAGGACGAGCAGGTGTTCGTCAACCGCGATTCGCTGGCGGTTTGCCTGGAGCTACGCCCTCAGTCCGGGGCCGATGAGGAAATGACGAGAATCCTGACGAGCCTTTTCGCCGCATCGCCACCCGGCACCGGCCTTCAGTTTCACCTGTTTGCAAGTCCCGACATCCGCAGTCGCCTTGCGGCCTACGCCCGCATGCGCATCCCCGATGACGAGGTCCCGGAGCTTGCGAGCCTGGGCCGCGCCGGGCGACATACCAACTTCTACCGCACCATGGTGCGTAAGCGCGTCGCCCATTACCTCTTGGGCGCCCGCCGGACGCTGCTGCCGGCGCAAAGCTATCTCCTGCGCGATTTTCGCCTGGTTCTCGGCGTGTCGATCCCCGGAAACCCGGAGGAACTCGCCCGACTCGACGATCTCCTCCTGCTGCGCGATAGCGCTCGCGCGACGCTGCACGCGGCTGGATTTCCTTCGCGGGCGTGGACGGCGTCCGATCTCATCAACTGGGTCTCGGCGCTAATCGATCCGCATCGATCGATCGGCGATTCACTTCCCCTCACCTACGACCAAGGCCGTGAACTGCGCGACCAGGTGATCGACCGGGCCACGCATATGCGAGTGCGCAAATCGGCAATTCAGCTTTCCAATGCCGCAGACTTCGCGGCGACCGATCTGCGGCTGCTTTCGGTACGTTCGTTTCCGCCGCGCTTCGCGCTCTGGAACATGGGCAGCCTGATCGGCGACCTGTACCAGGGCACGCTCCAGTTTCCCTGCCCGTTCCTGCTCACCCTGGGCGTTCACGCGCTCGACGCGGAGGCGACGCGCAACTGGGCCTATCTCAAGGCCGCCCGCGCCACCACCAACGCGACGAGCTACATGGCCCGGTTTCTCCCCGATCTCCAGGAGAGGAAAGCCGACTGGGACATCGCGCTGAAGGCCCTTGACGAAGGCCAGCAGTTGGTCGACCTGCACCACACGGTGGCGCTATTCGCGCCGCCTGAGGAAGTCACCCGCGCCGAACAATCGGCCCGCGCGATCTTTCGGGCGCGGGGTTTCGAACTGACGAGCGACACCTTGATGATGACCCAGGCGCTGATCGGCAGCCTTCCGATGACCTTGTCCGCCCCGTTTCATGAAGACTTGAAGCGAATGAAGCGGATCAGCACCAAGACCTCCGCCAATGCCGTGCACCTTTCCCCTGTCATCGCCGAATGGCAGGGGACCGGCACCCCGGTGCTCTTCTTCGGCGGCCGGCGCGGTCAGATCATGCAGATCGACGTCTACGACAATCCGGCCGGCAACTACAACGTCGCGATTGCCGGCACCTCCGGCTCGGGAAAGTCCCTGCTCCTGAATGAGATCGCCAGCGCCTACCTGGGCACCGGCGCGAAGGTGTGGATCATCGATGTAGGACGATCCTACGAGAAGGCCTGCCGGCATTTTGGTGGAAGCTTCATCGAGTTCACCGAATCGGCGCCGCTGTCGCTCAATCCCTTCACCCTGGTGGAGGACATCGACGAGGACATGGAACTGCTGCAGCCGCTGCTCGCCCAAATGGTTTCCCCGCGCGAGCCCTTGAACGGATTCCAGTATTCGACCCTCGGCGCCGCGATCAAAAAGGTCTGGAACGATAAGCGCAACGCCATGACGATATCGGATATCCACGACCTGCTCGCGACCGGGCGCCTCGACTCAGATATGCACGAGGACGACCGCAGATTGAGGGACCTCGCGACGATGCTACACCCCTACACGCGCGACGGCGCCTACGGCAAGTACTTCGAGGGCGACGCCACGATCGATTTCAGCGCCGACTTCATCGTTCTGGAACTCGAGGAACTGAAGGCGAAGAAGGACCTGCAGACTGTGGTGCTGCTGATCGTCATGTACCGCATCACGCGCGAGATGTACTTTAGCCGGGAACGCAAGAAGATCGTCATCATCGACGAGGCCTGGGACCTGCTCTCCGGCGGCGCCACGGCCGAATTCATCGAGGCGGGATACCGGCGCGCGCGCAAGTACAAGGGCGCGTTCATGTCCGCGACGCAAGGCGTCGACGACTACTACCGCAATCCGGCGGCCAAGGCTGCGCTCGATAATTCCGACTGGATGTTCCTCCTGCGTCAGAAACCCGAGTCGATCGAAATGCTGGACAAGTTTGGACAGCTCAGCATGGACGACGCGATGAAGCGGCTGCTTCAGTCGCTACGCACCGAGCACGGCGCCTACTCGGAGATCTTCATTCACTCGCCGGTAGGCAGCGGCATCGCTCGACTGATGGTCGATCCCTACAGTCTGCTTCTCTTCAGCAGCCGGGCGGAGGACTTCACCGCCATCAACGCGAAGCGCGCCGCAGGGCTTAGCGTGTCGCAGGCGATCGACGCGGTGCTTCAGGATCGGAGGCGGCCGTGAGCCTAAGGGCGGCTTCGCTCCTGCTGCTCGCGAACGCGCTCATCAATGCGGCGCTCATTCTCGTGTACGCAGTATGGATTGCTCCGCCACGGGCGCCCAGGCTCGCCACGCTGGATGTGGGCGAACTCTATCGCCTGAAGGAGACGCAGGTCGCCGCGGTGCTCACGAAGCGCGAAGCCACCGACGAGGAGCGCTCCGGCGCACTCAAGCGCGCGAGCGCTTTCGGCGCCGAAGTCACGACTCTCATACAAGCATTGCCGGAAGAGTGCGGCTGCTTGATCCTCGCGCGCGGCGCGGTGATCGGCGAGCGTCAGGCGCTGCCCGATCTCACTGCCGAAGTGCGCCGTCGCCTGGGATTGTAGTGATCGTATGAACATCGCATCCGCCTCCCGTGCCCTTCCATCCGGCTTCGACGCTGAGGCCTTCGGCCGCAAGCTTCGCGCGCATCTCGGGCACTGGAGTATCGCGTACCTCGTCGTCGCCCTGGCCGCGATTTTCTTCAAGATGCATTTCGCGTTCGGACTCAACAGCTCGGAAAGCCTGCCGGACCGAGTCTTCCTGATCCACAAGGGGGAACTGCCGGCGCGCGGGCAGTACGTCGCGTTCCGCTGGGCGGGTGGGGGTCCCTATTCCGCCGGCGTCACGTTCGTGAAAATCGCGGCCGGCGTACCGGGTGACGCGGTGACCCGCGTCGGGCGCGATTTCTTCGTGAACGGGGATCTTGTCGGAACAGCGAAGACTCAAAGCCGCTCGGGCGCACCCCTGGACCTCGGTTCGACGGGCGAGCTTCCCCCTGGACGCTATTACGTTCGGGCGTCACACCCAGACAGCCTCGATTCGCGCTACCGGCTGACCGGCTGGGTGGCGGAAAACCAGATCCTCGGACGGGCGTATGCGCTCTTTTGATGTTCGTACACATTGCGTGGTTCGGGTGCTCCGCATCTGTGCCGCCGTCCTGACGGGCGTCACCTTGCTGGTTCCGGTGACGGCAGCAGCCCAGGACCTAGGCGTGATCGGTCCGGTGTACCCGATTGCCGAGCCGAATTTGCTGGAGGCCATCCTCGCCAGGCTGCGGGAGGCGGAGGCGAGCGGCGCTCTTTCCAAGCTGCAACGCGAAGCGCGATCGAACGCGAAGCGGGAGATCGAGCATCCGGCCGCGGTGGCGACGCTCACCAAGACGACACGGCCGAGGAGCTTCCACTACGATCCCACGATCGTGGTTCCCTACCCCATCACCGATGCCGAAGGCAGGGTGATCGTGTCGCCGGGAACGCAGGTGAACCCGCTCGATACGGTCTCACTCTCCAAGCACCTGCTGTTCTTCGACGCGCGCGATGCCGCTCAGATCGAACGCGCCCGGCAGCTCCTCGATCGCCACCACGGAAAAGTGAAGCTCATCCTCACCGGGGGTTCGTATCTCGATCTCGCGCGCAAGTGGAAGCTGCCGGTCTACTACGACCAGCAGGGCGCTCTGACCGGGAAACTCCGCATCCGCCAGGTACCGGCGCTCGTCTCCCAGGAAGGCAGGCGCCTGCGCATCGATGAAATCCTCTGACTATCGCATCCTGGCCGTGTTCTTCATGGCGTGGCTCGCCCTCGCGTCCGCGGCGGGGGCCGATTCCATTTGCCACGGCCGCTTCGTGAACCCGATCACCGACATCTGCTGGAGTTGCATCTTCCCCATGTCGATCGGCGGAACAACGCTTGTGTCGGACGGCCAGGAGGACACCGCCAACCCCTCCTCGCCTGTTTGCTCCTGCAACAATCCTCCCAGAATCGGACTCGCCATCGGTTTCTGGGAACCAGCGCGCCTGGTGGACGTTACGCGCACGCCCTTCTGCATGGTAGGACTTGGCGGCATCCAGCTCGACCCCGGCATCGATGTGCCACGCGGGGCGCAGGTCGGCCACGACAGCCAAACGCGCAACAGTTTCTACCATGTCCACTGGTATGCGAACCCCATCCTCACCTGGCTCGAAGTGCTGCTCGACTTCCCCTGTCTGGAGCAGGGATCGCTCGATCTGGTCTACCTGACCGAGGTCGATCCGCTGTGGGCCGACGACGAGCTCATCGCGGTTCTCAACCCCGAGGCCGTGCTGTTTGCCAACCCGCTGGCCAAGGCCGCATGCGCCGCCGATTGCGTCGCCGCGAGCGCCGGATTCCCGCTCGCGAGCCTCTTCTGGTGCGCCGGCTGCCAGGGTTCGATCTACCCGATGGACGGACACGTCGCCACCCACATCGGCGGCGTGCAGGCTTCGACACTGCTCACGCAGCGCATGGCGGCCAAGATGCACCGGCAGCTTGCGACCTGGGGCGCGAGCGGGGACGCGGGACTGTGCGGCTACTACCCGCAGCCCATCATGGACAAGACCCAATACAAGATGCAGATGGTCTATCCGGTGCCGAACACCCAGAAGGACGGGGGAACCTGCTGCCAGCCATTCGGGCGCAGCACCATCATCTGGGGCGCGGGGAAGGACTACCCGGTCGCGGGCGAGGACTACGCCTATCAGATTTTCCGCAAGAGGAACTGCTGTGCCGGCGCTTACTGATTCCGCCGGCATCGCCCTGCTGGCGCTATGCGCGGCGCTCGCCGCACATGCGGCCGAGCCCGCCTGGCCCTCGAAACAGGCGGTCGAGCGCATCCGCGAAACCCACCGGTTTCCGGATGCGGGAGCGCTAGACCGGACGCCGATCGCGTCGCCGCCGAAGGTCGATGCGCGAGCCGCGGGAACGGACATCGAGGCGTTAGTCAGGCAGTACGCCGGCGCAACTGCTCCCGCAACGGCGCAGACATCACTGCCCACGCTACGAATCTTCGTGACCCTGGACATGCCGGCGGCCAGCCTGCGCGGTCTCGCCGACCAGGCCGCCCGATCCGGCGCGACGCTCGTCCTGCGCGGCCTCAAGGGCAACTCGATGCGCGCCACCCTCGCCAGCGTCCAATCGCTGATCGGCGAGCGCCATCTCGCGTGGCAGATCGATCCCCTGGCGTTCGCGCGCTACGCCGTCGAGCGCGCTCCCACCTTCGTCTTGCTGACGGGCGGCGGCGGTGCAACGGCGGCGGCGTCCGCGTGCACCCCGGATTGCCGCGCCGCCTCCGCCTTCGTCGCGGTAGCCGGGGACGTCAGTTTGGATTACGCGCTTGAGGCGATGCTGCGGCAGGTGCACTCGGCCAGGCCGCAGGTACTTCCCTACCTCGCGCGGCTGAAAGGGGTGCCGTAGATGCTCGCGCGCGTTGTGTTTCTGATCGTCCTTGCGGCCATTGAGAGCGCCTGGGCAGACCCGCTGGGGGACGCCTACTCCCAGGGCGGACAGCTCGGGCGCTCGGGCAACGCGCAGGGTCGCGGAAGCGTCACGGGAGAGACCGCCCGTTCAACCGTTCCGAACTACACGACCAATCCCCCGCAAACCAGTCTCTACGGCTCCGGCGGCCTCGGCGCGCCCGCAGGCGCAGCCATAGCCAACTGCGCTCTTGCACCCGGACAGAGTTCGTCCTACGCGGATCAAGCCTGCAACGCGACGAATTTCTCGCAGAGCAACCCTGGCCAACGTCCGAACTTCAGCATCGGCCCCAACGATCCCCTCCTCGTGCGCTCGAAAACGATCGCGAACGACCCGCAAGCTATCGCCGGAAATCTCGCCGGCACCTACAACGCCTGTACCACCCAGACGGTCACGACTCCCGACATGTATGAAACGCGCGTCTGCAACCAGCATCGGACCATGGAGCAGCTGAGCTGCCAGAAGCTGCGCACGGTTCAGGTGAGCTTGCGCAACAGTTGCACGCCGGGCATCTGGTTCGGCAACTTCTGGGTGAACACCTGGGGCAACGGCGAGGTGGGTTCCCGCTTCGCCGGCATTGCAATCGATGCTTACTGCGAGGCGAGCGACACGCTGCGCATGGCCTTGCACGCGATCTGCACCGAGGAACCCTGTTCCGGCCACGCGGAGATCCAGGTCGATGCTAGGAGTGGTGCCGCCTCGCCCCAGACGTTCACCAATTTCATCGGCCGCTCCTGGTTCGCGACCGACCTGTTCAACCGCGTGGACTACAAGGGCGGCGGCTGCACGGCCGAGCAATGCAGCTTCGCCTTCTGCACCCGCTACGAAGATGCGTACACGAGTTGCGACGACATCTCGTGCACGACAACGCCGATCAACGAGACACGCTCGTGCGGCACGTTCAGCTTCGAGCGCCCGCGCAGCATCGCCACGGTGACCGATTCCTGGGACAATCAGTGCGCTGCGCTCGAAGCGAGGACACAGTGAAGCGCTTGTCCCTTCGAACCTGCGTTGCGCTGCTCACGACATTGATGTCGGCGTGCGCTGCTGCCGCGGACTGCCAGAAGCTGTCTGAAGTCTGTGTCGATGGTCCGGCCACCAAGCAAATCAGCGGTTACCCGGTCTACCGGGGCTGCTGGCGATATCAAGACACCTTCAACTGCGTATCGCAGAACACGGTGGACGACTGCCAACCACTGCGCGACCGGGGCTGCAGCCAGATCGGATCGACCTGCATCGATACCGGTTCCAATGGGCTGTGCCAGTTGTACGAGCAGACCTACCAATGCAAGGTCGCAAGTGGCACAACCTCCACGCTCGCCAATTGCGGCAACCAGCAATTCTGCATGGAAGGCAATTGCTTCAACACCGGCTACCCAGCCGACACCGATTTTGCAAAGAGCGTGGCGATGCTCGAAGTCGAGCGGGAGGCCG
>Ga0334722_10003383_pt1 | contig 17214 bp, 13 predicted proteins | sample C3_bottom_MG_FD_207210 | JGI IMG/M metagenome (GOLD analysis project Ga0334722, IMG submission 207210) | Sediment microbial communities from Yellowstone Lake, YNP, Wyoming, USA - C3_bottom | ecosystem: Environmental > Aquatic > Freshwater > Lake > Sediment | place: USA: Wyoming | collected...
AGTCACTATCATCCAATATCTGCCTTCTGAGTGATTCTCCGCTGTCGTCAGGGAGGTCGGCATCAAGCAGCACTGCTTGAAACGACGTCCCCATCGTCATGGCTTCACGAAGACGGGCAAGGGCTTCCGGCCCGGATGCCGCTTCCGAGGCGTAGCATCCCAGTTCGGCAAGCAAATGAGTCAACCACTGGCGGCAACTGCTGTTGTCGTCCACGACAAGCGCCCGCATGCCGTCCAGGTGATAAGGAAGCTTTTGTGCCGATGGTGCGGCCAACGCCGGTTGGTCAAATTGGGTGGTAAACCAAAAAAAAGAGCCATCCCCCTTTTTGCTCTTGACCCCGATCTTGCCGCCCATCATTTCCACCAACTGTTTGCAGATGGCAAGTCCCAGCCCTGTCCCGCCGTAGGATCTCGTGGTGGAGGCATCGGCCTGGACGAAGGGTTTGAAGAGGGTGGAAATTTGCTGGGAATCAAGACCGATGCCAGTGTCGCTAATTTCAAAGAGCAGTGACAGCTTTTTATCAAAAATATCGGCTGGTTTCACCCTGATTGTCACCTCGCCATGGTTAGTGAACTTGATGGCGTTCGAGGTAAGGTTGGTAAGGACTTGACGCAGGCGAACCGGGTCGCCATGCACCCGGGTTGGAACCCGACTGTCGATTTGGCAGACGAATTCAACCCCTTTTTTTTGGGCGGACATGGCCATGATGTCGCAGCACTCTTCCACCAGTGTGGTTACGTCAAACTCGATTGATTCAAGGGTCAGTTTGCCGGCTTCAATCTTGGAGAAATCAAGGATATCATTGATGATGATAAGCAGGGCATCGGCGCTGGAACGGATGGTGGAGAGATAGTCTCGTTGTTCCGCAGTCGGACTCGTGCTGAGCAGCAAGTCGGTCATGCCGATGACACCGTTCATTGGTGTCCTGATTTCATGGCTCATATTTGCCAGGAAATTGCTCTTTGCGGCATTGGCCCGGTCAGCCTCAATCGCCAGTTTATTGGTTAAAGAGATGGATTCCTCCAGATGGCGGTAGCTCTCCTGAAGCTCCGCCTTTGATTGGACTAATGCATTTTCAGCGATCTTTTGGCGGGTGATGTCCTTGCAAGACTCGATCATCTGGATGACCTCTCCATTGTCGTCAAAAATTGGCGAGGCTGTGATGTCGACCCAGCGTGCTTCTCCGCTGGAGGTGTAATGGGTATGGACGATATTGACCGGCTGCTTGCGTTGCAAGACAAGCGGCAAAGGGCAGGGGTCATCGCTGCCGGTGCAGGGGATGTCCTGACGATGGGAGACCTGGTGGCAGCATAATTGTTTAATCACCGGATCAAAGCCTGCCACCTGACGGACGGCCTTGTTCGCCATCACGATCTTATAATTGCGATCGATAACCAGGAAGGTGTCGGGGATGGCGTCAATGGCGGTGCTGAGCTGGTCGTGGGCTCGTCTGAGTTCCTTTTCCGCGAAAGAGGCCTTCTTCACGATCAGCCATAGAAAAGAGAGGATTCCGCAGGTTGCCAGCACCAACATGCCAGCGGCAAGGAGTTTGATTGTGTTTAGGCGGTCTTGGTAGATAGTGTGGTCCCGGTCTATCTCATACGCGCCGCGGAAAATACCGCCCTCCATCACGGGAATGATAATTTGACTGATGGAGGTGCTGACCGTGCCGTTTTCGCCTTTCTGGTGGAGGCGGACGACTCGTGAGGATTTGCCGCCATTTTTGACCGTATTGACGAAATCCTTGTTTTGGTTGACTTGCCCGAGGTCTGCTATTTGACTGGAATAGATGACAGCGCCGTTAGGAGAAAAAATTATGACCCTTGTGATATCAAAATCACTTATTATCTGTTTGATCTCAGCGGGTGGGGGCGGGACGCCATCCAGGCATTTCTCGCAGAGGTGGCGGATATGAGTCGCGATCTGGACGGCGTCGTTTTCTAGGGAGGTGAGCAGGAAGTCGTCGAAGAGGGGAAATATGTAAAAGAAATTAAATGAAATAAGCGCAATGGCCGCCACGCATAAGCTGGCGAAGATATTTTTTGTTTTGAATGATTCTATGTTCATCGCTAGCTCCTGGAATTCCCTGAAAACACCATACTGGTTCAGTAGTATGGCGAAAAGGTCTCCCACTGTCAAGAGTTACTACAGTGTGACAGGAAACTAAAATTTTGGCGCTAGACGCAAGAAGGGCCATGAAGAGTAATCCTCATGGCCCTTCTTGCGTCTAGCCTAATGCTTACGGTGTTTAATGGGAGCTTGCGCCTTCAGCTCCAATGCCCAGGTATGTCCTGACCTTTTCATCTTCGAACATCTCTTCAGCCTCTTTCTCGCGTTTCATGAGAGAGACTAAGATGCCAATCAAGAAGGCAAAGCCCATGGAGAATACCCCCGGGTTTTTCATCTTGAACGGGGCAGGCTTCATGCCCTTCTTGGCCACATCCACATCGGCCTTGGCCTTAACCAGTTCGGCTTGCTTGGCGGTCAAGTCGGCGGGCGTTACGCCTGGGGCCTTGATCTCCTTCTCAAGTTTAGTCACCAGGTCGGTAGCGGTTGTGACGACCTTTTTTTCAGCCGGTTGCATGATGTCTTCGTAGACTGTTGGCGACAGAACAATCAGAACAACAGCCAGTATCATGCCGGTGTAAATGCTGGCCACGGCGCCAGCGGTAGTGAAGCGTTTCCAGACGATGGACATGAGGAGCGCCGGAAAGTTGGCGCTTGAGGCCACCGCGAAGGCAAGTCCTACCATGAAGGCAACGTTCACTCCTTTGAACAGCATGCCGAGCAAGACGGCGGCGATGCCGAGCGCGACAGTCGCTGTTTTGGCAACCTTCATCTCTTCTTTTTCATTGGCCTTGCCATTGCGGAAAACGCCGACATACAAGTCATGGGAGAGCGCCGAGGCGCCAGCCAGGGTTAGGCCCGCGACTACCGCCAGGATTGTGGCGAAGGCGACAGCGGCCAGAAACCCAAGGAACAGGCTGCCCCCGTTAAATTCGGCCAGGGTCAGGGCGGCCATATTGCCGCCTTTGTCGATCGACATGATGAAATCTTTGCCGACCAAGACTGCGGCGCCAAACCCGATGGTGACGGTGAGAATGTAGAAATAGCCAATAAATCCAGTCGCATAAAATACGGATTTACGGGCTGTTTGCGCGTCAGGAACGGTGAAAAAGCGCATCAGGATGTGCGGGAGACCGGCGGTGCCGAACATGAGAGCAAGACCCAGTGAAAAGGCGTCGAGCGGGTTAGAGATCAGACCACCCGGCTCCAGAAAGCCAGCCCCGTACTTCTCCGCTGCCAGTTGGAACAACTTCGGATAGCTGAAGTCGACCTTGCCGAGGGTGAGCAGCACCAGGATTGTCGCCCCGCCCAAGAGGAGACAAGCCTTAATGATCTGGACCCAGGTGGTGGCGAGCATGCCGCCGAAAAGGACATAGCAGATCATCAGGCCGCCGACGATAATCAGCGCCGACTCGTAAGGCAGGTTGAACATCAGTTTGATGAGCGTCCCGGCGCCGACCATTTGGGCGGTCAGGTAGAAGAGCACTGTGACCAGGGAGCCGATGGCCGCTGCCGTCTTGATCGGTCTCTGCTTAAGCCGGAAGGCGACAACATCTGAGAAGGTGAACTTTCCGAGGTTGCGGAGTGGTTCGGAGATCAAAAACATGACGATAGGCCAACCGACCAGCCAACCGACCGAGTAGATGAGTCCGTCATAACCCTTGGTGGAAACGAGGCCGGCAATACCGAGAAAGGAGGCCGCGCTCATGTAGTCGCCAGCCAGGGCCAGGCCGTTTTGTATACCGGTAATGCCGCCGCCTGCGGCGTAGAACTGGCTGGCGGTCTTGGTCTTTTTCGCTGCCCAGTAGGTAATGGCCAAGGTGCTTGCGACAAAAAGGAGAAAGCAGATAATGGCACTCGGATTCAAGGTGCCGATGACAGTTTGATATTGCGGTGCTTGAGTTGGTATAGCCATCATCAACCTCCGAAACGTTTTTTGACGCGCTTGACCATCTCGTCATACGTCGTATTTGCCCAAAAAATATACACCCCAGTCAAGACCCACGATAAGAATATTACCCCGACCGCAATCGGGATACCGATCGTAATCGCCGAACCGTCCGCTACCTTTTGGGCGAGAAACGGCTTGTTATAAGCGATCAAGGCGATGAAACCAAAATAGAGAACCAGTTCGATAATTGTCAGGATTAACGACACTGTATTTTTTTGTGAGGCCAGCGCCTTAAATTCAGGATCTTCAAGGATTTGATGGACCGATTTGCTACTCATAATCTTCCTCCTTTCCGTTGATGGTCTTGGTGGGGCATCATTTTTTTCATTGGGTGCGGCCTCCTTGTTAAGTTGATTTTTATACTACAATGTCACATGTGAATTTATACATTTAGTGAAGGTATATAGCATAGTATTTTTACCCATGTCAAGCTCTTGTGTAATAATACCTACAAAGAAGCGATCCCCCCTCATTTTTCATCAAAGCTGGCCCTAGAATGGCCACCAGAGCATACTGCGATTACGGCCTGCCACCAGGCACTCGTTCATGGTCCTTACCCCGTGCTGGCGAAATTTTTTGACCAGATACAAAAAAAGATAGGCAGTCTGCAGGGAGTCTTGCAAGGCGTTATGCTCTGCAAAGAGGGGCAAGCCATACTCCTTGCTCAAGACGGCAAGGTTGTACGCACTCTGGCGGTTGTATTGGTCGCAATAGGAACCTTGCTTGATATCGTTATAGGCCATGGCCAGACACATGGTGTCGAGGTATGGGGTGGTTACCATGCCTCCCAGGTGTTTATTGGTGGCGCGGTTAATGAATTCAAGGTCCAAACGGACAAAATGGCCGACAAGAAAGGCGTCGCCGCAAAATTCTAAAAATTTGGGCAGAACTTCCGCCATCAGCGGTGCTTTATGGAGTTCCTGTGGGGTCAGACGGTGAACTAAGGTGCTGCTGGTTTGAAACCGTTCGTCCGGTCGCACCAAGGCGTAAAAGGTTTCGCCACAAACGATCTGCAGATTTCTGATCTTCACGGCGCCGATAGCGATAATTTCATCCTGCTTGCGGCTGAAACCGGTCAACTCGGTGTCAAAGACTACAAACTCATACTCATCGAGCAGGCGCGGGTAGTCCGCCCCCGCATGAAACCGTTGATTGTTGTGAGCAATCAACGGATGGACGGGAGCGAAGGGGCGACGGAAGATATTTTTGATCAGATCGGTAAAGTGCATGCTAACCGTCAAAGGTGAAAGGGTATGGCGACTACAGATCCCTGATCTGGAATTCCAGCCGGATGGACTCCTGCAGCCTGGTGATCACGGCAAAGGCCTCTTTCAGTGTCTGCCGTTCGAGATCGGAGAGGTCCGTCGGGTTGATATGATTATTTGGCTGTCTGCCGTCTTCAAGCATTCTGAGCTGATGGACCAGACGCAATTGCATGAGGAACTCATAGGCCTCGATGATCTCGGAACACAGCCCATGGGACAGATAGTGGCCCTCCTGCAAAATATGTAAGCGGTCCAGGGTGTTGGTCTCATCGATACCGAATTTCAAGGCCATTAACCGCGCGTAGTCAACAAAAAACACCATGCCTCGCTGCTTCAAGTTAAAGGTGTTCTTGTGCTCGCCATCCTTGTCGACGATAAAATTTTTGAAAAACGAGAGCGGCGGTCTGGAGGCCAGGCAATTGCGCGCCATGTGGAGGAGAAAGATCCCTTCGCGCTGGGTGACTCCGGTCAGCATGGCGCGCAACTCTTCCGCCAAGGCAATAGTGCCGTAGCCTGCCCTGAAATCAAAAAAGATAGTGGAATGCAGGATCTCCTGCGGTTTCGGGACGCTACACCAGGCATGAAAATACCCTTTCCAAACCGATAGCGGTTGTCGCCATTTTTGATTGGAGGCCATGATATCGCCAGGGCACAACGGGTAGCCGCACTTGACCAGATGATCGATGGCTGACCTGGAAAAAGAGGTGAAATACTCCGAGGCCATGGCCATCAGCTTGGAATCCGGGCTATCCTGGTAGAGAATGGCGTTGTCCTGGTCGGTCTTGAAGGTCTGCTCCCGGCGACCTTCACTGCCCATCAACAGCCAAACGAAAGGCAGGGGTGGTTCGCCGAGTTCCTGCACCAGGAGCGACAGCATGCGGTCGAGTATGTGATCGTTTAGGACCGTGATCATGCGGGTGATATTGTTGGCCTTGGCCCCCTCTTCAATCAGGGTGCGGATCACGAACGGCACCTTCTGCGCCAGGGGATAGAGCCCTTCGATCCGGCGCTGGGCAACGATCTCGCGGAAGAGGTAGAGGGGGGAAGTGCCTTGCTCCACCATGATGTCGTGGGTGGTGATCATCTTGATGATCTCGCCATTTTTTTCGATGGCCAGGTGGTGCACCTTCTCCTTCATCATCTTGAGCAGGGCGTCGAAGGCCATCGCCTGACTGGAGATGGTCTGCACCGGAAAGGCCATGATCTCCGAGGCGCGGGTCGAAAAGTCAAGACCCTTGGCCACCACTTTGGTCCGCAGATCCTTGTCGGTGATGATGCCGACAATGGTGCCGGTCTCATCTTTGAGCAACAGGGAGCCGATGAAATTGTCGCTCATGATCTGCGCCACATCCATGACCGTGGCGCTGGTCGGCGCCACATAAAGTTTGCCCTTGGCGATCTCCTCCACCGGGGCGCTGAACAGGTAGAGGGCGCCTTCGGTGCGAGGGGCGATCTTATGCTGGCGCAGCTCGGCATAGACCCCTTTGACCAGCTTGGCCGACATGGTCCGCAGGAAATATTGGGCGACTTCGGCGTTTTCCGCCAAGAGCGCCTGGAAATCTTTTTTCGCGATCAGGAAGCAGAAGGTGTCCTCCACCGTCTCGACATTCAGATTGGCCTTGGTGCCCTGGATGATCGGCAAGGCCCCGAAATACTCACCCTCGCCCCGATAATCCTTCAGCGTCACCTCCCCCTCATCGTTCTTCAGATAGCTTTTCACCCCGCCCTTTTGAATGAGGTACAAAAAGTTCACGACCGTGACCTCTTGGCAGAAGATCATGGTGCCTTCCGGGAAGAAATCGATCACGCATTTTTGGGCTAAACTGTGGAGGGCGTCAGGCGGCAAACGATTGAAGGGCAGGGTATTGGCGAGAAAACCGATGATGTTTTCGACGGGGATGAAGTGTTGTCCGTTCTTGGCCATGGTCGTTTTCGTGGTTTGAAGTAAAGGCCCTGGTTGGCGAGGGTTATGGGTTATGGCTTGGTGATCATAGTTGGTGGTGCAAAGAGCGTGTGGATTCCTTTTGGCGATTGACCTGAGCAGTTGTCGTGCTCGAACAAAGCGTGCACGCCTATAGGTATTAACCCTAGTGGGAAAATCGGGACTTTGCAACCGCTAAATGCAATCGGTGGCGAGGGCGTTGAGTGTGGAGTTCCTAAAGGATTGTGCTGTAACCTTGGTCCAGGCCTTAGTCCACCTTATTTTGCTCCCTCCTCGCGCTTTGGAAAGTGATTGACTTCCGTGGCTAGTCCGGCTACCGTTTTACGTTACAAACAGGTTCAAAAAGGATAGCTTTCTGCCATTATCACCCGTTTTGGCATGATCATCTGGAAAATCCATCCCCGGCAAGCGGAATGATCGCTGGACTTGGCGTTTTTCTGGAGTGGCAGTATCATTAAAAATTGCATATTTGATCGGCACATATGGCTGATGGAGAATTTTATAATTTGAATAACCCAGATGTTGCCTTCGATAGTTTCTTGGATGCCATGCAGCAATTTAGCCCCGGCAACGTGTCGTTAGAACTGATTGCTTCAGAAAACAAGAATCTACTGAAGACACTCACAGAATTTGATCCACTCCTCATGGCATCTACTTTTAGCGGTTTGCTCGTTGAGCCAGCGCTTCAGAGCAACTGTTTACGATTAGAACTCCTCGTGCATCTGTCACTGTCCTCCGCACATGGAAAGAGAAAACCAAACGCTAAGATTGTCTCACGATTGTTCAACAAATTAGGAGAGGGTTGGGCGGGGAGATATGAAGACCCAGCTGAAGACGTCTTTGTTTCGTCAATTGCAACGCCGCGCGGCAACTACCGAATTTTGGAGGGCATTTGGGAATCGGCAGGGTTCTATCTTCAGCGAGTAGTCAATATTGTTGAAACGCTTCCTCACGCCGCCTACTACGATTGGATAAGGGAGAGTGTGTACGCACTCCTTCGACTTTCCGATACAGTGTGCGAACGAACTCAGCTCACGAGGAATCAGCTTGGCAATCCCATTCCCCTGGATGAGTTGCCGCAGGAGGTTCTTAACTCGTTGGGCTCTCTTCGCAGTTCTGTGAGCTTTTCCGAAGCCGATCTGAAAGCGATTGATGTTTCGGTTGAGCATCTGGCTGAGTTTGGTTTTGACCCTGCGCCACGGTCAAATCTCAAGAAGGAAACAATCGGCCATTCTACGCTGGAAAGATTCCCGGTGGCACATCGCAACGGGGAATTTTTCTTTCTATTACCAACATCGATGAGCGCCGCAATTCGACGCTATGTTTTTGAGAAGTTGGGCAGGGTGGACCTCCGCGAGGCGTTAATCGGTTCGCTTGATTTAGAGTACACACGATTATTTTCAGCCACACATTTGCTCGGTGGGCAAATGGGAGCACCAATTATTTTCCGTAGAACCGAGCATGGTTTGCTGGCCGGAGTGCTGGAAGGTGTTGACCGAGGGCGCTATGTAAATTTCGTCTTCTTTATCGACACGCTAGAGGGCTTTGAAAGCACTGGGCTGATTGGGACGAACCCGAATCCAACACAGCTTGCGGATGACATAGAACGCTGTATAGACAAATCCTACGAGTCTGCATGTGAAATTTCTGGTTTTTGTGGAATGCTAACCTTGCTTGTTGGCTGTGGAATAGGCCGCCGTGAGGTGTATTGTGATTCCAACAAAAAACGTGAGAACTGGCGATTCGAATGCTTAAGCGCACCAGACCTCCTGACCTTGAGTTGGGTGCCAGAGTTCAAGCCCTTATCACTTTGGCGTTTGCTTGAAACCCAGGAGAGGGTGCAGGCACTTGGCGTTGAGCTACAAAACGTCAATGGTCTTCTTAACTTGGTAGCTTGGGGGCGCTTGCTCGGAGGCCACCTTGTCCCACATGGAGAAATTCCCGACAATTTTTGCACAGGAGACGTAGAGAATTTTGTGGCGATCGAGCAAAATGCACTTCGACATCTTCGCCATGAAGTTGCGGTGCTGTGGGATACTCATGTTGCTATAGATGTCCATGGACGATGGCTACAAGTACGAAAGAAGGACAGGGATTGTTTGAAGAAGACCGCCACCTACCTTTTTATGTGACAGAAGTACGCGAGAAAGGCCGATGGCCGCTGGCCTTGTATGAAACCCCTTGCCGGACATGGTGGTGCGAGCTTGAAACTCACAAAAACACATCAGGCTTATTGGTGTATTGGCGCTTGGAAATGCTCAAAACATGGATTTGCCGTGTTGTTCCTGTACTAGAATCGATACTAACTGGCCTCCCGCTAGGCTCTTTACTATTGCAGGCCAAATTCGACTGGCTGACCAGAGAAGGCGAACGCAAATCGCGCACATTAGATGATGCGAGAGCAGCAATTACAGTACGCGTTGATGCGACCGCAAAGACGGTATTACTTGTTGCTAGCGTGGCTTTTGAAGAAGCTATTTCCCACCCCGAGAACATCGCGGAACGAGCTTTGGTCGAGGGAATAGTCGATGGTTTTATTGAACTTACCGGGGGGCAACTTAATGATGCCGACCGCGAAGTGCTGCTTCAGAGAATCGTACCCAATACAAGCGCCCGGCAGAGCCATGTGTTTTCCGCTAGAAATTATCGAGATCAAGTGAAGGACTCTATCCACCCGAAGCCCATTGCCATCAATAAAGATGATGCAGCGGTCATCAAACTCGGACTGGGCTGGCGCGTGCGAGACCGGACTTTGGGTGGCGATATTCACGGAAAAGATCTCTGCACCATATTTCTGAATGATGTCGTCAGACTTCTTGAAGACGAACTGTGCGAGGATCTGCAGCATTTCGAACGGGAAGCCGTGATCAGGTTCGCATTGGAGAATCATGAAAGTGCATGTGTCGATCGCGACAACTGGCATCGCTGTGCTGCGGCGATGCTTTCACTCCACAACGATAAAGAGGAGACACTTCAGACAATGGCGGAACATGACGCCAAGCTGAACGCCGTGTTTCAAACAACAAGGCTTTTGGTGGAGTTCGCGATATGCGAATGTCCTCTGGGGGGTGGCCGTCAACCTGGACAGCTTGATTTTTCCAGGCTAATGGCCAAAGTGATGATGATTCCTGGCCTCGGCGGCTGGTCAGACGCTATCCGCTGGGAGGCAATGGAACCGTTCATACGCGTGACACCGCTTGGGGACATTCATGCCCAACAAGTGTTTTATGAAGAAGTGATCGCCCCCTATGGCCGTGCCGGAAGTGATCGACGAGTTAAAGAAAACGTGGACAACTATGCGGAAAATCTCAAAGAAAATGACGTGCAAGCTACTGACGAATATGCTATCCCCCCTGAGTTTATGGAGGCCTGGCAGGAGGAATTCGCCTCATCGCTCAACGATGCACGGCAATTTGTCGATTCCCTTGAAGACATGGGGATAGAGGCCGGACAAGCGGTATTAAGTGTTAAACGTAGCCAACTGCTTGAGGCACTGCTAGAAAATGAACTAATCAGTTCCCTGGCAGTACCAGCGCTTGTCGAAAAATTTACTTTCAAGGGCCGTTCTCGATGGCGCGATGTGCCTGACGGATACCTTGAAACGGACCGACAACCGTGGCGATTTAGAAGACGACTGTCCATATTGCGTAAACCGCTCATCCAGCTTGATGAAGCCGAAGATCCGATCATCATTCTTGCGCCCGGCATCGTGCGTGATGCCTTTGCCTATATACTGAGGAACTATTATGAGGGTGGTTTTCCTAGCTGGCAACTGAAGCCTAAAATGGCCAAATGGGCGGGCAAATCTTATAACCGAGCCGGCCAAGAGTTTAGCCAATCTGTAGCGAAGCGACTTGAAGAACTTGGATGGCAAACCGAGACGGACATCAAGATCACGAAATTGTTGAGAAAGGGATTCGACAAAGATTACGGCGATGTCGATGTTCTGGCCTGGAACTTAGAGAGTGGACGAGTCCTCATCATTGAATGCAAAGACGTGCAATTCCGAAAAACGGAAGGCGAAATAGCGGAACAGCTTACCGATTTTCGTGGGGAGACGCGACCAAATGGAAAGCCGGACTATCTGTTGCTCCACCTCAATCGTGTACAACTGGTTCTAGAGCATCAGATGGAAATTATGAGGTTCATTAAGCTTCAACAACCTCCCCAAATTGAAAGTCATTTGGTATTCAAAAACCCTGTTCCCATGAAATTTGCTTGGAAACGAATGGAGGAACGAGTCGCTTTGCATATTTTTGATGAACTCGATCAGATATAATGGTGTAAAATTTTTCCGCTCCACAGTGGAGCATATTGCGCCTGATGCTTGTGAGCCAGAAAGTCCGTAGATTGAGTTATTGCCGTAACCCAACATCTTTGCCGCACCCACCACGATGATCATCCACCTCCACGGCGACCTGCCGACACTCCTGCCCCGAGTGCTCAGGGGCCAGCCCCGAATCGAGGCCCCTTTGTCCCGCCGGTCCTCGGTCAAGGACTTGATCGAGTCCTACGACGTGCCGCATACCGAGGTGGGCCGGCTGACGGGGTCGATGGCCGGGAGGTCGACTTTCGCCACCTCGCGCTTGATACCGAGTGCCTTGAGGTCTATCCCGTGACCGCGCCGGTGGATCTTTTTCGTCCCACCCTGCTCCGTCCTCAGCCGATCCCCCGCCTCGCCTTCATCGTCGACCAGAATGTCGGTAAGCTCGCTCCCCTCCTCAGGCTGGTCGGGTTCGACGCCCTTTACCACCATGGCATCTCCGATACCGAACTTGCCGAGTTGGCCCAGCAAACCAGGCGCATCCTGCTGAGCAAGGACAAGGGCCTGCTCAAGCGGAAGGCCGTCGAGTTCGGCCGGCTGGTCCGGGAGATCATGCCTGAACGGCAGTTGGCCGAGATCATCACCCTCTTCCCTGCACGGCGAGGTGCAACCCTTCAGTCGCTGCCTGCGCTGTAACGACGGGATTTTGAAACCGGTGGCCAAGGAACTGATCCTGGATCGTCTTGAACCGTTGACCATCAAATACTATGATCGATTTTGCACCTGCAACCGCTGTGGCAGGATCTTCTGGGAAGGAACCCACCGGGAGAAGATGGAGCAGATGCTAACCCGCATCGGTGCCGCTTCGTAGGGGGATGCCGCAAGTGTGGGGGTCTGGGAGCTGGCGTTGTCTCGTGTGGCACAACCTCGGCGAAGGCTGCGGGGGCGGAACTCCTTGCAAAGACTGGATTCCGGCCTTCGACGGAATGACAGCTAGGCAGCTTCACTTCGGGCCACGAGCTTAAGGTGACGCATTGATCCCTGTTTTACAGATGGCGCTCGGCGATCTTGGCGAACATCTGCACCAGCCCGGCGCAGAGGGTGAAAATGGATTTGATGTGGAGATTCGTCGGGCAGCATTCGTCGAAAAAGATGGTGAGGGCCGACTCCAGATCGTCCTCCGGGGCTTGGTAACAGATGAGGAGGGGGATCTTGGGCAAAGGGTGGAGGATGAGCGCGATGTCGGCCTGATACCAGTCGATGGTCTTGCCCATAAACAGGTCGATCAGGTCGCCCAATAACCCTTGGTTCTCATCGGCCAGTTTGCGGAGCGGCGTCTCGCAACGGCTGGTGAAGAGCCCCTGCCACTCGATCCCGCCGTTGATCTCCCGAAACGAAATCCACCTGCCGGTCGCGTCTTTATGTGTGTCGTTAGTGATATAGGCGAGCAGCGGCGCCTCCACCCAGGGGATGATATGACACTCCGACAAGACATTGCCTAGGGGGTCGACGCTAAAATCCTTGCCCAAACAATTGATCACGATCCGGTTGCCGCTCAGGGTGCCGCCAATGAGCGGGGCGACACGGTCAAGGTCGACCGTGGTCATCTTCGCCCGCAACTTTTCCATGAACTCCGCCTGGTCGACCTCCATGGGGCCGCGGCCCTGGCTGCCGGCAAGGGATGCCGGGCGGGGCGCTGCTTCGAGCCCCGGACACTCGTGCATCTTTTTGCTGCCGGCCGACACCGCCGCGGCAAAGGCCAGGCAGGAGGGCAGCAGGCAACGGCCGCAATTGGTCTTCGGCAATAGCTTGTAGATCGCGATGGGTGAGCGGGCATTGCTCATTTTTGGACTCCAAAAATCGAAAGGTTACGTGGCCATAAACAATTCTCAGCTGATCGTCTCATTCCAAGCGTCAACGTCCCCTAATCGACCGGATTTTTTTGTGTTGACGGCAAGCCGGTTACCCCATGCCGTGCTCTTTGCTCAAGGCCGCCACCCGGGCCAGGATCTCCTGGTAGGTGACGAGGCCTTTGTCGACAAGCACGTCCATCAGTGCTTGGGTGGTCAGGATCTGCATCTGCAGGGCATCTGCCGTTGATAACGCTTCAGTTTCAAATTCTTGGCTCATTGTTTTTCCTTCCAGATCTGTAAAATAGGGCCGCGCTCAGTTGCCATAGCTCTTCCCAAGGTCCATCCAGGGAGTTTTCGAAGGGAAAAGATAGCATCTCTTGCTGGTGAGCGGAACCATAAAAATAGATTTTTCATCATCTTGACAAGAGATATCTATTGGCGTTATATATACTTTTATATATTCACAGGAGGATAACACGTGTCAATTAAATACGCCCTGCTCGGCATACTGGCTGAAAAGGTTATGCACGGCTATGAGTTGAAGAGCCGATTCGACGAGAAGGTCGGGGAGTTCTGGAGCCTCAATTTCGGCCAGATCTACTCCACCCTCGACCGTCTGGAGAAAGAGGGCCTGGTCTCCCATGATCGCGAAGTCCAGGATCGTCGGCCGGATCGCAAGGTGTTCAGTATCACCCCGGATGGCCGGGCGGAGCTGGCGCTCTGGCTGTCGACGCCGGTCAGCAAGGTCCGGGCGCTCCGCGACGAGTTTTTCATCAAGCTCGTCTTTCACGACAAAAATAACCCCGGCCCCATCCTGGAGCTGATCGAAAGACAGAAGGTGCTGTATTTGAAGCAGATGAACCAGCATACCCGCCGCAAGCTGGCCTTGAAAAAAGAGGGCCAGGATCTTGAGGCGCTGACCGCCGAGCTTCTTATTGATGCGGGCCTGTTTCACGCCGAGGCCGATATCAAGTGGCTAACGCTCTGCGAGGCGAAGCTCAAGGAGGCGACTGGGGCAGGGAAAGAGTTGCGTTGACCGGGGCGAGTCCTCTTCTCAATGCCGGTCCCGAGCTGCGACGCAGTGAACTGGATTCCGGCGAACAGCATGCCGGACGACTTTGGAGAGAGAGCCTTTTTATTCCCTCGCCCTTTGGAAGAGGGTGGCCGAAGGCCGGGTGAGGGTGTAGAGGCAATTTTAATTTTAAGCAGCAACCGTGCTATGCCAAAAAGTCTAACTGGAAAACCTGGCATTGGCTGCAAAGAGCACGTCTAAAACGCGTTGGATTTCTTATGGCAATCAGCTCTTCCCCCGACAGCCTAGCTATCTCTGCCGTTCCATAACAATCAGCAACCGAGGTGCACCGATGATCCAACTGAAAAACACCTGCAAGCGTTACCGGCAAGGCGACCGCGAAATCAACGCCCTGCGCGATGTCTCCCTTCACATCAAGCGGGGCGAGTTCCTCAGCATCATGGGGCCGAGCGGTTCCGGCAAGAGCACGCTTCTAAACCTCATGGGTGGTCTCGACCAACCGACCTCTGGCGAGGTGTTCATCGACAACAAGCCGCTGCACGGCATCGCTGACGACGAGCTGACCCTGATCCGGCGACGCCATGTCGGCTATATCTTTCAGTTCTTCAACCTCCTGCCATTGCTCACTGCGGCGGAGAATGTCGGCCTTCCCTTGTTGTTGGAGGGGATTCCCTTTGCCCAGGTCAGGCCCAAGGCGGTTGCGCTCCTAGAGAAAGTCGGCCTAAGCCAGCGGGTCGAGCACCGTCCAGAGCAGCTCTCCGGCGGCGAGATGCAGCGGGTGGCCGTTGCCCGGGCCTTGATCACCAACCCCGCCGTCATCCTGGCCGACGAGCCCACCGGCAACCTCGACTCCCACACCAGCGAGGAGATCTTCCTGTTGCTCAAGGGGTTGAACGATCAGGGCCAGACCATCGTCATGGTGACCCACGACTCAAAGGCGGCGGCCTATGGCAGCCGGATCGTCACCCTGAGAGACGGGGCGCTGGCCGAGGATATCAGCCTCGGGGAGAGTGACGCATGACAATCCTGAACCTCCTGCGCCATATCAGCCTCAAACACGCCAAGCTCCAGAAGGCGCAGCTTATCCTTGCCGTCTCCGGCATCTGTCTGGGGGTGGCGGCCATGGTCTCCATCGACCTCGTAAACTTTAGCGTGCTCCGCTCCTTCGAGGAGTCGATCAACCAGGTCACCGGTCGGGCGGCGCTGCAGATCACCGGGTCCGATTCCGGCTTCCCCGAGGAGATGCTCGAACGGGTGCAGGGCGTCCCTGGCGTTGAGTACGCCGTGCCGGTGATCGAGACCAACGCCAACTTCTCCGGCGGTAAGGAGCGCTCGCTGATGATCTTGGGTATCGACGTGCTCCAGGACCACAAGATCCGCGATTACAGCATCACCGACGACAGCGCCGAGATCCCCGACCCCCTGTTGTTTCTGGCCAAGCGCGATTCTATCCTCCTCACCCGAGCCATGGCCGAGCAGGAGGGGATCAAGCTCGAAGATGAGATTAAGGTCCAGACAGTTGCCGGGATCAAGACCTTCAAGGTGCGCGGCCTGTTGAATCCGGAAGGCCCGGCCAGGGTGGCGGGCGGCGACATTGCGATCATGGATGTCTACGCCGCCCAGATGGCCTTCGGCAAGGAGAGCCGCATCGACCGCATCGATGTCAGCTTCCTGCCCGGCGAGACCTTCGATGCCATGCAAGCGCGCATCGCTAAAGCTCTGCCGGAGGGCTACAGCATCGATACCCCGGCCGGCCGGAGCAAGCAGGTCGAAGTGCTGCTCGGGCGGTTCCGGAACAGCATGGACCTTATCGGCTGCTTGGCCCTATTTGTCGGCATGTACCTGATCTACAACACGGTCTCCATCTCCGTTGTCCAGCGCCGGAAAGAGATCGGTATCCTGCGGGCGATTGGCGCAAGCAAGGGGCAGGTCGCCGGGCTGTTTCTGGCCGAGACCTTGGTGATATCCATCATAGCCTCGCTCCTGGGCGTCGGGCTGGGGCTCGTCTTCGCCAAATCGGCCGTGGGCCTGGTGGCCCAGAATGTGACGGATATGTACGTCAAGACCTCGGTGGCCGAGATCTCTCCTTCTCCTGGCCGGCGATGATCGCCAAGGCCGGGATCGGGGTGTTGGCGAGTCTTGCCGCAGCCCTTGTGCCGTCGGTCGTCGGGGCCAGGATCTCGCCGGTCTCGGCCATCCGCGCTGTGCCGTATGTCGAGGATGGTCTCCTGTCGGGCAAGGGGGTCAAGATCGCCTCGATCCTCTGTTGCCTATTGGTCGTAATGATCATGGTTGTCTATGAAACCGCGGCGGTCACCTCGCCGGTCAAGAGTCTTGGCGTTATCTCCGTTGCGGTGGTCGCGCTTCTGCTCGGTATCTCGCTTGCCACGCCGCTGTTGCTTGGCCGGGCGGTGGCGTTGTCGCACGGATTTCTGGCCAATTCCTTAGGCACCGGGGGGAGGCTTGCCGGACTGAACCTGCAAAAAAACATGGCCAGGAATAGTGTGGCGGTGGCCGCCATCCTTTGCAGCATCGCCCTCTTCGTCAGTTCGGCCAACTCGGTTCACAGCCTGCGCCGGTCGATGTTTGAGTGGTTCGACTCCATCATCCGCGCCGACATCCTGGTCAGTTCCGGTCACCCCCTGGCCACCGGCGGCTCGCCGGTCATCCCCATGCCGGGCGAGATGCAGAGCGAGATCGAGAAGATCCCCGGGGTCATGTCAGTCGAACCCTTCCGCAAGGGATACCTGATCTACAATGGCAAGAAGATCTTGCTCGAAATTTTCGACGTGGCGCTCAGGATGGAGTACTGCCCGGCCATGATCGCCCAAGGCAAGC
>Ga0334722_10003384_pt1 | contig 17211 bp, 18 predicted proteins | sample C3_bottom_MG_FD_207210 | JGI IMG/M metagenome (GOLD analysis project Ga0334722, IMG submission 207210) | Sediment microbial communities from Yellowstone Lake, YNP, Wyoming, USA - C3_bottom | ecosystem: Environmental > Aquatic > Freshwater > Lake > Sediment | place: USA: Wyoming | collected...
CCCTGAACATCTCCAATGACGATGCCGGCTTTGCCGTTGCCGAGGAAGATAAAATCGTAGAAATCGCCCCCGACCAGCGCATGTTCGGTGGCCGAAGCGTAGCGTGTCCCAATGTCGTAGCCGGGCAGCTCAGGCGGCTCCACCGGCAGCAGTGAAGCTTGCAAGGTGCCGGCGATGTGCTGTTCGACTTCAAACCGCTTCCGGGTCTCGGCGGCCTCCAGGTTGAGCACTTGGGCAAGCTCGCTAATCTCCCTGACTATAAAATCAGTCGGCAGCCTATGATTATATTGCCCATGCTTAAAGGGTTCTGTCTGAGCGGTCAGCTCGATTATCGGGCGGGTCATGACCCGCCCGATCAATAGAACAAAAGCCAACGCCACCAGAGTAACCAGCAAGGAGGTGGCGGCATCGAATAGTGCGGCTTGCCGCACAGGGACCAATACTTCACTTACCGGCTGAAAGACATTGGCTACCCAGCCCAAGTCCTTGATCGGTGTGGAGGCCCCCATCCGGTCGATATCGCCCAGCGGATCACGGAAGCCGTTTATGGTCGCTGTCTGTCCTTTGAGAGCGCTGCGGATGCTGGCAATAAACCGGCGATCACGTTCTTTCCAGGTGAGATCGTGCCGGAAAGAGAGGGCCGCGGCCCGCCCCCGATCATCGATAATACCGATGTTGCCGCGGCGGCCGATTCTTATCTTGATAAAATCGAAGACCATCCTGTCCTTGATAACCCCGGAAACCAGAGCTTTAAGCCGACCGCCGGTGCGGATCGCCGACGTCACATGAAATTCAGTCCCGCGTCCATCCGGCGATCTGTGCAGAGAACTTATCGCCCAACCTTTGCCTCGATCTATCTCGCGAACACTGGCCCTAGGCACAACATTGAGGCGGTCCGAGGTGCTAAACAGCCCCCGTCCGTTTGGCGCCGCGTAGGTGATTGAAGCCAAATGCGGGTTACGGGCCCGGAGTTCCCGCAGATACAACACTATTTGGTCGCCGGAGAAAGCGCCTTGCTCGATGGCCAGGCCGCCGGCTTCCTCCGTCTGCACGGCTTGGAGAATGAAAGCACGGAAACCGACCGCCACACTTTTGGCCACTTCCAGATTGCGATTGAGAGCAATCTGCCGCCGCTCGATTAGGCTGGTCTCATAGTTGTAGACATCCAAGCCCACTAAAGGCAGCAGGGCAACCAGCAATGTTAATATCAGAAATGTTCTGATTCTGAGCATCATAAGATGATTCCCCCGGACCTAACGTTTTCACGCGGCGCACTGCGGCCGGCTAACACTTACTTTACTAGACGGCGCTACTCCGTGCCAAATTTTTATCAACTCTTATTCGCGGATATATTTGCATCCTCTTTGCCGTTGATATAAAGTTTTGCGCAGATGAGCCGATAACTTTGCTGGAGCACCCGATCTCGGGAGTAAATAGCAGCTATGGCAACCGTACTAGAAAAGATAGAAGCCGAACTGGTTACGCTCATGGGTGAAACAGGCCGCGAAACGCTTCAGTCTTGTATGAGAAAAACTCAAGGCAGGGGCGGCGACATGGCTTATTTCAATAAAATCGCCCTCGTTCAAGAACTTTCCAAAACTTTCTCCATGATTATGCCGGAAGACCGCATTGTTCGATTTAAATTAAAGCTCTTAAACCTGAAGGGGGACGATGAACTATGAGACGCCTGGCGCTTATCATCGCTGTAATGACCGCACTAGTCTTAATCTTGCCGACCACCGCTTTAGCTGCCGACCCGGCAGCTCCCTGGGGCGAATTTAAGGCGGCCTTAAGCAAGGCTTCCACGCTGGTCAAAACAGACACCGGCGCGGCCGGGATCGAAGCGGCCAAAGCCCATGATATATATGACGGCAAAATCCTGCCCGGGCTGATAGCGGAAAAATCCGCCAAAGCCGTCGTCCTGGCCGCAATCGTCGATGCCCATGAGGCCGCCAAGCACGGCGACGCGCTCGGTCTCGAGGTCGCTTCGGAAAGAGCGGAAAAAACCATGTTGGGGCTCTTCTTGTCGACGTTCGAGAACAAACTTGACAACCAGGAGACCGAATCGGCCAAGCAATGGTTCGACATCATCGCCGCCCAGCTCAAATTCCCGGCAGCCGCCGACATGTTCGGCGAGATGAAAGCCATCGAAGCCGACCCGAAACTGGCAAAGACCGAGGGCAAGGATATAGTCAACGATTTTGTCGCCAAGATAGTGGATAAAATCGGCGAGGAGCTTGACGAAGCGATAGTCGCCGCCGACCCGAAGAGCAAAGACAAAGATATGGGTGTGGCCCAGGTTAAAGCCGCCGAAGGTCTTGGATATTTTAAAGCCGGCGAGGGCAAAATAGCCAAGAAACTCGGTTATGAGGACACCGCCCGGATAGCGGGCTTGCTTGATAAAGTATACAGCGCGCTCGTCGACGGCGACTGGGAGACGGCCGAAGAGGCCGCCGATGTGGCCAAGCGCGAATTGGCTGAAATCGAAACAACCAAGAAAATCAGCGGTTCCGCCTTTGTCCAGCAGGTCACCCAGGTAAAAGCCAGCCTGAGCGCGGCCGCTAAGGAAGCCGGCGACGGCAAGGCGGACGATGCCAAAAAGCTGGCTGACGACGCTTGGACCGGCTTTACGCGGGTCGAATCCCAAGTACGCGAAGTCGACCCGGCGAATTATGTGAAAATAGAAAAGCTTTTCGGCCAGGTCAAGGAGAGTCCGAAGGCCGGCGATTTGAACCAACTAAGCGAGCTTTTCAGCGGCATCGCCGCCATAGAGTCCGGGCAACAAAAAGCCGCCCGTGTCTCGACTACCGAAGCCATATTTACGACATTCGAGCGGGTCCAGCCGGTACTTTTCTTGCTCCTGGCGCTAATCGGCATCTACCCCATCTATCTGATAACCAGGGCCTTCGGCTGGCGCCACAAAGCGTGGCGGAACATCGGCATCTTCATCATCCTGCTAATCGTGCCGGTATTCATGGAGGCCCTCGGTCGCCTGGGCGTTGAAATGAAGATCGAGACATTGCAGGCGCTAAGCTTTACCGTCAGCGAGTGGGCCAAGATGGCCTGGGCGTTGATAGTTCTGGCGGCGTTCCTCTTCGCCATCAGCGGACTGAGGGCCTTCTGCACCCAGTTTGGCATAAAGGCCATCGGAGTGCGCATTGAGGAAGAAGAACCCGTCTCCTTCGACGACCATCATGTCGAGGTTCTTTAAGGATCTTTAGGCCACCACTATCTCTTTAGCGTGAAAGCCGTACATTTCGCGGATACCACGGCTGACTATCATGCGCAGGCACATCTCGCACTTGTCCGATGACGCCGTGCAGCACGAACCATATTCCTCCGCCGGCGCCCCCGTGCAATCTGCTTTTAAGCAGTGGGCGATAAACGAGACTACGAACTGCTTGGAATTATTGCCCATTGTTGCCTGGCTGAGCGAGAAATGGGTGTGCTTCTTGATGTTCTCCCCGACAAAACCTTCGACGCAGTGGGCGCAGACAGTCTCATCGGCGTGACAATCGAGCCGCTTGCAACTTACGACCATCCCGATAGCGAACTGTTTCTCATCTGTTGTATACACTTGATCCGCCCCTCTCGCCGCCAGGCTTCTGAATACATGCTAATCCCGTGCAAACTTGCCGGTCAACGGTTTATATATAAGTGGATGGTTCTGGTCTGCAAAAGGCCGCGGGACGCTACGGACGGCTTACGGTGCATTGGTCGGGTCCCACGTGGTGACGAGATTCTCGTCGAAGGAATCGATTGCGGCCATGTCGGCGTCATCGAGGACAAAATCAAAGATGTCCGCGTTGGCGAAAATCCGCTCGCGGTGAATCGATTTCGGGATAACGATAAATCCATGCTGAAGCGACCAGCGGAGCATAACCTGAGCAGGTGACTTGAGATATTTGGCGGCGAACTCAGCCAGCCTGGTGTCGCTTAGCCGCGCTCCCCGTGCCAGCGGGCAGTAGGCCTCGACAGCAATACCGCGCTCAAAACAATAGTCGATGACGCCGCGGCGGCTCAGGTAGTTATACGGATGCAGCTCGATCTGGTTGATCGCGGGGGTAACGCGCGAGTGCGCGGCCAATTCGTCCAGATGCCCGACCATGTAATTGCTAACGCCGATAGCTCTGGTCTTGCCGTCTTCCAACAGTTTTTCAAGCGCCCGCCATGTCTCGAGGCGAAGGCCGGCGACCGGCCAGTGGATAAGGTAAAGGTCGACATAGTCCAAACCGAGTCGCACCAGCCCGGCATCGCCCGCCCGCAAGGTGTTCTCATAACCTTGGTCGCTATTCCAAACCTTAGTCGTCACAAAAATCCCGGAGCGCTCGAGCCCGCTATCTCTGACCGCTTTGCCCACGGTCGCCTCATTGCCGTAGAAAGCGGCCGTATCGATATGACGATAGCCGGCCTCGAAGGCATCGAGCATCGCCCGCAACCCGACAGCCCCGGCCGGCGTCTCCCAAGTGCCGAAACCGAGAACCGGGATTTCGATGCCGTTATTAAGTTTTTTGCTCGTATCGATGCTTGATTCCATGACAGCTCTTGACTGATATCATCAGGCAAATCCCGGCTTGAATCAATGTCATCCTCCGCAAGCGGAACAACCCACTTGGTACGCATCGCCGGAGACCCGCCCGGCCGGTTTTTGGCCGGGCTTCTAATACGACTTTGTCCGTTCGTTGATTTTCTTGATAATGGGTGAATTTGGGAAACGTTTAAGCGCTTGGACGGCCGCCTTTTTAGCCAAGGCCCGGCTTTGCGGCCGCGAAACGCCGTCGGTCAAATAAAACTGGGCTAGAAATTGATACGGCAGATAAGACAAGGGCGCGGCCCGCCGCGCTCTTGTCCCGGCCGCCTCCGCGGCCCTTGGCCGATGCCGCGCCAAAGACGCGGCCAGGCTGAGCCAGTAAGATTCGTTGGTCGGCCAAAGCCTCGCCGCCTGCCTGTAGTACAAGGGCGCCCGCAACGCCGGGGCGCCCTTGGCTTTAAGAAAATAACCGTCGGCCCGCCAAAGCCCCCGCAGATCGAATAAGCCTATGACTATAACCGCCAGAACGACCGGTATGATAAAATGCGGTAATCGCCCGGCTACCGATTGGCCCCGCCGCCCGCCGCCGCGCTCGCTGACAGGCAGCTCACGCCCGGCTATCGAGCCCGCAATGCCGATAAGCAACCAGGGAATAAAGGCGGTCCCCCAGGAATTAACCGTTGTCTGGACAGCCAATAAATAGCCCGCTGTGCCGGCCGCCAGGCCCCATAAAAGCAGTTTGCGGCGGCTATAAACCAGTACACGATAGAATAGAAACGAGCTGACGACCAGGGCCAAAAACAATAGCGACGTGACCAGACCGTAGGTGGCCGCCATCTGCAACCAGACGTTATGAGCATCGTCAGTAACTGTTTCAGGCTCGATATATTGGCTATAAGGGCTGGAGAGCCCAGGATAGATCAGGCCGAACGTGTCGGGCCCGGCGCCCGTCACCGGGCGCCGGGCCGTCTCTTTAGCGGCCGCTTTCCAATAACCGACCCTCGCCGCAATGGTGGTGGTTTCCCCGGCCAGGCGGGCCGCCCCGCTGCCGCTGCCGCGGGAGACCGGCGGCAGCAGGGCGGCAATGAAGACCGCCAGCCCCAGGGACAATATCACCATCAGGCGCTTTGTGCTTATCTCGAAGCCGCGAAGATATGGAACGCCGCAGACCAAAACGACCGCGGCGGCCGCCCAGCCCCCGCGCGAACCGGAAAAGACCAGACCTCCCATAGCTATCAGCCAGATGAACCCGTAAACAGCAAAGGCGACAGTCCGCTTCGCCTCAAGGGCCAGGGCAAGAATAGCCGGTAGAGCAAAAGCTAAGAAGGCCGCCAGGTAACCGGCGTTGCCAAAGGTCGCAAAGACCGGCCGCCGGTCGACTTGAATAAACCAGATCTGGTTGACCTGGGGCCAAAAGTGCTGCGTCCAGGCGGCAACGGAAACAACGGCCGCGGTGCCTGAGACCGCGATCATAAGATCGCGCAAACGGCCTTCGTCCCAGGCGGTCATGGAAACGCAAAAGGCAAAGGCGGCCATTGCCAACCAGCTAAGTATGCCGGCCAGTTGGCGGTAACTCCCTAAAAACGCGGTCGAGGGGCTTAGGGAAAAGAGCGCCGACGGGATAAGCGACAGGCAAAAGAGAGCCGCCAGCAGTGTGGTCAAGTTGACCCGGACCGTGGCCCCGAACAACCAAAGGCGCGCCGATAAAAGAGCCAAAAGGACCGCGATCAGCCCATAACCGACCACGACTTTAGGCAATGAAAAGGCGCGGTAGACCAAGGGCCAGAAACTAAGAGGCAGGAGCGCGACTACCAGGCAGATAAAGTAAAAGCCGATTTCCTCTAAGACCGCGGATTCGATGCCGCCGGCAGACGGTTCAGCCTTAGGGGGCATACTTTACGGTAGCGAAATCTCCACCGGTAAGGTTATTATAAGCGGCGCCGGTTACATAAGCGGCGCCGGCGCGATTGAGCGCGATGCCGGTAGCAAAATCCGAGTTTTGGCCCGGGCTGCTAAATGTTTTCGCCCACTGAAGATTACCGTTGGTGTCGTACTTGGCCGTGGCATAATCGGGCCAGCCCATCGGACCGGTGGTGGCCTGGCCGGCAACGAAAATATTTCCATTCCGGCCAACCGCCAAAGCCGAGGCTGAATCAAAATCCGTCTTGAGCCGCACCCATTGTTCGACCCCGGCGCTATTGTACTTGATGGTGACAAAATCCGATGGATCAAACGGAAGCGTGCCGGTAAATTCACTGTAGGAAGTACCGGCCACATAGATGTTGCCGCTAGGGTCAACGCCGATGCCCGCCGGCCAATCAAACATGGTTGTCGGCCCATCATACCGCTGTGCCCACTGCTCGATCCCGGCGGCATCGTACTTGACAACGGCGATAGCGCCGGCCGTCGATGAGGTTTGACTGGAGCCGGCGACTATGACGTTGCCCGCGCCGTCCGCGACCAAGGCGGCCGCGCTGTCGACTTTGTTGGCTGGGCCGTTGTACCGTGCCACCCACTGGATCCGTCCGGCCGAATTGTATTTGACGGTGGCGTAGTCACTGGCGCTCGTGCCGGTGACATAAACACTATTGGCCCCGTCAACCACGATTTTCGACGCCACGTCGTTGCTGTTACCGGGGCCGTTGTACCGTTTTGCCCATTTAACGCGGCCGTCAAAACCGTACTTTATGGTTATATAATCCATTCGTGTCTTTAGGCCCTGGCTGTGGCCGGTTACGTAAACACCGGTCGAGCCCACCGCTATAGAGGCGGCTTGATCCTCGCCGTTGTCCCGGCCATTAAACCGCCGGACCCATTTCTCGGCACCGCGCGCGCTATACTTGATGGTGGCGAAATCCGGACCGCTGTCGACTCCGGCGCTGACGCCGGTCACGTAGATACTGCCCCGCTTATCCAGGGCCATCGCCGCAGCACTATCGCCGCCGGCGCCCGGGCCGTGATACCGCTTGACCCACTTTAAGACGCCGGAAGGAGCGTATTTAACAGTCGCATAATCGCTGGCGCCGGCGCCGGTCACATAAACGCTTCCATTGGGACCGACAACAATAGCTTGAGGAATATCGTCTTTTTTGCCGATGCTGGCGTAGCCGGCGCTCCAGACTTTGTCGCCCGAAACCGCCGCCCAGGCTTCGACCGCGCCGAAGACGAGGAGAAAACTCAAGGCCAGCAAAACTTTTGCCGACCGATCGAACCTGATGATCCAAGACCCGTTCTCTGAAATCAAGGGGATACCTTTGCCGCCGGATTACAGCCGTAAACGTCCCATAAATATGCCGGCTTGTCAATATTTTTATCAATCCCTTGCCTACTTAAAACAGGAGCCGGAGATCTACTTTTACGTAGAAAGAAGAAAATCCCGCCGGTGCGTGCGGGTTTTTCTTCTTCGCTAAGGGCAATAATTAACATTAGGCTTGCTTGATAATAGTTATCGGCAAGCTAAGCGAGCAGCTTTAGTGTTTAATCAACCCACAACTTGTCCGGCAATCGTTTGAATAGCCGGAATAGCCCCTAAACGTGCAAGGGGCCCTTTCCCGGCGGGGCTCTTGGGTTTTGTGCGCCTGAAAGGATTCAAACCGTCGCTCGCCTGGCGCATAAATCGCGCCTACGGCGGCTTTGCCGCCTAACAGCTCGCTCTCGGGAGAAGAAACCCGGGGTTTCCTCTCCCGTTCCTCACCTTCCCGACGCATGATTCCGGGGAAATTGCGCTTTCCCCGGAAAATATAACCCCTACAAGGTTCGAATCCTCTCAGGTTAAAACGCACAATAAGAGGGCCCGCCTAGCGGGGGCTCTCTTATTGTGCGCCTGAAAGGATTCGAACCTTCGACCTACGGATTCGTAGTCCGTCACTCTATCCAACTGAGCTACAGGCGCATCTAGAAACTAGAGTCAAAAAGTACCAAGTATTTTGCTCTTTAGCAAGTGGATTACACGTTTCCCGCGATCTTATCGTTTGCGCCTGTAGACCTCGCGGCGATGGCCTACTGTCTCTACCCAGACATTATCACCATCTATGGTGAACATGATTCGATATTGGCCGACGCGAAGCGAGAATTCACCGGCAAGATCGCCCGTTAGCGGCTTCCCGATGTGCGGATCGTCTTTGATGGTCTGAAGTGCTTGCTTAATTCGTCGTTGGAGAGCCTCATCTAGTTTTTCATATCTTTTTTGGAAAGTTTTGGTCAGAAATAGACGCGGCACCTAATTTTTCCCGAAATACTCGTCGAAGCTTGTGTAGCGCCCGGCCTTAATATCCTCCTTAGCATCGAGAATATCCTTCATTAGTTCTTTATCAGCCATGACCTCGAGCGTTTCCAATTCCCCAAGACTAATCAGCGCCGCTTTGGGCTTAGAACGCGAAGTTATGATGTAGCGCAGTCCCCGCGAGGTTTCATCCAAAACCTTCTTTAAGTTCGCGCGCGCGTCCATGATGCCGATCACTTTATCCATTGATGTTCACCTCTTTATATTAACTGTACCCTTAACTGTACTGTTCGTCAACACTTGATAAGCGCTCTAAAGCCGGGCCTAACGGCACATGAGATTCTTCAAGCCCGCCGAGAGCGTCTAAACGTCGACCTTTATGGCGTCCCCATCGGCTTGGACGGAATATGTCTTGATATCGCAGATATTGATATGCTTGGCGATCTGTCCCTGCCGGCGGAAGTAGTCCTGTATCTCATCAGGGATAACAGTATCGCCGAAATCGCGCGGTACGGTCGGGCTGAGAGCCTCGCCGGTAGTTATGTCGAACTGGACGTGATGGAGCGGACAGGTGACGATGTAGCCTTCGAGCGTCCCCATCTCCAGCGGCGCATTCATATGACCGCACCGGCGGCCGATGGCGTAGATGCGGCCGTCGCAGTTGCCGATGACTATCTCCTCGTTGCCAACTTCAACCGCTATCATCCCGCCCCGCGCTACATCGCTTACTTTGGCTACCTCTGTAAACATCTCACACGCCCTTAAATTCAGACTCGGGGATCTGTCTCAGCTTATCGGGGTCGGTCACGTCTTTCCGGACATAAAGCCCGCACCAACATCTCTTCATCGCGTCGAAATGGGCGCGGTGAAATGGGATACAGGGGCAGACTATCAGCATGTTTTCATCCCGCTTCTTGGTCAGTCCCTGGCAGGGGCAGAAAGGGATGCCGTGCTTCTGTTCGAGCGCCACTTCTTGTTCGAGCAGAAAATCGACAAGCTCTTCATCTGGGCTGAACTTGTATCCCAGGGGGTCAATGACTTTTTGGAAGAGATATCGCAGCGCTTTTTTTCGCGATTCGACTTTCATCCGCCTAGCCCCAAGAGTTCCACGTACCTTTCGGGATTCCAGCCAACGACGACCTGATCTCCGATTCGAACGTATGGGAAAGAACCGGTGCCGCCGTGGCTGAGCATATCGTCCATGATCCTGCTCTGTTCGTCTTCATCGACCATGTCGTAATCGACGCAGTCGAACGGGACGTTGTTTTCAGTGAAAAACCTCTTGGCCTTGCGGCACCAGGGACACGTGCTGAGCGCGTACATAAGTACTTCAGGCATCAAATATCAGCTCCAATGTCGATAAATATGCGGCCGGCCTCGCGCTTCAAGGGATAGACGGAGAGCTTTATCTCACGGGCGTCGAGCGATTCGCCGGTGCGGATGTCGAACTGCCAATCGTGGCAGGCGCATGGGATTATGTGGCCGAAGAGACGCCCCGCCGTCAGCTGGCAAGCCATGTGGGCGCATTTATTCGCCACGGCAAATATCCGGTCGCCCTCCTTGACCAGCATAACAGCCAAGCCCTTTGGATAGACGGCAACCGCCCGGCCTTCGGGCAACCCTTCTTCCTCAATTGCAAAAACCCACGATCGATCGGACATCAAGACAATTTTACACCAAAACCATCGGCCCGGCTTAGTCTACGATAGCCGAAGCTTTTTGATCGAATGGATTTTGGCGCAGGGCCAGCGAGAAGAGATATGGATAGCCGTCATGCAGATGCCGCATGTAGGCGATCCACTCGTCCGTAACGGCGGCATAGGCCCTTTTGATATCACCGGCCAGGTGGGCCAGGTCGGACTGGGGCAAGACGGCTAAGTCGCCGCGGGCTTTCAACTCTTCGGCCAGGTGAAAGACGCTAAATAGAAGGTCGGTAAATTGTTCGTGTTCCAAAAGATTGGGGTTCTCGAGCAGACGGAGGAGAAAATCACGCTTTGAATCGAGAAAATCACGCAGCTTCTCCAGGTCGATCCGGACGATATCGATATCAAAAGGGTGTTTTTTCAGCCGCCCGCGCAGCCCCTCAAGTTGGCGGCCGGTCCAATTCTGCTTGTCCGCGAGCGTCCGGCGGACGTCCTCGATATCCCGGTCGGCGGAGGCCAGCGAAGATAGCAGCGCCGAGCCCATCTCGCTATAGAAAGCGCCGACAACCATGTTCATCTTTTCGAGCCGCCCCCGTTTTTCCCGGGCGTCCAGAAGACCGTGGATAATCAGGGTCACGACCAGCACTTCAATTGGAAGAAAAGCCAGCTCACCCAAGCCGAAGACAAAGATATGCTCCGGGTTTCTAAAAAGCGCGAAGTGGAGTCCATAGAGCAATATCGAAGTCAAGAAAAGCCAGGCGCCCAACCTGACTTGCTGATTTATGCTTTTGATAGAATCCCCTTTTGATTGCTTGACCGGGCGGTCCTTGCCCTATTATACGTCCCTTCTCACCACGCCGCTACCGATGCAACCACCTGCCCGACGTTTACAGCCACTCCCGCGCGGGCAGATATCACTACCGGCAAATGTTCTTAAAGGAGGTGAATAATTTGCGCAAAAAACTTATTCTCGCCTTGGCTTTGGTCATAGCCCTAAGCCTGGCGGCCGGCATCGCTTATGCGGCCACCTTAACCTACGGTTCCGTTAATGTCGCGACCGCGGATACTTACGCCTCAACGGGCGATACTATCAGCGGTTGGGATTGGCTAAGGGATTCCGCCTACACCGCCGACTCGACTTTTACCTTTAACGGTATCCCGCGAACGACGAGCGACGGCAAGATTTATTTGCGGCTGGCCTTTCTGGTGACAAACAAGGCCAGCGGCGGCAGCGGATACAGCACCAATGTCCGGATCAGTTTTCCCGGCAGCAGGGCGCAGAACAAAGTCGTCCGCCTGGAAAACTTGACGCCGATCCAGGACGCCTCCGACACCGGCGGTTACGGCTACCTGGCCAACGGCACTACTTTTATCAGGGCCAACAAGGTCCCCAGTTCCGGCATATTGCAAGTCAAAATAACCCGAATACGCGGCCAACGAAAGCACGTAGCGACAAAGCTCGGTGACGGTTCTTCCGAAGGCTTGATGTTGCTGTGGCACTGATAACGAATTGCTATTAAATAGAAAACCGCTCTAGCAGGGCGGTTTTCTATTTGGTGCGCTTATTCATTTCTTACGGTTGCGGGCGGCCAAACTAAACCTTGGCGAGCCGGTTCTTTTTAGAGGCTCTAAACGGCCTTCTTCATGACCGCAAACAATGCCCGGCGGACCGGAGGATCAGTGCCGGGGAAGACGGTGTCGGCTATCGAAACGATCGTCAAGCAGGCGCCGAAATTATCTTCGATATCTTGGGGCGAAAGCCTATGCGGCCCCCCCGGGCGTTTTTCTTTGTGACTGAAGCACTTCAAGAAGAGACGGCCGCCTTTGCTGAGAAGATTATAGACATTCTCAACATACACATGCCGTTCGCTTGGGGCTAACGTGTGGAAGAGCCCCCGGTCGAATATATAGTCAAAGGTCTCATCAAGCAGGGTGTGCCGGATGTCGTCTTGGCGAAAATCGATGCTCAAGCCCAGCTCTTTAGCCTTCGCCGCCGCTAACTCGACAGCGGTCCCGGAAATATCGGTGGCCGTTACCTCAAAACCCATTTTCGCCAAGGCCATCGCTTGAGTGCCCGGTCCGGTGCCCATATCCAAGACCCGGCCCGAATCGATTCCCAACTCCGCGATTACCGTCTCAAAATCCGGGTCCAGGTCAGGATAGTACCAGGGCATAGTCTCGACGGCTTGCTCCCGGTAAAGTCCTTCCCAATCTCTTTTCTGTTCATCCATCCGGCTATATTATCACTTAGGTTTGGAAAACTCGTGCGGCGGGTGGCAAATAGAACAAAGAACCCGGTCGAGCCGGCGGAATGTCCGCACCTTACCGCCGCCGTGGCGCCCCTCAATGACTTTCTTGGCGGTGCCGGCATGACATTGTTCGCATTGAGATGGATCGGGATTGGCGATGAAGTTGTCGAAATGATCGTTGTGACAGTCGGAGCAGTCGATCACCGCCGACATCTTAGAGGCGGCAAAGCCGGAGACGACCGACGGGTCTCTGAGACGATGGCAGGCGCGGCAATTGTCGAAGTCGGCTTTGGTCGCTTTTGGTTGGCCAAAAACCGTCTGCGTCCAGCCTTCGGAATGGCAGACCGAACAGTCGGTCGGCGCTGTGGCGCCTTTAACACGCTTGCCTTCTCCCGGCAAATGACACCTCATGCAACCGTCCATCATGCGCAATCCATCGAGATAATTATATCCGCGCGCCCCTTTGTGAGTGACGCGATTGTGACATTGCTGGCAGTTGATACCAAGCTTAAGATGCGGCTGGTGCTCGACTTTCACATCTTCTCCGAAGCGGACCCGGCCCAGTTTGGCCTGGTTGTGGCAACGCTCGCAGACGGCGCTGGTCATTACTTTTTGAGAGAGATAGCTGTCGCGATTGATTATCTTCGGGTAGGAGCCGGTGATTTGCTGTCCGACTTCCTTGAGCGCATCAATCTCTTCAATCAGATAGCCCGCGGCCCCGCCGGCCTTTAGGTGGCAAGCCAGACAGGTGACATGGGCATGGTCCGACCGGCGCCAGGTGTTGTATTCCGGCTGCATTTCGTGACAAGTTACGCAGGAATTGGGCGGGCTATAGAACCCGACGCCGCTGACGGCGGCGAAAAAACCGACCGCCGTGACCACAGCTACCAGCGGCCCGACGATCAAGAGTTTGTTGGTCTCTTTGAAGGCAAGCGCATGGCGGCGAGCGATAACCGCTAACGCCGCGGCGGTCAGCGTGGATACGACCAGAGCGAGATAATAAAGCTTTGCTAATGCGTCAACGTTCAATTACCCGCCCCTTGTCCGACAACCGATCTTATACCCGCGATGAACCCGGATAAACCTGCCCTCGGAATCGGGCGCGAATTTGGAGCAACGTTTATGGATCGCCGGGATGTGGAATATCATAAACATACCAACCGATTTATAGGTGACCGGCAAGCAGCTATATGCTATAATTTTTAATCAGTCGACAACCCCCTAAAGTATGATCGATAGGCGAACAAGCTATGAAGCACCACTGTCCTCTCCGAACCAGATCGAAGCCCGGCAAAAACTCTGACCAGCGCTGTTTTTCCGACCCGCTTTGCCTTGCCTTAACAGGCCTAATTGGCCCGGCAGACTTAAGGAGGACCTGATGGATAGAGAGACAAGAGAAGAAACCTTTGCCAAGCTGGAACGGCTGACTTCGGTGCCGATGTTGTTGTTGACGATGGCGATGATCCCAATACTCATTATTCCGGAGGCGGCCAGCTTGCCAAGCTCTGCGGAAAGGTCTCTTGATTTGCTGGCCTGGTTTATTTGGATGGTTTTTCTCTTGGAGTGGGGATTAAAGTTTTCGCTGACGCCGTGGCGCCTGGATTTTATCAAACGAAATATTCCCAACCTCGTCATTATCGCCCTGCCGGTTCTGGAACCTTTGGGATTCATACGTTCACTAGAGCTAATAAAGATGGAGCGCTTGGCACGCTTGGGCGCTTTCTTTTCGAAAAGCCTAAAAGAGCTAAGACTGGTTTTGCGCCGGCATAAATTAGGGTACGCTTTAGCGACGACCGTGCTGCTTGTATTCACCGCCGCCGGGTTGGTAGTTAGGTTTGAAAAAGCGGCCCCGGCCGGGCAGCGGACCATAAATACACTGGCGGATGGTCTGTGGTGGGCCGTGACCACAGTAACGACAATTGGTTACGGCGACACTTATCCAATAACAGCAGCCGGTCGCGTCGCCGCTGTTTTTCTAATCGTCGCCGGGATTGTCTTTTTTAGTCTGCTGACAGCTAACATTGCGGCATTTCTGGTCAGTGAGGATCAGCAGCGTTCGCCTGAGTTCCACGAATTACAGGAACGCCTGAAGAACATAGAAACCTTGCTCGTCGATAAAGATGCGGGAAGGAAGGTAGGGGGCTAATTTTAGGCGCCGGCCCGCTCGATAAGACTGACGAAGACATCTTCAAGCGACGGGGAGACCGGGGCGGCGTTTATTGCGCAGAGGCCCGCGTCTTTCAAGGCTTTCCCGGCCTCGGCGGCGCCGCCGGTGAAATCGCCGAAGTTGGCGTGGACGGCGGCGCCGTATAGATAGACATTTTTTACCAGCTGATTTTTATCCATGAGCGCCAGGGCCGCTTCCTGGTCGTCGCAGACCACCTCGATAATATTGTCCGCAAACCGCTCCTTTATTTTTTTCGGGCTGTCCAGAGCGATAATTTTGCCGTCATAGATAAAGCCCAGGCGGTGGCAGTGTTCGGCTTCCTCCATGTAGTGCGTGGTGACAAACAAGGTAACGCCTTCCCGGGCCATGTCATATAGAAGGTCCCAGAAACGGCGGCGGGCGATCGGGTCGACGCCGCCCGTCGGTTCATCCAGAAAAAGCATGGGCGGTTTGTGGACGATGGCGCAACCCAGCGCCAGGCGCTGCTTCCAGCCCACCGACAAGTTGCCGGCCAGTTCGTCTTCCCTGCCTTTCAAATCGGCCATCTCGAGGATGGCCGGGCGGCGCTCGGCAAAGACATCCCCCGGGACATCGTAGATACCGGCGTAGAAGGCCAGGTTTTCGGCGACGGTCAGGTCTTCATATAAACTGAATTTTTGCGACATATAACCGATGCGCCGCTTTATCTCGTCCGGCTCTTTGGCCACGTCAAAGCCGAGCACCTCGGCCCGGCCGGCCGTCGGGTCCAGGACGCCGCAGAGCATCCGGATGGTCGTCGACTTACCCGAACCGTTGGGCCCCAAAAAGCCGAATATTTCGCCTTGTCCGACCTTGAAAGAAATCGCATCGACGGCGGTAAAACCGTCAAATTTTTTAGTTAACGAATCAACGATAATCGCGTCTTCCGCTTTATTCATTGCTTACCTGCATCCTGCATCGTGTATCCTGCATCCCGCCCACTAATCCCCCAATTTCTTATGAAACCGGCTGACGCTTAAGAAAAATATCGCGACCCCATACACTGTAAGCAGGGCCATCTGCGGCCATAAAACAGTCAGCCCCGCCCCTTTTAGAAAAATGCCCCTTAAGATTACGAGAAAATAGCGCATCGGCACGAGAAAAGAGAGGTAATACATGGGCGCCGGCATACTCTCGATCGGAAAAGCAAATCCGGAAAGCATCATCGCCGGCATGGTAAACATCATCGTCGCCATGATGGCCTGTTGCCGGGTGCGCGAAACAGTTGAAACAAACAATCCTTGGCCGAGGGCCGCGAAGAGAAAGACCACCGCTGACGCGTACAGCAGCCAGACGCTGCCGCGAAACGGGACCTTAAACCAGAAGAGCCCGACCAGGAAAATAACGCTTATCTGTATGAGTCCGATGACGGCATAAGGAACGATCTTGCCCAGAATAAGCTCGGCCCGGCGCACCGGAGTGACTATCAGCTGTTCAAGCGTCCCTTGGTCCCTCTCCCGCACGATCGCCTGAGAAGTGTTGGACATGGCGCTGATCATCAATATTATCGCTATCAAGGCGGGCACCATGTAGTTAACGCTTTTAGTTTCAGGGTTGTACCAGATCCGGATACTGGTATCGACTTTAGGCAGCCCGGTGCCGGACGACAACCGGGCCAGCTTGGCCGCGACGAGCCGGCTGGATTCGCGCCCCAATATCTGATTGGCGTACCCGAGAGCGATACCGGCGGTATTGGAATTCGACCCGTCCACGATGAGCTGAACGACGGCCGGGCGGGCGGCGGCGACATCGCTTTTCAGCCCGTGCGGCAGACGCAAGGCGATCTGGGCCGATCCGCTATCCAGGGCCCGCCGTATCTGCCCTTCGTCGGCGGCCCGGGAGGTGACGATAAAGAGGCCGGCATTGGTGAATTCTCGCGTCAGCCGCCGGGACAAGTCGCTTTGGTCGCGGTCGAGCACGACCATCTTTATATCTTTGACGTCCGTAGTAGCGGCGTAACCGAACATGACCAGTTGGACGATAGGCACGATAAGTATCATCGGCAACATCAACCGGTCGCGCCTGACCTGGAGAAACTCTTTTCTTATTAGTTGGTATAAACGCTTGAACACTATCCCGTCCGTTCCTTAAGGTTGACGGCCGCCAGGCCGATCATGGCTACGGCAAATATAGCCAGCGCCAAAAAGTCCGGCCAAAGGATATCCAGCCCCACCCCTTTTAGGAACAGACCCCGGATGATCTCCATAAAATATCTGGCCGGAAAGAGCCGGCTGACAAACTGCAGCGCCGGCGGCATATTCTCGATCGGCCAAATGAAACCGGATAAGATGAAAGCCGGCAGCATGGAAACGAAAAAGCTCAGTTGCGACGCGGCTTCCATCGTCCCGGAAATAACGGAAACCAGCAGGCCCAGGCCGAGA
>Ga0334722_10003385_pt1 | contig 17211 bp, 15 predicted proteins | sample C3_bottom_MG_FD_207210 | JGI IMG/M metagenome (GOLD analysis project Ga0334722, IMG submission 207210) | Sediment microbial communities from Yellowstone Lake, YNP, Wyoming, USA - C3_bottom | ecosystem: Environmental > Aquatic > Freshwater > Lake > Sediment | place: USA: Wyoming | collected...
CGCTGCGGCGTACAGGGGTACGCCTCACTCCTCAGGACTCGCCCGCCTTGCATCTGGGCCCTTCTCGGCTGCTCGCGTCGCGGCTCGCGAGGAGCGGCTGCCTGCAGGTTGACAGTTCATACGACCGGAGTGCAGGGTACCGCCATGGAACCGATTCCGATCGCTGCAGCGCCGTGCGGCCATCACCACGAGGGCCCCTCCTCCTGCGGCGGCGGTCACCGCCACGGCGAGGGGACCCCGGCGTCGCAGCTGCGCCTGGCGATCCCGCTGACCATCGCCGTCTTCGTGTTGGAGCTGGCCGGAGGAATCTGGTCCTCGTCCCTGGCCCTGCTCTCCGACTCGCTCCACGTCCTGTTCGACGCGACCGCCCTCGGGCTCTCCTACGCCGCGATCGTATTGGCGGCGCGCCCGGCGAGCGACCGCCACTCCTACGGCCTGCACCGCGGGGAGATCCTCGCCTCCCTGATCAACGGGCTGACCGTCGGCCTGATCGCCGCCTGGATCTTCTACGAGGCCTGGGAGCGGCTGGCGCACCCGCGCGACGTGCGCGTCAGCGGGATGATGGCCGTCGCCTTCGCCGGCCTGATCGCCAACGCGATCGTCGCCTGGCTGCTGCACGGTCACCACGACCACGACCTGAACGTCCGCGGCGCGTACCTGCACGTGATCGGCGACCTGCTCGCCTCGGTCGCGGTCATCGCCGGGGGAGCGGTCATCTGGGCCACCGGCTGGACGCTCGTCGATCCGATCCTCGGCTTCGCGATCGGCCTGCTGCTGCTCTGGGGGGCGGGGCGCCTGGTGCGCGAGTCGCTGCACATCCTGATGGAGGGGGTCCCCGCGGGCCTCACCGTCGAGGGGGTCGCCGCGGCAGTCATTGCGTTGCCCGGGGTCGCCGACCTGCACCGCGTGCACATCTGGAGCCTCTGCTCGCACATCCGGGCGCTGTCGGCGCACGTGGTCGTCGACACCGCCGCCGGCCGCGAGACGCAGGCGGTGCTCGACGACGTGAACGCGCTGCTGCACGGGCGCTTCGGGATCACGCACACGACGCTGCAGTCCGAGTGCCGCGGCTGCGCCGCCGACGGCCCGTACTGCACCCCGATCCACCCGGGGGAGGAGCGCGTCGCGCGGCTCTAGCATGAAGATCAGCGGCTTCACGTACGTCAGGAACGGCTTCACCTACGGCTACCCGTTTCTCGCCTCGATCTCCTCGCTGCTGCCGCTGGTGGACGAGTTGGTCGTCGTCGTCGGCGACTCCACCGACGGGACCCGCGAGGCGGTCGCGGGCCTGCGCGAGGCGAGGATCGCCATCGTCGACAGCGTCTGGGACGACGCGAGCCGCGCGAGCGGGAAGATCTTCGCCCAGCAGGCCAACCTCGGCATCGGGCGCATCACCGGCGACTGGGCGATCCACCTGCAGGTCGACGAAGTGCTGCACGAGTCGGCGAAGCCGCGGCTGCTCGACTTCATCGCCCGCGCGGACCGGGCCGACGGCGTCGACGGACTGCTGCTGCCGTTCTATCACTTCTGGGGGGACTTCAATCACATCCGCGCGACCAGGCGCACCCACCGCTACGAGATCAGGGCCTTCAAGAACGACGGGCACGTCTTCTCCTACAAGGATTCCCAGGGGTTCAGGAAATACGCTTCGCTCAAAGCCTACCAGTCCGGAGCCGCGGGGACGAAACTGCGCGTGTACGACGCGGGGGTTCCCGTCTATCACTACTCCTACGCCAGACACCCGAAGCTGATGAAGAAGAAGGCGAACTACTTCCACCGGTTCTGGCACGACGACACGTGGCTGGCGGCGCACACCGACGAGCGGGACTTCGACTTCAACGCGGTCGACCGGCTGCAGCGCTTCAGCGGCGAGCACCCGGTCTTCATGAAGGAGACCATCGCCGCAAAGGATTGGGAATTCACCTACGACCCGAGCCGCTCGAACATGAGCGCCCGCAATCGCGCGCTCGAACTCCTCGAGCAGCTCACCGGCCGGCGCTGGGGGGAATACCGGAACTATCGGTTGGTGAGCTCGCAAAAAGCCGGCAATTGCCGGAACGTGATGGGGCGGGAATGAACACGGCGCAGGAATGATCATGCGTTACTATTTCGGCATTCACTGCTGCTGATCTGCTGTGACGACGTTCTCGCGAAGTCGTCATCGGTTGGTGCCGACGCCTCGCTAAAGCGGCGCCGGTGACCCGCAGTGCGTCCCCGGCGACCCTGCTATACTCCCGCCCATGGCACGGACGAAACGAACGCCGCTCGCGGGGGTGGTCAGCCTCGGCTGCTCGAAGAACCTGGTCGACACCGAGTACCTCGTCGGCGGGCTCGGCGCCAGCGGCTGGGGTCTCGTCCCCGAGCGCAATGACGCCGACCTGCTGCTGATCAACACCTGCGCGTTCATCGGGCCCGCGGTCGAGGAGTCGCACGAGGCGATCGCAGACGCCGTGGCCTGGAAGGCGCAGCGCGCCGGGCGCCTCGTCGTCGTCGCCGGCTGCATGGTCAACCGCTTCGCCGAAGAGCTGACGACGCGCTACCCCGCCGTCGACCTGCTGCTGGCGCCCAAGCAGATCCCGCGCCTCGGCGCGTGGCTGGCGCTCCCCGCGCCGCGCCCACGCCGGCTGGGGAGCCCGGGGCGCGCCTTCCTCCCCGGCCGCGACCTCGACCGCTCGCTGACCACCGGCCCCTGGTCGTACCTGAAGATCTCCGACGGCTGCAGCAACCGCTGCCACTACTGCCTGATCCCCGCCATCCGCGGGCCGCACGCCAGCCGCACGCGCGCCGCGGTCGTCGAGGAGGCGCGCGCGCTGGTCGAGGCCGGCGTGCGCGAGCTCAACCTCGTCGGCCAGGACATCACGCGCTTCGGCGAGGGGCGGCGCGGCGGCGGACTGGCCCCGCTGGTGCGCGCGATCGCCGCGCTCCCCGGCGACTTCCGCATCCGCCTGCTCTACCTGCACCCCGAGCGGGTCGACGAGGAGATCGTCGAACTCGTCGCCGGGACGCCGAAGCTCTGCGCCTACCTCGACGTGCCGATCCAGCACGCGAGCGGCCGGGTGCTCGAGCGCATGAACCGCCGCTACGGCCGCCCGGAGCTGGAGCAGCTCTTCTCGCGGCTGCGCGAGCGCATCCCCGGCGTCGCGCTGCGCACCACGGTCATGGTCGGCTACCCCGGCGAGGGGAAACGCGAATTCGCCGAACTGCTCGCCTTCCTGCGCGCGCACCCCTTCGAAAACCTCGGGGCGTTCGTCTTCTCGCCGCAGCCGGGCACAAAGGCCGCGACGATGAGCGGCGCCGCGCCCGCCGCGGAGGCCGAGGAGCGCTACCACCAGGTGATGACGCTGCAGGCGGAACTCTCCTTGGATCTCTGGTCGGCGCGCATCGGCGAGACGACCGAGGCGCTGCTGCTCGCGCCCGAACCGGGGCGCGCGACGATCTGGAGCGGCCGCACCCCATGGCAGGCGCCGGAGGTCGACGGGCGAATCCGGGTGCGCGGCCGCGGCGAGGTGGGCACCTGGGTCGCGGTGCGCGTCACCGACGCCGGCGCGTACGACCTCGAGGGGAAGATCGTCTGACCGTGTCCAGCGCCGCCTGGCACCGCCTGTTCTCCGTCGGGCTGCTGCTCCTCGCGGCAAGCGTGCCGCTCTCAAAGAGCGCGAGCAACGTCCTGCTCGTGCTGCTCGGCGCGGCCGTGCCGCTGCGCGCCCTGCGCGACCTGGAGTTCCGCGCCGCCGCCCGCCGCTGCCTGCGCCAGCCGCTGACGGTCGCGCTGTCGCTGTACTGCCTCGTCGCCTACGCCGGCATCGCGCACACCACCTCCGCCGCCGAAGGCTTCAGCGTCGCGAACAAGTTCGTGAGCATGCCGGCGCTCTACCTTCTCGTGTCGCTCCTGCTCCAGGCCGACCCGGACGAGGGGGCACGGTCCCGGCGGGCCATCTCCCTGCTGCTGTCGTTCCTGGCCGGCCTGACGGCGCTGAACCTGATCGGGGTCGCGACCTTCCTCGGGCTCCTCGGCGGCGAGCCGTTCGCGCTCCCGCTCGCGCCGCTGCACCTGCACCACATCTGGTACTCCAACCTCAACGCACTCGGCCTGTACACAGCCGCGGCGCTGCTGCTCTTCGCGCGCCGGGGTGCGACGGCGGTCCGGAACCTCTTCCTCGGTCTCTTCCTGCCGCTTTCGGCCGCCTGCATCCTGCTCTCCACGTCGCGAACCGCGTGGGTCAGCGTCGCGCTGACCGCGGCGGTCCTGGCGGCGGTGCTCATCCGAAGCAAGAAGGCCGTCGTGCTCGTCGTCCTGCTCGCCCTGCTGGGCGCGGCCGCCGCATACCGGTTCGTCCCCCTCGTGCGCGACCGGGTCGACCAGGCGACGGGCGACATCGCGCTCTACGGCGAGAACAAGAAGGCCGAATCCTCGGTCGGCGGCCGGATCCTGATGTGGCGGGCGGCGCTGCGGCTGTACTCCTGGCATCCCTACGTCGGCGTCGGCACCGGCGATTTCGAGCGCTCGATGAAAGTGCTCAGAAGATCGAGGCTCGTGCCGGCCTACCTGCTGAAATTCAACCAGCCGCACAACATGTACCTCTTCGCGATGGCGACCAACGGCACGGCGGGGCTCGCCGCCCTGCTGTACATCTTCTACCGCGCCCTGCGCACCGCAGTCCCGCTGCTGCGCGCCGACGGGGAGGGGCGGCTCTTCGGCCTCCTTGCGGTGGCCGCCGTGGTCCACTTCATGATCGCCGGCTGCTTCGACTCGTTCTTCAACATCCAGGTCCTGCGCTACGCCTTCATCCTGATCATGGGCGTGTGCCTCCGCGGCGGCGCGGGCGGCGCCGGGGCGCCCCGGCAGTGCCCTCCCCGGTAGCCCACGGCATCGCCGGCGGCTGCATCGCGCTGCTGGCCGCGCGACGGCTGCCCGCGGCAGGGTCGCTGCCGGTCGCCGCCGCGCTGCTGATCGCGGCGAACCTCCCGGACCTCGACCTGCTCGCGCTGGCGGCCGGACGCGCGGCCATGGAGCGGCTCCACCAGGGGCCGCTGCACTCGCTCGGGTTCGTCGCGGCCGCCACGGCCGCGCTGGCCCTGACGCTGCGCCGGCGACTCGGCCTGCCGCAGGCCTGGCTGCTGCTGGCTGGCGCCGGCCTCACCCACCTGCTGCTGGACCTGCTCGTGGCCGACCGCAAGCCGCCGATCGGGTTCCCTTTCTTCTGGCCCCTGTCGTCGGCGCTCTTTCACGCCCCGGTGGAGATCTTCCCGGGGGTCGACCGCGCCGACGTTTTCAGCGCACGGAACCTGCGCGAACTGCTCGTCGAACTGGGCTGGGGCCTCCCGGCGCTGCTCATCGCGGCGCGGTGGCCGCGTCCGCGCCAGCGCTCGCACCCGTGAGCGCCAGCAGCCCCAGCGCGACCAGCCCCAGTACGTACTCGTACGCCTGCGCGATCCCGTGGATGCCGACCGCCGCAAGCGTCGCCGTCCCGCGCTCGAAACCCAGCAGGAGCAGCGCCCCGGTCATCCCCCCCTCCCAGACGCCGAACTGCCCGAGCGCCGGGATCGGCAAGCTCGCGACCAGCTCCGTCGCCGTGATGCCGAGGATCAGGTCCCAGAAGTCCGGCCGTTTCCCGGCCGCGCCCGCACCGTCGAGGAGTCCCGTCATCAGGGCGTAGAGCGACGCGTATTTGGCGAGCCGGATCAGCAGCGAGAGCAGGAAGACCGGCGCGAGGGTGCCGGCGCGGCGCGCCTCACCCAGCGCACCGGCGAGCGCGTCGAGCCGCAGAGCCAGCGCCTGCCGCGGACTCCTCGCCCTGGGCGCGGGGTCGAGCGCGCGGCCGCGGACGACCCGCGCAAGCGCGCTCGTGAGCGGAGCGAGTTCGCGCACCACGACCGCCGCCGCCAGGAACAGGCCCACGCCCGCGCCGACGATCCAGCCGATCGGGAGTGTCGACGCGAGCCCCCCCGCGTCCAGCCGCACCAGCGCCGCAAGCGCCAGCACGGGGCCGAGTGTCGCGACCTCGAAGACGACCGAAAGCAGGAAAGTCGCCGCGGCCGGTTCGGCCCCGACCCCGAGCCTGCGGACGAGCAGGTAGACGTAGGTGCCCAACGCCGCAACCCTCCCCGGCACCAGGTCGCCCAGGCAGTTCTGCGCCGCGGTCACCAGCAGGAGCTTTCCTGCGGCGGGGCGCGGTTGCGGCAGCAGCAGGCGAAAACGGCAGGCCCGCAGCAGCAGGCCGCCGGCGCTGACGAGCGCGTACAGGGCCAGAGCCGGGCGGGGCATCCGGGCGATGCTCGCGCCGAGCGCGGCCCATGAGCCGCCGCGCATCAGCAGCAGCAGGAGCGCGACCGAGACGGCGACCGAGAGCAGGAAGCCGGCGATGCGACGGGCGCTCATCCGGCCTCAGCGCTGCGGCGCGCCAGGGGGATCCGGCGCCCCGAGCAGCGGAGCGAGCGCGGCGAACCAGTTCTCCGCGAGCGCGCGGTACCCCTGCTCGCTTGGGTGGACCGCGGGGAGCAGCGCCGGCCGGGAGACGAAGAGCCGGTGATTGTCCACGAGCGGCAGCGCGCGCCGCGCAGCGATCTCGCGGATCGCCGGGTTGATCTCCCCCTCGACCCGGGTGCGCGAGGCGGCGTCGAATTGGCCGGGGACCTCGACCGGCACGGGGGGGATCGTCGCCAGCAGGACCCGCGGCGCGGCGCCGTCCGGGTCGCGCTGCCCCGCCGCGATGTCGAGAATTGCCTCGAGGTTCTCCCGGAAGCGATCGAGGGGGGTCGCGTCGCCGTCGCAGCGCACGTCATTGGTCCCCAGCTGCAGCAGGATCCAGCGCGGGCGGGTCCGCTCGATCAGATGGGAGCGCCGCAGATAGCCCAGGTACTCCCCGCTGGTGTTCCCCTTCTCGCCGGCATTGATCACCTTGAGGCGATATCCCGCCTCGTCCAGATGGCGCTGCAGATACCAGGGGTAACCCCCGGCGGTGATGCTGTCACCGGCGCACAGCAGCACGGGCGGCACCGGCGGCGGCGCACCGCGGCACCCGGCGAGAGACACCGCCAGGGTGAACGCCACGAGCAGTGATCCCCGGCCCTGGCGCCCGGTCGCGAGTCCCGGTCCGCGCGGCGGTCGCCTCCCCCTGTCCACGCCCGCGATTATAGCCCACCGCGGTCCGCCGCCGATTGCATTTCGTCGGTTGGCGTAGTACAAGAAGCGCGATTTCCATGGGAAAACAGCCATGTGCGGCATAGCGGGGATCCTCGGCATCGGCGCGGGCTACCGCGTCGACCCGGCCGAGGTGCGCCGGATGTGCGACGTCATCCGCCACCGCGGCCCCGACGACGACGGCTATCACGTCGAGGGATGCATCGGCCTGGGCATGCGCCGCCTGAGCATCATCGACCTGGCGGGCGGGCACCAGCCGATGAGCAACGACGAGCAGACCCTCTGGGTGGTTTTCAACGGCGAGATCTACAACTTCCGGGAGCTGCGCGCCGAACTGGAGGCCCTCGGCCACCGCTTCCAGAGCCACAGCGACACCGAGGTCATCGTCCACGGCTATGAGCAGTGGGGCGAGGAGTGCGTGAGGCGCCTGCGCGGGATGTTCGGGATCGCCCTCTGGGACGCCGGCGAGCAGAAGCTCCTGCTGGCGCGCGACGGGGTTGGCGTCAAGCCGCTGCACTGGTACGCCGACGACCAGAAGCTCGTGTTCGGCTCGGAGATCAAGTCCATCCTCGCCTGCGGCGGCGTCTCGCGCGAGATCGATCGCGAGGCCCTGGACCGCTTCCTGACCTACGAGTACATCCCGGCGCCCGCCTCGATCTTCCGCCGGATCAGGAAGCTGCCGCCGGGGCACCTGCTGATCTGGCAGCGCGGCCAGGTGGCCGTCCGCTCCTACTGGGATTTCCCGGTGGTTCCCGTCCAGACCGGCAGCGGCGTCGGCACCGAGGAGGAGTACGCGCGCGAACTGCTCGCGCTGCTGCGCGAATCGGTGCGACTCCAGATGGTCAGCGACGTGCCGCTCGGCGCGTTTTTGAGCGGCGGCATCGACTCCAGCTCGGTCGTCGCGCTGATGAGCGAGTTCTCGGACCGCCCCGTAAAGACCTTTTCGATCGGCTTCAAGGAGCAGTCCTACGACGAACTGGCCTCGGCCCGGCTGGTCGCCGAGCGCTTCGGCACGGAGCACCAGGAGTTCATCCTGACCCCGCAGATCACCGAGCTCGTAGACCATCTGATGGGCTTTCTGGACGAACCGCTCGGCGACTTTTCGATCTTCCCGACCTACCTGGTCTCGAAGATGGCGCGCGCGCACGTCACGGTGGCGCTCTCGGGGGACGGCGGCGACGAGCTCTTCGCCGGGTACGACACCTACGTCGCCGACCGGTACGCGCGCCGCCTCGAAGGGCTGCCCGCGATCCTGCGGGAGCGCGTCCTCCCGGGGGTGCTGGGCCTGGTCCCGCCGACGAAGAAGAAAAAGGGCGCCGTCAACATGGCCAAGCGCTTCTTCGAGGGCGCCGCCCTCCCCCCCGAGTTGCGGCACACTCGCTGGATGACGTTCCTGGCGGCGCGGGACAAGGAGCGCCTCTACACGCCGGCGCTGCGCGCGGAGCTGCGCGGCTTCGACACCGCGGGGTTTATCCGCGAGCACGGGAGCGCCAAGCACTTTCCCGACGCGTTAACCGCGGCCCAATACGTCGATCTGAAGACGTACCTGCCGGAGAACATCCTGACCAAGGTCGACCGCATGAGCATGGCGGTCTCGCTCGAGGCGCGGGTGCCCGTGCTCGACCACACCATCGTCGAGTTCGCCTTCCGGCTCCCCGCGCACCTGCGGCTCAACGGGCGCACCACCAAGTACTTGCTCAAGAAGGCGGTCGCCCCGCTGCTGCCCCCCGAGATCCTCGCCAAGAAGAAGCAGGGATTCTCCATCCCGATCAAGAATTGGCTCACGGGAGAACTGCGGCCGCTGATGACGGACCTGCTCGAGGCCGGGAGAGTGCGGCGGCGCGGCTGGTTCGAGCCGGCGGCGGTACAGCGGTTGATCGAGGGGCATCTCGCGGGGCGCGAAAACCACAGCCACCGCCTCTGGGCGATGATGGTCCTCGAACTCTGGCAGCAGCGTTTCGGGGGTGACTGACCGCGGTAATCGCTAGAAGTCTGCTTGACATTTCGGCGAAGCGATCTATCATTGTACGCTGAAACGACCACAACCATTTGAAGGAGAGACATTGAACATGTTCAAGAGCGTAAAGACTATCCCAGCCCTTGCCGCGCTTCTTTCGACCGCCCTCATGACGCTCGCGGTCAGCGGCTGCGGCGACGTGAACAGCCCCACGTCATCCTCCAGCGGAGGCGACACCTTCACCGTGACATCCGGGGCCTCGGTCCGCCGGACCGTCACCGGCGACGGGAAGATGTCCTTCAGCGTCACCGGTATCGACATGGATTTGGAGCGGGACAAGCTGCCGATTGTCTACTTCTACGACGACATGGGCTACGGCTACGGCCGGACTACCGGCGGCTTTCAGGGCGAGCTGCGCAATTACAAGCTCAAGTACTACGGCACGAGCGGCCAGATCGAGTCCGAGACCTACCACCACTACACGTTCAGGAGCACCCAGACCTACAATGTCGTACTGGAGTGGAAAGCCGGGAACGACGGCTTCGTGAGGAGCACGGTCGACGGTCAGGTGTTTGAGGCTGCCGGCGGCGTTGCGGACTCCTTCACGATTGGGCTCGGCTACCCCCCGCTCGGGTCCAGCTGGGACGGCGCCGTCTACACCAAGATCGTCTGGCCGAAGAACTCCAAGGAAATCTAGCGCCCGGTTCGGTCCGGCGCCCCGGGCGCTGGGCCTCGACAGCGGCCACGTATCGCTCCTGCGGTGCGTGGCCCTTTTTTTAGCAACCCGCCAGCCCCGGAGCCAACCACCGCCCTGTTCGTGTAGAATGCGCGCCATGCCAGCCCCCAAAGTTCTGCTCTTCGTCCCCCCCGGCGGGTATTTCGCCGAGCGCTGGTCGGGGGGGAGCATGATGCCCGCCCTCGGCCTCTCCTACATCGCCGCGATGCTCGAGCGCGACGGCGTCGACGTCCGGCTCGTCCCCTGCCACGTGCTGGGCCTGGACTGGCGGGACGTTGCCAGGCTGATCGAGACGGAACAGCCGGACATCGTCGGCGTGACCACCACGACCGAGAACCGCTTCCTCTCCTTCCGGCTCGCCCAGGTCGCCAAGGCGGCCCACCCCGGCGTCTTCACCATCCTCGGCGGCCCTCACGTGATGAACGCCGGCGCCGACACCCTCGCGCACATCGCCGCCGTGGACGCGGTCTGCACCGGCGAGGGCGAGGAGACGATGAGCGAACTGGTGCGCTGCCTCGCCGCGCGCGGGAACCTCGGCTCGGTGGCGGGGATCTCCTGGCGCGCGCCGGACGGGTCGCTGCGCCACAACGCGCGCCGCCTGCCGATTGCCGACCTGAACGAACTGCCGCTGCCCGCGCGCCACCTTGAGCCCTGGGAGCGGTACAACTTCAACATGGAAGTCCCCGGCAAGGGACTGCTCCCCGGCGGCAACCTGATGACCAGCCGCGGCTGCCCCTTCACCTGCACCTTCTGCGCAACACCGGCGAACTGGGGGCGCCGCGTGCGTGCGCTGTCGCCCGAGAACGTACTGCGCGAGATCGAACTCCTGATGGACCGCTATGGCGCGCGGGTGATCTGGTTCTACGACGACACCTTCAACTTCAACCCCGCCCGCGCGGAGGCGATCTGCGACCTGATCATCGAGCGCCGGCTGGACATCAGCTGGTTCTGCGAGGTGCGCGTCGACATCCTCGAGAAGCGGCTCTTCGAGAAGATGGTCCGCGCCGGGCTCTTCCACGTCGGCTTCGGCATCGAGTCGGCCTCGGAGCGCATCTCGCGCGAAATCATCACCAAGCGCGCCACGCTGCAGCAGGCCTACGACGTGGTCGCGTGGTCGAAGGAACTGGGCATCACCGCGAACCCCTTCTTCATTTTCAGCCACCCGACCGAGACCTGGGCCGAGGCGCAGCAGACGATGGCGGTCCTCGAGCAGCTCGAGGGGCGCTGCGAGACGAGCGTCGCCATCACGCACATCTACCCCGGCACGCCGCTGGAGGAGCGCGCGCGGCGCGAGGGGAAACTGCCGGCCGACTTCTCCTGGTCGACCGACAGCCACCGCGGCGTCATCCTGCTCCCCGCGGCGCAGGGGCACGCCCCGCTCTACGTCGACAAGCTGAAGTGGTCGCAGATCTGCGAGCTGATGGTGCGCTTCGGCATGGCGAAGAAGAAGATCCGCTACGGGAGCAAGATCATGCCCGTCCTGAAGAACATCCGCTCGCTCGGCGATCTGTGGCGCATTTCGGTGCTCGCGCTGGTGCTCTTCAAACACAAGCTCATGCGCCTTTTCGGTTTCGAGGCGCGGCGGGCGCACGTCAACGACGGCGCGCCCGGACACCCCGAACCCGGTTGCTGAAGGGGCACGCGCGCACGATGAAGATACTCGGCATCTCGGCGTTCTACCACGACTCGGCGGCGGCGCTCCTCGACAACGGGGAGATCGCCGCCGCGGCGCAGGAGGAGCGCTTCACGCGCCGCAAGCACGACCCGGCGTTCCCCGCCAACGCCATCCGCTACTGCCTCGAGGCCTCGGGCACGGCCTTTGAGGAGCTGGAGGCGGTCGCCTTCTACGACAAGCCTTTCCTCAAGTTCGAGCGGCTGCTCGAGACCTACTACGCGTTCGCGCCGCGCGGACTGCGCTCCTTCCTCGCCGCGATGCCGGTCTGGATCAAGGAGAAGCTCTTCCTCAAACGACTGCTGCTCCAGGAACTCTCGCTCCTGGCCGGCCACAAGGTCAGCGAGGTCAAGCTGCTCTTCCCGGAGCACCACCTCTCGCACGCGGCGAGCGCGTTCTACCCCTCGCCGTTCGAGGAGGCGGCGATCCTGACCATCGACGGGGTGGGCGAGTGGGCGACCGCGTCGATCTGTCACGGCAAGGGCAACGGCATCGAGATCCTGCGCGAACTGCGCTTCCCGCACTCGGTCGGGCTGCTCTACTCGGCGTTCACCTACTACCTCGGCTTTCGCGTCAACTCCGGCGAGTACAAGCTGATGGGGCTCGCGCCCTACGGCGACCCCGAGGCGCCGAGCACGCTGCGTTACGAGCAGCTGATCCTCGAAAAGATGGTCGACATCGCCGCGGACGGGTCGCTCTGGCTCGACCAGGCTTATTTCGACTACGCCACGGGCCTGCGCATGGCCAACGAGCCGGCCTGGGAGAAACTCTTCGGGTTCCCCCGGCGCGAGGCGGAGGGGGAGATGGGTCAGGAGCACTGCGACCTGGCGCTCGCGATCCAGCGGGTGACCGAGCGCGTGGTGCTGGCCATGGCGACCGAGGCGAAAAGGCTCACCGGGTCGGCGAACCTCTGCCTCGCCGGCGGCGTCGCGCTCAACTGCGTCGCCAACGGCAAGCTGCTGCGCAGCGGCATCGCCAAGCGGCTCTGGATCCAGCCGGCGGCCGGGGATGCCGGCGGGGCGCTCGGCGCGGCGCTGTGCGCGCACCACATCGGCCGCGGCAACCCGCGCCCGCCGGTGGCGGGAGGGGGCGACCGCATGCGCGGCTCCTACCTGGGCCCCGAACCCGAAGAGGCCGACATCCGCCGCGTGGTCGGGCGCTACCGCGCCGTCGGGCGCCGCTTCGACGACCTGGACGCGCTGTGCGCCCGCGCCGCCGAACTGCTCGACGGCGGCCAGATCCTCGGCTGGGTGCGCGGGCGGATGGAGTGGGGCCCGCGCGCGCTGGGCGGCCGGAGCATTGTCGCCGACCCGCGCAACCCGGAGATCCAGAGGAAGCTCAACCTCAAGATCAAGTACCGCGAGAGCTTCCGCCCCTTCGCCCCCTCGGTGCTCGCCGGGGAGTGCGCGAACTACTTCGAACTGGAGGAGCCCTCCCCCTACATGCTGCTGATCGCCGACGTCCAACCCGCCCGCCGCCGGCCGCTGCCGCCGGGGTACCACGCCATGGCCCTGCGCGAGAAGCTCTACCACCAGCGCTCGGACATCCCGGCGGTGACGCACCTGGACTACTCGGCGCGCATCCAGACGGTGCACCGGGAAACCAACCCCGACTACTGGCGCCTGATCGAGGCGTTCCGGCAGCGCACCGGGTACGCCCTGGTGGTGAATACGAGCTTCAACGTCCGCGGCGAGCCGATCGTCTGCACGCCCGAGGACGCCTACCGCTGCTTCATGCGCACCGAAATGGACGCGCTGGTCGTGGGCGACTGGCTCTTCGAGAAGAAGGACCAGCCCGCGTGGGCCGAGGACAAGGAGTGGCGCGAGTCACTCGTGATGGACTAGGAGGGACGATGTCTGCATTCGGCGATCTCTGGGGTTTCCTGAAAGAACGCAAGAAGTGGTGGCTGCTGCCGATGGTGCTCGTGCTGCTGCTCTTCGGCGTACTGATCGTGCTCACCAGCGGTTCGGCCATCGCGCCTTTCATCTACACGCTGTTTTAGCGCCCGACGAATCAGCGGGCTGAAAGCGGCAAACGGTCATGTCAACGGCTCGTAGGGGCGGGATTCATTCCCGCCCGCGGTCAACACGGGAGGGGCTGAACCCCTCCCCTACGACCACTGACCATTCCTCAAAAGAGTGAGGTTGCGATGAAAACAGATTTGTCGCGGGAGAAGGTCCTCGAGACGATCGGGGTGCTGGCGCTGGCCTGCCTCGTCGCCGGCCACCTGATGCGCCACCGGCCCGTGGCGGGGAAAGGGTTCCTCGCCGCCGCGACGCTGCTGCTCGCGCTCGGCCTGTTCGTCAAGCCGGCCGGGGCGCTGATCGCGCGCGCCTGGCTGGTCTTCGGGGGCGCGCTCGGCGCGGTGAACTCGCGGATCATCCTCGGGGCGATCTTCTACCTCTTCCTGACGCCGATCGCCCTGCTCGCGCGCCTGACCCGCGGGGACTTCCTGCACCTGAAAAAGCGCGCCGGCGCGGAGCGCAGCTACTGGCAGGCGCGCGACCACGCCTACACGGCGCAGGACATCGGCAAGCTCTGGTAAGCGGAAGGCGTCAGGGCCGCGGCGCGGCGGCGGGAGCGATCTTCGTGAGGAGCTCGCGGACGAAGGGCGCCACATGCGCGGCCTTCTCCCGGTTCCCCTCCGCGTTGTAGTGGCAGGTGTCCGTCCAGTTGCCGGGGGAGATTACCGACGCCGGGAAGGGAGCGACCGGGAGGTTGCGGGCGGCCGCGAGCCCGAGAAGCAGCTTCTCCTCGCGGACCATCGCCGCCGGCCCACCCTTCTCCGGGCGGTATTTCGTGTAGTCGACGAAACGGAACGGGACGAGCAGCGCCTTCGCGCCGTCGCGCTCGACCTCGTCGAGCAGCGACTCCAGGTTGTGCTTGTAGGCGATCTCGTCGTCGGGGATCTTTTCGGCGATCTCCTGGCGCGTCTCCCCGGGCGGCAGCGGGTACCACTGCGCCAGCGGCGGGAGCCGGTCCTTCTTGACGAACGCGTCGGCAGCCGGCGTCTCGCCGTGCACGAGCGGGATCAGCAGCACCGCGACGAAACGCGACTTGATCAGCAGGCGGCCCAGCGGCGGCAGCGGCGGCGGCAGCTGCAGCGCACGGCGGTAGTGGCTGTAGTCGGGGTGGTAGTAGTCGTAGTTGACCATGCTCTCCGCGTCGTTGCCGCCGGGGTTGATCACCACGATGTCCGGCTTGTAGTAATGGAACTTGAAGTGGTAGTGCGTCAGGTTCTCGGCGGTCGTCCCGAAGGGCACGCCACCATTGATGACCTCGACCCCCGTGAACCCGGGGGGCAAATTCTTCGCGAGAATCCGCTCGAGCTGGGCCGGGTAGGCGTCCTCGGCCCGCGGCGTCCCCCAGCCGTAGGTCGTCGAGCCCCCGAGGCAGAGGATGCGCGCGACCCCCGGGGTGCGCCGGAACGCCACCGGCTTGCCGCGGTACCCCTGCGCGTTGTGCTGCGGGCCGGCGGCGTCGGCGTAGTTCGGCGAGGGGATGTACAGCAGGTAGGCCTGCGAGAGGCTCATCTGGTAGAGCGGGTCGGGGACCGCTTCTCCCGACATCAGCTGCCGGGTCTTCTCCCACCCCGGCAGGGAGTAGCGCAGCGCCAGGCGGGCCATCCCCTCGCAGGTCCCGCCGACGATCGCCAGCAGGACGAGCCAGAGGAGCCACTCCTTGGGTCTTGAGGCACCGCTCATCCGGGGTTCCTTTCGCGCGCCGGCCGGGTCACCCGTCCGCGCTCCTGCCGCCGCCTGCTCCGCACACGCCGGCCGGAATCATTGTGCCGGTGGCTGAAAATGTCAAGCACACCGCCGCGCAGGCCCCTCGCGTTGCTTTTTCAACGACATTCACGCATAGTGTGCGCCGCCGGGAGGGGTGCGGGCAGACCGCGCCGACGGCTTTTTTGACATCGGGAGACAGATCGGATGACTGACGTTGCCGCCGGGCGGAAGATGACTGTCGCCGCCGTGATCCTCGCCCGCAACGAGGGTCTGAACATCGCGGAGGTCATCCGAGCCGCCAAGCCCGTCGCGGACGAGGTGGTCGTCGTCGACGGCCACTCCACCGACGACACGCGCGAGGTCGCCGTCCGCGAGGGCGCGCGCGTCATCCTCGACAACCGCAAGGGCAAGGGCGACGGCATCCGCACCGCGATCCGGGAGGTCAATGCCGACATCCAGGTCTACCTGGACGCCGACGGGTCGCACGACCCGAAGGACATCCCCCTGCTCGTGCAGCCGATCCTCGACCAGCAGTACGACATGGTGGTGGGCTCGCGCGGCCGCGGCGGCAGCGACGAGCTGCACGGCGACGTCCAGAAGCTGCTGCGGATGATTGGTTCGGACATCATCCTGATCGCCATCAACACCCGCTTCAAGGTCGAGCTGACCGACAGCCAGAACGGCTTTCGCGCGATCCGCACCGACGTGGCGCGGCAGATCGGGCTGAAGGAGAACATCACCACCATCGAGCAGGAGATGACCATCAAGGTCCTGAAAAAGGGCTTCCGCATCGGCGAGGTCGCGGCGCACGAGTACGCCCGCCGCGCCGGCCACTCCTCCATCAAACTGCGCAAGGTCTGGTTCCGGTACATCTGGAGCGTGGTCAAGAACATCTTCTAGACCCGGCCGCCCCAAGATCGCGAGCCCCCAGCAGATGCCCTCGAAAAGCACCGAAAATCTCCTCCTCGCCGCGATCCTGCTCGGCGCCCTCGCCGTGCGCTTCTACGGCCTGGACTGGGCGCTCCCCTACCACTTCAACAGCGACGAGCGCGTCATGATGGTCTGCACCGAACAGATCCGTGCGGCGCATTCCATCGCCCAACTGCCGGTGCACGACCCCAAGTTCTTCATCTACCCCCCCCTGCTGATGCACCTGCTGATCCTGGTGGCGACCCCGGTCTTCCACTTCTTCCCGTTCACGCCCGCCGACCCGGCGTCCTCGACCCTCTACTATGTGCTCGGACGGGGGATCTCGGCCGCCTTCGGCGCCGCGACCGTGCTGCTCGTGTACCTGCTTGGGAAGCAGGCCTATTCGCGCGCGACCGGGCTCCTCGGGGCGGCGTTCCTCGCCTTCTCCGTCCTGCACGTGCGCGACTCGCACTTCTTCACGACCGACGTGCCGCTGACCTTCTTCCTTGTCCTGCTGATGCTCCTGGCACTGCGGATCGCGGCAGGGGGCGGCACCCGGGACTGGGTCGCGGCGGGAGTCGCCGCAGGTCTGGCGATCACGACCAAGCAAACTTCGCTGCTGTTCTTCCCCGTCCTGCTCCTGGCACACCTGCTGGTCTCGTTCCGCGGCCGGCGCGGATTCCCGGCAATCCGGGAAACGGCGCTGGCGGGCGCCTTCTGGAAGCCGCTGTTGCTCTTCGGGGCGATCGCCGGGGTCACGGCGCTGGCGATGAACCCCTACGCCCTGATCGCCCCCCGGGAGTACCTGGAGCAGGCCGCCACGGTCTCGCGGTACATCGGCGGAGCCGACCAGCGCAACTGGGTCTTCCAGTTCACCGGGACGACCTTCTCCTATTGGTTCACCAACCTGCTCTGGTACGGCATGGGGCCGCTGCTGATGATCGCCGGGCTCCTCGGCGTTCTCTGGGCCCTGCCCCGGCGCACGACGGCGGATGTGCTCATCCTCTTCTTCCTGGCGCTGTACCTGGGGACCGTCGGGCGGGGCTTCATGAAATTCATCCGCTACGC
>Ga0334722_10003386_pt1 | contig 17210 bp, 17 predicted proteins | sample C3_bottom_MG_FD_207210 | JGI IMG/M metagenome (GOLD analysis project Ga0334722, IMG submission 207210) | Sediment microbial communities from Yellowstone Lake, YNP, Wyoming, USA - C3_bottom | ecosystem: Environmental > Aquatic > Freshwater > Lake > Sediment | place: USA: Wyoming | collected...
TAGCTGCAATACTTATGGTTGCCGCAGGTTTTGAATATTCCGGATGGAAGGGGAGATATAACGTCGAAAAGACGATCAAGGATCTATATTCATCCCTGACGGATGCCAGGACAAGGGCGATGCAGACCAATAGGGCCCATTTCTTCGATATTTCTCCTGATGGCATGTATTACCGTGTGTCTGATGATAACAGCGATGGCGTGGCAACAGTGGCTGATGGCGATGGTATTTTCCAGCAGCAGGCAACATGGGCGGCAATTGCGGCCTCCAGTCCGATCAACTGGGGGGCAGTGGCTGCGACGACGGATGATACCGTGGTAACTCTTTCGCGCAAGATTGAGCTGAGCAATAAAGTTGCGACTGCTGCCGGCTTGCTTTCTGCAAGAAACGTGACACAGGGAACGTACGGTTTTGCCTTGGGTTTTGATAAAAGAGGAATGATCAGAAATATGAGAGGGACGCCACCAGGGACACCACCTGTAACGAATATCCAGAATGCCACTGCGTTTCCTACGACCAATGGTGGTGGTTTGAGCATCTGTATTTTTACGGATTACAATAACGACACGGTTTCGGATTACAACCCGGACTATGATTGCATTAATATAGTAGATACCAAAATATATCTCGGGAAACTTACCACACAAAATACAGCTGGGGGTACATGCGATGCAGCAAACTGCATTTCTAAATAAAAAGGGTGTTACCCTTGTCGAGGTGATGATTTCGCTGGTGATACTCCTGTTCGTCTTCATGGGGCTGATCCAGGCGTCGCTGCTGAGTATCAACAGCAATCTCCGCAATGAGATAAGAGACGAGGCCGTCAGGGCAGCAGCGGGACAAATGACCATCGCAAGATCAACTTATAATGATCCGGTAAATGGGGTGACTGTTGGGGCGGCTGTATGTCCTACTCCGATCCCTGCTGCTCTTCCGGCGCCTGCTCAGCCTTATGCCTTTTCTGTACCAGACCCGACACTGCCGGTGCCTGGCTCCCTAACCAGGGTATTAAGGAATCTTACCCAACCATACACCGTCTGGAGATCGAGTTGTTTTACCGATGCAACCCAGACCAGTGTTTGGGTTAGCATAGTCGTTGATTATAGATATCCTGATGAAACCGTTGCTAATAATAGACAGGCCACAACCTCGGTTATAAAGAGGCCATGATGATCAAGAAGCAGGATGGATTTACCCTTGTTGAGCTTATGATCACGATGATCATATTTCTGCTGGCTATGACTGCAGCATCACAGATGTTTGTGGGGCTCATTACTCAATTCAAACAGCAGAGCAAGATTGCCGAGACGAACACCGAAGGGGTCATCGGGCTGGAGTTGCTCAGGGCTGACATTGAACAGGCCGGCTTTGGACTGCCCTGGAACATGAACGGTATTACCTACAACGAAGCAGCGAATGATGCCAATACTCCTTTGTGGGACGACACTGCTTACAATGATGCCAGTAATCCCCCGAGGGGGATTGTCGTGGGTGGCGGCGTGGGGCTAAACGGGTCTGACGTCCTTGTTCTAAAGGCTACGAATATTGCGACTAATACGGCTGCCAATAAATGGACATACATAACCAATACCGCAGCCGGCAATAATATTCAGATCTGGGGTTCCGCACAGGAAGACCTGATTGCTACAGATATGGTTACTGTGCTGTCGCCATACAGTTTAGGTCAGCCGAGGGTCCTCTCAGTTGCAGGCGGCAATTTTCCGAAGGCAACGACCTTTTTGACGGCAAGCACTGATGTTAATTATCTTCCCGCTCCCAGCAGTTTTGAGTCCACACTGATATACGGGATTGCCTCTGTTCCAAATCCTCCTCCTCTTGTTCCGTTGACGTTGAGAATGCCGTTTAACAGGGCTGATTATTACATACGGACACCCGGGGCCGCTGCGCTGCCTGCGCGGTGCGCACCGAATACGGGGATTCTCTATAAGGGTGTGATCAACCACGCTGACGGCAACCATACAGAACTTCCCCTGCTGGACTGTGTCCTGGATATGCGGGTGGTGGTGGTCTTGGATACAGGTACGGGTGCAGCGCCTTTACTGACACCTTTCCAGGGAGGAGCACTCGGAGTCAAAATTCCTGCCGGCTCTACGTCAGCTCAAACCACACGGGACCAGGCCAGGGAAATACGGGTCTATATCGTGGCCCAGGAGGGCCAGAGAGATCAGGGCTTCACCTATAATAACCCAGCAAACAAGGTGGGTGGGCCGGTTCCGTGTGCGGCAACACTTGACGACCAGATATGTATTAATGACAGTGGTGGAGTCATAGCCATTACTGTGCCTGATCGGAACTACCGGTGGAAACTGTATACGCTGGTTTCAACACCGTATAACCTTAAACAATGAGGTGAGTATGAGACATATACAAAATGAAAGAGGTGTTGCGCTTGTAATGGTTTTGATCTTTGCGATGATTGGGCTTGCAATTGTGACCGGGATGCTTTTTATGCTGACGCAGGGGTCCCGGATGTCAGGTGCCTTTAAAACATATCGATCAGCAGATGAGGCAGGCCTCGGCGGGGCCAGCTTAGTAACAGAAATGATCAAAAGCAGAGGGGTTATCACTGCAAACCCATACTGGGGGTTGAACGCAACCTATAATCTTGATGCATGTCTGCAGCAAAAACTTGCCACCTCAAGGGGGGTGCCTAATGCTGCACTTGACACAGCCTGGACCAGCTGCGGTAACGGGAAGACTACTGATGCCAGACTTTTGCTGGATCCGGCTACAGCCTGGGATATGAACGCAACCTTGCCCGGACCTGCCGGCAGCAATTTCGTCACCTATATGAAGATAGTCGATACGGTAGAAGGAAATACGGAAACGGGCGGACTTGTCGGTTCCGGACAGTTGGGGGGCACAGGGGTTGTTTCCTCCACCAGCGGCCAGGTGACTCCTCCTGCTGTTCCCTATATGTACAGGATCGAGGTCCAGACCCAGAATACGGTAAATCCGACCGAGCGTTCCCACTATTCTGTGCTTTACGCTCATTAACAAACCACCCCCTTCCTGCGGGATAGCGCTCGGAAATCATAACTCCCCTGTCCCCCTCTTATCTTAAGAGAGGGTGCCGAAGGCGGGGGTGTTAACCAGGGAGGTGTGCCTGCCTATCCGGTAGGCAGGGCCGAAGGCCGGGGTGGTGGGCCAATGCATAGACAACTTCCTGCCAGCCATTATATAATCTAAACAACAATACATATGCCGACTATTAAGAATATTGCGGGGCCATTTCGTTTTTTCTTTTACAGCTTTGATTGTAAGGAGCAGCTGCACGTGCATGTGCAGAGGGAGATAATGGCCTGCCAAATTCTGGCTGGAGACCATCGTGCTGGTGCGCAATCAGGGATTTACTCCGAAAGAACTCAAAGCGATACGGGATATTATCAGAAACAACAGAAACAAAAGAATGGAGGCATGGTATGAGCACTGCGGTGAAACTGCAGGACGTGAGAATTAAGGATATAACAGTCACAGAGGACACCATATCAGCTCAACTTATGGATGGCCGTGGCATAAGTGTTCCGCTTGTTTGGTCGTGGAGACTTTCTGAAGCTACGCCAGCACAGCGAGCCAATTACAGGATCATCGGTGATGGTCAAGGTGTGCATTGGCCTGATATAGATGAAGATATCAGTGCCGAAGGGATGCTGTACGGGAGCCCTGCGCCAAAACCTCAAATTAAAACGAGAACGAGTCAGAAAACAAAATGAAAAAAAATATACTTCTTCTTTTTTTGTTGGTGTTTATATTATCTGCCTGTTCATCTGAAAAGGCCCCGCAATCAGGACAGATGGCCCCCGGGCAGGCAACGTCCGGTCAGGCCCCGGCAGGACCGGCAGCCGCCGCTCCAGGGGAAGTCGCCCAAAGCGGGGAGTATGAGCTTGTGCTGAATCCTGCAGATGCAGACACAAATACCACATTATACCTTGGGGCAAAGGGGTTCAGCCTGGCGGAGGCAAAGCTCGAGTGGCTGGTCAACAGCAACCTTCCGTATCCCGGAGAGACCACGACAATGCTGAAGGCCGGGATTGCCAAGAAGGGGTTCACGGTCCAGGCAAAGGCAATCGTAAAAGGTAAAGAGATAAAATCCAATAGCATCAAAATAAAGAATGCACCACCGGTTATCAGCCGCGTAAAACTGATGCCCGAGGTCTTCAATCCGGGCGATCTGCTGAGCGTCGATGCCAGTGGGACTGATCCGGATGGTGACAATGTGACATTTGTTTTTGAATGGACAAAGAATGGACAGTCTGCAGGCAAGGGCAGGACCATAGATTCCCCGGTGAAAAAAGGAGATAAGGTTACTGTCAAGATAACACCATTCGACGGAGAAGACTATGGCCGCTCAGGTACGCTGAGCAATGAGATACGGAACATGCCGCCGATGATTATCGACAACAGGGACTTTGCGTTCGATGGCAAGGTGCTCACCCACCAGATCAGGGCCACAGACCCTGACGGAGATACGATCACCTATTCACTGAAGAATGCTCCGCAGGGCATGACGATCAATCCCGCAACCGGCTTCATTACCTGGACCGTGCCGGCCGCCTTGAAAGGCAAGGGTTCGTATACTGCAGTCGCCAGAGACCCGAGTGGCGGAGAATCATCACAGGTCTTTACCTACGATCTGGGACAGTAAGACTTTGCCGGACAAACCACCGCTGATACAAACCACCCCCACCCCTCCTGAACCAAGGAGGGGAGTTATGGAAAACTGTATTAAGCTCCCCGCCTTAGTAAGGAGGGGTGCCTGCCTGTCCGGGAGGCAGGGCCGAAGGGCGGGGTGGTGAAGAAAATTCTTAAGGAGACAACAATGAAAATATTTTGTATCTGCATTTTGGTGTTCAGTCTGTGGTCCTCAGCCATTGCCGCTGACCAGGGCGCTGATAAATATTTCGATGCCGGCAACGGCCATTTCAACGATGAACAGTATGCCAAGGCGATCGAGGCCTATACGAAGGCTATCGAGATCGCGCCGGGGTATGCCAATGCCTACCATAACCGGGGGCTTGCCTATTACAGGACCGGGAAATATGACCTTGCGATTGCGGACTACACTGCTGCGATAAAAAACGGCAACACTGCGGCGGGCATCTTTAACAGCCGCGGACTGGCCTACCTCAAGACCGGGCAATACGGGTATGCTGTTGAAGACTATACAAAGGTCATCGAGCAGGCCCCACGCAGCGCAGAGGCCTATTACAACCGCGCTATTGCCTATGCAAACAACAGCCAGTATGATGAGGCGATCGATGACTATAACAAGGTCCTTGACCTGAAGCCGGGGGACACGAATGCCTATGCATCGCGCGGGGTTGCCTTTGTCAGAAAGGCGATTGTTGATTTCAAGCGGGCCTGCGAAAAGGGCAGCAAATCCGCTTGCGAAAACCTGAAACAGGTCGAGCAATAAGGCGAACCACCCCCTCCCTGCGGGATACCCCTCCTTAACCAAGGAGGGGAGCTAAAGGCAGTCAGCCGGGTGTCCGAAGTATTGTTTTATGGTATGAAGCTCCCCGCCTTAGTAAGGAGGGGTGGCCGAAGGCCGGGGTGGTCTGGATTGAAAGTAATTGATCGGGCAAATAAAAAAAGGCCGGCATAAAGCCGGCCCTTTTTTTGTCATTTACCGTATTTGCTATTTATGGCAGTTCTGGCATTCGGTCGAGGCAAAGGCCCCCTCGCCGTTATGACACTTGCCGCAGAACTTGCCCTGATACAGGTCGTCCATCTTCATGCCTGAACCGCCTTTTTTGTACTTGAAGATCGCGATATGACACTTGTTGCACTCGAACATCGCAGTATGCACCTGGTGGCTGAATACCGCCGGCGACATATCCTTTGAAGGATAGGTAAAGTCTTTGCCGAGGGCCGACATGTTATGGCACTTTGCGCAGTCCTTTGCAGAGAACGCTGCCTTGCCGTTATGGCACTTGCCGCAGTTGTTTCCCTTGTACATTTCTTCCATGCTGATCCTGCTGGAGCCTTTTTTCATCTGGAACACGGCAGGATGGCATTCCCGGCAGCCGGATCTCTTTGCGTGATTCTGGTGAGAGAAGTTCACGGTCATGCCGGAACTGGTGAAGGCGATGGTGGTCATGTTGTGGCAGTTGTTGCAGGTCTCCTTGTTGAGGGCCATCTCCTTATGAGGTTTGATCAGGTGGCACTGGTTGCAGTGCACGCCGAACCCGATATGCTTTGTATGTGAGAATTTGCCAGCCTCATCGGCCGCAAACTTTTCATAGGCATGACATCTGAAGCAGGGCAGCCCGGAATCCTTGAGCGAGGTAATCACCGGGGCCTCCTTTTCTGCAGAAGCCGGTTTATGCTCTGTCTTCCATTTGCAGGAGGCAAGAGAGAAAACCAGTGAAACGGCCAGGGCTATTTCCAGGGAGATTTTCAGCCCTCGTACTGTTTTCATCCTTCCCATGCTGCCCCCTAGTCCTTCTTGCCTTTATCAGCTTTAGCCCGTGCCTCATCCGAAAAACGCATCTCATATTCAAGTGGATGATGGTGCTTCAGTGTCTCGGTCGTTATCATGCCGGTAATCCATGTCCAGCTCATCGGGAAGACCTCTGGCTTCAGGTGTTCATTATAGAAATGCCAGAAAAGGATAAAGACGATCGCCAGGAGGGCCTCGTCACTGTGCATGATCGAGAGGACCTCCCATATCCAGCCGGACGTGAACTGCGGGACGAAGTTCGAGAAGAATACCGGGAACGCAAGGGCAAACCCCGAGGTGCCGATGATAAACATACCCCAGAAGACTGCCCAGTAGTCGAACTTCTGAGCGTAGGAGAACTTGCCGAATCGTGCCTTCTCCTTGGAAAGACCGAAGTAGTACATGAAATTCTTGATCACATCGAGTACGTCTTTTGGTATAGGGATGATGGTCGTCCGGGAATCCCACGTGATCTTGCCGACCATGAAGAGGTAGACCAGGTAGGCGACATGCGTCGCAAAATCAACCAGCATGGTGACCCCGGCGATCCGGTGTATGAGGCCGGCTGTTTCAGCGCCTCCCCAGACGCGTATCCACCAGCTTGCCACCCCCTGTGGTTCATGGGCGTACTTCAGGCCCCACCCGGTGAAGCTCAGCAGCAGAAACGTCGTGAACATCACGACATGCTGAATGCGGAAAATGATATCAAATCTCTCTATTTCCTTGGGTATATCCTGTGAAGATGCTGTAGTGGTCTTTGTCATTATTCGTCCCTCCCTTTCCTGAATATCGCATCCCTGATGTCGGAAAAGGCCTCAAGCAGAACATGTATGACGATGAACGCAAAGGTGCTGAGGAGCAGCGCGATTAAGGCCTTTTCGGTATAGTAGGGGATCGGCCCCGGCTTCTGGTGCGATATGGCCGGGACAAATTTTTCATTGGCTCCCTTATGGCATTTACCGCAGGTTGCAATTTTATTCTTTCCGAAGACCGGGGAGTTCGGGTCTGTTTTTGTCATGATGTCATGAGCATTGTGGCAGCTCGAACAGACAGGAACTTTCGTATGTCCCAGGTGGAGTTTGCGTCCGTGGAAACTTTCCGCAAAGCTGTCCATGACGTTTTCCTGAAGGTGGTATTTCTCTATTATTTTTTTATCGCCGTGGCATTTCCCACAGGTTTCGACCTGGTGCTTGCGGCTGATTTTTGCATTGGGGTCTGTTGACTTTACGATATAGTGGGGCGTCCCGTGACAATCGATACAGAAGGCCCCGTCCGTCTGGTTTTTCTCAAAAATATTTTTGCCATGGACACTTCCCATGACTTTATTGAAGGTCTCTTCGTGGCACTTGCTGCAGGCAGCTGCTGCAACCGGGTCGACAGCATACTTGGCTGCCAGTTTTTGGGCCAGGGCTGCTATGGAAGCAGGGACTGCAGCGCCCGGGGCTGCATGAGGGTTGTCAGAGAATTTAAGGTGACAGTCCGTACAGGAGAGAGAGCCGTGGACTGAAGCCTGAAAACGGTCTGTATCAATGTTCAGATCGATCATTGCCCCGCCTGAGGTTTTTATTATTCCTTTCATGGAACTGTGGCAGGCCAGACAGCTTGCTGCTTCCTGCGCAGCGGCGAGGTGGGGAAGGAATAAAGTCAGAAACAGCAAAGGTGCAGCAATAGACAAGAGCCTTTTGTTCAAGATGGACATGGGCACCTCAATATTGAGACTGCTTGAATGACTATTACTTACGAATAGCCTTATAGCTAAAATTTGAATTAACAGGATATATAATACTCAATTAGCCCCTTTAATCCAATTAAAATAATTAATGGATCAATAAAATTATTAAAAGTCGCCGGGGGAATGGCCCGGCCGTAAGGTCGGAATTTCGGCCGCTTCTCCGTCCTTCATGCGTCTTCGGAATCTTTCAGGGGTTTGGAAGAAGGATTCCCGACGCGCTGCACGTGCGGGAATGACGAAATAAGAAAATGAAACAAAAAGCAGGTCATGCCCGAGGACAGTAGTCGGGCATCCAGACAAAGAGTAAAATCAAAAAAATGAATACTTCTGGATTCCCGACGAAGGACTTCGGGAATGACGGATAAAAAGCAGAGTTTGAATCAAGCCAGGAGGGATTGTCTTTACGGCTCCCGGTACCCTACAACGATGATGCCGTGCTTATTAGCCTCCCTGACGAACTGATCCCGGTTGAGCAGAATGCTCTTTTCCGCTTCGATCGCAAGCACTTTTGCCTTTACCGAAGACATGGATCTCAGGGTTTCTGTCCCGACGACGGGGACATCAAAGCGCATGTCCTGCTGGGGTTTGCTGATCTTGATGACCACTGCCCCTTCAACCGCAAGGCTGCCGCCGCGCTTTACCGCTTCATCAGTTCCCTCTATCGCCTCGATGGCCATGACCGCCTGGTTCTTGACAACGACTGTCTGGCCGATATCCAGCCGCCCGATCTCCTTGGCGATTTTCCAGCCGAAGGCAATATCCCGGTAATTGTCTTCAGAAGGCTTCTTCTTTGTCAGGACCCCTTCCGGAGCCATCAGGTTCGTTGTAAAATCTGTGGTATTCAGGAGCCGGATGCCTTCACCTTCAAGTTCTCCCGTGATGGCGAGCATGATCGAGTCATCGCTTCTGTCTTTAAGGCCGAAGAGCATCCTGACCAGCCTCATATCGGGGATGACTTTGCCTTTGTAGATGACCGACTTGTGGACTTTTCCGGCGAAGACAGCTTCAGTGATGCCGTTCTTTTTTAACATGGCTATCAATGCCCCGAGCTTCCCGATATTGACCCACTGAATTTCATCGACTGCCGATGCAAGGGACGGATCGGTGATGGAGTCCAGTCCGGCGGCAATAACCCGGTACCCGCGGGAACGGGCCTCCGCAGCAACCGCGAGCGGCAGTTCTCCGCTTCCGGCTATCAGTCCGAGTTTTTTCATTCCTCCGCTATCAGCGTATGACAAGGCTCAACGAATGATCCCGCGCTTGTTCTTCTCGAGGAACTTTATCAGATGCTTGATGTTGTCCGTCATCTCCATCTCATCCTGGATCTTCCTGACCGCCTCGCTGATGGTCTTCTTCTGTCTGAAGAGGATTTTGTAGGCCTTTTTCAGGTCATTGATCTCGTTGTCCGTAAAGCCGTGACGCTTCAGACCTATTGAGTTCGGGCCGAAGAGCTTCGGCTCGACGCCGGAGACGATCATAAACGGAGGCACATCCTGTGTTATCCTGCTGAGCCCTCCGACCATGACATATTTTCCGACGCGCGTGAACTGGTGGATGCCGGCGATGCCGCCGATGACGACATGGTCCTCAATGACGACGTGACCGCCGAGCATGACGCTGTTTGCCATGATGATATTGCTGCCGATTTTGCAGTCATGGGCAATATGTACATAGGCCATGATGAAGTTATTGTTGCCGACTACGGTCGAGCCGTCGCCTCCGACAGATGCCCGGTGGATTGAGACATATTCACGGATAATGTTATGGTTGCCGAGAACCAGCTTTGTTTTCTCGTCCTTGTATTTCAGGTCCTGCGGAGGAAGGCCGATGGTGGCGAAGGGATGAATGACGCAGTCCTCTCCTATGGAGGTGGACCCTTCGATCACACTATGTGACAGCAGCCTGGTCCGCTTCCCGATGCTGACGCCTTTTCTGACTATGCAATAGGGGCCGATCTCGACTGATGCCTCGAGTTCAGCTCCGGGCTCGACGACTGCGGTGGGGTGTATTTTGGCCTTCATTCCATCAAATCTCCCGGTCTGTAATCATTGCAGTTATATCAGCCTCGGCAACGACTTTTGCATCGACTGTGGCGGACCCCCGGAATTTCCAGACAGGGCCTCTCTGCTTTACCGCCCTGATTTCAAGGTTGATCTGGTCCCCGGGTATCACCGGTCTCCTGAATTTCGCGTTTTCAATGCTCATGAAATACATTGATTTTCCCTCGATCCCGGAACGGTAGGCCAGGATTCCGGCAATCTGCGCCATCGCCTCGATGATCAATACGCCGGGCATGATCGGCTGCCCGGGGAAATGCCCGGGGAAAAAGGGTTCGTTGATCGTGACGTTCTTGATACCCTTGATGTATTCACCTGGCTGGAGCTCAGTTACCCGGTCGACCAGCAAAAAAGGGTAGCGGTGGGGCAGGGTGTTTAAAATCTCATTTATCGCTATCATTCTTCTCTTCCTCCTTTTCGAGGTGGTTTATTCTTGCTTCAAGTTCCTTGATCTTTTTGTTCATATCAGGCAGCTTCAGAAAATAAGCATGCGCCTTCATGAATTCCCGGTGCGGTGCTATCGGGGAGCCGATATAAAAGCCTTTTGTTGTCCTGCCGCCCATAACGCCGGCCTTCCCGCCGATGACCGTCCCTGATTCAATAATCGCATGGTCGGCAACCCCTGCCTGGCCGGCCAGGGTCACATGACTGCCGAGTGTGCAGCTTCCGCTGATCCCGACTTGAGCCACAAGGAGAGAATACTCGCCAACGGTGACATTATGGGCTATCTGGACAAGATTGTCTATCTTTGTCCCTTTGCCGATGCGGGTCTCGCCGAGGGTTGCCCGGTCGATAGATACGTTGGAGCCGATCTCGACATCGTCTTCTATGGTTACCCTGCCGACCTGGGGGATCTTATGGTGCCTGCCCTCATCGAAGACATAGCCGAACCCGTCGGACCCGATGACCGTTCCGGCATGCACGACGACCCGGTCGCCCAGGGAACACCTTTCCCTGATTGTTACATTTGCATGGATGACACAGTTGCTCCCGACCGCCGCCTGCTGACCGATGAAGACCCCGGGGAATAGGACCGTATTGTCTCCAATGGAAGCGCCGTCGGCGATGTAGACGAACGGGTGGACCGTGACGTTCTCCCCGATGTGTGCTGTCTCCGAAATCGCGGCAGGTCCAGGCAATGGCTTCTGCATTGCCTGTGGATGAAAAAAGGCGATTGCCGCTGCAAAGGCGCGATAAGGACTTGCAACCCTGACCTGCGGCATGTCCAGCCCCTCAACCTCATCGCTGACAATGGCAGCGGAAGCCCTGCTCCTCCGGAGGTCCTTCAGGAACCTCTGCGACGACAGGAAGGTTATATCGCCTGTCTCAGCGTCCTGTATGCCTGCGACTCCGGTGATATCAATATCCGGATCCCCGAGGACCTGCCCGTCAACCAATTCTGCAAAATCTTTCAGTTTCATTTCAGTATTCTCATTTCAGTACCAGGAAATGTTTGTCCATAAGCCCTGTTTTTTTGTCCGTCATTCCCGAAGTTCTTAATCGGGAATCCAGACGTATTTCTATTGTAAGGTTGACGTTCTGTCTGGATGCCCGACTACTGTCCTCGGGCATGACGTGCTTTTGTTTCATTCCTTTATGTTGTCATTCCCGCAAGCGACGCGCGTCGGGAATCCTTCTGAAAACAAGGAAAGATTCCGGACAAGCCGGAATGACAAAACAAGCTAAGATGTCGCTTTGCTTTCTATCTTATGAGCAAGTAAAGAAAGCCTCCTGTGCGAGGAGGCCTTCTTTACCCTGTATCCTTCTGAGGCGAAGGATTATTTTTTGCCCTTGCTCTCTTTTGTTTCCTTTGTATCTTTAGCCTTGGCCTTGCCTTTGGACTCGTTGTATTTCTTTATCACCTGCTCCGTCAGGTTCTGGTCCGGCTTAGAATACAGGATAATGCCTTCTGCATTCTCGATGATCATGGTATAGCCGCCTTCCTGTCCCATCTTTTCGATGATCCCCCTGAGGTCCTTCAGGATCTCGCCGGTGAATTCGCCTTCTCTTTTCTTCACATCGGCCTGTGAGTCAGTGACGATCCTCTGATACTCCCGTATGTTTTTTTCAAGGTCGTCCTCTTTGGCCTTCCGCGCGTCGGCCGACAGGACCGAAGACTGCTTCTCGAGATCGTTCTTCAGCTTCTCGATCTCCTTGCCTTTTTCGTCGATCGAGGTCTGTTTTGTCTTGATAAGGATCTCAAGGTCTGCCTTTGCCTTTTTGCCGGCATCGGACTCGTTTAAGGCCTTGATCAGGTCTACCACACCGACCTTCATGCTCTGCTCCGCCGCAACGGCCTGCCGGGCACCAAACATAAAGAGGACTGCCACTGCCAATAACCATACTGTTTTCTTCATTTGTATCTCCTGTATTGAGTTTTTTAGAAGAAGCTGCCGAATGCAAATTCGACTTTACTAGAGCTTTCTCCCGGTTTTTTCTTTATATTATATCCCCATTCTATCCTGATCGGGCCGATCGGGGATATCCACCGCACCCCTGCGCCTGAGGTATATCTGAGTTTTCCGAATTCATTGAATTCTTCATATGAATTCCCGGCATCGAAGAACACGACTCCTTTGAGCTTCATGTCCGTGAGGACCGGGAATATATACTCGGTATTGAAAAGGAGTTCGGTCGTCCCGCCGATGGCCTCTCCGGTTGCCGGGTCTTTCGGGCCGGCCTTGCCGAACTCGATTCCCCTCAGCGTCGATATCCCGCCAACATAAAACCGCTCGTAGAGAGGAAGCGTCTTATTAAAGATACCCTTGGCATAGCCTATGCGCCCCCTGAGCAGGACGGATGAATCCCTGATCGGGAAATACCACGCGGAATCCGCTGAAGTTCTTATGAAGGCATTGCTTCCGCCGAGCCCTGCAAAGGTGACCGAGAAGGCGTTGCGGGAGCCCTTAGAGGGGTCCAGGTAATTGTCACGGCTGTCCCTGATGATCGAAGGAGTGATTGAACTGGTTGACTTTGTCCCATTCTGGTCGAAGACGATGGCCGATGCCCCTGCCTTGATATCATAGATCGTGGCACGCTCAAAGTTGTAGGAAATGTCCCCTTTCCAGTATTCCGAAAGGTCCTTGCCGAACCCGACATAAAAACCGAAGGCCTTTTTGCTGTATTCCGAATATTCGCGTGTTGTACGGTAGATGCCGGTTGAAAGCGATATCGGTTTGTCCTGGAACCAGGGGTCGCGGAACGATAGTTCATAGAATGAGCTCTTTCCCCCCAGTTCTGCCTTTACCTTTGCAAACTGTCCTTTGCCGAAGAGGTTTCCCTGCGTGAGATCGACCGTACCGATCAGCTTGTCTACCGAGCTGTACCCGCCCCCGATGCTCAACATGCCGGTCGGACGCTCCTTGACCCTGACTTCAAGATCAACGACCTCCTGGTCAGCCCGCGGTTTTGGGACGATCTCTGCTGTCTCGAAGAAGTTGAGGTTATTGATACGCTCATAGCTTCTCTTGAGTTTTGCGCTGTTAAAAATCTCCCCTTCGTCGAACCTCAGCTCACGCCTGATGACCTTGTCCCTGGTTTTTAAATTTCCGGAAACCTCGATCTTTCCGATCCGGTACTTGGTGCCCTCGTTGATTGCAAGGATGACCTTGACTGTCCTGTTTTTTTCATCAGGAGAAAGGTCAGGAGTAATTGATACCATGGCATAGCCGTTTTCCGTGTAGAGGCCGGAGATGGCCAGGATGTTCTTTTCGAGAAGATTCTTCCTGAAGACCGTGTTCGGCACAATGGTAATGAGTTTTTTTATGGTTTCATTATCGTAGGTCTTATTCCCGGTAACCTCGACCGACGAAACGGTAAAGGCATCTCCCTCAGATATGGAGATCGTCACGGCCATGGTTTTCTTGTCTTTGTCAAGGACGAGTTGCGGTTCTCCGACAATCACCTTCAGGTAGCCCTCGTTGTAATAGAGGTTCCTGATTTTTTCTATGTCGCTTTCCATCCGGTCTTTTTTATAGTATCCCGAGCCTGAGGATAGGAACGAAAAGATCCACCAGTCACTTGTCTCCATGACCTTCTTGATCCTGGAAGCCGAAATATGTTTGTTCCCCTCGAAGCGGAGCCCCTTCAGTTTTATCTTGGGGCCTTCATCGATCTGGTAGGTAAGACTGATATCGTCGCCCGAGACCTTTTTGGTTACGGGGACGACATTGGCGAGCCAGTAGCCCTCTTCTTCATAGAAATTCCTCAGCTTGGCTGCGTTGTCCTGTATAAGGACGGTGTCGGCTATCGACCCGGGGGTGATGGAGATCTTTTCCTTGAGCTTTGCGTCATCAAGTTCCTTGTTCCCCTGGAAATCGACCCGTATGATCGTCGGTTTTTCCTTGACAATATAGATGAGCCGGACGCCGCCTTCGAAGGCCTCGAGTTCGATCTTCACGTCTTCGAAATAGCCCATCTTGAAGATTGTCCTGATATCCTCATTTGTCTTTTCCTGGGACACTGCCTCCCCAAGCTTTTGTGAGATCTTCGCCCGTATCGCGCCTTCTTCAATACGTTTTAATCCCCTGATCTCGATCTTGTTGACAAGGGGTGTACCCTGGGCATACACTGTGCCGAACAACATGCTTATCAGGGAAAGGCAGATTACGATCTTTAGTGCTGTTTTTTGCATTATTGTCTCCTGCTCTCAGTGCTTGTTAGGATAGTGCTTATTCGCTGTTTGAGCTCGTTAAGTATAGCACTGAGCCAGGGGGAATTGTAAATAAAAAAAGCCCTTTGCCGCGGCATGATGCTATAATGTCCGGGGTAAATAAGTAATTATCATTTAAGGATTAATTTTTTTTATTTGACCATCCATGAGGAGGTGTTTTAATCTGTCATGCCTGTAGTTATAAATTTAGGGCTTCGAAAAAAATTACGATAAAGGAGGAATTTGATGAAGAAGTATAATACGCCGTTGATCGACGAGTTGGAAAAAGGTCCTTGGCCGAGCTTCGTTACCGAGATGAAGAAGGCTGCCAAGAACAACGAGATGGCCAATGATGCAGTTGGACACCTTGAGAAATGTTACAGCACCAAAGTTGGCTACTGGAAGCATGGTGGTATCGTTGGTGTCCTTGGTTATGGAGGTGGAGTTATCGGACGGTACTCGGAGATTGGTGATGAGTTCCCGGGCGTTGCGCATTTCCATACCGTCAGAATTAACCAGCCGAGCGGGTTCTTCTACACCAGCAAGGCCATGAAAGAGATCTGTGATATCTGGGACAAGTACGGAAGCGGGTTGACGAACGTCCATGGTTCAACCGGTGATTTGGTTCTTCTCGGAACAAAGACCGATGCCCTCGAAAATATCTTTGCAGAGTATTCCTCCAGAGGCTGGGACCTTGGCAGTTCGGGTTCAGCACTCCGGACCCCGAGTTGCTGCGTTGGGCCTGCACGCTGTGAATGGTCTAACTATGATACGCTTGGTCTCACCTATGCTCTGACACAGGAGTTCCAGGATGAGATTCACCGGCCGATGTTCTCTTACAAGTTCAAGATAAAGTCATCCGGCTGCGCCTGCGACTGCGTCGCCTCGATTGCGCGCGCCGACATGTCGATCATCGGGACCTGGAAGGGCGACATCCTGATCGACCAGAAGGAAGTTGCCAACTACGCGGGCAAGGGCATGAATATCAATGCCGAGATCGTAAATATGTGTCCCACCCAGTGCATCAGCTATGACGGCAAGGAGATGAAAATCAATAATGCCGAGTGCAGCAGGTGCATGCACTGCATCACGAAGATGACGAAGGCCTTAAGGCCGAGCGGCGAAAGAGGAGCCACCATCTGTATCGGCAGCAAGGCCCCGATCGTTGTCGGTTCACTCCTGTCATGGGTTATCGTGCCGTTCATCAAGGTCGAGGAGCCTTTCACAGAGTTGAAGGATCTGATCAGGAAGATCTGGGACTGGTGGGATGACAATGCAAAGCCGAGAGAGAGAATCGGCGAGGTCATCGAGATGAAGGGCATGCGGTCGTTCCTCGAGGCTATCGGTGTGCCCCCGATGCCGCAGCAGATCAAGGAGCCGAGGAAGGATCCGTTCATGTTCTATACTGAAGAGGACATGGCTGGCTTCAAGGCCAAGGAAGCTGAAGAAAAGAAGACTGGCAAGTATAAATTCTAAATAATCTACTATATTAAGGAGGATAGGATAGCATGGCAATACCACAGAGAAAAACAGATATAGGCCCGCCCAAATTTGACCAGTTTCTGCCGCCGGTCATCAAGAAGAACTACGGCAAGTGGAAATATCACGAAGTAATAAATCACGGCACTATGGTGCATGTCGGCGAAAGCGGCGACAAACTCTGGACTGTCAGAGTCGCCTCCCCGAGACTTCTCGCAACGGACACCATCCGCGAGCACTGCGACATAGCAGAGAAATTCTGCGATGGTTTCTTCCGTTACACCACCAGAAACAACGTCGAATTCCTGATTTCTGACGAGAGCAAGCTTGAGCCTCTGAAGAAAGACCTGACCGCACGCGGCTTCAAGATGGGCGGTATCGGATATGGGATTACCAACGTCGTTCATACCCAGGGATGGGTTCACTGCCACAGCGCATGTACTGACGCATCGGGGCTCGTGAAATCCATGATGGATGAACTTATGCCGTATTTCGAGTCCAAGTCGCTGCCGAACAAGGTGAGACTGGCCGTCGCATGCTGCGTTAATATGTGCGGCGCTGTTCACTGCTCTGACATCGCGGTCGTCGCAGTCCATACCAAGGTCCCGACCATCAAGCATGAACTCTTCAAAAACATGTGCGAGCTTCCGACCGTTATCGGCTCCTGCCCGACCCGCGCCATCAGCCCGGACCCGGCAAATAAGAGCGTCAAGATCAACGCCGAGAAGTGTATGTACTGCGGTAACTGCTTTACCGTCTGTCCTCCGATCGGCATTAAGGATGCGGAGAGAGATGGGATAGCGATCGTGGTCGGCGGTAAGGTAAACA